>JAEEGF011741869.1_pt1 | contig 13268 bp, 7 predicted proteins | sample 9134171 | NCBI WGS metagenome assembly JAEEGF01 (sample SAMN16246542, study PRJNA631951) | gut metagenome | biome: gut microbiome; feature: rumen; material: AP-attached | host: Bos | place: Iran: Karaj | collected 2018-10
GGCCCTCCGTCAGATGGCGGACGCTGGCGTTCACAAAAGTCTCCGAGCGGGAGGCAATGAGGAAACCTTCCTTCTCCGTGGTCTTGAGGCCCGCTTTGGCGGCCAGCTGTCTGGCCAGGGTATCGGAGGGTTGGATCTGGGCGGCCACCAGGGGAACCAGGGAACCGCTGTTGTGCAGCGAAACGGCCATCTTGCGACGGTCCAGGGAACGGAGGAACGTCATAAAGGCATCGTTGCCGGGGGCTATCATAGCCTGCAGGAGGCCGGTGGAATCTGCGAGAATCCGTGCGCTCTTGGAAGAGCCGTCAAATACCAGGACGGCGGCGGCGTCGGAAGGAACGGCGCGAAGCACACTCCAGCCCGACGGGGCTACGGGAGCGGCAACGGTTTCTTCTTCGGGTACCTCTGTATACAGTTTTGTAACAGCGTATACAATCCCCGCCAGAAGGACAGCGACCAGTATGATGGCAGCTATGGTGCTTCGTTTAGCCATATTATGCAAATTTACACATTTATTTCGTATCTTTGCGTTAGAACCTAAAATGTTTTAACCAAGATCATGAAAAAAATCGCCCTTTTTCTGGCAGCCCTCCTGCCCCTGCTTGCTGCCTGCGACCAAAAACAGCCCGCAACGCTCAAAGTAATGTCCTATAATATCCGCTACGGAACGGCCGATGACGGAGATCACGTATGGTCCAACCGCCGCGAGGCAGCCGCCGCCATGGTCCTGGACCAGCATCCCCTGGTGTTTGGCGTACAGGAAGCCCTGGACTTCCAGCTGGCCTATCTGAAGGAGAACTGCCCCGGCTATGACTTTGTGGGCGTAGGCCGTGAAGACGGCGTCTCCGAGGGTGAGCATATGGCCGTATTCTATGACACGGAAAGGGCCCAACTGGAGAACTGGGGGACCTACTGGCTCTCCGAAACCCCTGAGATTCCTTCCTATGGCTGGGACGCCGCCTGCAAGCGCACCGCCACCTGGACCCTGATCAAGGATCTCACCACCGGCCAGCATTTCTACTTTGTGAATACCCATCTGGACCACGTGGGCAAGGAAGCCCGCCGCAACGGCCTCATCCTGCTGGTAGAGCGCATCGGTGCGATGAACCCGGAAGGCTATCCCATGATTCTGTGCGGAGACTTTAACGTCTATCCCACGGACCCCTGCCTCAACGACCTCCGCGGCCTGATGGACGACGCCCGCATCACCGCCACCTCCAGCGACAACGGCACCACCTGGCACAACTGGGGAAAGGTAGACGGCACCCCTGGCATCGACTACATCTTCTACAAGGGATTCAAGAGCTGCGACAGTTTCCAGCGCGTTACCAAGGAGTATCTGGGCACGCCGTTCGTGTCGGACCACTACCCCGTGACCGCCGAGTTTACTTACTAAGTTTAAGACGGGTTACCTTCCCGTTTTTCCAAGACAAATCTAGCGTCTGCCCCGTTCTGGTGCGGACGCCTTTTATTTCTCCGCTGGGCCAGGCCGAAGGAAGGGCGGGCAGGGCCTCCACACCGTCAGGGGTAGACTGCACCAGCATCTCCAGCACGCCTGCGCAGCCGCCGAAGTTGCCGTCGATCTGGAAGGGAGAATGGGCATCCAGCAGGTTGGGATAGGAGCCGCCTCCGCGGCGGGCATCGGCCCCCTGGTAGCCGTCCGGACTCACATAACGGAGCAGGCGGCGATACATCTTGTAGGCGCTCTCCCCGTCCCTGAGGCGGGCATAGAGGTTCACCCTCCAGCCGCAGCTCCAGCCGGTGGTTTCAAAGCCTTTGACCTCCAGCGTCCGGTGGGCAGCCTGGGCCAGGTCGCTTCCGGCCTCTATCTGGTGGCCGGGATAGACGCCAATCAGGTGGGACTGATGGCGGTGGCGGGGGTCTTCATCGGCCCAGTCGTAATACCATTCCTGAAGGGTGCCGGAGGCTCCCACCTGGTACTCCTTCAAATCCGGCAGCACCGCTTCCACCTCGCTGGCAAAAGCCGCATCTCCCACCTCCCGCGCTGCGGCAAGGGCGTCGGTGAGGCATTCACGGACCAGCGCCAGGTCGGCCGTTGCGCCGTAGAGGGTGCGGCCGTGATAACCTTCGGGGGTGATATAGATGTTCTCCGGAGAGGTAGAGGGCGAGGTAATCCACTTGCCGTCCTTTTTCACCAGAAGGCCCATACAGAACTGAGCCGCGCCCTTGAGGACGGGATAGTCCCTTTCCAGGTCCTTGCGGTTACGGGTAAAGAGCCAGTGCTCCCAGATGTGGGTGGACAGCCAGGCTCCGCCCATATTCCAGTTGGCCCAGGACGGGTCTCCGGAGCCCAGGCCCACGGGGCAGGTCATGGCCCAGATATCCGTGTTGTGCGCCTCGCACCAGCCTGGCTGCACGCCGTAATAGTTCCGGGCGCTGCGCTCCCCCGTCACGGACAGGTTGTGCAAGAAGCTCAGCAGAACCTCGTGCATCTCCGGGAGGGCGGCGGCTTCGGCCGGCCAGTAGTTCTCTTCCAGGTTGATGTTGGTGGTGTAGTTGCTGCTCCACGGCGGGTCCATACTCTCGTTCCAGAGGCCCTGCAGGTTGGCGGGCACGCCCGGGGTGCGGGAACTGGAGATGAGCAGGTAGCGGCCGTACTGGAAGTAGAGGGCCTCCAGTTCGGGGTTGGCTTCACCCTCGGCGTACCGCAGCAGCTGCTCGTCGGTGGGCAGGGCGCTCACCGCGGGATCCGTCCGGCCCAAATCCAGCGAAACGCGGTCAAAGAGTTCCTGGTAATCGGCCCTGTGCCGCTTTTGCAAGAGCTCCCAGGGCTTGGCGGCGGCAGCGGAGGCCTGCGCCAGGGCGGAGGCTTTGTACTCCCTCCCCTCCTTCACCGGGTCCTTGTCAAACCCGTTGAAGCTGGTCTGGTTGGCTACTACAATGACGGCCTCCTTGACACCGGAGATATGAAGGGTCTCCCCCTGGGCCTGCGCCTGGGGGCACAGAACCACGGTACGGTAATGGATGCCGCGGTCCGGATCGTAGGAGAAGCGCTCCCCTTCCGGCGTATAATAGCCGGGATAGGCGTGGTAGGCGGCATAGCCGTCGCTGATGAGGGTGTTACCGGCAGCCTCGGTGCGGTGGGGCAGTTCGGAGGAGAGTTCCAGGCTCACCTCCAGCGGCTCGGCGGAAACCAGCCGGATGACGATGGCCGAATCCGGAGCCGAGACAAAGCACCGGGCCTCAAAGGGCTTTCCGTCCCGGAGGTAACTTACCGTGGCGGTAGCATCGGCCAGGTTCAGGGAACGGCGGTACTTGGAAATCTGCGCCTGAGGGAACAGCAGCAGCAGTTGCCCCAGCGGCTGGTATGTTTCACTGAAATGGCCCTGCAGGTGGGTCTGGAGGGCATCGGCCTGGGAATAATCTTCGGCCTCCAAGGCTTCCCTGACTTTCTCTACCCAAGGGTATACCGGTTCCTCCAGGCCGCGGTCGGGCTCTCCCGTCCAGAGGGTGATGTCGTTGAGCGAGAGCCGGAACTGGCAGGGATCTCCATAGACCATAGCGCCCAGGCGGCCGTTACCCAGGGGCAGGGCCTCCTCGAAGTAGGTGGCGGGCCCATTGTAGTGCAACTCCAGGGGCTGCGGGGAACTGCAGGCCCAGCTTGCCAGGGACAGGACCCCGCAGGCTATGAAGGAAGGTATTTTCATAAGCTAGGGTTTAGCGTTGAAGGCGGGCGTTGAGCTCTTCCAGTTTCTCCGGGCTGAGGAACTTGGCAAACGAGTTGTAGGAATTCTCCGGCATGTCTCCCAACCACTGGATGATGAACGCATCCAGGGTATTGAATTCCGTATCCACGTTAAAGGCCAGGTACTTGGAGCCCAGGCTGGCGTACTTTCTGAAGAGTACCGGCAGGCGCACCTTTCCGAAAGAGAGGTAGCCCAGGAGGCGGTCAAACTCGTCCACGTTCTTGCAGCCGGCCAGGAGCTGGTCCGGATTCACGCGCAGGAAATCCGGCGTGAAGGGCGTGGTGGGCCGCACTATGTCCGAGGCGTTCTCCACGGAATGGTTCTTCAGGAAATAGTGGTAGATCAGGCTCTTGTAGAAGGTGGGAACGTCCGAGGAGACGCTCACGGGACCCATTGTGTATTCCATACCGGGCAGATGGGCGCCGGCGGTAAGGATACCGGAGAGCAGGAGCTTGAGGGGCAGGACTTCCTTGCGGTAGTCACCCACAATGAAGCTGCGGCCCAGTTCCATGGTCTTGGGAAGGTAAGCATCCAGTCCCTCGCGGAATTCCAGCAGGGACGCGGTATAGAAGCCTTTGGCTCCTTCGGGACGGGCCAGGACTTCCGGGCCCACGCCAATGCGGTACGCGCCCGCTATCTTCTGGTCCTTGAGGTTCCACAGGATCAGGTGCCTGTAATACGTGTCGTAGATGTCCGTATCCTTTTCCGTGCCGGTTCCTTCTCCCACGGTGCGGAAGGTGATTTCCCTCAGGCGGGCTATCTCCAACAGGGCATTGGGAATCTCCTGGGGAGAGGCCAGGTAGCAGCGGTAGTCCCCTACCTCGAACAGCACATCCTTCTCGATGGCGGCCAGGTCTTTCTTCACCAGCTCCGGATCTACGGGATCCATCACGGGTGCCTGGTGCATCACATCGGCCCTCTTAGGGGTCTCTATGCAGCTGGCTTCCAGGGCATAGGTGACGTTGCGGAGATACAGGCCGAAGGTTTCCGTATCCTCGAATTTGGCTATTTCCTGAGGGGTGATGGGCTGGCCGATACGCACCTTCACGTGCGTTCCCTTCTTGTTGAAGAGTTCGTGGATGAGCCGGACGGTTCTCAGACGGGGATGGATACGGCCCAGGATGTGGAAATTCTTGGAATTGGTTCCGTCAAAGTAGATGGGAATGACCGGCAGGCCGGACTTCTTGATGAGACGGATGATATTGGGGGCCCAGGGCTTGTCCTCTATCACACGGCCCGGGGCAACGGCTGTTTTCTTGTCTTTTTTCTGCCAGGTTCCTACCTCACCGGCCGGGAAGAGGCCCAGGCCGCCGCCGCTCTGCATATGCTCCAGAGCCAGGCGGATGCTGTTGATGCTGCGGGCGTCGTTCTTGCCTCCCAGGTTGTTCACGGGGAGGAAACTCTCCGTAAGGTTGGGGATGAGCGACAGCATAAAGGTGGTGAGGATCTTGTAATCCTTTCTCCTGCGGCACACGACATCGCTGAGGATGAGGCCGTCAATGCTGCCGAAATGGTGGTTGGACACGGTGATGAAACCGCCCTCTGCGGGAATGTTGTCCACTTGTCCTTCGGGGATATCGTAGGTGACGCCCACCTCTTTGAGGATGCCCGCAGCAAAGTCCGGACCCATGAACTGGGCATACTTGGCCTGCTCACGGTTTACCTTATCAATCTCCAACACTTTGATAATGAGGCCTGCAACAAATTTTCCGAAGCCTCCTTTGAGGCCCAGCATCCGCTGCATGTCCTCCTTGCTCAGCACTTGTTTGGTAGTATCCATACAGCAAAGATAATCAAATCTTCGCAATATTGTCTAGGAGGCTTTGCATTCTGCCAGGAGGTCCTGCAGGGCCTTGCGGTCGGCCGGATAGAACTTGACCACCGGGGCTATGGTCATACGGGCCACCTTGTCCAGCCGCTGTTCCAGGATCATGAATTCCTCATACTGAGCCAGGTAGTTCTGTTTCTGCTCCGGTTCCAGGGGCATATCCAGACCCGCCTCGCGCATCATGAAACGGCTCTTGGCCGCCACGGAGAGTTCTATGTTCAGTTCTACGTAACAGAGAACGTCAAAGAAGACTTCCGGCGGGAAGGTCTCCTTGACAGACATAAGGTACTGGCCCGTCTTGGTATCTCCCAGATGGCCTTCCTTGATGGACTGCAGCAGGCTCACCTGCTTGTCCAGGCCGCGGTCCAGCCAGCGGTGAATCATATCGCCGTCGTACTGGTAGGTCCAGATGAGGAGGCCGGTCATTACGGCAAAGACTACGGCAAACTGGATGACCGGGTTGAAGTGAAGCGAATTGTGCAGGGCGTGGAGAACGGGAGGCGTCACGAGCAGCATCACGGCCATGGCTACATCGGCCTTCTTTACCGGGAGCTTGGCTTTGAAACGCTCCTCCAGGCGCACCACAAACATAAAGGCCGCGGCCATCAGGGCGGTGCAGCCCATATGGATCAGGGAGACCTCCAGGCTGCGGAACAGCACCGTTCCCAGGGCCAGGGGCTCGCCCAGAACCAGGTAGAAGATATTCTCCAGAATGGCGAAACCGCCACCTACAGCCGCGCCGCAGACCACGCTGTCTATGAAGAACACGATGCGCTTCTTACGGGCCAGGATGGCGAGCGGGAAGAGTTTGACCAGTTCCTCCAGCACAGGGTACAGGAAGTCCGAAACCTTTTCCGGCACATAGGCGTCCAGCACCCAGAACAGGCCGAAGCAGAACAGGGCCGCCAGCATACCGCATCCTACCAGCATCAGGAGCTTTTTCACACTCAGGAACGCGAAAGAGTCCAGTTCAAACACTACAAAAATGTAGACGATAACGGGCAGGAGGGCAGCGACAAACGACATTACAGCAGTTTTAGAGAAATCATAAATTCGTTTCCGTGACGGCCACCGGGGAAGCCTTCGGGGGCAAAGAGGTGTCCGTAACCCAGGGAGAGCGTAGTCTTGAGGTAATTGAAGAACACAATCTCGGTGGTAACCTGGATACCGGTGCTATAATACATCCGGTGCGGCTCTCCGGGATTCCAGGCACTCAGGCCCGTTCCAAACAGGGAGCACTGGATCCAGGTGGGATACAGGAAGAGGGCTCCGAAGTCGTTGAGACGGATGGGCCTCAGGTTGAGTTCGGCGGTGGCTTTGGCATAGGAATGCGCCTTGATGGCATCGATGCCGGCACCCGGCATGGCCGCAGCCATACGGTACTGAAAGGCGTTGCGGTAGTCGATGCGGTTGTTGCGGAAGCCGCCAAAATAGGAATTGCCAAAGGCCGATGCGGGATCACCGAAGGAGTGACCGCCGGCCGTACGGAGCCAGAAGTGGGTGTTGCGGTCGATGGGCAGCAGGAAGCCTACATCGGCCGTGGCATCGATGGACGGGAAGAACTTCCCGCCGGCCAGGTAGGTGTAACCCGACACGCCAAACTCATAACCCTGCTCCCGCATCACGGCGCCCAGCGTACTGCGCACGCGGGCAATCTTGGCATAGGCCGATGCGGTCTGCATGGAACGGATGCCCTTGTCCACCTCGATTTCCTGATACATAGGAAGGGCGTCCATATCACCGTAAGCGGCAATGGAAGCACCCCAGGACTTGTTGTACGGGGATACCAGGGTGTTGCTGTAATCGTAGGACAGGCTTACCATGTAACCCTTACGGCTGGCGCGCATAGGACCGGCCAGATCGTAGAAATCCGTATGGTTCCAGGCAGCCTTGAGCTTCCAGAAATAATACTTCCACTCAAAGTCTACGTGGAACTTGTTCTTAAGGTCGTTGCTGCTCCAGGGCGACATACCCACGGCCAGCTTGATGCTGCTGAGGCCCACCGGGTCGCTGAACATAAAGCGGTAACCCAGCACCGGCGTCACGCGGTTCCAGGCCTGCTTGTCCGTAAAGCCGGTTATAATGGGATAGGCCCCGGTAAAGCGCATCTCCTTGAAAACGTTGTAAGGAGTGATGTTGTTGTAAACGTCTCCGAACTCGATTTTCTTGAGGGGCTGCTTGAGAAGGCCCACCGACTCCAGCGCCTCCACGTTGTTCTCATACGCTTTCTGGCCAAAGAGTTCGATGGCATTGGCATCTTCCACCACCTGGCGCCGGAGGGTCACGGGGCGAAGGCCGTCCCGCTCAAATTCCAGGGCCAGCAGTTTCCCGGGAGAAATCTCCAGCGGAGCAAAAAGGCCGATGTCCGTATTGGAGAGGAGTTCCATCTCCCCAGTAGTGCGGTTAATCTGCCACAAGTTGGAGACGCCGGTATAGTAAGAGCTGCCCAGGAGATATTCATCGTCCAGGGAGAAGCGGAACTGCCCCAGGTTGCTGTCTTCCCAGGTAACCAGTTCACGGGGCTCGAACTTGGCATTGGCCAGTTCTTCGGTGTTGAAGAGCATCAGCGTATGCTCTCCGTTGTCTCCCTGCCGGGTCATGGAAATCCACTTGCCGTCATGGCTCACGTCCATATCAAACACGCTCACGCCAAAGGGGAAGGCATAAATGATCTCCGGATTTTCAAGGTTACTGTCGTACCGGATGATGGACTGGGTTCCGCCGTTGGAGAACAGACCGTACAGGCGGTCTGTGGCGTTATCGTACACAATGTTGTTGACGCGCTGGAAGGTGCGCTTCTTGACCACCTTCCTTTTCTGGAGGTCGTACACTTCCAGACCGCGCATCTTGGAATTGTTAAAGGTAAAGATCAGGCGCTGGTGGTTGCGGTCCAGGGCCACAAAGGCCGGATTGTAAAGCTGGATGCCGTGAATGGGCACCACCGAGCGCTGTTTGCCGGTATTCAGGTCAATCTCCGTAATGTGGGCAAAGTCTCCGGGGGCGTTCATGGCGGCGTAGGCCTTGCCGGTAGAGGGGTCATACACAAAGGGAGAAACCGATCCCAGCGGGTCCTTGGTAAGCGGAGTGGTTTCCGTAAGCGGGAACTGACGGATGACGGCCAGGTTTTCTTCCTGATGCTTCTTCTCTTCCTCCTTCCACTCGTTCCACACCTGCCGGAGCGGACGTCCGTAGATGTGCTTGAACTGGTTGCCGAAGAAGGTTTTGCTGTCTGCCGTACGGTTGTAAAAACGGATAAGGTTCTCGTAGCCGTACTGGGCCACCATATAGTTGACAAAGCGGGTTCCGTACAGGTAAGCGTTGGCGCCCACCTGGAAGTCCATGGTGGAGCCTTCCGTTTCCAGGCCCACGACAGAGAACAGGGGTTCGTTTCCGGCAATGATGCTGCGGAAATACATCTCGTCGTAGCCGCCCAGGGCACGGCCCACACCACCGCCCAGCCAGGTCTCCATAAAACAGGCAATGCCCTCGTGGTACCAGCGGGGGGCATACCAGCGGGGCACGGTCATATAACTCCAGAGGGCCGAAATGGGCTGCGAGTTGTCTGTCCCTACCTTGGTCCCGAAAAACTTGCGCCAGCCCAGATCCTTGCGATTATACTTGTCCGTCATCACAACATGCGTGTACTCGTGACAGAAAAGCTGACGGTAACGCTCTCCGGACGGATTTACGTAATAGGACATGTTGAGAGGGGCCATGCCAATCTGTATCAGGTTACGCGGCAGGGGCGTTACACCGCCGTTACCGTCGTCTTCCCAGTCGGTCAGAAGCAGAAGCGGCGCCTCGGAAACATAAACAGAGTCCGTAGTCCAGATTTGCTCGTGGAGAGCTTTGCCATTCTGGAACATACGGACCATATGGGGAATGTAGCGGGACAGGTTCTTGTCAAAGAAAACCAGCCGGGCTTCATCGGTCTTATACTGAAAATAGGTCTGGTTCTGCGCTTGTGCGGCAAGCGGCAGAACCAGGACCAGTATCAGTAAACCTATTCGTTTGCCAAGAACCTTTGTCATAGCAAAAGTCCCTGACTATTATAACTGAATAGCGTTGGAAACCACCTCTCCGGTAGCGGCAGCCTGAATGGTGTTGACGATGGTGTTGGCGACAACGCCCGAGTTGGTGCTCATGCTAATGATGCTGGTCACGACAGCATTCTGCAGGTTAGGAAGACCTTGCGCAACAGAATTGCAAACCACCTCAGTGGTAATGGCATTCTGGATGTTACCTACACCGGTAGCGCTCTGGACGGTCTCGTTGGTGATGGCGTTCTGGATGTTACCTACACCGGTAGCGCTCTGGACAGTCTCGTTGGTCACGGCATTCTGGATGTTACCTACACCGGTAGCGCTCTGGACAGTCTCATTGACGAAAGACTGGAAGTAATCGGCGCTTTCAGAAGCCATAACTCTCGGGGGGGTTTTTCCAAAATAGCCAGATACTACTGCGCTATTTGCGACGGACATCTGCTGCACTGCGTTAAAGGTCTGGGCGGCAGCGAGCGTCTGATCGGCCGACAGGAGGTGACCCTTCGCTTCCAGTTCTTCAGCGGCCTTTTCATCATTTTCCAGGGCAGCGGTAAGCTGCTGGTATTCTACCCACTGGTCGCGGACAAACTTGAGGCGGCTGTCTGCTTCGGCCTTGGCCAGATAGGCATCGGCCGTATCGATGAAACGGGTGGCCAGGCTGTTCTGCTTCTGGAGGGTAGTATAAGCCAGAGCAGCGTTGGTGGTATTCTGGGCCAGATCCTTGGGGGTTTCTCCACCCAGGGCGGCATTGAGGTCTTCACCGGCCTTGTCCATAGATGCGCATACATTCTCTACCATGGGACGGACAGCCTTCATATCTTTAAGTACGGACGCGAACTCGGGGATGCCGCCGGCCACTTCTTCCGACATATCTGCCAGGGCACCGAACTGCTGGGCACGGGTCTTCATAACCAGGTAAGCGGCGACCAATCCGTTTTTGTACCCTTCGTCGCTAAGGAGGAGTTCCTGCATGTTGCTGGCTGCTTCCTGGGCAGTCTTGCGGGAAAAGCGGGAGGATTTGGCTACATTGCCACTGGTCTGATCCGTATTGACGGGCCAATCGAACACCTGAGAGGCAATGACACCGAGCAGGCATACGGCAACAACCGATACCACGATGATGAGGAGGCTTTTCTTCTGTTTCATAGGGCTACAGACTTTTTCTTCTTGGAACTATTAATACACTCGTTGCAAAAATAACAAATTTTCTTAATAATGCATCAGCCATCGGCTTAATTTCTGACACAAAATTAGATAAGTGTCTCAAGCCTTTCGTCAAAAGACTACAAAACTTTGTAAAAACGCGTACAAATCTCCATTTTTATTTTGTACCTTTGGACAGAACCAAAAGAGCTGAGATGAAAAAGATCACCCCCCTGTTTGCCTGCCTGCTGCTGTCCCTTTCCGCTGGGGCCCAGCCTGGCCTGCCCGAGCCCGAAAATGTGGTATTGACCCAGCGGGCCTCTTTCTCCATTGCCTATGGCGGTCCCACCAGAGCGGAAGGCCGCTCCTACAATTTCACCCCTACGTTCTTCATTTATCCGGACACCAGGTTGGATAAGGCCGATGCAGAAGCGCTGGTAGCCTCGCTGGATCTCCAGCAGCTGCTGGACGATAACTACGGCACGGCCCTGGTGGTAAACCCCACCGGTGAAAAGTACGCCGCCGAGGCCGATTTCGAAGCCTTTGCCCAGCTGTTCAACCGCTTCCGCGGTCCCGGCAACCTCAAGATTGTGGGCATAGGCAACGGGGCCACCTTTGTGAACCTGGTGCTGGCGCCCAAGGCCGGCGGCCAGGTTTCCGGCATCCTCACCATTGGCGGCAAACCCGGCAAGAGCGTAGATCCGGCCGGCGTTCCCGCCTATGTGGCCGGCAAGGGTGCCGCCAAAGCGGCCAGGCCCTATCTGGCCGCCGTCCATCCCGACGAACCCCTGATGAAGGTGGTGGTGAACCCCGCATCGGCCCCTTTGAAAGAAATCTTTGCCGATGCCTGGAAGCAGGTGCTGGGCCGCTGCTACCGCTATAACAATTACAACCATACGCACTACGAGGGGGCCAAACTGGGAGAGTACGGTTCCTATGAACTGGAGCCCTACCTGGACTGCGAGTCCCTGGGCATCAAGCGCATCATCGTGGAGCAGCCCACCGGAAAGGACACCAAACAGCTCTGGTACGAGTACTGGCCGGAGGAACTTCTGGAAGGAGCCCCGGCGAGGAGCGTTCCCGTGATGGTGCTCCTGCACGGCAACACCAACGACCCCCGTACGCAGGCCGAGACCTCCGGCTTCATCCAGGTGGCCGCCCAGGACCGTTTCTTTGTAGTGGAAATGGAATGGCAGGGCAGCCCCAACTACCAGGCCATGGGCCACGACGGCATTGAATCCGTTCTGTACCAACTCTTTGCCAAGTACCCGCAGCTGGATCCTTCCCGCGTATATGCAGAGGGCCTGAGCGCCGGTTCCATTACCGCCACCGCCCTGGGCATCAAGAAATCACACGTTTTCGCAGCCGTGGGCGGCCACTCCGGCGGCATCTTCGGCGGTCCTTTCAGGGCCTACACCACCAAGGACATCCTCTGGGACGAAGCCACCCAGAAGCGCGGCGCCGTGGAAATGCCTTACTGCTCCGTGCTGGGCACCAAGGACAACGTGGTCCCGTACATCAAGCCCGACAACTGGAAAGACAACAACTACCTCAACGCCTGGAACACCTATGAGCAGATGAACGGCATGGAGGTAGTGGACGAGTTGGATTTCTCCGTGGATCCCGTGTTTGCCCAGAAGATGCAGGACCGCGAGACCATCGTCACCAACAAGGGAGACGGCATTGTCATTGAGACCGGTCAGCTGTACAAGGGCAACGTTCCGCTCATCAAGATAGTAGCCGTGGTCAACTACGGGCACTGGAACTTCCAGCCCACCGCCCGCATTATGTGGGACTACTTCAAGCAGTTCCGCAGAGATCCTGAAACCAAAAAGCTTATTTACACAGCCCAATAGCGACAGGGCCCATAAGCCCGGAAGGAAGCAGGTCCGAATCGGCCTGGTAGAAAGTTACCAGCGTGAAGGCCTGCTTCTTTGCGTCCGGCTGGGCGTCCCCGATGAGGCGGTTCACCCACAGGTTCACCACTTTGATTTCGATGGTGTTCTTGCCGGGGCGCAGCGGACCGTTCCACTCCACCTTGTACGGGGCTTTCCACAGGAAGGCCACGTGCTGTCCGTTGATGAAGACATCGGCCATCTGGCCCACCTGGCCCAGGTCTATCTGCAGGGTAGCCGGCAGGTTCTTCTTCTTTATGGTAAAAGTATTCTTATAGGTAGCGATGCCGGAGAAGTACTTCAGGGCCGGATCCGAAGATTCGGTCCAGGAGGTGAGCCTGTTCCACTTCTGCACGCCGTCCGGGGCTCCGGGGCCGTCAAAGGACACGCTCCAGGCGCCGTCCAGGCGAAGAGTCGCCACACTCTGAAGGGGCTTTTCTTCCGGAAGGGGCAGTGCATCCGGAGTGGCCACTACAAACAGGGCCTGGTTGGGCTCCAGGTGAAGGGTATGCCCATTAAGGGCGCGGTTCAGGCCGCTGCCGGTTTCGGGATTGAGAATCCTCCACGGGCCCTCTGCATCCCGGAGGGTCAGTTCCGTATCCACGGCGGCGGCGCTGAAGTTGCGGACCCAGTAGATATTCCGGTTACCGTC
>JAEEGF011033847.1_pt1 | contig 13266 bp, 8 predicted proteins | sample 9134171 | NCBI WGS metagenome assembly JAEEGF01 (sample SAMN16246542, study PRJNA631951) | gut metagenome | biome: gut microbiome; feature: rumen; material: AP-attached | host: Bos | place: Iran: Karaj | collected 2018-10
TCCTTTCCAGAAGGCTATTCTTAATAAGGAACTGCCTTATACTATCTGTGGTGGTATCGGACAGTCACGTATATGTATGTTCTTCCTGCGCAAGGCTCATATAGGTGAAGTCCAGAGTTCTCTCTGGCCACTCGAAACCGAGAAAGAATGCGCAGAGAACGGAATTCAGCTTTTATAATGATAGACATTAAACAAGTAGAAAAAAAGCCAACTGTAGTACTGGTTGGACTTAATACAGATCGCGACGAAGACCTCTTTGCAAGTTCCATGCAGGAACTCAGAGGTCTATCTGAAGCGGCAGGAATGAAGGTCTGCGCTGTTGTGACTCAGAATGCTGAGGCACCTACGCAGGCCACTTTTGTTGGTAGCGGTAAGGTTGAGGAGATAAAGACCCGTATCGAATACGATGATGCAGACGCTGTCATCTTCAATCAGACGCTTTCACCCATGCAGATCAGAAACCTTGAGAAGATCCTGGGCAGGGAAGTTATCGACAGAACTGCCCTTATCCTTCAGATATTTGCTGACAGAGCACGTACAAGGGAGGCAAGACTTCAGGTAGAATCTGCAAGACTTCAGTACCTTCTTCCAAGGCTTTCCCATATGAGAACAGGTCTTACAAGACAGGGCGGCGCCAGCGGTTCAAAATCAAGTAAAGGTGCAGGTGAGAAGCAGCTCGAACTTGACAGAAGACACATAGAGCATCGCCTGGCTGAGCTTAGAAGAGAACTTGAATCCGTTAACAAGGAAAGGTCTACTCAGAGAAGCAGGCGCCTTTCATCTTCTGTTCCCAAGGTTGCTCTTGTCGGATATACCAATGCCGGCAAATCCACTATCATGAACCATCTTATTAACGACTTTGCTGATGGCAATACTGATGAAAAGAAGGTTCTTGAGCAGGATATGCTCTTTGCTACCCTTGATACCACTATAAGAAAGATCTCTCCTGCAGGTCACAGATCTTTTCTTTTGTCAGATACTGTAGGATTTATAGATGACCTTCCAACAACACTTGTTAAGGCCTTCAGATCAACACTTGAAGAGATCAAGTATGCTGATCTTCTTCTGGAAGTCATAGATTTTTCTGATCCTGATCATGCAAGACATATGGAAGTTACTGATAAGACTCTTGCTGAGATCGGAGCAGGTGAAATACCCAAAATATATGTATTCAATAAGTCGGATATAGCAGATGAATTAGGAACCACAATGGTTCAGCTTCCCTATGTTCGTGATCACAGAATATATATGGCTGCTGCCAAGGATATCGGAACAGAAGAACTTTTGTCCCTGATAGACAAAGTCCTTCTGGAAGGAAGTCAGGAATGTGAACTTCTGATCCCGTATTCAAAGGGCAGCATTCTGGCTGCCATCAATGAAGGATCTGAAGTCATAAACACTGAATACCTTCCGGAAGGCACTAAGATAATTGCTAAATTAAAGAAAAAAGATGTAAATAAATATGCTGAATATATCAGCAGCACTTCTGAAGTGCACCGCAGGAAGCAAGCAGACAATTCTTAAGATCTTGTACTGTATCAACGATTTTCTCTGCTCCTGCATTCTTAAGCTCGAGATATGTACCATAGCCGTATGTTACGCCAATAGCCATGAGGTCATGATTGCATGCTCCGACCATATCGTAGCATCTGTCACCGACCATGGCTGTTTCATCGGCATTGGCCATAAGTCTTCTAAGAGCTTCTTCAACGACTTCGTTCTTATCGGTACGACGTCCATCAAGTTCACTTCCAATGATCACATCAAAATATGATGTAAGACCAAAGTGGTTAAGTACTTTGTATACCATTACCTGAGGTTTGCTCGAAGCAATAGCAAGCTTAAGTCCTGCATTGTGGCAAGCTTTAAGCATATCTTCAACACCCTCATAAGGCTTATTTTCGTATACTCCAATAGGGTTGTAGTATTCACGGAACTTATCTACTGCTCTGAGCATATGCTTCTCATCCATTCCGTAATGCTCCATAAAGGTCTTATTAAGCGGAGGACCTACAAAGAACCCAAGTTTAGAAATGTCGGGTTCATCTATTCCCTGGTCTTTAAGCGCATACTGCGCAGCCTTGGTAATGCCAAGACCGGAATCGGTTAATGTGCCATCAAGATCAAATAATACATACTTCAGCATTCGTTTTTCTCCTGGAGTTTGTTATTTTGGTTATGACTTCTTGAAGCAATAAAAGAAGCCATAAATGAACAATAGTCAACACGTATAATTAAATGTACGATATAATGACAGTTCCTAGCAATAGCCATTTCATTTAAAATGCATAAATTGTTCGACGGTTCTTTGTGCACTTTTTCCAAAATATACGGTTTTTCCTTATTTTTTGACTTTCACTAATAGGGTTACAAGCAATTATCTTTAGAAAAAAACGTCCTTGCATTAAACCTGGCTCTGTGCTAGATTAAATGCAGTTAAAGAATTGAATATCTGCTAGGGGAGCTTTGCTGAGAAGAGGTTCTTAAGTATTTAGATGCGTATGGATCTCGACCCTTATTACTTGAACCGGGTAATACCGGCGTAAGGAAGCGTTTTTTCTAATATTTCTGCATGTCTGCAGAATGTTTCCCTTGTGCATATTCAAAAATCTAATATTTTTTACAGCTAATGCTGCAAGGAGGGATATTCAATGTCACTATTCTTTAATGCCGTAACTTATGAAGGCGAAACCACTTATTCACTAACTACTGCCGGCTACACTTTATTTGCAGTTTTACTGCTTGCCGCAGTAATTGTCGCATGCTTTTTCAAAAACACCAAGAATGAGCAGAAATTCAGCACTCGTCAGCTTGTTGTATCAGCTATGTGCATAGCAGTCGCATTTGTACTTTCAAATGTGAAGATCATCAAGTTGCCACAGGGCGGATCCGTAACTCTTTTATCCATGTTCTTTGTTTGCTTCGTGGGCTATGTCTATGGTCTTAGAAGTGGTCTTATGGCAGGTCTTGCATATGGTCTTCTTCAGATGATCGTAGATCCTTATATCGTAAGCGTTCCGCAGCTTCTTTTTGATTATGTATTTGCTTTCATGGCTCTGGGACTTTCTGGTCTTACAAGCACCAAGAAATACGGATTGTATACAGGATATTTAATAGGCATAGCCGGCCGTATGACTTTTGCAGTTCTTTCAGGTGTTATCTTCTTTGGAATGTATGCGCCGGAAGGGCAGAATGTGTGGGTTTACTCATTTGGATATAATGGTCTTTATATCATCACAGAGGCAGCTATCACATTTGCAGTGCTTCTGATCCCAACTGTAAGAAAGAGTCTTAACTCGATCAGAGTTGCAGCCAACGAATCCGATTCAAAGAGAATCGTATTAAACAAACTGGCATCATAAATTATTTGTTGTAAACTGAACGAGGTCGCCCTCAGCCGTAGGGGCTGTGGACGACCTTTCGTCTTTTGCAACTAAATAATTTATTCCTTCCAGTTATATATTCTATGCATTTGGCATACTCTTGCCAGATTTCGGTTCTATGTATTGCATATGTTGGGGCTATATGCTTACGCTCTCACCTAAAGCAAATGAATATAGGTAGCGTTCTTTGACTTTCATGTGGGTCATGCGTTCAAGGGCTCTTGTGTAATAGTCGATCTGAACTTTATAGCGCTTGGTAAGGTCTGAAGCTTCCTTAACGTGGTCAGTTTTGTAGTCTACAAGAACTATTTGATCGTCTTCTACAAACCATGCATCTATTACGCCCTGTATGAGCATTATCTCTCCATCTGGGAGGTTTTCGGACAGTTCTTTAGCAGGGATTCCCATCATGAACTGGCATTCTCTTTGGAGGTTACCACTACGAGCTGCTTCTTTATATCTTCTTCCAAGGTCTGTTTCAAAGAAATGGATGATGTCTTTAGCAAATATACTCTTAACGCTATCCTGGTCCATTCTTCCTTCGACTTCTTTTTTCTTAAGAAAATCTAGTATATCTTTTACATTAATAATATCTTTTGAGAATATGTCGTTATCAAGTAGTTCCATGACGCGGTGGTAGGCTGTTCCTCTTCCTGCGCCGGAGAGTTTTTCTTCCTTATCTGAGATGAATCTAGGTACTATTTCCTCATCTTCTGTTTTTATAAGTCTGGTATCAGGCTCTTTTTCCTCGGTAAAAGAAGCTTTTTTAAGCTCAGATACTGTGGTCTTGGTATAAAGATCAGCATATTCCTTATGAGAATATTCGTATTCAAAGTTATCAGAAAGGCTCTTCATAAGGTCTTCGTCTAAATCAGATGTCTTAATTCCGCCTTCCAGCTTATCTTTTCTAATAGCACTGTCTACCTGATCTTTTAACGATAGGGATGTGATGGTTGATGCATCAACTACGCTTATCTTGGCAGGAGGCACGATCATAGCCGCTTTATCAGGCTCATATTTACAGCTCTCAGAATCCATTACTTCTATGTTATCGTATCCAATAAGGCTTACATCTACATCAAGGATTTGAGCAGCTTCCTTCATCGCGGGATGTCCCATCATGGCGCTCAGTATAAGAGTGAGGTAGTTAGTAGCCTTCCTTGATGAAAGGGGAAGGAGCTGTTCCTGCTCGCTGGGACCTTTATTAAAAGCAAGGTACTGTTCGTTTTTGATAAAATTAGCGAAGGAATCATCGCTGCCAGTAATTATGAGCTTTTCTTTTGCTCTTGTAAGGGCAACGTACAAGACTCTTAGCTCTTCGCCAAGGCTTTCTCTTTTCATTCTGTCAGACAGCATTATGCGTCTTGGAGTATTGGCCTTAACTCTAAGGTCCAGATCGACCACTTTTAAGCCTATTCCAAGATCTTCATCTAAAAGGACATCTGCATTAGTATCCCTTTGGTTGAATTTCTTGCTTGTTCCTGCAACGAATACTACAGGAAACTCAAGTCCTTTACTCTTATGGATACTCATAATGCGCACAACATCTGCATTTTCATCTATTACATTAGCTTCACCAAAATCTACTTCGTATTTTTCAAGTTCTTCGATATAACGAATGAAGTTAAAAAGGCCCTTGAAACTTGTGTTTTCAAAAGAAGATGCTCTTTCAAGGAGCATGTCTATATTGGCACGTCTTCTTGTGCCTGCAGGCATTGCTGCTACGTAGTTTCTATAGCCTGTGTTGTCTATTATGTATTCAAGAAGCTCATGAACAGGCATGTACACAGCTTTCTTTCTAAGGCTTCGAAGCTCCTCAAGGAACTTCTGCACTCTTTTTGCAAGTTCAATGATAGTATCGGTAACTGGAAATGCAGTGTCTTTACTATCTTCTAAACTTGTACTATTTGCTATTATTTTTTCCAGATACAAAAGGTGCTCATAGAAAGTTACTGGTATCTCCTCTTCCTTTTCCCTCATTATGCCACAGGCGAAGGCTTTGATCCTTGCCATATCCTCATCTGTAAAGCGCCCGAAAGCTGAGTGCATAACGGATGCAAGAGGAATGTCCTGAAGGGGGTTATCTATGATCCTTAGATAGTTAAGGAGGGTTGCCACTTCTATTGCAGCAAAATATCCCGTTCTTGACTCAACATAGGCAGGTATACCTTCTGATTCAAGAATCTTTCTAAAGGTATCGTCCCATGAAAGGGTTGTTCTAAGGAGTATTACTATATCGCTATAGTGAATGCTTCTAAAACCGCCGTTCCCATCAGATACATGGCCGCTTCTTACAAGTTCTTTGATCCTTGAAGCGATGACCATAGCTTCTTTTTGTTTTGGATTCAGCTTCTGGCCAGGCTTTATGGTATCTTCCATCCCCCATATATCCGGGTTGATGATTTCTCCATCATCGCCCGTATCAATCTCACTTTGGTCACTATAGCTGCTATCCTTTTTAGATGAATCTTCGTCGCTGTTAATAAGGATAAGCTCGGGGACAAAAGAATCTTCGCCCTCAGGCTCATCAGGATAGTCTGCTCCCGTAACAAGCATTGCATCAAGGTCGTAAGCAACCTTACCAAGATCAGATCCCATGATACGTCTGAAAATATAGTTAACAAAATCAAGAACTCTTCTTCTACTTCTGAAATTCCTGTGAAGATCTATTCTTCTTAAAAGTGCATCCTTAGTCTTATCATAGCTTTCAAGCTTTTCCATGAATATTTCAGGCTTTGCAAGACGGAACTTATAGATACTCTGCTTGACATCACCAACCATGAACCTGTCATAGGTTCCTTCTGTATTACCTGCGATCGAAGACAGGATCAGCTCCTGAACGCTGTTACTATCCTGATACTCATCGATAAGGATCTCTTTATAGTATTCTCTATACTGGGCAGCAACATCTGTCGGCGCATCCTTCCTTGTCTCAGGGTCATGATCTACAAGGATATTTAGGGCGAAGTGCTCCATATCGCTGAAATCAATGACGTTCTTTTCTTTCTTCTTGTTATCAAGCTCTTTTGTAAATTCAATAGCAAGCTCAGAAAGGCACCTAAGAGCCCTTGCTGCAAGCATACTTGTAACTATGATGGACTCTTTATCCTGAGCAAAATATTTAGTCTTAAGGTTAGTGATATTTTTCTTAACATCGTCTCTTATGGACTTTGCCATCTCTCTTTTGTCAGCTGATACGGTCTCATCTTTTTTACCAGGAAGTCTGTCAAAAGAGATAAGGTTCACTGCATTCCTTAAAGACTCATAATCTTCTGCTTTGCCAGCATTTATGATCATATTTTTTTCAGCTTCAATAAGATCCCCGTACATGTAGGGGCCATCTGGCTGATTGCAGATATCAAGCGCTCTTCGCATGCTTGTAGCAAGTTCTTTAAGATCTATCCTGACTGATTCTACATACTCTTTAAGCCACTCTTTGTCATCAAAGCTGTCTTCATCTATGTCATAATCTCTGGCCCTGTCTTTAAGCCAGTCTTCAGGCCATGGCATACTTTTAGAGAATTTATAAAGCCTAAGGATCTGCTCTTCAAGCATCTTATCATTTGATCCATTTGAAAAATACTCTGATGTGTACAAAAACTCTTCATCAGCTTCATCATATTTGGCTTCAAGGAAGTCTGCCATAACGTTCTCTTCCAGGAGCTTCATCTCACCTTCATCTGCAACTCTATAAGAAGGGTCTAAACCAATATCATTAAAATTGTTACGAATGATATACTGACAGAAAGAGTCTATAGTAGTAATCTGGGCATTATGAATAAGAGTCTCCTGCTTCTGAAGATGGGCATCTTCAGGGTTTTGAAGGAGCCTTTTGGCTATTGCTGCAGTTATCTTATCTTTCATCTGTGCTGCTGCCGCACGGGTAAAGGTTACGACCAGAAGATGATCTATATCTATTGGTTCTTTACCATCTTGAGATGAAGAAATAAGCTGAATTATTCTTTCTACAAGAACTGCAGTCTTACCTGATCCTGCTGCTGCAGAAACAAGGATGTTGCAGTTTCTTGCATCTATAACAGATTGCTGCTCTTTGGTGAATTTTACTTCTGCCATTTTAATTGGATTCCTTATACTAATCTAATAATTTATCTAATATTTCTTCTGATAACTTTACTGCTTGTCAGCCTTCTTACATTCCTCTTTTATCAAAGCCAGAGCATCATCTTTATTAAGCTTATCAAGTTCTCTTGTCTGGAAGCCCGGTGTTGACATATCAAAGCCGCAGATAGGTCTGAAGTGGCAATAAGTACATGCACTTCTAGGGCCCTGAACATAAGGATTGATCTCAATATCGCCATCAAGAATCCTTCTGCCATACTCGCGGATCTTATGTCTAACATATGATGAGACCATCTTATAGGAATCCTGCTCCATGATCTGAGAGTTTGCGTAAAAGCCGCCGTCCTTCTTACGTCTTACATTTATTACGTCAGATTCTGTCGCACCCGCAGCCATATCTCTGTCAAGAAGACCGATAACCTTTTCATCAGCGTTGATAATTCCGTTACTGACAAGCTCTTTAATGATCTTTTTATTTATAAGTTCAGGATCATTACCAGTTCCTTCCGCTTCCACAATAGGGTCATTGATATGGTAATACAAGACTGCTCCAGGAACGACTTCCTTATCCGGATTAAGCTTTTTTTCCATAGCCATGGCAAAGTTCATGTAGACTACAAGCTGAAGCTGAAGGCCATAATAAACTGATGCTATGTTAAAAGTTTTATTTCCAGACTTAAAATCTATGATCTTGATATACACGTTCTCATCATTATATGCCAAATCCATGCGGTCGATCCTGCCCTGAAGCTTCATCTTCTGCTTGATCCTTGTTTCCTCAGAAGGAGTCAGAGCGATATTGATCTCATCAAGATTGCCAGCCTCTTTAAAATCAAGCTCGAACTTGTCTGGTTTAAATTCACCCTTTCCAAGCTGATAGCGAAGAGTCTTGACCGTACGCCAGATGATGCGGTAGATTCTGTCAACCGCATTCTTGTTTCTTGCTGATGAATACAGTATATTTTCACCATACTCCTTGGTTACTTCATCTATAGCTTCAGACAGAAGCTCTTGGCCCTGCTCATCTGTAAACTCTGTCCACTCTATGCCCTTTTCCTCAAGCTTGACTGAAAAGCGCTCCAGCGCACTATGAAATACATTACCAAGGTCAGATCTTTCAAAGTCGTATTCACTTCTTTCATCAAGCCTGAGTCCGTACTTAACAAAATGCGCATAGCAGCACTCTGCAAAGGTCTCTAGCCTGCTGACAGAATTCTCCAAAAAGTTGCCATATAAGGCAGCCGCCAGCATAGCAGGTAGAGGCGTATACTGATACCTGAGGAAAGCCGCCTCCTTGATCCTTTCTGCCGCTTTCGGCTTTTCTTTTTTCAAAAGTTCATATAAAGTCAGGAACTTCTTTTCATCATCATCTGTAAGATTGCCATCCGCATAGTCCCTTGCCTTTTCAGATACATAGGTTTTAGCATCTTCAAGGGACATGATCTGCTTGTCTATAGGATCTTCAGCAGGCCTTCTTTCCTTAAGATCTGGGAAAAGAGCTTTGATCTTCCCTATAAGGTAAGCAGGATTCATGCTCTTGCCATCTGCAGAAATCCCCGAATAAGACATGTACAAAAGCCTGGACGGCTTAGTCAGGTTCATATACAGATACAGCCTTTGAATATACATCTGCTGGCGGGGAGATGGTGCAAGCTCAACATCAGGAGCCCTCGAACTCAAAAACTGCCTGTCAATATCAGACAAGATGCCACCTTCAGACGCATGCTTAGGGATATTCGTATCATTAACACCAAGAAACAGAAGATACTTGATATCAGAAAGACGGCTTCTTTCGATATCACCAACCCTTACTGTATCTACGTTCTGCGGGATCGTACCAACTTCGATCTCGCTAAATCCCGCATCCAATATCTCCATATATTCCTTGATCGGAACCTTCTCATCGCCCAGAAGAGACGCCACCTGATCTAAAAGATCCATGATCTTGCCATAGATCTGGCTGTACTCATCTGCCTTAACGTTGTCCCCCTGCTGTTCAAAGTACCTTGCATACCTTTCAAGCTTTGAATAGGCATCGCCTCTTTTTATAAACTCATAAAGGCCCTTAGAAAGCTCCAAAACTGACTTCTTGTGGCTTTCCATGATAGGACTTATCATGTTCACAAGCTCTTTTCTCATAAGATTCATCTTCTCAAGGAAAAGAACTATCTCTTCATCGCTAGTCTTCTTGCGGAACCTTGGATGACGCACAAAATTATCTTCCCAGGCTTTATGCCCGCGAATTCCAAGAGACCTTACGTAGTTCTCCAAAAGATCGATATCATCATCATCAGAATCCATCATGCCGCTTCGCATGAAGTGAAAGACTGTCTCGTAGCTATAGTCAGTCCTTACGATATCAAGGGCGCTTCTAATATATTCTATGAAGGGATTTAACTTAAGCCCCTTCGTTTCATCGATATAAACAGGTATACCAAAAGTATTGCTTTCTCTTTTGATCCTCTCTCCATAGGTAGAAAGATCACCGCAGACAATTGCAAAATCCCTGTAGAAAAGGTCCCTATCTGCTTTGATCCTGCGACTGATAAAGATAAGCGCCTGGCGCACCTCTTCAGAAGGGTCAGCACACCCTGCGATGACTATGCTGTCAGATGCCGGGAACTGATCGCTCCTGTAGGTATCAGGCTTATACCTGAACAGGTGCTGTTCAAGAAATGCCATGGGAGCATTACCGGAAAGCCTTACATTTTCGCCCTTTATAATAATGTCGCTGTTATGCTCGTCCCTGTACTCCTTCCACCTGTCATAATCAGGCGTATGCATAGGGTCAAGCTTCTGACAGCTTCTCCACTCACATTTAAGAAGGCTTTGAATAGTCTTTTTACTTAGGAAAAAGAGCTCCTGCTCATTTATATTATTAGTATAGGGATCAGTCTCATCGTCCATTTCGAGGGTTACAATCACTTCACTTGCTATAAGTAAAAGTTCCTCGATAACCCTGTACTGAATAGGAGTAAAACCTGTAAAGCCGTCAAACACGATAACGCTATCCTTTACAAGCTCTGACTTTGAAAGCCTCTTACATAGAAATGACAGAGTCTCTTCAGGTGTTACATATTTATCTTCTGTATATTCTTTAAACTTTTGATATAGAAGTCTCAGGTCAGAAAGTTTACCTTTAAGCGACCTTCTGCTCTCACAGTTATCTATCAAAGTCTTAAGTTCATCAGGTCCTACATCATACTGCATAAGCTCTGAGATGGTTGACTTAACTTCATCTATATAGCCTGCCCTGTGCATAAATGAACCGATCACGGGAAGGTCGTCTTTATTAAGATCAGCTACATGCCTTAAGATAAGAGACTTACCGACGTCATCAAGAACAGCTTCATGACGCTTTCCTGTCTCTTCAAAGATTCTGTGGGACAGACGTCCAAATGAAAGGACATCTATGTTCATAATGCCCTGATCAGGATGCATCTTAACGATGTCCATCTGCGTCTGCATGGTGAACTGGTCAGGCACAATAATAAGATAGTTCCTGGAACTATCTTCCCTGCTTCGTCTTAATATCTCTTCATATAATTTGTGGCTTTTACCGGACCCGGACGATCCCAAAGAAAATCTAAGCATACAGCCCCCGATATTATAATAATGTACTTTTACTATATCACACTTTTAGGTATAATTAATTTATCTATATATGAGGAGGTCTATGATGATTTCAAAGAAAAAACTATTACAGGCTGTATCTGTTTCTGCACTTACTGCTGTTCTTGCAATCGGTTCACTTGCTGTAAACGGCACATCTGCAAGCGCTCAGGCTGGCATTAACGAACTCACAGGAATGCCAACAACAGCTCCTGAAAATCAGCGTCCTATCGCTGTAATGATCGATAACGATAAGAGAGCTAACCCTCACTATGGTTTATCTGAGGCTGATGTTGTATATGAGATGATCAACTCAACTCACAACAACCGTGTAACACGTCTTATGGCTGTATACAAGGATTACAACACTGTTTCAAGAATCGGAAATATCCGTTCTACAAGACCAACTAATATCATGCTTGCAGCAGAATACAATGCTGTACTTATTCATGATGGTGGTCCATTCTACATCTATCCTTACTTTGATGCTACAGGTCTTAACCACCTTTCAGGCGGATTCTCAAGAATCCCTAATGGTAAGGCTAGAGAATTCACAGAATACTGCGTAGCTGGTGAAGCTGCTACAAGAATGGCTAAGGCTGGTTATCCTGCAGAGTATACACAGGCTACAGGTCAGCACTTTACATTTGGTGCTAACTCTCTTGCTGATGATGCAGGTGTAGCTCCTGCTACAAACGTATCTGTACCATTTCCACACAATTCAACACAGTTCGTATACAACGCTGCAACAAACTCTTATGACTACTATGAGTTCGGAAGCCCTGTAGTAGACGGTGATGACAAGCAGCAGGTTTCATTTACAAATGTATTCCTTCAGGATTGTGACTTCACACTTCTTGATCAGAACGGATACCTTGTATATAACTGCATCGGAACTAATGTTGGATATTACCTCACAGGTGGTATGGTAATCCCTGTAACATGGGTTAAGACAACTTTCGAAGGAGCTACAAAGTTCTACACATTAGATGGTGCTGAGCTTGTAGTTAATCCAGGAAAGACCTACATTGCACTTGTTCCTTCAGATGCATGGGCTAAGGTTGGTATTCAGTAAAAGTAAATAAAAAGAGTGGCGGGATTTCCTGCCGCTCTTTTAAAATGATTAGGAGGAGATGATATGTTTTGTCCAAAATGTGGCAGTAATCTGCCAGAAGATTCAGTTTTTTGTCCCAAATGCGGGTACAAGTTGCCAGTAGATAATACTACTCAGCAACAGGTTCATTATGGGAGCGTAACACAAACTCAGCAACCGGCATATAGTCAAAGCCAGTTCACAGACTCTAATAGTTATTCTACTCAGGCACCTATGTATAGCCAGTATGGTCAGAATAACCAGAACACCAAACCCAAAGTAAATGATAAAGATTTTAACAAAATCATCTGGAGACTGGTTGGCGGCATAGTATTACTTATTTACGGACTTGTGACACTTTCAAGATACATGAAATATTATGAATGGTTCGGGAGTTATTGGTCTGATGAAGATTATTTCTATTATATGATTCTTCCATTTGCTGCGGTAATTATCAGTATCTGGGCAATCGTTTCTTCAATTACCAAATATCACAAGATTAATCATTAACTAAAAATTCTCCCCATGAACGTAAGTCGGTGTCGGGCCTACCCGTATAAGCCAAAAGTATTTATCGAGCAAAGAATATAGCAGCATATACAGTCAATGCATCATATGAAATCGAATGTGATTTGTGATTTTGTAATTATAATGCGATTTTGATGTTTTTGATTTTTGATATAAGTATAGTTATTTGCTACATTACTGCTCAAAATTCGCGTATATAGAAACTGTAAACATTATTTTTTTCGTAAATTGATTGAGCATATAAGCTTGTTTGATCAATATTTACAATTCTTGTAAAATTATGGAGGAAAACTATATGAGTAACAAAAGTTTGTCATCACTAATCGAAATTATCTTAGGAGCAATTGGACTTTTTTATGGTATATTTACGATATCTAATGATACTTCAGGCTTTTTTAGATATACATATACTCCCCCATTTACACAACATGAATTATTTGTTATTGCAATTACTATATGTTCAGTGATAATTCTTTTGCTTGGAATTATCAAAATGAAGAAAGAAAATAGTAACAGCAATAATAATGGAGATATGGCAGCTTGAAATATGACATATGTAATTAGCCAGAG
>JAEEGF011416740.1_pt1 | contig 13263 bp, 9 predicted proteins | sample 9134171 | NCBI WGS metagenome assembly JAEEGF01 (sample SAMN16246542, study PRJNA631951) | gut metagenome | biome: gut microbiome; feature: rumen; material: AP-attached | host: Bos | place: Iran: Karaj | collected 2018-10
GTGATGGCGATGTTCTCCTCAAAGGGCTTGCCGGAGGCGTCGATCATGACGGAGGTGAAGCCGCCGTCGATGCAGCTCTTGCAGGTCTCAAAGCTGTCGCCGTGGTCCAGATGCAGCACGATGGGCAGGCCGGTCTCGATGACGGCGGCCTCCACCAGCTTCATCAGATAGGTGTGGTTGGCATAGGCGCGAGCGCCCTTGGATACCTGCAGGATCAGAGGAGCCTTCAGGTCGGCAGCGGCCTCGGTAATGCCCTGCACGATCTCCATGTTGTTGACGTTGAAGGCGCCGATGGCGTAACCGCCGTTATAGGCCTTCTCAAACATTTCCTTGGAAGTTACCAGTGGCATATGCATTCTCCTTACATTTGAATTTCGTACGGAGCACTCCGCACGATCGTTTTCTGTCCTATATTTTACCACACTTTTCGGCGTTTGCAAGCAGATAGCGGTTTACAGGTGAAAAAACTCATGGTAAAATACTGCGTGAACGTGTGGCGCGCCTGTGACGCGCCAGATAATTAGGAGGTATTCACTTATGAATGAATTGAAAGGCGCCTGCATCATCGGTCAGTCCGGCGGCCCTACGTCCGTTATCAATGCCAGCGCTTACGGCGTGATCGACACGGCGCTGAAGTCCGGCGTCATCACCCAGGTCCTGGGCGCCGAGCACGGCATCAAGGGCGTGCTGAACGACAGGCTGTTTGACATGGGGCTGGAGGATCCCGAGGAGCTGCGGCTCATGCTCTATACCCCCTCCTCCGCTCTGGGCTCCTGCCGCTATAAGATCGCCGATCCGGAGAAGGACGACACCGATTACAGGCGCATCCTGGAGGTGTTCAAGAAGCACAACGTCCGCTATTTCTTCTACAACGGCGGCAACGACTCCATGGACACCTGCAACAAGATCAACGCCTACATGCAGTCCGTAGATTACGACTGCCGCGTCATGGGTGTGCCCAAGACCATCGACAACGACCTCTTCGGCACCGACCACTGCCCCGGCTACGGCTCCGCCGCCAAGTATATCGCCACCTCCATGATGGAGGTCTATCAGGACGCCCGGGTGTACGACACCGGGATGATCGTGGTGGTGGAGATCATGGGCCGCCACGCCGGCTGGCTGGCCGCCGCCTCCGCTCTGGCCGGCGAGTACGGTGCGGGTCCCGATCTGATCTATCTGCCGGAGACCAATTTCAGCATGACCAAGTTCATCAACGACGTAAAGCGCGTCTACGCCGAGAAGGGCAACTGCCTGGTAGCCGTGTCCGAGGGAATCCACTACGAGGACGGCGACTTCGTCTCCGAGGCAAAGACGGCCGCTACCGACGGCTTCGGTCACGCCCAGCTGGGCGGTCTGGCCGCCATTCTGGCCCAGGTGCTCAAGGAGGAGACCGGCGCCAAGGTCCGCGGCATCGAGCTGAATCTGCTGCAGCGCTGCGGCGCACACCTGGCCTCCCAGACCGATATCCAGGAGTCCTTCATGGCCGGTAAGGTGGCTGTGGAGAACGCCGTCAACGGCATCAACGGCCGTATGATCGGCTTTGAGCGGGTCCTGAAGGACGGCAAGTACGCCTGCCGCACCAAGCTGATCCCCCTGATGGAGGTCGCCAACGTGGAGAAGAAGATCCCCCGCGAGTGGATCAACGAGGCCGGCAACGGCGTGAACCACCAGTTCATTGAGTACGCCCTGCCGCTGATCCAGGGCGAGCCGGACCTGCCCAAGGTGGACTCCCTCCCCCGCTTCTGCCACCTGAAGAAGATCCTGGCCGAATAAAACGACGCATCGAAGAAGCCCCCGGCTCAGACCGGAGGGCTTCTTTTCATATAATGGGAGTTCACGTGTTTCGCTGATAGATTTCCCACAGGCCCTCCATCAGCAGATACTTGTCGTATATGATCTGGTTGCGGCAGTGGCGCACGATCACCGGGGCCGGTGTTCCGGTGGCCACCACGGTGGGCTCCTCCCCTTTCAGCATGTCCCGGATCCGGTCCACGATGCCGTCCAGCATACCGGCCATGCCGTAGACGATGCCGTTGCGCATGCAGTCCTCGGTGTTCTTGCCGATCAGATTCTTGGGGTGCTGCAGCGAGACGTCCGGCAGCTGGGCCGCGTGCCTGGAGAGAGCGTCCAGGGACAGATAGACGCCGGGGAACATCAGCCCGCCCTCATAGGTCCGTTTGGAGGAGATATAGGAAATCGTGGTGGCAGTGCCCATATCGATGAGAATGATAGGGGCTCTGTACTTCACCAGCGCGGACACGGCGTTGGCCACCAGGTCGGCGCCCAGCTGGTTGTGGTTCTCCATGCGGATGTTCAGACCGGTGCGGATGCCGGGGCCCACCTCCATGGGCGTCCTGCCCAGCAGGCGGGTCAGCGCCTTGGACATCATGAAGTCCATGGACGGCACCACGCTTGAAAAGATGGCGCCCGTCACGTCGCGGATATCGTAATGGTACAGGGTGAAGATGTTCATCAGGTCGATACTGATCTGATCCGCCGTCTTGCGCCCGTCCGTGTCGATGGAGGACAGAAACTTCAATTCCCGTTCTCCGTCAAACAGGCCCACCGAGATATTGGAGTTTCCGATATCAATGGCCAGCAGCATGATCTGCACCCCCTTCAAGAGATTTACCGCTTGTTGGACCGGATCCAGATGCCCTGCTTCTCAGCCGCCGCGATCAGCTCGTCGCGGAACATGGGGTGGGCAATGGAGATCAGGCGCTCTGCCCGCTGCCAGGTGGTGCAGCCCATCAGGTTGACGCCGCCGTACTCCGTCACCACGTAGAAGGCCAGGCTGCGGGGGTCGGTGACGATATCGCCGGGCTTAAGCGTGGGCGAGATGCGGGAGTGGACGTTCCCCTGCTTATCCGTAAAGGAAGAGGTCATGCAGATGAAGGCCTTGCCGCCGGGCGAGCGGGCTGCGGCGTCCAGGAAGTCCAGTTGTCCGCCCGTACCGCTGATCTGACGGAAGCCGTTGGTCTCGGCACAGATTTGGCCGTAGAGGTCAATGCCGATGCAGTTGTTGATCGATACAAAGTTGCTGAACTGCGAAACGATGCGGGGACGGTTGCAGTAGGATACCGGATAGGTCACCACGCCGGGGTTTTCCCGCACCCATTCATACAGATCCGGGGAACCCAATGCCAGGCCGAAAACGCTCTTGTTGCGGTCCAGCTCTTTCTTGCGGTTGGTAACGATACCGGCGCGGTACAACTCCAGATAGGAGTCGCACAGCATCTCCGTATGGACGCCAAGATCCCGCAGGTCGGAACGGGCCAGCACCTGACCTACCGCATTGGGCAGGGAACCGATACCCAGCTGCAGCGTGGCCCCGTGGGTCATATGCTCCACCACATACTCGGCAATGGTCTGCTCTGCTTCCGACGCCTGGGTGGCAGACAGACTGGGAAGGGGTTTGTGCTCGCCCTCCACGATGAAATCCACGTCGCTGATGTGGATGCACTCATCCTGTCCGCCATAGACCCAAGGCAGGTTTTCATTGACCTCCAGGATCACGATATCCGCCTTATCCAGCGTGGCGCGGGCGGAGGCGTTGGCCACGGAGAAGTTGAAGTATCCGTGGGAGTTCATCGGTGTGACGGCCATCATCGCCACGTTGACCGTCAGATAATTCGTATAGTAGGAGCCAAGATTGCGGAACACCATGGGAGAAAAGCTGCATAGTCCCCTGTCGGAGAGCTTGCGCTCATAGCCGGACATATGCCAGCTGTTATAGAGGAAGTGCGTGCGGGTAGGATCGCACTCCGCCATCTGAATGGGCTCAAAGATCAGATAACCCCGAACCTTTACGTTGAAGAGCTCGTCCCGTCTCTTGGCGATGGCGGCGTCCATCAGAGCCGGAAAACCGGCTCCCATGCCGATATCGATCCAGTCGCCGCTTTTGACCACCTTGGCCGCCTGCTCAGGTGTGCGCAGCTTGCTGCGATACTGATCTGCATAATGATAGGTAATAGCCATTTTTCCTCTTTTCTCCCCATATTACTTTAGTTTACCAAATAATTTTATCAACGCGCAGGAAGAATGTCAAGGCTGCTTTATTTCAACAACTCCAGAAACTCCTCTTCCGTCAGCACGGGGATGCCCAGCTCCTGGGCCTTGCGCAGCTTGCTGCCGGCGTTCTCGCCCGCCACCACGTAGGTGGTTTTTTTCGAGACGGAGCCGGCGGCCTTTCCGCCGCGCTTCTCGATCATCTCTCCTGCCTCCTCCCGCGTGAAGCGTTCCAGGGCCCCGGTAAGGACGAAGGTCATTCCGGAGAAACGGTTGTCAACCAATTCCTCCTTACAGGTCATATTGACGCCTACCGCCTTCAGCCGTCCCATGAGATCCTGGGACTGGGGATCGTCGATCCAGCGCCGGATATAGTCGGCGGTAATCGGGCCGATATCTCCGATCGCCGTCAGCTCCTCGGCACTCGCCTGCGCCAGTGCGTCGAAGGTGCGGAAATGACTTGCCAGCACCTTGGCGGCCTTATCGCCCACCTGACGAATGCCCAGGGCGTTGATCAGACGCCACAGGTCGTTATCCCGTGATGCGGCAACCGCAGCCACCAGGTTTTGGGCGGATTTCTCCCCCATGCGGTCCAACTGGGCAATCTGCTCGGGTCGAAGCAGATAGAGGTCGGCCGCTGTGCGCACCAACTGTGCCTCCACCAGCTGCTGGATCACCGCCGGGCCCAGGCCGTCGATGTCCATGGCGTTCCGTGAGGCAAAATGCGTGAGATTCCGCAGCAGTTGGGCGGGACACTCGGCGCCGGTACAGCGGACTGCGGCCCCGTCGGGATCGCGGGAAACCGGCGCGCCGCACACGGGACACCGATCCGGCAGACGATAGGGCGTCGTGCCGGCCGGGCGCTTGTCGCGCACCACCTCTACGATCTCCGGGATGATCTCGCCGGCCTTCTGCACGATGACCGTGTCGCCGATACGGATGTCCTTTTCTGCGATGAAATCCTGGTTATGCAGCGTGGCAAACGTGACGGTGGTGCCGGCCAGACGCACCGGCTCCAGCACGGCCTTCGGGGTCAGCACGCCTGTGCGGCCCACCTGGACCACGATATCCTTCAGAACAGACGGCTTCTGCTCCGGGGGATACTTGTAGGCAATGGCCCAGCGGGGGCATTTGGCCGTGCTGCCCAAGACCGTCCGTTGCCGGAGGTCGTTGACCTTGATAACCGCTCCGTCAATGTCGTAGGGATAATCCATCCGCCGGTCGCCCAGCCGGTCGATTTCGTTCAGGATCCCATCGGGGTCCGAAAGGCGGGCGTAAGGAATGACCTTGAAATTCTGGGAAGCCAGATAGTCGATGGTTTCCGAATGGGTCGAAAAGCTTCTTCCCTCTGCCAGCTGCAGATTGAAAACAGCGATGTCCAGCCGGCGCTGGGCGGCGATTTTCGGATCCAGCTGCCGCAGGGATCCGGCGGCGGCGTTGCGGGGATTGGCCATCAGCGGCTTTCCCTCGATCTCCCGCCGGGCGTTGATCTCCTCAAAGACCTTGCGGGACATATAGACCTCGCCGCGGACGATCAGACGGGGCAGTTTTTCCGGCAGCACCATGGGAATGGAACGGATGGTGCGCAGGTTTTCCGTCACGTCCTCCCCTACCCTGCCGTCGCCGCGCGTCGCGCCGCGGACGAATACGCCGTCCCGGTATTCCAGAGCGACGGAAAGGCCGTCCACCTTTGGCTCTACGCTGTACTCCGCCAGCGGCAGCGCCTCCCGCAAACGGTCAAGGAACTCCCGGACCTCCTCGCCGTTGAACACGTCCTGCAGACTCTCCAGGGGGACGGGGTGCTCCACGCTCTCAAAGGCGTCCAGCGCCGGGCCGCCCACCCGCTGGGTGGGGGAATCCGGCGTGATCTCCTCCGGGTGCTCCCGCTCCAGGTCCTCCAGCCGACGGAGCATATGGTCATACTCGTAGTCGGAAATCGTGGGGGCATCCTGTACGTAATACCGGTATCCGTGGGCATTCAACTCGTCGCGGAGCTGCTTCATCTCTTCCCGATAGCTCATAGTTATCACCCGTTGTTCATGATGTAGTCCTCGGCATACTGCTGGAGCTGCTCCGGCAGCGTGCTGAAATACGTGTAGTTTTCCGGAACGCCGCCGACGATCACCGTTTCCGCCACGGAGATCTCGTTGGAAACCCGTGCAGACGTGGTGAAGCCCGGCAGCAGGATACTCATAAAGACGTCGATCCGCAGCAGGATCCTGTGGCGCGTCTGGTTGATCCCGGCGGCGGTGAATTCATTGCGGAAGGCGGCGGAGGCCGATCCCACCGACTGCATCCGCACACGGATGGGCGCGCCGCGCCCGGCCAGCAGGGGCGAGCCGCTCAGCGTACCGACGGGTATCAGCAGCTCCGCCGTGGACACCTCCCCCAGCCGCCGAACGATGTCCTCCGCCACGGCGGACTGCAGGCGGTTGACCTCGTTCATGTTGCTGCGAAGCGCCGTGACGCGGCCCTCAGCGTCCTTTTCCAGCGTGACCAGCGTATCGTAGTCGATCACACCCTGCGCGATCTCATCGGTGACGGCGGCGGCCACGATGCGGTTGACGGTGTTATTGACCCGGGCGACAGCCAGGTTGCTCAGGATCGGTTTCATATGGACCAGAGCAACGGCGCAGACCCCCAAGAGCAGGAGCAGAAAGAACACCATCCAGACAAGGACGCGGCTCCGTCGTGACAGGCGCAGATAACGCAGTCTTCCCATCAAAGATCCCCCCGGCCAGCAGTCTATGCTGCCGGCGGTCGGATCATTCCTCCCAACTGTTGACGATAGCCTTGAAGGTCTTGCCGCGCTCCATGAAATTCTTGAACTGATCAAAGGCTGCGCAGGCGGGAGACAGCGTCACCACGTCGCCGGGCTGCGCCCGGTCACGGGCTGCCTCCACCGCTGCGGCAAAGGGCGAGGCGTGCAGGATCTCCGGGCGTCCGGGCCCATAGCCGGGGGCGGCTTTTACCGCCGCCTCGATCTTCTCCGCCGTAGCGCCGCACAGCACCAGCAGCTTGACGTGTTCCACGATCTCCGGGCCCAGCACATCGAAGGGGATATGCTTGTCGTAGCCGCCGGCGATCAGGATCACCTGCTCCGGGAAGGAGCGCAGACCCGCAATGGTGCGGCTGGGGCTGGAGGCGATGGAGTCGTTGTAGAAACGGATGCCACACCAGGTGCGCACAAGCTCGATCCGGTGCTCCACGCCGCCGAAGCTGCGGGCAAACTCAGCGATCACATCGTCACCGACCAGTCTATCCACGGCGGCGACGGCGGCCATGTAGTTCTCAACGTTGTGGACGCCGGGGAGCTTGATATCCCCCACGGTCATCACGACCCGCTCCGTGCCGCCGCGCCGGCTGACGATCTCCTCACCCCGCAGGAAGACGCCGTCTGCCGCCTCGTTGCGGCGGCTGAAATAGCGGACGCGGCCGACGGCCCGCTCCCCCTCTTCCCGGGTGATATCATTGTCCAGGTTGAAAATCGCCGTATCCTCCGGGCCCTGATAGCGGAAGATGTTCTCCTTGGCTGCCACGTATTCCGCCATATCCCTATGCACGTCCAGGTGATTGGGCGCCAGGTTCGTGATCACGGCGATATGGGGACTGCATGTCATGGTCATCAGCTGGAAGGAGCTGAGCTCCAGCACGGCATAGTCCGTGGGACGCATGGTTCCCGCCTCACACAGCAGCGGATGGCCGATATTGCCGCCAACGTGGACGGTATATCCGGCGGCCTTCAGCAGCTCGGCAATTATGGTCGTGGTGGTGGTCTTTCCGTCAGAGCCCGTCACGGCGATGATGGGACAGGGGCACACCCGGAAGAAGATCTCCATTTCAGAGGTCAGGCAGCTTCCCTCCGCTACGGCCCTCTGCAACTGCGGCACGTCAGGCCGGAGGCCGGGGGTCCGGAAGATGATATCGTGGTGCAGATGGTCCAGATAGTCGTCGCCAAGGCAGAGTCGGACGCCCATCTGCTTCAGCTTGTCAGCCACGTCGCCCAGGGCCGCCCTGTCCCGCCGGTCGCAGGCGGTGACGGCGATGCCTTCCCGGGCCAGCAGTTCGATCAGCGGCGTATTGCTGACGCCGATGCCGATTACCGCCACAGTTTTGTTCTTTATGGAATTCAGATATTCACGCAAGGTCAAGTGGGGTCCCTCCCTGTCGAAGAATGGTAAACTACAGTCATATATTATAACGCGTTTTTCCCGTCAGTTCAATGAATTTCCCGGGAAATCTCCTATCAGGACCATTGACTTTTTTCCGCCGCTCGGATAGAATGTTGGCGCAAGCGGATCAGACAGTCGCGGGAGTGAGGCGAAAGCCTGCTCATGAGGAAAGTCCGGGCTCCACAGGGCAAGGATAACGGGTAACGCCCGCCGAAGGCGACTTCAGGAAAAGTGCAACAGAGAAATACCGCCGCGGCTTGCCGCGGTAAGGGTGGAAAGGCGAGGTAAGAGCTCACCCATCGGCTGGAGACTGACCGATGCTGTAAACTCTATCCGGAGCAACACCGCTATGGGGGCACACGGCTGGCCCGGCCGCCCCCGGGGTGGCTTGACCGCACCGGCAACGATGCGGCTAGATAGATGACTGTCAAGACAGAACCCGGCTTACAGATCCACTTGCCACATACGAAATCCCCGGCGGACCGTCCGCCGGGGATTTCTCTTCGTCATTCAGCGCATCTTCGGGATCAGGAGCAGTCTGTCACCGGGATCGTCACCCTCTGACAGACCGTTGGCTGCCAGGATCGCCTGCTCCTCCGTATGACACTGGCAGGCCACCTCCCACAGGGTCTCCCCCTCCCGCAGTCTTCGCAGGATCAGCGAGGGCATGGCGGCGCGATCGATCTCGCCGAGACGCCGGACCGAGAGCACGGTGTTCAGGGCCTCTTCGCCGTCGCGGCGGATGAAAAAGGTCACGGGAACACGCACCTCAAAGCCGTTGCTGATGCGCTGCCAGCTCTCCGGTCCCGCAGCCGCCCGGACGGCGCTGGGGATCTGGCCGATCTCGCCGCCCACCTCCGCCGTGCGCTCCGCCACAACCGGCGTGCCGGATTCATCCAAATAGAGGATTTTCAATCGGATCCCGGAGCGCACCGCCGGCGCTTCGCCGCTGCCGGCAGCGATCTCCGGCTGTCCGCACTCCACGCCGGTCAGATAGACAAAGCTCCCCGCCCCCTCCAGGCGCTGGACACTGTCGCGGTGCAGCTCCTCCGGGGGCTGTGCGGTCATCAATCGCAGCTCCTGCCGCTCCACCGCCAAATCACAACGGGTGCTGTAGAGATCTGCTACGTATTCCACGGGAAGCTGCTCGTAGGCCCGGATCAGCAGCGCGATCCGGAGGGTCACCCCGAAGGCGCTGCCTCCCTCCGACCGCACCGGATGCGCCTCGTATTCCAGCGCCTGTGCCCGGCAGCAATAGATCCCCTCCTCCGGGAGATCTTCCCTGTCGATGATCTGTGAGAAGGGCAGCGTCAGCGTTCTGCTCCGCAGTCCCTGCTCCTCATCCCGGCACAGGAGGAACAGAATTGCCTCCCCTTTGACCACCAGCTTGCCGCCGAAACGCTGACAGCCTGTCACCCGCAGACAGCAGCGGTCCATCAGCAGATCCTCCGGGCTGTTATACTCCTCCTCCGGCGCCGCTTCCTGGGCAACGGGGAATTCCTGTTCCCATACGTCCCGCAGCAGAGGTAGTGTGGATTTGCGGTACAGCACCTGCAGATCCGGCGACTCCTCCGCATGGACGGCGATCCGCTGCACGGCGGCGCGGTAGCCGCTTACGCGGAACTCCGGCAGGGCCCGGATATACAGCTTTCGCGCCCCCAGCGGCTTTACCTCCAGCAGCAGGAGCCGTCCGGTGATGGAGATCACCTGGCAGTCCCGCTTGTCCTCCGTCCGGCAGGACAGAGGCAGGGAGACCGTCAAGCTCCGCAGACCCGGGCTCTCCTCCGAGGTATAGAGCACCGTCACGTACACGCTGCCGCTGAGGTTCAGCTTTCCGTCGCTGACGGATCGCTCCCGCAGACGGATCTGACCCGAGGCGTCCACGACCCGGGCCAGATCCGGGCAGTATTCGGGGATCGCCGTCTCCATGGATTCCTCATGGCTCAGCACCAGATCCTCCGCCGGTTCATAGCTCACGATCTCCCGATATTTCAATTTCAGATCTTCCATAGCAAAGCCCTCTCATTCTTCCCGTACTTGCTTGAAGAATATGAGAGGGCGTTGCCGTTTATTCCTGTCCGCCGAGGACGGCGCGAAGCAGACCGCGCAAAAATCTCGGGGCCTTCCAGACAATGATCTTCATGACTACCTCCCGTTGCAAAGACAAAGCATTCCGCAGGCGATCATCAAAAATGCCACCAGAAACGTCAAAAAACCCACCGGGAAGATGGCTGCGATCAGGATTCCCACACCGAGACCGATAGCGCAGAGTCCGACAGTGCCCTCACAGTCTCCCCATCTCATCGTCAGTCCCTCCTCGGTTTATTATATGAAAAGAACGGCGGGAGCGTGACACGCTCCCGCCGTCTGCCTTACGTATTCCATTCCCGCAGGTCTTTCAGCTCCTCCCAGAGCCGGACGTAGCTCTCGTGCCGCTGTCGGGGGATTTTTCCCAGGCGCACGGCCTCCAGTACGGCACAGCCCTTCTCCTTGACGTGGCGGCAGCCGAGAAAACGGCACGCACCCAGATAGGGCGCAAACTCCGGAAAGGTCTCCGGGAGCCGATCCCTCAGTTCCAGATTCAACTCCTCCGTGTCGAAGGAGGAAAAACCCGGCGTGTCTATCACAAAGGTATCCTCTCCCAGCGCATACAGCTCCACGTGGCGGGTGGTATGCTTTCCGCGGCCCAGGGCCTTGCTGACCTCCCCCACCGGGAGATCCAGCTCCGGCAGGAGGGCGTTGAGCACGCTGGACTTGCCAACGCCGGAATTCCCTGTAAAGGTATTCAGCTTGCCGCGTATTGCGCTGCGCAGCTCCGGGATCCCTTCACCGGTGACTGCGCTGACGCGCAGCACCGGGATGGCGGACTCCCGATATATTTCGTAAAGCGTATCCGCACTGTCCAGGTCGCACTTGTTGAGCACTACCAGAACGCTGCATCCCTTCAGCACGGCAATGGCGGAAATACGGTCGATCAGATAGGGATCGGTCACCGGAATGGCGCCGGAGGCCAGGATCACCAGTTGATCGACGTTGGCCGCCGCGGGACGGCGAAATTCGTTGCGCCGCGGCTCCAGCGATTCGATAACGCCCTCGCCGCCGCCCAAATCCGTCACCTCGGCCCAGTCGCCCACCAGCGGAGCCAGCCCCTGTCGGCGGAATTTGCCCCGGGCGCGGCACTGCAGGCGGGAATCCCCCGTATTGACGTAATAGAAGCCGCTGAGGGCCTTTTCGATCCGGCCCCGGGTCAATTGCCGTCCTCCTCAACAGGGGTCCACTGGGCGATATACGTGTCGTTTCCGGTCACGGTGGCCGATACCTGAGGCAGCCAGCCGGCAAAGACGTAGCCTTCCTTTTCGGGGTCGGCAATGGATGGCGTCTTGTCGCCCAGCGCATAGCCGGAGCCGCTCCAAAATACCGTGCCGTCGGCGTCCTTATAGGTGACGGTATACGTCTCCTCCGGCAGCGGGCCCTGGCTGACAGTGAAGATGATGGTCGATCCTTCCGCTACGCTGAGACCGGGCTCCAGGCTCTGGCCGATGACCGTTCCCGTCGGCTCCGTACTGTATTCATATTTAGAGCTGCCGACTGCCAAACCGGCGCTCTGAGCGGCGGCAGAGGCAGATTCGATGGTGGAGCCGATATAGCGATCCACCTCCACCACCCGCAGGCCGCGGCTGACGGTAAAGACGATGGTGGTGCCCTCCTCCACGGTGGCGGTGGGCTCGATGCTCTGCTTGATCACGGTGCCGTCAGGCTTGTCGCTGTACTCATACACGTGCTGGCCAACCTTCAGGCCCATGCGCTCCGGCTTACGGACGGCGTCCTCCACACTCTGATCCAGGAAGGAAATCATCTGTACCGGCTTGCTTTCGGGCCCTTTGCTGCAGATCAACAGCACGTAGGTTCCCTTTTTCAGCGTCTCACCCACGCCGGGGGTGGTGCGGATGATCTGTCCCGCCGGCACGTCGTCCGAGAACTCCTCGTCCTGGTGGATATCCAGGCCGAGACCCAGGTTGATGAGCTGCGCCCGAGCCTCCTGGTAGTTCTTGCCGCTCATGTCCGGCATGGTTTCCACTTCCTCCTCGGCGCAGATCACCACGTCGATGACAAGGTTGCCGTTGCGGCTGCGGGTCAGATCCGCGGCCGGATTCTGCTCGATGATCTCACCGGGCCGATAATCCGCGTCATAGCGGCTGCCGCTGACGTGAATGGTGAAAATCCCGTTTACCGTGTCCAGGGCTCTGGCTTCCTCCACCGTGTAGCCGGTCAGCTTGGGGACCGTATAGTATTCCGGCTCCTGGTTATTGTTTTTGTTCATGCCGCTGCCGATGATCTGGAAAATCAGAAACACCAGCAGCAGGGCGGCTGCAAAGGCGCTGATGATGACGATCATGCGCTTGCGGGCCTCCTGGGTATTCTCAGGGGACTCCTCCTCCTGGATGCGGCTGCCCCTTCCTACCGGCTTTACGACGGGCAGCGGCTGGGTAGGCTCCTTCTCCTCCGCAGGCTGCTCGGCCAGCTGGGAGCGGATGTGCTCCATATCCACGCTGGGATCCTTGCGGAACTTCTCCAGATCCTCCAGCATGGCCTCCGCCGACTGATACCTCTTATCCAGCTTGGGATTCATGGCCTTCATGGTGATCAGCTCCAGGGCCTCCGGCACGTCGGGATTCAGATCCCGGGGCGCCAGGGGGATGGAGCTCAGATGCTGGATGGCCACGGAAACGGCGCTGTCGCCCTCAAAGGGCAGGCGGCCGGTGAGCATCTCATAGAGCACGACGCCGGCGGAATAAATATCCGAGCGGGCATCCGGACGGTCGCCTCTGGCCTGCTCCGGTGAAATATAGTGTACGCTGCCCAGGGCCTCCTGTGTCAGCGTCTGGGAGGCGTTGGCCAGGCAGGCGATGCCGAAGTCAGCCACCTTCACACTGCCGTCCCGCAGGACCATGATATTCTGGGGCTTGATATCACGGTGCACGATGCCGCGGCTGTGGGCGTGGCTCAGTCCCCGCATGATCTGGATGATGAAGTGCAGGGCCTCCCGCCAGTCCATCTTCCCTCGGCGCTCCATATACTG
>JAEEGF012308321.1_pt1 | contig 13262 bp, 10 predicted proteins | sample 9134171 | NCBI WGS metagenome assembly JAEEGF01 (sample SAMN16246542, study PRJNA631951) | gut metagenome | biome: gut microbiome; feature: rumen; material: AP-attached | host: Bos | place: Iran: Karaj | collected 2018-10
TTGTGCTCGCCGATACCTCCGGTGAAGACGATGAGATCCACGCCGTTCATAGCAGCCACATAGGAGCCGATGTTCTTGATGATGTCGTAGGTGAACTTCTTGAACACGAGCTTGGCCTTGGGATCTCCATTGTTGGCCAGTTCGTCAAGGTCGCGGGCATCGGAGCTCTTGGTGGAAAGACCCAGGAAGCCGGACTTGCGGTTCAGGATTTCGGACATCTCGTCCGGGCTTACGCCCAGTTTCTTCTCCAGGTAAAGGACGGCGTTGGCGTCGATGTTGCCCACGCGGGTACCCATGATCATACCCTCCAGCGGGCTGAAGCCCATGGTGGTGTCCACGCACTTGCCGTTCTGGATGGCGCAGATGGAACTGCCGGCGCCCAGGTGGCAGGTGATGATCTTGGAGTTGTTGATGTCCAGGCCAGCCAGTTTGGCGCCGACGCCTGCTACAAACTGATGGGAAGTACCGTGGGCACCGTAACGGCGGACGCGATACTTCTCATAATATTCGTACGGAAGGCCGTACATATATGCATAGGCGGGCATGGTCTGGTGGAAGGCGGTGTCGAAGGTGACTACCTGAGGCACGCCGGGAAGGACTTCCTGCATGGCGTGGATGCCCAGCAGGTGGGCGGGATTGTGAAGCGGGGCGAAGTCTGCGCAGAAGGCGATCTTTTCCAGGACGTCGTCGTTCACGAGAACGGAACCGGAGAAGAAATCTCCACCCTGCACGATCCGGTGACCCACAGCCTCGATGTCCTCGAGGTTCTTCAGGACGCCCGTCTTCTTATCTGTCAATGCGGCGAGAATGAGCTGCATACCCACCTTGTGGTCCGCGATGGGGACGTCGGTGACAATCTTGTCCTTACCGGTGGGGGCGTACTGCAGGATGCCGGCGGGAAGGCCGATTTTCTCTGCGATACCCTTGGCGATGATATCATATACGTCGTCGCTCTTCATGTCCAGTAACTGATACTTGATGCTGGAGCTGCCGCAGTTGATTACGAGAATAATCATAGTTTTATCGATAGATTTAATAGTTTGCTCTATAGTCGTGCAAAGATACGAAATTATTACTAATTTCGCCATAGCTATGGAGCGTGTAAAGAACATAGAATCGCTCTCTTTGATGTTCACGGCGGGCGTGGTGGCGGGGACGGTTTTCTTCCCCGGCGCCGGCATCTGGCTGCCCGCCCTGCTGCTCCCCCTGGCAAGCCTTCCCATCCTGGCAAAAGAAAGACTGCTGCGCATGAAGGAATCGGCCTCCCTGCCCCTTCTGCTGGGGAGTTTTCTCCTGCTCGGGATGTTCTGCGCCCGCACCGCCGCCCTCCCCTGGGCAGACACCCCCAACCCCCTGGAACTACTGGCCGATTCCGCCGTCGCGAGCCTCCGCGCCCGCATCCACTCGCTCCCCTTCTCCTCCGGGGACACCGCCCCCCTCCTTGACGCGCTCCTGACGGGAGACAGAAGCGGATTATCGGCCCGCATCACAGAGCTCTTCCGCCAGAGCGGAGCCTCGCACATCCTGGCGCTCTCCGGCCTGCATATGGGCATCCTCTACGGGCTGCTCGTGGCGGCGACCAGGCCGATGGGACACAGCCCGCTGGCCGGGTATGTCCGCGCGGGGCTGCTGGTGGGATCGGCCGGATTCTTTACGCTGATGGCCGGCGCGGGACCGTCCCTCGTGAGGGCCTTCCTTTTCATCAGCCTGAACGAGCTGCTCCGCGCGCTGGGAAGGCCCCGAAAGGCATCCCGCGTGTTCTGCACAGCCCTGCTTATCCAGTTGGTATGGAACCCCTCCGTTGTGGGCAGCACTGGTTTCCAGCTCTCGTACCTGGCGATGGCCGGCATCTTCCTGCTGTACCCAGTCCTGGAAAGGTGGTACCCGGAAGGAGCCTCGTGGAACCCGCTTCGCCGCATATGGAAACTGGCCGCGCTCAGCATCAGCTGTCAGGCATTCACAGCACCGCTGGCCTGGCTGCGCCTCCATAGCTTCCCCCAATACTTCCTGCTAACGAACCTGCTGGCACTCCCCCTCACCACCGCACTCATGACGACCGCCCTGGCCGCCATCGTGCTGGGATGGCAGCCCCTCATAACGGCAACAGACGGCCTGAGCCGCCTGCTGCTATGGGTTCTGGAAGTTATTTCTTCAATGTAAAGCCCGGGGAGGCCCACTCCTTCATTTCGCCCGAAGCGTCCGTGTAAATCAGATAGCCTTCCAGGGCCGGGTCTCCGAGGATGAGCACCTGCGCTCCCTGAAGGCCGATCACCATGCACCAGGTGGCGATGGCGTCCGACTCCGCGGCATTTTTGGACGACACCACCGTAGCGCTGAGGAGGTTGTGCTCCACAGGATAGCCGGTACGGGGGTTGATGGTGTGAGAAAACTTGCGGCCGTTACGGATATAGAACTTGCGGTAGTTGCCGGACGTTACGATGCCGGCGGGTTTTGCGCCCGAGCTCCAGATGCCGTCCAGTCCTTCCGGGAGGGAACGCCCGTCCGAGGTCTGGTCCACGGGACGGTCGATGCCCACCGACCAGGGCTCCCCGTTGGGATTCACGCCGTCGCACCAGATTTCCCCGATGTCCACCAGCATGTCCTTCACGCCGATACTGTAGAGGTAGTGGGCGATAAGGTCACAGCTGTAGCCCTGCGCGATGGCGTTGTAATTGAGCTTGGGATTACCCATGGCAGCGGGATCGATGTACCCGTCCACGACCGGAAGCTCCGCGGGCAGGTGTCCCATGCCGCAGGAGTCCAGCAGGGCGCGTATCTGCTCGTCCGTGGGGAAGGAGCTGTTGCGGAAACCGAAGCCCCAGGCGTCGTACAGGGGGGCGGCACCGAAGTCCAGCGCACCGCCGGAACGCTCCCACAGGCGATAGCCTATACGGTACATATCCAGGAACATGGCGTTGGAAGGAATCTTCTCCCCCGCGTTGAAGCGGGAGATGAGGGACTTCTTGTTATAGCCGGAAAGGGTTGTGTCTATCTGGAGGATGAGGGCGTCGATACTGTCCCGGATGGATTCCACCGGCACGGAGACGCCTTTCATGTTCATTTTTACGGTGTAATTGCTGCCTTGCGCATAGCCGGAAATCTGGACATACTGCGAAGGCTGACCGCAAGATACGACCAGCACAGCCAAAATAATACCTATAATCAGTTTTTTCATCTTGGCGCGAAAATTGTGTACAAATTTACAAAAATTTAACGATATTTGCGATTCATATCGCTAAAGAAAATGAAAAAATATCTCATTTTAAGCACAGCTCTTCTTACTATCTTTGTCATCGGCTCCTGCAAGAAGGACAACTCCACCACCGAAGGGAAACCTTCGCTGAGCGGCCTGTCCATCAACGCAGCTCCAGCCTTCGTGGCTGTCGGCGACGAGTTCACCTTCCGTGCCAACATCTCTTCCCTCGGCGTTTCCAAGGGAACCCTCCCTACCGTCGGCCTCTACTGGCAGGTGAACACCGCCAAGAAAGACACCCTCACCCGGGATGCCGCCGCCACCAATCCGGAGTACCATTATAAGGTAGATTCCCTGGGCACCTACAGCGTTTACTGCTACGCCTTCGGCGGCTCGAATTACTATAATACGTCGGCCAGCAGCAGTTTCCGCGCCGTGGATCCCGCACAGGTCCTGAGCGGTCTTTCCGCCGCCCAGGAGATTACCGCCGGCGGCCTCACCTGGCAGGCCAGCAACCTGAACTACCAGGATGCCGGTCTCAGCTTCCGCGACTCCAAGGTCCTGGACAGCGCCGTGGGCCGTCTGTACAGCTGGACGGAGGCCCAGACCGTATGCCCCGCCGGCTGGCATCTTCCCGGCGAGGAAGATTTCAGCACTTCCTTTGCCGACACGGAGGGCGCCATCAGCGCCGGAGCCCTTATGGCGGGCGCTTCCTTCCTCGGAGAAGAGATGTGGGAATACATTCCCGGCGTGAACATCACCAACAGCTTCGGCTTCAACGCCATCCCGCTGGGTTACATTGACATGGTGGACCCTTTCACTCCGTATAACAAGTACGGCGAATACGCCTGCTACTGGACCTCTTCGCAGGAGGACGGGATGGGAACCTACATGTACATCTACGCCGCCGGCAAGCAGATGCAGAAGGCGTCGGGAGACAAAGAAACGCTTTACATGAGCGTGCGCTGCGTAAAAGACTAACGGAGATCCGTTATCACATACTCTTCGGAAAGCGATTTCTCATCTACCGAGAAGTCGCTTTTTCCTTGCAGGGGCAAAAAGACGATGTGCTGGAGAAGAAAACGGGCCTGCGTATCCTCGTCCAGCACAAGGGTTACGTCCAGGGAGTCGGGTCCTTCGCTGTTGACGCGGATCTTATCCATATAACGGCGGTAGGAACTGATGAAAAGGGCCGGATTGGTAAACAGGTCTTCGCTTTCCACCGTCTCCGCCACGGCCTCCTTAGCGCCCTCGTCCAGGGACCAGCGGGTGACGCCGTCGCTCACGACCTTCAGGCCCAGGCCCTCCAGTACGTAGGCGTTGTCCTCGACGGTGACGTCACCGTCCGTGACAGGCTTGAAATCCTCCCCCTTCTGGGAAAGGCTGTAGGTATAGTGGAAAGAAACACGCTGGCCGGCCACACGGTCCAGCAGGGCAATGTGCCCCTGCCCCCGCGCGGCGAGGGAAATCACAGCGAAAAGGAGGATGCTTACAAGGCGTTTCATGGCTACTGATTCAGGAAGTGCTGCAGGATTTCGTCCAGTTCTGCGATGTCCTTGACCAGAACCTCGCGCGGCTTCGCCCCGTTCTGCGGGCCCACGATGCCGGCGGCTTCCAGCTGGTCCATCACACGTCCTGCTTTAGCATATCCCATGCCAAGTTTGCGCTGGAGGTCGGAGGTGGAGCCCCTCTGGTTCAGGACCACGGTGCGGGCAGCCTCCTCGAAACGGTCGTCCAGGGCCTTCATGTCCACCATTCCGCCGCCACCGTCTTCGGAGTTTTCCGCGGGCGGTTCGGGCAGGTAGTAAGGAGTATTATAGCATTTCTGGTAGCCGGTCTGGTCCCCGATGGCGCTGGTGAGGGCGACAATCTCGTCGTTGCCGATGTATGCGCACTGCACACGCTCCATCTCCACGCCGCTGTAGAGCAGCATATCGCCGCGGCCGATGAGTTTGTCGGCGCCGGGCTGGTCCAGGATGGTGGCGGAGTCGATGCGGGACGTGACGCGGAAGGCGATACGCATGGGGAAGTTGGCCTTGATGAGGCCGGTAATCACATCCACCGTAGGACGCTGGGTTGCCAGGATCACGTGGAGGCCGGCGGCGCGGCCCTTCTGGGCCAGGCGGATGACGGAGGTGGTAATGCTGCGGGCCAAGGCCTTGGACTCCGGACCGGCGCCCACGGACATGGTGAGGTCTGCGTACTCGTCGATGACCACCACGATGTACGGCAGGAAGTGGTGGCCTTCGTCGCCGCGCAGGTGATGCTCCTTCCACTTGGCGTTATACAGCTTGATATTGTTCACGAGCGCTTTGGAGAGCAGCTCGTAGCGGGCGTCCATCTCCACGCACAGGGACTGCAGCACGGCGGCGGCGTCCTTGGCGTTCTTCACGATGGCGCGGTCTTTTTCTTCCTGCTCGCTCACGGCGTTGGGCAGCACCGCCAGGTAATGGTGCAGCAGACGCCCGTAGGACGAGAATTCTACCATCTTCGGGTCCACGAAGACGAACTTCAGCTCCGAAGGGTGCTTGGAATAGAGCAGGGAGGCCACGATCACGTTCAGGCCCACGGACTTACCCTGCTTGGTGGCGCCTGCCACGAGGAGGTGGGGGGCATCGGCCAGGTCGAACACCTTCACCTGCTGGGAGATGGTGTAGCCGATGGCAACCGGCAGTTCCGCCTTGCTCTCGCGGAAGGCCGCGTCGTTCAGAAGGTTCTTCAGCGGGACGATAGAAGCCTTGTCGTTGGCCACCTCGATGCCCACGGAGTCCGCGAGGGTGACAATGCGCACGCCCCTTGCCTGGAGGTTGATGCCGATGTCTTCCTGCAGCTGCTTGATGGCCGATATCTTCACGCCGGGGGCGGGATAGACCTTGTAGAGCGTGACGGTGGGGCCGACGATGGCCGTAACGTCACGCACCTGGATCTTATAGCTGGCCAGGGTGTTGCGGATGAGGGTGTTGTTACGCACCAGCTCGTCCTGCTGGACCTCGTGGCGGGCGTTGGCGTAGTCTCCGAGAAGGGACAGGGCCGGCGTCTTGTACTTGGGCAGGCCGTCCGGGGGATCCAGACGGTTGTCGATGGGCTTCAGCGGCTCCTTGACTTCCTGCTCCAGGGTATCGTCAATTACCACTTTGAACGAACCGTCGTTCTCCTCGGAGCCGGAAGCAGATGTCTCCGCGGGAGCAGAAGAGAGGGCCGATGCTCCCGCGGAGGCATCTGCCTCCGGCTCTTCCACCGACTCACTTTCTTCTTCTGACTCCAAACCGGAAGATGTATTAAATGCATAAGAGTAGTCGTTTTCATCGGAGGGAGAGACGCCTTCCGTAGCATCGGCCCTCATTTCTGCGGAGGAAGGCGTCTCTTCCTCCGATGCATTCGTAACAGAACGTTTTTTACCCATCAGCAGGTCACTGAAGCGCTTGCTCATGCAGTAGAACCAGGTCACGAAAAGGGCGGCCAGGATGCACAGGGTGACGATTTCGCCCACTTTGAACACAGCCCAGTTCACGAGGGCTGCACCGGCGCGGCCGCCCAGGCCTCCGCCGAAGGCGAACTCCACGTCCAGAAAGCGGCCGACGAAGGCCAGGGCCCAGGACAGGAGGAAAGACAGGGTGAGGCAACCGTAGAACCACTTGGTCAGGCTCACGGGGAAGCTGCGCCACATGCGCTTGAGGCTCCACACCAGGAGGAACGCCACCAGGCAGAATGCCGCCAGGCCGAACGAATCCGTTACCAGGAAGTGGCCGGCGTCGAGCCCGGTGCTGGCAGCGGCGTTTTCCACGGTTCCGCCGGCGGCAAGGGCGCTCTGGTCCTGTTTCCAGGTGAACACATACGAAATGACCGACAGGGACACCCAGATGCTGAAGACGACGATGATTGCGTTCACAGCGTAGCGGATTCCGGCCTGCCTGCGCTCACTCAGACCTTCCCAATATTTCTTGAAAGGATTCATTATTTCTTGCCTTTTTTGCCGCGGAATCCCCGGTTGAACTTGCCGTTCTTACCGTTTCCGTTACCGCTGCCGAAGTTCAGGTTCATGCCCGGGCGGGCGAAGGAGGCATCGGCCGATATCTTGGAAAGCTCGATGCCTTCCGGGACGTGCACACGACCGCCGGAGAGGCGCTCGATATCCTGGAAGATGGTCTCGTCTGAGACGGTATCCTTGTTCCAGATGAGGTACTGCTGACGCATGTAGATGGCCAGGGAACGGATCATGGAGGTTTTTACCTCTCCGTCCGGTTCACCGGCAATCAGGTGCAGGATGCTTTCGATGTTGCGGCCGTAATGACGGGCGCGGATGGGTTTGGTATTGAGGGGGATGGGATCCGGACGGCTGTTCACCACTTCGGGCGTGGGAACAGGGTACGGGGCATCGACGTCCAGATCGTAGCCGGCGATGATGAAAAGGTGGTCCCACAGCTTCTGGTTCCAGTTGTCCTGCTGGTGCACCTGAGGGTTCAGGCTTTCCATGACCTTTACCACGGCCTGGGCCTGCTGCGTACGCTTTTCCTTGTCGGGAATGGCCTTGAGCTGCTCCACCATCTGGAGCACATTGCGGCCGTATTCCGGCATCTGGAGTTTTTCGACTTCTGTATTGTAATAGAGTTTGATGGTATTCTCGCTTGCTTCCATAGAAATTGGCCAGTTAAATTCAATCTACAAAGGTAATCAAATTATCTTCCAAATACCAGAGGTACCCGGCAACTTTTGCATGCCCCATGCGGCGGTACAGGTTCATATAGCGCTGGACCTGACGGGTGTAGCGTTCCTCGGGCTGGCCGAACTTGTAGTCGATGATATCGACTTCTCCGCCGGGATGGAGCACGACGCGGTCGGGGCGGTATTCGCGGCCGTCCGGGCCTATCACGGAGGCCTCGGAGAGGACACGCACGCCCGGAGCGAACCAGTTCCTTTCCGCCACGGAGGCAATACGTTCGCGGAGAAGGTCCAGGGTGAGGGAACGGGTGTCGGCCGGCAGTTCTCCCGACCCTACGGCGGCATCGACGGCGGCGGCAAGGTCCTCCTCCGTCGCCACCCGCGAGAGGATGCCGTGCAGGACGGTTCCCCGGATGCGGCGGCTGGCTTCCAGGCCGATGCTGCCGTCGGCCCCGAAATAATCGGCCGCCTCGGGGCTGAACTTGAGGCGGTTGCCGCTGTCGGCCGGGAAGGAGGCATATCCCGCCTCCAGGGACTCCGGGCCGGCCTCTTCGCGGGGCAGGGTACCCAGCGGATAGGGCTGGCCGGCGGTGAAACTCTCCGTTCCCAGATAGGTGTACAGCAGATGGGCCATATTCTTGGGCTCTGAGAAGCCTTTCGGCATGGGGGCGGCAATGATCTTGAGCCCGTACTGCGGACGTGTCAGCGCTACATAAAACACATTGAGGTTGTCAATTGCCTGCAGCACGCGTTCGCGGCGGTAGTCCTCTTCGAAAAGGGTGTCCGCGGCGCCTCCGTCCAGGTTCACGCGATAGACTCCCTCGGCCTTGTTCTCCAGGGCGGTGCCTTCGAGCGCGGGGGCGCACCAGTACGGGCTGCCCTTGTACAAGGATACCTTCTCTGCGAAGGGGACGATCACGAAGGGGAATTCCAGGCCCTTGGACTTGTGGATGGTCATCACGCGCACGGAATTGCCGCGCTGGGGAGAGGCGATCTTCGGCTCTGCGTCCTTCCACGCCTTGAGGAAGCCGTCCAGGTTGTTGCCGCCGGTGGCTACCCAGTCCTGCAGGTAATCCATGAAGGACTGGATATAGGGAATCTCCGCGTCGAAGGTTTCGGGCGCGGCTTCACGGATGTCACGGAGGAGGGATTCGGCAAGGTCTGTCAGAGAGTGGTAGCCGTCGGGGATGCGGACCTGCATGCTGCGGGCCAGGTAACCGGCGACGGTGGGCGCTTCTTCCTGCGGCGGGGCCTCGACCAGCGAGAGCTGGGACACCAGGCGCCGCACGGTGACGGAGGTCTTCACGAAGAGGGAGTCGTCCGAGACGACGGGGATGCCGTTGCGCAGGAGTTCCCCGGCGATGTCGGCGCCTTCGCCGTTGCTGCGCACGAGGATGGCCACGTCCGACCATCGGCCTCCCCTGTCCCTGATCTCCGCGAGGGTGTTCAGGATTTCCTGCATCTGATCCTCGGCGAAGAGGACCTCCACGGAGCCCTCGGCCTTGTCGCGGAAGCGCGCCTCCTGGCGGACGTCGGCATATATCGGGCCGATGATATCCGTCCCCAGCAGGGAGTCCAGCGCCTGGGCGGCGTAGGCGAAGAAGTCGTTGTTGAAGGCGACGATGGCGCGGCAGGTGCGATAGTTGCCGCCCAGGACGTCCACCTGCGCCTGGCGGAACTCTTCCTGGAGACGGTCCTTGAGGAGGCTCCAGTCGCTGCCCCGCCAGCGGTATATGCTCTGTTTGACGTCTCCCACCACGAGGGAGTCGTTGCCGGAAGCCACGCTGTTGTGCAGCAGCGGGCGGAAGTTTTCCCACTGGACGTCGGCGGTATCCTGGAATTCGTCCAGGAGGAAGTCGTCGTAGCGGACACCCAGTTTCTCGTAAATGAAGGGGGCGTCGGTCCCGTCGATGATGCCTTTGAGGATGGTATTGCTGTCGTCCAGGGAAAGGAGGTTTTTCTCTTTCTGGATGGCCGTGATGGATTCCCTGAGCTCCGCCGCGACACCCAGGCTGTAAAGCTGGTCCAGGATGGTGCCGGCCGTATTGTATTCTTTAAGAGGGAGGCCAAAACAGTCCAGGAATTCCTGCAGGGGCCGGTCCAGGGCATTCCCAAGTCCTGCTTTCAGCTGGGACTTGGCCTTGGAGAACCAAAGGTCCGGGTCCTGGGCTTTCTTCACGAAAGCGGGGGTGAGAGGGGATACTTCACCTTTGACTCCGGTATATTTGCGAAGGGTCTTGAGGAAGCCGCCGTTGGTGTCTTCCGGAGCGATGCCTGCCCCAGAAAGCGCGTCCAGGCACGCTTTCGAAGCCGCGGAGAGGCGGTTCTCAAAGTCCTTCCGGACCTGCCGGCAGCAGGAACGGAGGCTGTCCAGGGTCTCGCGCGGAATGTCCTTCCCTTCCGGAAGATCCCGGAGACTTTTGGCCATTTCGGTAAGGCGGCCTTCCAGGTGGAACACTCCGCGCTGCTGCAGATCCTGCTGCACGCCGCCGGTGAGCCAGTTCAGGAGGGTGCGGTCCCCTTCTTCGGAGAGGCCGTCAAGCACGCGGTCCACGCTCTCGGTCACCAGCGCTTCCCTGTCCAGCTGCACCTGGTAAGTGGTGAACTGGCCAATCTCGCGGGAGAAAGCCCTGAGCGTCTGCTGGAAGAACTTGTCGATGGTGCTGACGGCGAAGGCGGAATAGTCGTGCAGGATGCCGGAGAGCTGCTGCTGCGCCTTATTCTGCACCGCCGTGAGGTTTGGCAGGACCGCAGGGACGAGGGCCTCCAGATACGGAGACCGGGACGGGTCGGTGGCAAGGATGTGAAGTTCCTTCAGGATACGGCGCTTCATCTCGTCGGTGGCCTTGTTGGTGAAGGTCACCGCCAGGACATGGCGGTAGGCATCGGCCCGGTCGCTGGCCATCAGCAGCCTTATGTACTCCTTTGCCAGGTTGTATGTCTTGCCGGACCCCGCCGACGCCCTGAGTATCTTGATCATACCTTACAAAGATACAAAAAAAGCCCGACGTTTTGCGGCGTCGGGCTTTTTCGTTGTCAGTCTTCCGGTTGGTACTCCAGAATATCGCCGGGCTGGCAGTCAAGGGCCTTGCAGATGGCCTCCATGGTGCTCAGGCGGATGGCCTTGGCCTTTCCGCATTTGAGGATAGAAAGATTGGCGGGGGTGATGCCGACTTTCTCCGCCAGCTCGCCGGAAGACATTTTCCGGCGGGCCAGCATTACATCAATATTGGTGATTATCGGCATAAGCGCTTACTTTTGTTCTTCGCTCTGGGGCTGTTCGTCGGCCTTGGGGGCACCCTTCAGGTAGGAGGGGAGCTCCATGCCGGCCATCTTGAAGAGGTCGTCGAGCGGAGGTACGCTCTTCATCATACCGGAGATGAAGTTGGAGGTGGCAGTTTTTCCGTCGGCGGAGTTGCCGCCATCCCAGACAGTGACCTTGTCGATGTTGATGCCCTTGACGGCTTCCACCTGGGTCTTGACCAGTTCGGGGAGTTTGTCGGCGATCATCATCAGGACGGCCTTCTGGGCGTCTCCCTCGGCGGCGTTGACGAGGTTCTTGAAACCGTCGGCCTGCTTGGTGAGGATTTCCAGCATACCCTTTGCCTGGGCGTCCATCTTGGCGAAGATGGCATCGGCCTCACCCTTGGCCTTGCGGCGGATCTGCTCGGCTTCGGCCTCGGCCTCGATGATCTTCTTCTGCTTGTCGATTTCGGCGGCCACCACGATGTTGGCCTTCTGGGTGGCCTCTTCGCGCTCGGCGCGGGCCAGTTCGGCGTCACGCTCGCTCTGGTAGGCTTCCTCCAGGGCCTTTGCGGCCTGCACCTTTTCGGCGGCCACGGCCTGACGTTCGGCCTCGGCGGTCTTCTGACGGCGGAGAGCGTCGGAGTTGGCAATCTCGATCTTGGCGCTGTTCTCACCCTTCACGGCATCGGCCTCGGCGGCAGCTACATTCACGCGGGTGTCCTTGTCGGCGTTGGCTTTACCCGTTTCACCATAACGGTTCTGCTCGGCCACGCTCTTCTTAGCGTCGTTGATGGCCTTGGCGGCAGCTTCCTTACCCAGCGCCTCGATGTAGCCGGACTCGTCGCGGATATCGGTGACGTTCACGTTGATGAGCTTCAGGCCGATTTTCCGGAGCTCGGCCTCCACGTTAGCCGATACGGAAGCGAGGAACTTGTCACGGTCGGCATTGATTTCCTCGATGTCCATGGTGGCGATCACCAGACGCAGCTGGCCGAAGAGGATATCCGTGGCGATGCTCTGGATGCTGTCGGTGGACAGGCCCAGCAGACGCTCGGCGGCGTTGGTCATCACGTCCGGCTCCGTGCTGATACCCACGGTGAAGCGGCAGGGCACGTCCACGCGGATGTTCTGCTTGGAAAGGGCGTTCTGGAGGTTGCACTCGATAGAAATGGGCTTGAGGTCCAGGTAAGCGTAATCCTGGAAGACGGGCCAGATGAAGGCCGCGCCGCCATGGATACATTTGGCCGATGACCTGCGGCCGGTTTTACCGTAGATGACAAGAATCTTGTCGGAGGGGCAGCGGCGGTAGCGCCGCAGGATGGCGGCCAGGGTCACGAAGATGACGGCCACCAGAATGAGGATCAGTGTCATTTGAGGCATAATTTATACGGTATAAGAATTATTGGGTTCTACTAATACGGTGTGGGAGTTCACCACATCCACCACGCGGATGGCCACGCCGGTCTTGAGGTCTTCCTCGTTGTCCGTAACGGCATTGTACTCACGGACAGCGCCGGAGATGCTGATCTGCACCTTCCCTTCCCCACCCTGCGCCGCAGGAATGGTAAGATAGACCGTGCCTTCGCAGCCCTTGGCCACTTTCTCCACGTCGATGTTGCCGCTCTGCTGCATACCGGCCAGCCATTTGAACAGGTACATCACAGCCGCCACCAGCGCTACGCCGATGATAACGGACACGATGATGAGCACAGGCACGGAAGTAATGCTTTCCTGCAGGAGGATGGCGCTCCATCCGAATCCCAGCAGGAAGTTGATGAAGTTGCGGAACGTGTACAGGTTGGAACCACCGTCAATGTTGGAAAGGTCGCTTCCGTCCATCGAAGTGTCCACATCCACGTCAAAGTTGGAATCGGCATCGGCCCCAATGAAGGTGAGGATGCTCTGAATGATGAAAATGAGCGAAGCGGTAAGCGTTACGCCCCACAGGATTTTCATAACAAGGCTGAGTCCAGCCCACCAGGATGCAATCATAGTGCTTCAGAATTTGGTTTCTGATGCAAATATAATAAATAATTATTGAATTGCAATAAATTTTTGCAGAAATTTGAGAAAATTTTATCCCCGCGTGAAATCCCCCCCCGCGGAGTCTGGCTCTCGTGACGGATGGGCCGGTGGTCTTGGGGTGCTGCGAGCGCCGTGGGAG
>JAEEGF011255813.1_pt1 | contig 13260 bp, 5 predicted proteins | sample 9134171 | NCBI WGS metagenome assembly JAEEGF01 (sample SAMN16246542, study PRJNA631951) | gut metagenome | biome: gut microbiome; feature: rumen; material: AP-attached | host: Bos | place: Iran: Karaj | collected 2018-10
TAAGAAGGATCTCTCTTTTCACCGAGTTTGTCCAGATACTGGCATGCAACTGCATCGGCACCACCCTTCATGGCGAATGCCTCGGCTGCAATCAGATACTGCTCAGCGATACGGAAAGGCTTAATTTTGTTAAGATGTGCAGTCTCAGCACCAAGAGCGGTGTTTCCAGGGAACTTGTTGAACAAGGTCATTCCGGAAGCGGTACCTATAGAAACGGTAACCTTGATGCCAGTCATGAACCAGGTCTTGAACCTGAGGTCAGTGCCGGAATAAAGGCCCTGTGCAAGCCACTTGTTAGGAATCCAGTCAGGTCTGTAAGTGCTGTTGGATGGAGTATAGTTTACGTAGCTAGGGTCGTTAGAGCTAGGTTTTGAGTTAGCAGAAGCGTCTGCCCAAAGCTGCATGATGCACTCCTTGCCAGAGTCGTTCTTCCAGAGAGCGGTCATTTCGGTCTGGTCTGCGCAGAGAGGATACTTGCCGCCGTCAACCAGTGCGGTAGACTTAGAAATAGCTGTATCCCAGTTGCCCATATACAGAGCGAGTCTTGCCTGGAAAGCGCGAACTACGTCAATTGTAAGCTCATCAGCTCCAACCTCGCCTGCGAAAGTTGCCAGAAGGCTTTCGGACTTGTTGATGTTGGTGACAACCCACTGATAAGACTCCTCAACTGTGCTTCTGCCAGGATAAGAAGTGATGTCGCCAGAAGGTCTGTGAAGGTCAACCAGCATGATGCCGTACTTGTCCTTGTTGGATGCATTGTAAACAGGAGCATAATACTCAAGAAGCTTGAGACCGAAGTAAGCCTTGGTGAAGTATGCTACACCGAGAACTTTGTCAAGACGTTTGAGCTCGCTTGCGTCCAGTCCGGACTTGTCCATATTCTCGACAGCCTCGATAAGGAAGCAAGCATGGTTGATTGCGCTGTAAGCACCAGCCCAGATGTCAACGAAAGGAGAACCTGAGTTCCAGTCCCATCTGTACTCGGAACCTTCACGGTTACCGTAGTCGATAGAAGGGTTGAAGAAGTCAGAAGCAATTTCCGTGGTGTAGATATATGAACCAGCTGTGTATGCTCTCAAATAAACATACTCATAGTTAGCCCATCCCTCTGCGTCTGCCACTGTAACAATGGAGCCGTCTCTTGGGATTACACCCTGTGGCTGCTCATCCAGGTTGCAACTTGAAACAAGGAGAGCCAAAACTGCAAGTGATAATATAATCTTTTTCATATTCTATACTATTTTAGAAAGTTAACTCAACACCTGCTGCATACTGCTTACTGTTAGGATAAACAGCGAGCTGGAGGTTGATATTCTGCTCAGGATCCCAACCGGAGTACTTGGTCCAAGTAAGGAGGTTACGACCTGTTACGAAGAATCTTACACCTGTAAGCACGCCACCGAGCTTGTTGAGAGCGTTCTTGCCAAGAGAGTAAGAAAGGGTAACACCCTTAAGTCTGACGAATGAAGCGTTTTCAACGAGTCTTGAGTCGAAGCACTCATCGTTAACTACGTACAGAGGGTTAGGATACTTGGCCTTCTGACCAGGATACTGCCACATTTCTGTAAGGAGCTCGCTTGCAAGACGGTTGTCTGCAAAGTTGGAGTTGGTGTAGAAGTAACGGTCGTTGTTGATCAGGTATTTTCCGAAGATTCCGGAGAACTGTGCCTGGAGAGCGAAATTCTTGTAGGTGAAGTCGATCTGCAGACCTGCTGACCAAGGAGCATACCTTGACTTGCCAAGGAGAATACGGTTGTCGTCTGAATAAACGTCAGTGATGTTGCCATCCTTGTCATACCAGAGTGGACGACCAGTTGCAGGGTCGATACCGGCGCTCTTTACATACCAGAGCTCACCAGCTGAATGGCCTACCTTGTAGTTCAGACCATAGTCAGGAAGCTGGAACTCGTCACGTCCGTCGAACAGGCTGGTGATCTTGTCCTTGTTGTAAGAAACGTTCAGGCTTGTCTGCAGGAACATGTTCTCGTTGCGGATCCAGTCGTAAGTGATGGTAGCCTCAACACCCTGGTTCTTCATGTTACCGATGTTGCCGTAACCACCGCTGAAACCGGTTGCATATGACCAAGGAATTTCAAGGAGCATGTCCTTTGTCATCTTTCTGTACCACTCAACCTTAGCCTCCAGTCTGTTCCAGAGTCTGAAGTCGAGAGCTACGTTCAAGCTTTCCAGAGTTTCCCAAGTCAGGTTCTCGTTACCTGAGTTGTTGATATAGTAAGTTGTTCCCTTATAGGTTGTTCCGGTTGCAACTGTTGCGTGTGACAGATAGTTGCTGATACCAGAGTTACCTACGGTACCGTAGTTTGCAGAAAGCTGGAGTTTGTCAATCCACTGAACGTCCTTGAGGAAGTTCTCAGCCTTGATGTTCCACATTGCACCGGCAGACCAGAAGTTTGCATACCTCTTGTTTGCACCGAACAATGAAGAACCGTCTCTACGGAATGAGAGGTCTACATAGTACTTTCCGTTGAAGTCGTAAGAAAGTCTTGAGAAGATAGAGTTGAACTTGTACTGTGACCAGCTCTCGCTTGCAGTGATAGGCTTGGTGTTGTCCTTGTTGTCCAAAGTTGCAAGACGTGCGTCAGGCATACCGTAAGCTGAAGTGCTGAATCCAGTTGAGTTGTTGATGATAGCCTCCTGACCAACAAGGACAGTGAAGTTATGCTTCTCGGCGAGCTGGAACTTGTACTCGGCTGTATTGGTAGAAGTAAGCCTGTAGTATCTTGTGAAGCTCTGTCCTACGTATGGACCGTCTTCGTGATAGATGTGCATCCAGTCCTCAGGATCCTGGAGGTCTCTTCTGATAAATCTGTAGTCATAACCCTCGAGACCCTGTGCAAATCTGATAGTCAGACCCTTGATAGGGGAGATCTGCTCGTAGAGGTTACCGTTCAGTCTAACGGTGTTGTCCTTTACCTTCAGATACTTCATACGATAGTGAGGGTTGTATGCGCCGAAGTCGTCCATATAAGGAGTCTCGTCGCCGTAGCCGATGAAATTGCCGGCGCCGTCGGTCAGAATCTCATAAGGAGTCCACCATGTTGGTGCCCACAAAGCGAAGTTTACAGGGTTGTTCCAGTTGTTTCTGTTACCGGATGAATAGTCAGAGTTGTAAGGGTTCTCCCTTGACTGCTGATAACCTACACCCAGAGAGATACCGAACTTGAACCAGTCGGTTGGAGTAACGTTCATGTTGATACGGGCTGCATAACGGTTGTGTGCAGTCAAAGGCTCAACACCTTCCATTCTGTTGGCAGTCATTGAGATGTAGTAGTCAATAACCTTTGTTCTACCAGAAACGGAGAGGTCAGCTCCCATAGTAGGAACGTTCTCGTTCAAAGCCCACTTCATCCAGTTGGTCTCGATCTTGTTCTCGAGTCTGAACTTCTTGTTAGCCTGGAAGTCTGCATCAGTCAGGTAAGCAGGGTTAACCATCTCAGCCAGTCTGAACCACTCTTCTGAATTCACGCGTTTGATAGGGTTCCTTGCAAGGTTGGAAATACCGTAGTTAGCAGAAAGCTTTACTACTGGCTTCTCGGTGGTACCCTTCTTGGTTGTGATGTAAACAACTCCGTTGGCAGCACGTGAACCGTAGATAGCGGTTGAAGAAGCGTCCTTCAGAATGGTAACGCTCTCAATGTCGTTAGGGTTCAGAGTGTTGAAAATGTCGCTCAGAACTGGAGTACCGTCGAGTACGAACAGAGGAGTAGTGGAAGCCTCGAGAGAGTTCACACCTCTGATTCGCATAGAAACAGTAGCTGAAGGGTCACCGGAAGAGGTGTAAACCTGCAGACCTGCAACCTGTCCCTGAAGAGCATCGGCAGCGTTGATAACTGGCTTGTCCTTGAGGGCCTTGGCCTTAACGGTCTGGGCTGAACCTACCACTGTGGAGATCTTTCTACCAGTACCGTAACCAACAACGATAACATCTTCCAGCTGAGTGGTCTCATTCTGGAGAGATACGTTGATGACGGACCTGCCGTTAACGGCAATCTCCTGGGTTGCATATCCCTGATAAGTGAAAACGAGAACAGCGTCTCTCCTTACGTTGATGACATACTGTCCGTTTGCATCAGTAGCAACACCATTGGTAGTACCCTTTACCATAACTCCCGCTCCGATTAAAGGCTCGTTGTCAGCCGCATCAGAAACGGTTCCTGTTACTTTTATTGTCTGTGCATAGGCAAGTTGCCCAACACATAACAACAGTAACGCCAAAACAAATGTAATTCGTTTCATTTGGTTGATTTTTAGTTAATTTTAAGTAGTGTTGTTTATTTGTTAATAAATAATTTTTGTCGGTTGGCTTTAGTTTAGGAGTGCAAGATACATATAAATATAATACTGACCAAACTTTTTGAGAATAATTTTCGGGTCGCTTTAATTTTTTAAAGAAAAAAGCAACATTTGTGTTATATTTGTGGTAGGGGTTAAGTCTATTCCCCCTTAAACGCTGTTTTTATGATAGGATTATTTGATTCCGGGGCGGGTGGCCTTTCAGTTTGGAAGGAGCTCATAAAGATAATGCCATCAGAGGATTACTTCTACATATCAGATGCGGCCTATTGTCCTTATGGTCCTAAAAGTAAAGAAATGATATTGAAAAGGGCCACCGCAATTTCAAAATTTCTTATTGAAAGAGGAGCTGAAATTATCGTTGTCGCCTGCAACACGGCCACGGCAGCAGCTATCTCGGATTTAAGGCAACTGTTTGATATACCGTTTGTTGGAATGGAGCCGGCAGTTAAACCTGCAGCATCGCTGACAAAGACTGGAGTTATAGGAGTTCTTGCTACCCAGGGTACTTTCCGGGGGCAGCTTTATCTGACGACTTCGGAAAAGTATGCTCGCAGAAAGCAGGTGAAAATAATCGAGCAGGTAGGCGATGGGCTGGTAGAACTGGTGGAGTCAGGAAATACGGATACACCTGAGGCTGAGGCTCTTGTAAAGAAATATATAGATCCTATGGTAGAGGCAGGGGCAGACTGTGTGGTGCTTGGGTGTACCCATTATCCTTTCCTTGAGAAGGTTATACGGCGGGCCTGTTCTGACAAATTGCATATTATCAATCCGGCACCAGCTGTGGCAAGAAGGGCTAGAAACTTGCTTGAAAAAGTGCGTAAATCAGCGGTTTGCGGCACTTCTGCCACCGGGTCGCTTACAACGCCACATAATATTACGATTGCTACAACTGGCTCAAAGACAGACGTTTTGCGTAAACTCACAGAGGGTATAGTCGATGAGTTGAAACCTGAGTGCTTAATGAATGAAAGGCAATTAGATACACGCAGTCAAATATTTTTTGTATCTTTGGAAATATAATTTAAAAAAGTAATTTTTTGGATATGGATATTACTGGTTATTTGTTCTATCTGGTTCCTGCGGCATCTTTGATGGCCTTGCTGTTCGCATACATTTTCTACAGGCAGATGCTCCGTCAGGATGAGGGCACGCCAAAGATGAGGGAGATCGCCTCTTATGTAAGGCAGGGTGCTATGGCTTATCTGAAGCAGCAGTATAAGGTTGTGATAATCGTGTTTCTGATCCTGGCTGCCGTGTTCGCTTTTCTGGCCTACGGGCTGGGAATCCAGAACGGTTGGGTTCCGTTTGCTTTCCTGACAGGAGGTTTCTTCAGCGGACTTGCCGGCTTTATCGGGATGAAGACAGCAACCTACGCTTCTGCCCGCACAGCCAATGCGGCCCGTTCGTCATTGAACAAGGGGCTGAAGGTTGCCTTCCGCAGCGGTGCCGTGATGGGTCTTACGGTTGTGGGTCTTGGACTGCTGGACATATCTATATGGTATCTGGTGCTGGACTATTTCATCAGGCCTGAAGACATGACGCAGAAACTGACCATCATCACCACCACAATGCTGACCTTCGGGATGGGCGCATCTACACAGGCTCTGTTCGCCAGAGTGGGCGGCGGCATCTACACCAAGGCAGCTGACGTGGGAGCGGACCTTGTCGGAAAGACAGAAGCCGGTATCCCTGAGGACGACCCGAGAAACCCTGCAACCATAGCAGATAACGTGGGAGACAATGTAGGTGACGTGGCCGGAATGGGAGCAGACCTCTACGAGTCATACTGCGGCAGTGTTCTGGCAACCGCGGCTCTTGGAGCGAGCGCTTTCATCGGCCAGGGCGGAATGCAGCTCAAGGCAGTCTTCGCGCCGATGCTGATTGCGGCTGTGGGCGTGTTCCTGTCCGTGATCGGTATCTTCCTGGTCAAGACCAAGGAGAATGCCGGAATGAGCCAGCTGCTGAAATCGCTGAGTCTGGGAGTGAACTTCTCTTCAGTTTTCATCGCGATATTCTCCTTTATTATATTATATGTATTGGGGCTGACTCACTGGCTTGGCATTTCTTTCTCCGTGCTGACAGGCCTTCTTGCAGGAATCATCATAGGAAAGACAACAGAGTACTATACTTCTCATTCATACAAGCCAACCAAGAAGATTGCCGAGAGTGCCCAGACCGGTCCTGCAACCGTGATCATTTCTGGTGTGGGAACCGGAATGATATCCACCGCCATTCCTGTTGTCACGATTGGTGTGGCAATTATACTTGCATATCTGTGCGCCACTGAGTTCTCCACAAACCTGCTTTCCAAGGAGAACCTTTCGTTCGGCCTTTACGGAATAGGAATTGCCGCAGTCGGAATGCTTTCAACCTTGGGTATCACCCTGGCAACTGACGCCTATGGACCGATTGCCGACAATGCCGGCGGAAACGCCCAGATGAGTGGCCTGGAACCTGAGGTTAGAGACCGCACCGATATCCTCGACGCTCTTGGAAACACCACAGCTGCTACCGGAAAAGGTTTTGCCATTGGTTCAGCAGCTCTGACAGCTCTGGCTCTGCTGGCATCCTACATAGAAGAAATCAAGATAGCCCTTCTCAGAGTGGCTGACACCTCCGGTCTTGAAGCCGCAATACGGAATCTCAACACGCAGGCTCTTGCCGTTGACAGCAAGGAAGCTCTGCACAACGCCGGCTTTGCTGACTTCATGACCTGGTTCGACGTGAATCTGATGAACCCTAAAGTTCTGGTAGGAGTGTTTATCGGCGCTATGCTGGCATTCCTGTTCTGCGGACTGACAATGGGTTCTGTAGGAAGAGCAGCCCAGAAGATGGTGGAGGAAGTAAGACGCCAGTTCAATTCCGACAAGGGAATCCTCGACGGGACATCTACTCCAGACTATGCCCGTTGCGTTGAGATTTCAACCCGCAGCGCGCAGAGGGAGATGATCGGTTCCTCACTTCTAGCCATAGCCGCTCCTGTTGCTGTGGGCATACTGCTCGGGGTTTCCGGAGTTCTCGGACTTCTTATAGGTGGCCTTAGCAGCGGATTTGTTCTGGCTGTGTTCATGGCCAATTCAGGCGGAGCCTGGCACAATGCAAAGAAGTTCGTTGAGGAAGGCAACTTTGGAGGAAAGGGTTCTTACGCTCACAAGGCAACCGTTGTCGGAGATACCGTAGGAGACCCGTTCAAAGATACCAGCGGCCCGAGCCTGAACATTCTCATCAAGCTGATGAGTATGGTTTCTATCGTGATGGCCGGTGTTACAGTTGCACTGAATATTCTTTAACCATAAGCTTTTAGCATGCGCCCTCTCAAGTTCAATCCTGTTGCCATCGGAACCATTTGGGGAAGCGAGGACTGGATTCTCTCCGCGATGGAGGGAAGGCAGACCGTTTGCCTTTCTGAAGGCGAAGACTGCGGCCTGACACTTTCTGAACTTGTGGCAAAGTACAAGGACAGGCTTGTGGGGGAGAGAGTCTGGAAGAGATTCGGCGAGAGGTTCCCGATGCTGGTGAAGTACATCAATTCCAGCCGTCAGCTTTCCGTCCAGGTTCATCCCGGCGACCAGATGGCTAAGGAGAAAGGTCTTCCAAACGGAAAGACAGAGATGTGGTATGTCCTTAACGCTGAGGAAAATTCAGAACTTCTCCTGGGCTTTTCCAAGAAGTTTTCCAGAGAAGATTTTGCTGCCATCGTCCGGAATTCTATCAAGGAAACGGATGTAAGAAAAGGCGAAAAGACTCTGGAAGATGTCCTAAACCGCTTTACACCGAAGAGGGGAGACTGGTATTTCATACCGGCCGGCACTGTCCACAGCATAGGCGCCGGAACCAGGATACTGGAAATCCAGCAGCCGAGCGACACCACATACAGGCTTTACGACTTCAACCGCGTGGACATCGAGGGCAACCGCCGCCATCTGGATGTCGAGGATGCTATGCAGGCCATAGACTTTGACGAAAGTCAGGAAGACTATGTTGAACGTCAGCGTAATGTCTTTGACGATGCGGGTTCCCTCAAAAGTGAAGACGAAACCCTTGTCGTCCCTTTGGCAAGCTGCGAGCATTTTACAAGCAGCTTTATCGGTTTTGGAAAAAGCAGGGGCGAGGTTGAAAAGTTTTTCCGCATAGACAACTCCCGCTTTGGCAGCTTCACCGTGCTGGTCTGCACAGGCGGCCGCGGCGTGTTGTATTTCAGCCAGATACCCCAGACCTGCGTCAAAGACAAAGTAACGGTATCTGACGGAGACCTCTATCTGATACCGGCCGAACTCGGGGCGGTGGAGATCCGTTCACTTGGAGGCCTTCAGATGGTTGAAGCCCACATTGAGCATTAAACTAGCGTGGCGGATAAGTAGTTTAGAATCAGCGATATAATAAAAAGACTGTATGCGTTTTTGCATACAGTCTTTTTATCAATCAGTTGTTTGTCAACTGTTTAAGAGTCACGTTGCCTATTTCAGGTACTCCTCAAGGAAGCTTTCGATCTGGTCCTGGGATGGAGATGCAAGCAGAATCTTGCCCTCGCTGTCCACGAAGTAGCTCTGAGGGATTGACATAATGTTGTAGAGTCTGCCGGCTTCGCTGTCCCAATACTTGAGGTCTGAAACGTGCTTCCATACGAGCTTGTCTGCCTGGATAGCCTCTACCCACTTGTCCTTCTCGCTGTCAAGAGAAACTCCGAGGATACCGAAGCCCTTCTTGCTGTACTTGGCGTAAATCTTGGTAAGGGTAGGATTGAACTTGCGGCAAGGTCCGCACCATGAAGCCCAGAAGTCAATCATAGTCACCTTGTTGTTAGGATAAACCTCAGAGAACTTTACAGGATTTCCGTCAGGATCGTTGAGTGTGAAATCAGGAGCCTGCTTGCCAGGAGTCAGGGCCTCTTTCTTCTCGACTTCCTTCTTCATGCTCTCCAGGAGCCTGTTGCCTGCAAATGCAGGAACTGCGGCAAATCTCTCAACAACCTTCTTTGCAGAATCGAGATCTATCTGAGCGTATCTGATAGCAGAAAGCGCATTCTCCATAGTCAGGACGGAGAGAGGGTTGTTCTTATAGTAGTCTGCCTCAACTTCCTCGCCCTTCTGCAGAAGCGGCTGAACGATTGCCCAGATGGAATCCTTTACGTTCTTGTCACCAGCCACATACTCTTTTTCAAGAGCTTCCATGTCAACTCCACCATAGGATGCCTCTATCAGATTGTTCAGAGAGTCTTTCTCCATCTGGATAGGTCCGTTGGACTGAATGTCTGCATGGTAGTGGTTTCCGTCAGCCTTGAAGCTGATAGTGTAGTCTGCGTTCTCGAGGAAGAATCTTGTGATGTTTACAGGCTCTTCACCTTCTTTAACACCCTGAATGGTGCGGATGTCGAATCCTTCCACGCTTCCCTTGAATACAGCTTTCTTTTCAACGACAGCGACTGTGTCTGCTACAGGGTTCTCTTTGTCGCGGTTAGTGAGTATGAAGCTCTTGAAGCTCTCGTCATCCACGTTTACTGTAACTGTGTAGCCTGGTTTTTTCTCGGTGCAGGAAAAAGCTGCAACTGCGGCTACGGCCAGAATAAGGATCTTTTTCATTGGTTTTAGTGTAATGTGTTATTTATTGTCGGGCAAAAGTAAAAAAATATCCCGACAGAAGCGTTATTATTTGCCGTCTGCCGGGATAAACTTAACAATCTCTTGCCTTAAGCAAGATTTTGTCTGATGACTACTCCTCTACAGCTGTTGCCTGTGCGGCCAAAGCTGCCTGGGCCTTCATCATCTTCTGGTACTCTTCCTCGCTTGTAACCACGATCTTGTCGTAGTCTCTGAGTCCTGTACCTGCAGGAATCGGATGTCCGCAGATAACGTTCTCCTTCAAGCCTTCCAGAGTGTCTGTCTTTCCATAGATAGCTGCCTCGGAAAGGACCTTGGTAGTCTCCTGGAATGATGCGGCACTCATGAAGCTGCTTGTCTTCAAGGCTGCCCTGGTGATACCCTGCAGTATCTGGTCTGCTGTTGCAGGAACCGGATTGCGGGCTTCTACCAGCTTGAGAGCCTGTCTCTTGAGAGACGAGTTCTCGTCCTTGAGAGTCCTGACTGTAACAATCTGGCCAGCGCGGAGGTTCTTGGAATCTCCGGCGTCTGTAACAACCATCTTGTCCCAGAGGTCGTCGTTCTGCTTGAAGAATTCCTGACGGTCGACAAGCTGCTCTGGCAGGAAGCGGGTGTCTCCTGGATCCACAACCTGAACCTTGCGCATCATCTGCCTTACGATAACCTCGAAGTGCTTGTCGTTGATCTTCACGCCCTGCATTCTGTACACGGCCTGAACTTCATTCACGATGTACTCCTGAACCTTGGTAGGACCGAGGATTCTGAGGATATCGGCAGGAGCGACGCTTCCGTCTGAAAGCGGGTCGCCGGCCTTTACATAGTCGTTCTCCTGAACGAGAATCTGCTTGGTCAGCGGAACCAGGTAATGCATCTCCTTGTCGCCCTTTCTGGACTTGATGATAATCTCGCGGTTACCTCTCTTGATCTTGCCCATCTGGACGTCACCGTTGATTTCGGCGACGATGGCAGGATTGGAAGGATTTCTGGCCTCGAACAGCTCAGTTACACGAGGAAGACCTCCTGTAATGTCACCGGCCTTTGAAGAAGCTGCCCTTGGAATCTTGACCAGAGTGTCTCCGGCCTTGACTTCCTGACCGTCGTTGACCATAATATGGGCACCGAGCGGAAGGTTGTAGCTCTTGAGGTCGTTGCCTGCAGCATCCACGATCTTGATGACAGGGTTTTGGTTCCTGTCCTTGGAATCGATAACGATTCTGTCTACGTGGTTGGAGAATTCGTCCTGCATCTCGTTCTTGAAGGTTTCGTTCTCTACCAGCTGGTCGTAGGCAATCCTACCGTCAACATCTGCAAGGGTGAGGGCGTTGTAAGCATCCCACTCGCAGATTCTGTCGCCCTTCTTCACCTTGTCGCCATCCTTGAAGTACAGAACTGATCCGTAAGGGATGTCGTAGTGAGAGAAGGTCATTCCGGTAGTAGCATCGACGATGCTGAGCTCGGTCATACGGCCGACCACAACAGTCTCCTTGCCATTATCGCCTTCACGCTCGATGGTACGGAGTTCCTGGAAACGCAGGACGCCGTCGTACTTCGAATCGATGCTGGAATCAGCACCTGCCGAAGATGCGGTACCACCGACGTGGAAGGTACGAAGAGTAAGCTGAGTACCAGGCTCACCGATGGACTGCGCCGCGATAACACCAACGACCTCTCCCTTCTCAACCATACGGCTGGTGGCGAGGTTGCGTCCGTAACACTTGGCGCAGACGCCCTTGCGGCTTTCGCAGGTAAGAACCGAACGGATCTCGACGCTCTCGATAGGGAGCTTGTCGATAAGTTCGGCTGCAGCCTCACGGATCTCATCACCCGCATGGACGATAATCTCGCCGGTAAGAGGGTTGATGATATCGTGGACCGAGGTACGGCCGAGGATCCTCTCTCCGAGAGACTCGACTACCGAATCCTTGTCCTTGATGGCGGTGGCCACCAGGCCGCGGAGGGTACCGCAGTCTTCCTCGTTGATGATGACGTCATGGGAGACGTCGACCAGACGACGGGTCAGGTAACCTGCATCCGCAGTCTTGAGAGCGGTATCGGCAAGACCCTTACGGGCACCGTGGGTTCCGATGAAGTACTCGAGCACCGTCATACCCTCCTTAAGGTTGGAGATAATCGGGTTTTCGATAATGTCGGCTCCGGATCCACCAGCTTTCTGGGGCTTTGCCATAAGGCCACGCATACCGCAGAGCTGTTTGATCTGCTGGGTGCTGCCTCGGGCGCCGGAGTCGAGCATCATGAATACGGGGTTGAAGCCCTGCTGGTCTGCGGAGATCTGCTTACCAACTATCTTGGTAAGGTCGTTGTCCACAGCCGACCAGAGGTCAACCACCTTGTTGTAACGCTCCTGGTTTGTGATGAAACCCATCGCGAAGTTGCCCTTGATCTCATCGATCTTCTTGTAGGCATTTGCGACGAGGGTCTTCTTCTCCTCAGGGATGATAACGTCGCCGAGGTTGAAGGAGATACCTGCACGGAACGCCGGGTAGTATCCCAGGTTCTTGATGTCGTCCAGGAACTGAGCCGTACGGGTAACACCGGTGTTCTTGATAACGTTGGTGATGATGGTACGGAGCTGCTTCTTACCGATGAGCTCGTTGACGTAAGGGACCTCATCCGGCACATACTGGTTGACCATGATGCGGCCGGCGGTAGTCTCTACCATCTCATAGCCCTTGGACTCATCGTTCTTATCCTTCGGAAGGCGGACCTTCACGAGGGCGTGCATTTCAATCTTCTTGTTGTCGAGAGCGATAATGACATCCTCCGGACCATAGAAGCTCAGACCCTCTCCGAGAGCGCCGGGGCGCACCTTGGTAATGTAGTAGAGTCCGAGAACCATATCCTGCGAAGGAACCGTAATAGGGGCGCCGTTTGCAGGGTTGAGGATGTTCTGCGATCCGAGCATCAGGAGCTGGGCCTCCATCACTGCGGCGTTGCCGAGCGGGAGGTGGACAGCCATCTGGTCACCGTCGAAGTCGGCGTTGAAAGCCGTACATGCGAGCGGGTGGAGCTGAATCGCTTTCCCTTCTATCATTCGGGGCTGGAAAGCCTGGATACCGAGACGGTGGAGGGTAGGTGCACGGTTGAGGAGCACCGGATGGCCCTTCATCACGTTCTCGAGGATGTCCCATATAACAGGATCTTTGCGATCCACGATCTTCTTCGCGCTCTTGACCGTCTTCACGATACCGCGCTCGATGAGCTTGCGGATGATGAACGGTTTGTAGAGCTCGGCCGCCATGAACTTAGGCAGACCGCATTCGTGCATCTTCAGTTCCGGACCTACCACGATCACAGAACGAGCAGAGTAGTCCACACGTTTACC
>JAEEGF011016583.1_pt1 | contig 13259 bp, 7 predicted proteins | sample 9134171 | NCBI WGS metagenome assembly JAEEGF01 (sample SAMN16246542, study PRJNA631951) | gut metagenome | biome: gut microbiome; feature: rumen; material: AP-attached | host: Bos | place: Iran: Karaj | collected 2018-10
CAGGGCTATGAGAAGGGCGCCTATGTATCAGAGGACAGCCCCTATCACAGTTATTTTGCCTTCAACGGTGGAAACTGGCCCTACAACAATAATTACGATGGCTGGTGGGGCTATGATACCCTGCCCAAGCTCAACTACGAGGGTTCCAAGGACCTGGAGGAGTACATTCTGGGAATCGGCAGAAAGTGGGTTTCACATCCCTTCAACGCCGATGGCTGGAGACTTGACGTGGCAGCAGATCTAGGCCATTCTCCCGAGTACAATCACTACTTCTGGAGGCGCTTCAGGGAGGAAGTCCTCAAGGCCAATCCTGCAGCCCTTATCCTGGCTGAGCACTACGGACCTGCCAAGGACTGGCTTTCCGGAGATCAGTGGGATACCGTCATGAACTATGACGCCTTTATGGAGCCTGTGAGCTGGTTCCTTACAGGAATGGAGAAGCACAGCGATGAATTCCAGCCCTACAGAGTGGGCAACGCCAGACAGTTTTTTGACTGTATGCTCTATGCAGGCGGGGAGAATTTCACTACACCTTCCCTGTACACAGCCATGAACGAGCTCTCCAACCACGATCATTCCAGGTTCCTTACAAGAACCAGCCAGAAGGTGGGAAGAACAGAGACCCTTATGGCAGCTTCAGCCAACACCGGTGTCAAGAAGTCGGTGCTTCGTGAAGCTGTGGTGATCCAGATGACCTGGCCGGGAGCTCCCACTATCTACTACGGAGATGAAGCCGGCGTATGCGGCTTCACAGATCCTGACAACAGAAGAACCTATCCCTGGGGTCATGAGGACAAGGACCTCATCAATTTCCACAGGGAAGTGATAAATATACACAAGTCCTGTCCGGAGCTGAAGACCGGCTCTGTGAGAGAACTTCTTGCGGACAACAACTTTATAGCCTACGGCCGTTTCAACAGAACCGCAGCCACTGTGGTGGCAGTAAACAACAACGACTTCATGGTTACAAAAGAGATTGATGTATGGCCTCTTGGTATTCCCATGGACGCCAAGGTCTCTGTAATGCTCAAGACCGACAACTCCGGATATTACACCAGCAACAACGCATTTACTGCGGTGGATGGCGTGCTGACACTGACTCTTTCAGCCAGAGGCGCAGCTATTCTGCGGTACAACAGCTTTGAAGCGGTATCCAGTGATGAGTTCTGGGCAGAGAACGAACTCGACTTCGGAGGCAACAAACTGCACTAAATTTCTTTATTTTTCCGTATTGTGGTTATATAATGGTAATAACCATCAAAAACACAAGTAAGGGAGAGAAACAAATGTTAGTATCCGCAAAAGACATGCTTGTAAAAGCAAAAGAGGGCCACTATGCAGTAGGCCAGTTCAACATCAATAACCTGGAGTGGACTAAGTCAATTCTTCTTACAGCAGAAGAGCTTAAGTCCCCTGTTATCCTCGGTGTTTCCGAAGGCGCAGGTAAGTATATGACAGGTTTTGAGACAGTTGCAGCTATGGTTAAGGCTATGGACAAGAGCCTTGGAATTACAGTTCCTGTAGCTCTTCACCTTGATCATGGTACATATGACGGATGTTACAAGTGCATTAAGGCTGGTTTCACATCCATCATGTTCGACGGTTCACACTATGACATCGAGGAGAACGTTGCTAAGACATCTGAGCTTGTTAACGTATCTCATCAGCTTGGCCTTTCAATCGAGGCTGAGGTTGGTTCCATCGGTGGCGAGGAAGACGGCGTTGTAGGAATGGGCGAGTGTGCTGATCCTGAAGAGTGCAAGAGAATCGCTGATCTCGGCGTAGATATGCTTGCAGCAGGTATCGGTAACATCCACGGCAAGTATCCTGAGGGATGGCCTGGACTTAGATTCGACGTTCTTGATGCTATCCAGCAGAAGACAGGCGTTATGCCTCTCGTTCTTCACGGCGGCACAGGAATTCCTGCAGATATGATCAAGAAGGCTATTTCTCTTGGCGTATCCAAGATCAACGTTAACACAGAGTGCCAGCTTTCATTTGCTGACGCTACACGTAAGTACGTTGAGGCAGGCAAGGATCTCGAGGGCAAGGGATTTGATCCTCGTAAGCTTCTTGCTCCCGGCGCTGAAGCTATCAAGGCTACAGTTAAGGAGAAGATGGAACTCTTCGGATCAGTTGGAAAGGCTTGATAGAGAGTTCATTTTTAAGAAATTGGGACGGGGCCCAAAGCGGACCCCGTCTTTTTACGTGGAGGGTGTATGCATAACGAACTGACAAAAAAAGATATTGAGGATATGGAGGCAGAGATCGAACACCGCAAGATAGTGGTTCGAAAGGAGCTTTTGGAGCATGTAAAGGAAGCCAGAGCTCAGGGGGATCTGTCCGAAAACTTTGAGTATTACGCAGCCAAGAAGGCCAAGAATCAGAACGAGAGCAGAATCAGATTCCTGGAGAGAATGATCAAGACTGCAAAAGTAATCGACGACAACGCATCTGAGGATGAAGTTGGCATGAATAAGTCCGTGACTGTCCAGATCGTGGAGGACGGCTCTGAAGAGACCTATAAGATAGTCACAACCATGAGACAGAACTCATTAAAAGGACTTATCAGTGTGGAATCACCGCTTGGAAAACAATTACTTGGACATAAGGTAGGTGACCGTGTTAATATAAGAGTAAGTAATGATTTCAATTACGATATTATTATTACGAAAATTGAGAACACCGGTCTTACGGAAGATGATGTGATCAGAGACTTCTAATCTCTGAAAAAGGAGTGTTTATGCGCGTTTTTCAGCCTGTTGATCCTGTAGATATCGAAGATGGACCATATACCTTTGTGGGCGATAAGATCATTATCGCAAGCAGTAATGGTTCTAAGGTCAATATAACCGCAGCAGCCTGGGGTGGTGTTGGATATTTCTGGGACAAACGTCTCGTATTTATTGTTGTCCGTAAAAACAGATACACAAGAGAGATGCTGGATGCTTCCGGAGAGTTCTCCGTCAGCTTCGTGGACCAGCAGGAATTCAGAGGCGCTCTTAAATACCTTAGCCTTGTATCCGGAAGGGATGAGGATAAGGTTGCGGGATCGCGCATGAATATTGGATATTATGAGGGCATCCCCTATGTTGAAGAGGCAGGGGAGGTCCTTGTATGCAAGATCGTCTTTAGGCAGGAACTTGATAAAGCAGGCTTCTTGGAGGAAAGCTTTGCTGAAAAGTTTTACAAGAATGAGGATGATGTTCATATCCTCTATGCGGGAGAGTTAAAGAAGATCCTGTTAAGATAAGCGGTTTTGTTTAATAAATAATGGGGATAAAGATATAAGACTGATTACTGAGAGGACATTATGAGGATCAGCAGCATCAAAAATATCTTTGTCGGCATAATCACTACCATGGCGGTAGTTGCAGGGGCGCTAAATGGCTGCGGACAGGCGGCGAACCCTTCTGAAGGTGCGCCTGATGCATCTTCACAGGATATTTCATCCAAGCAGCCATCAGAGCAGTATATTGGAAAAGCTTCAGATAATAGCGATGACACTGCTAGCAGCGTTGTTACAACAATTCGTATAGCATCCTGGTATGAGGAGAGCTATCTTAGATATCTCAAAGATTATTTATCAGTTCAGTTTCCCGAGTATAAGTTTGAGTTCCTTTATTTAGACAAAAGTAATTATGAATCCCTTATGGATGACCAATTGGCCTGCAAAGCTGCGCCGGACGTGGTGTGCATTGACCCTTCCATGGCGTCAAAGCACGCAAAAGCAGGAAATATAGTAGACCTTACGGAGCTGACCGGCAACTTCTCCGATGAAGGAAAAGAACCCTTCATGTATGACGGTAAGGTCTATGCAGTTCCTGATACCTGTAATTATGAGTGCTTCTTCTACAACAAGACACTCTTTGACAAGGAGCTTGTCAAGGAACCGGAAGATTTCATGGCTTATCTTGAGATGTGCGATTTTTTCAGGGTAAAAAAGCACATCAAACCGCTGGCAGCGGGACTTAAGGATGTGAGACTCATTGCCAACAGCGCCATTCTTTTCCCAAATGCCGGATATTTCATGACTATGTACGGCAAGACCTTTGGAGACAGATTGCAGTTCGGAAAGGCCTCTTTTTACAAAGAGCTGAAGGAAGACCTGAGCTACTGGGAGATGATGCTGGATTACAAGGTGTTCACACCGGATATGTTCCTTATGGACAAAAGAGGTGCAATTGAAGAATTCGCTGCAGGAGAGGCTGCGATGGTGGTTGGAGATCCGTCGGACTACAACCAGATCATGAAGGCCAATCCCGATTTCGAGCTGGGAGTCTTCTGCATCATGGACAGAAAGAGAAAAGACTCAGCCATGACAGGCGGAAGTGAGTGCGGCTTTGCAGTTAATGCCCATGGAAAAAACAGAGAAGTCGCCAAGGCTGTGGTGGCGTCACTGGCAACCATCAATGGCCAGGAGGCCCTGTGGAAGGACAGAAAGGGCAGCCAGACATACCTTGAGAATGTAAAGTTCAGAAACCCGGAGTGTTTTGACCAGATCACAGAAATAATAGATTCCAACAGGCTTGTGGCTCCGTATTATCAGTGGGGGCCCCACAGCCATGAGCTTTATGAGATATTTGGAAAAGAGCTTCAGCAGGTTCTTTTGCGAAAAAAGGGACTGGATGAGGCATTACAGGATATGGATACCCAGGCACAGCTGATCCGTGAAGAAGAATGACATTGAGGGACACATATGGAAGCAAAGAATAAGAAGAGCTTAAAGATCCAGTTGCGAGTTACATTTGCGGTACTGATCGTCATACCTATCATTATACTTGGTGTGTATGCGTATATGGTTGCCAGAAACAATCTTATACAGCAGACCAAGCTTGCCATGCGTGGAAATGCAGATGTTATCGCATACGGAATAGAGAACAATGTCAAAAGAGAAAATGACGTTATAAAGTTCTTTTCCTATGATACGGAGTTCAGAAAGGCGCTTCAGCACGTGGATAGGGATGCCAATTCCTTCACGGAGCAGCTAAACAACGAGATCGAACCGCTTATCTGGTACTACTTAAGTAGCGATGTCAATATTTCTGAAATCCATATTTACTCGCATCTTCTGCCCCAGGACCATATCGGAGATTTTGCCAGTATCCCTTCTACTAACCAGGAGAAGGCCTGGTATGAGGAGTGTAAAAAGGAATATTCAGCCATGTGGGTTACCGATAATCAGGGCGGTGTCTATGTAATCAAGTCGCTCCTTGATGTGGCGACCTCTTCGAATGTTATCGGTATGATCACTATCAAGGTCAATAATGACCAGTTTTTCTCCATCGTTAATCAGACCAGCTATTTATCAAATGGTATCTATGTTCTCAATAATAATGAGGAGACCGTTATTCATAAAGCAACGGAAAGCGAAGCTGTGGACTATGCCGTTTTGGAGGCCATAAAAGATGGCAAGCATAAAGAGACGGCAGAGAAATTCAGCTATACCCAGAGCTTCTATCTTTTATCCTCCGAAAAGATCACTAATGGCTGGACGGTTTATTACTATGTGGATCGCCGTGACATAACCACGGACGTATTCAGGATGCTCAGGACCGTTATTGTCATTGCCATCATCATCTTCGTTCTTTCCTATGGATCTTCGTCCATTTTTGCCAAGAACCTCAGCAAACGTGTCAACAGCCTTAATGCAGTGGCCAACGAGGTCAAGAGCGGAAACTTCGAGGTTACCTACTACGACAAATATGATGATGAGATAAGTCAGCTGGCGGAATCCATGACAGCTATGGCGGTCAAGCTGAAGGAAATGATGGAGGAGATCAATAGGAGGAATGAGGAGGATATCAAGCTAAAAGAGAGCGATATCCATTACAGAGAGTGGCTGTTTGACTTTGTGGTTGAGCAGAACAACGATATTCTTGCGGTTATGAACGGCGAGAACTTTACTCCGGATTTCGTGACCTCCAACGTGGAAGCAACTCTTGGAATTCCTCTGGACGAGGTAAAAGAGGATATCAGAAATCTTTCCAATGTTCAGATTGAGGATGAAAGATTTAATGAGAATGTTAAGATCTCCGACAAGATCGAAGAGTGCATGCGCACCGGCGATATTGTGGTCATGGAAGAGATCAAGTTTGAGAATGCCAAGACCAAAGAGCATCTGTATTACAGAGGCGTGGTAGTAAGCACCATCGATGATGGCGGTAAGCGTCTTGCCGTTGCCCTCTATGACAGAACCCAGGAGTTCAGGCGTAATCACCAGCTGCAGGAGGCTCTCAATGCGGCTGAGACAGCCAACAAGGCAAAGACCAGTTTCCTTGCCAACATGTCCCACGATTTCAGGACACCTATGAACGCCATTACAGGATTCAACCTCCTTATCGAAAAGCACAGCACTGAGCCCGATAAGGTTAAGGAATATACCCATAAGATCAGCCTTGCATCCCATAACCTCCTGGGACTTCTTAATGATGTCCTTGATATGAGTAAGATCGAGAGCGGCAAGACCACCCTTGATATTCAGGAGATGGAGATTAGAATGCTCCTGGAGGAGGTTAATACCGTTATCGGAATGCAGGCCAAGAATAAGAACCAGGAATATATCGTCAATCAGGACGGTCTTTTACACGACAAGTTCATGGCTGATAAGCAGAGAGTCAATGAGATCCTGGTCAATATCCTTGGAAATGCGGTTAAATACACCCCTGAGGGCGGCAGGATCGAGTTTACCATAGAGGAGTCCCAGACTTCATCTGAGGGCTTTAACAATGTGCGCTTCACGGTAAAAGACAATGGTATCGGTATGAAGGCCGAGTACAAGGATAAGATCTTTGATGCCTTCTCAAGAGAGGAAAAAGGCGCCACCAAGACCATTCAGGGCACAGGCCTTGGAATGGCCATCACCAAGAGCCTCGTAGAGCTCATGGGCGGTACCATCAGGGTTGAATCTGAGGAAGGAAAGGGCTCCACCTTTACGGTTAATCTGAGACTTCAGGTTGTGGAGACAGATTATCAGGATGCCTGGAAGGATCTGGGTGCAACTGTATTCCTGGGAGTTAATAACAACGGAATGGAGAACCGGTTCTTTATGGAACAATTGAAGAAGAGCCAGCTCAACGGAGAAGTGGTTATGAGCGGAAGTGCCGCATTGGCAACCATCGCTGATTACCATGAAAAGGGCATGGAATTTGACTTTATCACAGTGGATGACTCCATAGAGGATATGTCTCTTGCGGAGCTTATTAAGAAGATAAGAGCCATAGAGGAAATGAAGGGCACCAGGATAGTTGCGGCAGTGGAAGATATGGACGCTGTGGATGACGAACTGAAGGCTGCCGGAGCCAATATTGTGATACAGAAGCCTGTTCGCGAGTTCATTATGAGGCAGGCTCTGGAGGAACTGAAGGAAAAAGAGAAGGCTGAAGAAACCTCTGAGACTGCCACCAAGCCTTTGCAGGGCCTTAAGTTCCTGGCTGCTGAGGACAATGATATCAATGCGGATATCCTTATCGAGCTGATGGATATGGAAGGTGCCACCGTTACCCGTGGCGTCAACGGACAGGAAGTTGTTGAGATGTTCAAGAACGCCAATGAGGGCGACTATGACATGATCCTTATGGATATCCAGATGCCTGTTATGAACGGCTATGAGGCGGCAGCAGCCATCAGAGCCCTGGGCACAGATTGGTCACAGCGTATCCCTATCATCGCCATGACCGCCAATGCCTATGCGGATGATGTTCAGCAGGCCTTTGACGCCGGCATGAATGCCCATGTCACCAAGCCAATAGACATCAGGATTGTTGAGAAGACAATTCTTGAATTCAAGAAATAATGGCATTAATTACGAATTAATGAGAAAATAATGAGAGTTGGTGTAATCTATCCAAATACAAATGCGGAGGAATTATATGAACGGTATCAAAAAAGTTTCTGAAAAGATTTCCTGGATTGGCGGAAGTGACAGAAGATTAGAGCGCTTCGAGAACATTTTTCCCATCCCGGAGGGAGTTTCCTACAATAGCTATTTTATAGACGATGAGAAGACCGCGGTTTTTGATACTGCGGATATCACCGTTTCTGATCAGTATCTTGAGAATCTGAAGGCTGCCCTTGCAGGAAGGAAGCTGGATTATCTGGTGGTCCTTCACATGGAGCCTGATCACTGCTCTCTTATCAATACGGTTGTGGCTCTTCACCCTGAGGTTACAGTGGTGGGCGGCGCCAAGACCTTTACCATTATGGAGCAGTTTTTCCCTGAGGCCAAGGAATTTAATAAGCTTGAGGTTAAGGAGGGGGATACCCTTTCCACCGGGGCACTGGAGTTTAGCTTCGTGGCAGCTCCCATGGTTCACTGGCCTGAGGTTCTTATGGCCTATGAAAAGAGCACCGGAGCACTGTTTAGTGCTGATGCCTTCGGAACCTTCGGAGCATTGAACGGCGGAATCTTCGCAGATGACTACGACTTTGAGAAGGATTTCCTTGCAAGCGCCAGAAGATATTATGCCAATATCGTTGGTAAGTACGGCATGCAGGTGCAGGCTGTTCTCAAGAAGGCAGCAGGCCTTGATATAAAGATGATCCTGCCTCTTCACGGACCTGTATGGAGAAAGGACATCGCCTGGTTCATAGATAAATACCAGAAGTGGAGCACCTATGAGCCTGAGGATGAGGATATTATCGTTGTTTACGGAAGTCTTTACGGCCACACCAAGAGTGCTGCCGACGCTGTGGCTTCAAGGATCAGCGACAAGACCGGAAAGAGTCCCAGGGTTTATGATGTTTCCGGCACCGATGTGTCCTATCTTATTGGAGAAGTATGGCGCGCCAAGAAGATCGTTCTTATGTGCCCTACCTACAACAACGGAATTTACCCGCCTATGGCAGCCTTTTTACATGATATGGAGGCGCTGGCGGTTCAGAACAGGACCTTCGCTCTGGCTCAGAACGGAACCTGGGCTCCTGTAACAGTCAAGCTCATGACTGAGAAGCTTGCCGCCCTTAAGAATGTCACTGTTTTAGAGACTAATCTTACTATCAAGAGCGCACTTCACTCAGGGGATGAGGAAGCGCTGGAGGCTTTTGTAAGTGCTATAGCAGAGGCATGATGTAACAGACAGATTATCACGAAACCCGCGGAAAATACGGATTTCTGATCATAAAAAAGTAAAGGATTTATGTGGAGGTTTTGGTGTGAAAAAAGGGTTTGTTTTTAAGATGTTATGCGCTGCGGTTCTCACTGCGGCAACTGTTGTCATGGCTGTTGGTGCCCATGATGTGGCGCCTTCTTCAGGAGTTGTGGCAGAGGCAGCAGGCAGAGTAGTTAGTATCAATTCCTGTCTCATCCAGGGAGGAAGCGTGGTGGTCAATGTATCAGCCAGCTCACTTCCCGGATCTGACGACGGGCTCTATTATCTTTATGCCGACGAGGTATATCAGGACGGAACAGTAGGTACAGTGGTTGCCACCACCCCAAGGGCTGAGGCAGGCACCTTTACCTTCGATCTTGGACTTAATACTCCCGGTTCCAATCTCAGTAAGAAATTCCTTGTAGCAGTTAAACAGGGCGGTTCCATGGTTCAGGTCAGTGATGAGCACTATATCACCAACCCTGAGGCTGTTGCCACACAGACCGTTGGAAGAAATGATCACGGTATCAAGGGAATCCTTCCCAACAACGCCGAGGCTTCTACCTTCAAGGATCTTGGTGTAGCACAGATGGTTTACAATCTTTACATGGGCGATATCGTAGGACCTTCATCAGATCCTGCTGTTGCAACTACAGAGTTTGCCTATGACGGAAGAGTTTATCAGTTCAATACAGCTGCTCTTTCCCAGTATGACGGCTTCGTTCACTGGTGCAAGGCCAACGGCTTCCAGCTGACAATGACCATCCTTAACAATAAGACTGCGGCAGGTGCTGATCTTATCCATCCTCTTTCAAGAGATTCACATGTTTGTCCCGGCTATGCCATGAACACCAAGGAGGACGGCGGCACACAGCACCTTAAGGCTATCGCAGCTTTCCTTGCTCAGAGATATTCAGGCGGTTCCATCGGAACAGTTGATAACTGGGTTATCGGCAATGAGATCAATGCAAGAACAGAGTGGTATTACATGAATTCCACCAACCTTGAGCTCAATGTCAGTGAGTATGTTAAGGCTTTCCGTATTTTCTACAACGGAATCAAGTCAGTAAATGCCAACGCAAGAGTTTACAACTCCATCGATCAGGAGTGGCAGAGAAAGTCAAATCCCGGATGCTTCCTGGCCAAGGACTTCCTGGACAGATTCAACTACTACATGCTTCGTGAGGGTAACATTGACTGGTCACTTTCAGTTCATCCTTACAACGCTCCTTTGTTTGATCCTTACGCATGGAAGCAGCAGGCTCAGTATGTAAGCCAGAGTCTTTCAACTCCATACATTACAATTGAGAACATTTATCTTTTAACTGATTATATGTGCCAGGCTTCTTTCCTTAATCCTGCGGGACAGGTAAGAAGCATCTCACTTTCAGAGATAGGTTATACTTCAAGCTTCGGCGAAGAGTATCAGATGGCATCAATAGTTTACGCTTACACAATGGCAGCTAACAATCCTTACATCAAGAGCTTCATCCTCTTCAGAGAGACCGATGATGCCCACGAGATGGAGAGTCACATCGCCCAGGGACTTAAGAACCTTGACGGAACACCTAAGGCTTCCTACGGCGCTTACAAGGCTATGGGAACAGCTGCGGCAGCAGGCTACAAGGCCCAGGCAGCAGCTATCACCGGCATGGACATTGACGCCATGGTTACACAGCGAACCTTCATGACCCGCGGCGGCTGGTTCCTGAATGACTGATTTGAAATGAATAGTTGATTTTGATTAAACCCGGCATAGTTTACGCTATGCCGGGTTTTTGCTGTTGTTCGGGGCGAAAAGAATAATGGCAAAGTGCTTAGACGACCGGAGGACGTTCTTGGAGGGAACCTTCGAGAAGGGCTACACTATGAACAGTGAAATGCCTGTTCATAGTATAACTCGGGGCAATAATGAAGTTTTGCTTCGCAAAAGATTGCCCCTCTGTCTTATATCATATACTTACGAATCCCGCAGCAAGTGCGTGATTCTGCCGATAAAATTGTTACAGGGTGCTTTGTCGCCGCTTGGGCATCCTCCCTGTAAGCTTTATCTCTGGGCGCTGCCCAGACCCGTCCTCGCCGGAAGGCAGGAGGGCCGGCGAAAAAGATGCCGCCCCCCCGCAGGAATAGGATTTGTCCGTGTCATGATATCAAGGGCTTTCGCGGCATAAATCCTCGCGCGAGACAATACATGGCTCTCCCCGCCCAGCCTTTGGAGCTGCGGTTTATTCCACGGTCCCTTGACATCACTCCCGCTCCGGGAAGTAGCGTGGAAAATCGTTGAAAAGGTTTGATCTGTTGCTGATTCTGTACTAACCACACGCACAGAGCTCATAACAGTATTACTGCGTGTAGTGTTTTTCAGAAAACAACACGCAGAAAGAGCATAGCCTCTATATTCTGGCGTGTTTATGGGGTGAAAAATCAGGGAAATAGGATAAGATTGCAGGTTTCAAGCCATTTTATCCTAGTTTTTTCTTGGAAAAGTAGGATAAGATCTATGAGTTTTCAATGCTTTATCCTATGTTTTTTGAAAAAGTGCGAGTGGGCGATATTTCAATATTGTAATATCGATAAAACATAGGATAAGACCGACCATTCCGGTGTATCTTATCCTATTTTGCTCTCGGGAAGAGATCTCTGCGTTACCTCAGCAGCCATATTTTCCCTGAGCGGGAATGAAGTCAAGGAACCGTGGAATAAACCGCAGCGCCACAGCTCTGCGGGGAGCCATAACCTATCCCGAGCGAGGATTTATGCCGCGAAAGTCCTTGACTGAATGGAGCGACCAACCCTTAACTTCCGGGATGGCACCTCGAGTGCCATCCCTTGATTACCCAGGGGGAACTTCGCTATCCACAATCTTATGGGAGGCCAAATGTTTCCTTACCTCGCTAATACAAACCTGCCTTGTTAAGAGAAACTTAACTTGATTAGCGTAAGTAGCGATAATATAATAACCCCATAGGTTTAACCTGTTTGGAGAGAGAATAAGAGGAAACCTTATAGAAACAGAGGAGTATTACATGACAGATAACAGAAATGATGATTTTGATTTTAGAGAAGTGACAGATGATGAGAGGGTTGATATTGAGGACAGACCCTACACTGTAGAATACGATAAAAACAACCGGTTCGCTTCCGAGGCAGATAGCAATAACAACGGCAAAGATTCAGAGGATGCCGGCAATAGCTCTAATACAACCGGCTCCGACAACAACGCCAATAACACCGATCCCGGTTATGAGGATGTGTGCTTTGTCTGCAGAAGGCCTGAGAGCAAGGCGGGCAAGATGTTCCATCTTCCCAACAATATCTGCATCTGCAACGACTGTATGCACAAGACTATGGATACAGTTACACAGTTTGATTATCAGAACATGCTCAACAATCCCAGCCTCATGAACGAGCTTAACAAGAATACAGGCGGATTCCCGGGCATGGGCCTTTTTGATATGGGCGTGCCAGGGGGCTTTAACTTTGGCGGCGGCATCCCCAATACTCAGAAAATCAAGAAAAAGAGTGAAAGCACAGTAAAACCTGCTTTTGACATTAAGAATATTCCTGCGCCTCACAAGATTAAGGCCAAGCTTGACGAGTTTGTCATAGGACAGGACCAGGCCAAGAAGGTTATGTCCGTTGCGGTATACAACCACTATAAGAGAGTTGCCACAGACACAATGGATGACATTGAGATCGAGAAGTCCAACATTCTCCTTCTGGGTCCCACCGGTAGCGGTAAGACTTATCTTGTTAAGACCCTTGCCAAGCTTCTGGATGTGCCCCTTGCCATCGCAGATGCCACTTCACTTACAGAGGCGGGTTACATCGGCGATGATATCGAGAGCGTAGTAAGTAAGCTCCTTGCCGCAGCAGGCAATGATGTGGAGAAGACCGAGCATGGAATTATCTTCATCGATGAGATCGATAAAATTGCCAAGAAAAAGAATACAACCTCAAGAGATGTCAGCGGTGAATCCGTTCAGCAGGGAATGCTCAAGCTCCTGGAGGGTTCCAATGTGGAGGTTCCCGTAGGTGCAGGCAGCAAAAATGCCATGGTTCCCCTTGCAACCGTTAATACAAGAAATATCCTCTTTATCTGCGGCGGTGCTTTCCCGGATCTGGAGGAGATAATAACCCAGAGGCTTAATAAGCAGACCTCCATCGGTT
>JAEEGF011218645.1_pt1 | contig 13259 bp, 8 predicted proteins | sample 9134171 | NCBI WGS metagenome assembly JAEEGF01 (sample SAMN16246542, study PRJNA631951) | gut metagenome | biome: gut microbiome; feature: rumen; material: AP-attached | host: Bos | place: Iran: Karaj | collected 2018-10
GGAGGTAGAACCGGGCAGCAATTTCTCTGTCTCGGATTCATGGTACAGGCATGCCACCTGCCAAGAAAGAATCAATAACGCCAAATTCGGATTCATCGTGTACCTCGCAGTTTATTATAGAGAAATAATACAAAAAATGTGAAATGTGAAATGTGTAATGTGTAATGAAAAACTTCTCATTTCACACCCCACACCCCACACTCCACATCATCCATTATCAATTATCAATCATCAATTTTACTATATGGCGTTCTTTCAGAACGCATATAGTACGGCTCGGCAATGTCAAAATAACAAGTTATTTTGCCGCTGCTCTCGCCTTTTACTATATTCAAGCGCATGGCATACGTAGCAATGGCCCGCAAGTGGCGCCCGCAGTCCTTTGACGACATGGTCGGGCAGGAACATATCGCACAGACCCTCAAGAACGCAATCGAAGGGGGCCGTCTCCACCACGCATTCCTGTTTACCGGGACCCGTGGCGTAGGCAAGACCACCAGTGCCAGAATCCTCGCCCGCACGCTCAACTGCACCGGCGGCGACCCGCTGCACCCCTGCGGAAAGTGCGAAAGTTGCAAGGATATCGCGGGCGGCAACCCGATGGATATCTACGAAATAGACGCGGCCTCCAACACCGGCGTCGACAACATCCGCGACGTGATTGACCGCGTACAGTACCCGCCCGTTATAGGCAAGTACAAGATTTTCATCATCGACGAAGTCCACATGCTCTCTCCGGGTGCGTTCAACGCGCTCCTGAAGACCCTCGAGGAACCCCCTCCGCACGTGATTTTCATCTTCGCGACCACCGAAGTGAACAAGCTGCTGCCGACCATCCTTTCGCGCGTGCAGCGCTTCGACTTCAAGCGCCTGACCATCAACCAGATTGCCTCGCGCCTGCGCTACATCTGCGAGCAGGAACACATCAACGCCTCCGACGAAACCCTCAATATTTTCGCCGAGAAGGCGGATGGCTCCATGCGCGACGGCCTTACCTTCTTTGACCAGGCATACGCGTTTACCGGCAGCGAGATGGACGCCGATTCCGTGCGCTCCGTGCTCGGCATTCCGCCTACGGAACTGTTCTTCGAGCTCATCCAGGCCATCGAGAACCACGACCTCAAGGGTTGCTTCCAGATGGTCGACAAGGCCGTCAACCGCGGTATTGAGTTTGCCCCCCTCCTCGACGGGTTCGGCAAGTTCCTGCGCAACCTCATCTACAGCAGGCTCGACGCCTTCACGCCCGACGAGCTGAACATTTCGGCGGAACTCTACGAGAAATTCAAGGAAACAGCAAAGGGCCTCTCGAACGGCGACCTGCTGCGCATTTCCAAGATGCTTATCGACCTGCAGGCGCAAATCCGCTACAGCACGAACCCGCGCCTCCTGGTAGAAACGACTTTCGCGCGCATGGCATGGCTAGACCGGCTGACCGATCTACGACGCGCACTAGCCGCCATAAACGACCCCAAATCCGCCGCCGACGAGGCGACAAAAAAAAAAGTAGGTAAAATTCTCGAGGTTCTTCCCCAAGAGGAGGAATCCGTCTCAAACGAGACGTTCCCCGAATCGCCCGCTCCGTACACGCGGTTCGAGATTACCAGCGCATGGCCCTCCATATCGGCATCGCTCGCGAACTGCGGCGACCTGCAGTTCTCTGCCGCCGTAAACGGTTCCGTTCTTGAATCGGGCGACCAGAAGCTGACCCCGTTCCCGCTGTTCCTTACCTACGTATGCGAAAACGAGCAGAGCGTTCCCTGGGGCTACCAGCAAATACAGGAACAGCCGGAATACCTCGCGCGCCTAAAGACTATCCTCCAGGACAAACTCCAGACCCAGGTCGATCTTAGGCTTCGGCTCAGGACTTTTACCAACGAAGAACTCATCGCCCGTGCAAACGCGCAGAAAAACCCCTTTGAGCGAGACATGGATAAGGACGAACTTCTCAGGAAGATGGTCGAAATCTTCGGCGGACAATATTTAAATTCTAAACAGTTAAACAAGCAGGTTGACCTCCCGACAAGCGAGTCGTGTGAAGAGGTCACCGACAACTAGAAGGAAACGCACTATGGACATGAACAAGATGCTCCGGGACCTCCAGAAAATGCAGAGCAAGATGCTCAGGGCCCAGAACGACCTTAAAACGCAGAGTTTTGACGCCGAGGCGGGCGGCGGCATGGTAAAGGTGGCCATCAACGGCCAGGGAATCCTCACCATGATAAAGATCAACCCCGACGCCGTCGACAAGGACGACGTGGAAGCCCTCGAAGACCTCGTCATGGCTGCCATCAACTCCGCCATCAAGAAGAAGGACGAAGCGGCCCAGTCGAGCCTCAACGACATCACCGGCGGCATGAAAATCCCCGGCCTGATGTAATCCGGACACATCCATATTTTTTTGCAAAACACGTGCACAGATAAGCACGTGTTTTGTTTTTTAGGGCCGTTCCTTTTATCGCCTAAATTGGTCGTTTCATCTAGAAATACAACCCCTCTCCCTTATTATATAGTGCGGTTTTTGCTAAATTTGGCGCAACCTTGTAGTATAGGAGTACTAGATGTCAAGGAATTTCGCCCTTTTATCGGCACTTGCCCTGAGCCTCGCGATACCATCGTGGGCGGGCAAGACGTACACCCGCGAAGAAGCGATCAATATTGCTCTTGAAAAATCTTCGGACGTCAAGTCTGCCGAAGAAGACCTGAAAAGCGCCAGCTCCCAGGTAACCGCCGGCTACGGCAACGCCTACCCCACAATCGACCTGAGTGCAACTGTTACCCGTATTTTCGGCCTGGACGATGTCGAAAAAAGCACCGACCTTACCGATGCCGCCGCCCAGATGGCAGCAGGTACCGACGAGAACGGCAACCCCATGGCAAACGCCTACGACCAGCAGGTTATCGGCCCCGCCGTGGACGGGCTCATTTACGGCATGAAGTCGCAGGGCTACCGCTGGCAATCCAGCGTAGGCATCACGGCCACGCAGATTCTCTACGCCCAGGGCAAGGTGGGTACCGGCATCGAGATTGCAAAGGCATACAAGCGCGTAAGCGAAGTGAATCTCGAAAACAAGAAGGCCCAGGTCCGCTACGATGTCGCGAACGCATTTGACCAGCTCATCTATCTCGATTCCGCAATCAGCATCATGTACGCCTCCAAGGACATGCTCCAGGAAAACCTGAACTTCGTGGAACAGTCCCTCAAGAGCGGGCTCGCCACGGAACTTGACCTCATCCGCGTGCAGCTCTCGATGGACCAGCTGAACTCCAAGATTGCAAGCACCGAAAAGAAGCGCATCCTCGCCCGCAACGCCCTCCTGAACACCATGGGCCTCGAATGGGAAAGCGACGTGCAGTTCCAGGGCGACCTGCGCGACCCCGCGGCAGGCTACACCTACCCCGACACCAGCATGGCGAACGTGAAGAAGCGCCGCAGGGAACTCGTGATGCTCGAAGAAACCGAGAACATGAAGAACCTGAACATCGAAATCGAGGAAGGCGGCTACAAGCCGACAGTCGTGCTCCTTGGCGGCATCAAGTACGCAAACAACAAGAACGACTTCTTCGACTGGGACGCCCCCAAGTGGGACAAGCTCAACAAGTACGTGGCACTTAACGTCACGATGAACCTCTTCAACGGCATGAAGACCCGCGAGAGCGTCACGCAGGCCAAATCGAGCCTCCGCAGCACGCAAATCCAGAAGGAAACCGCCGAGCGCGGGTTCCGCATGCAGATTGAATCCTGCGCGAACACGCTCGAGGACGCGAACAGCCAGATTGAAATTGCAAAGCGCCAGGTTGACTTGGCGCAGAAGAACTATGACCTCACGAACGACGCCTACAAGCTCGGGCGCGAAACGCAGCTGAACCTCCTGACGGCAGAAAACAGCCTGCGCACCGCAAAGCTCGACTACATGAATTCCATCGTCGAATGGAACAAGGCATACAACGCCCTCCTGCAGGCCACCGGAGAATATTAATAGGAAGCAGAATATGAACAAGATCACGAAAACAGTCATCACCCTTTCAGCCATTTCGCTTCTTCTTGTCGGCTGCGATCTCAAGAAAGACGAAAAAGCCGAAGCAAAGCCCACTACCATCGAGGAAATCCAGAAGGAAAAGGGCAAGCCCGCACGCGTCGTGAAGGCGACCGCGGCAAAACTCAGCGATGTCCGCAAGTTCAGCGGTTCTATCGAAGGCATGCAGCAGTCCTACGCCATCTCCAAGATGAGCGACCCGCTCGCAAAGATTAACGTGCAGGTGGGTTCCTCCGTGCAAAAAGACCAGGTGCTCGCCGAATACATCTTTACCGGCGACAACACGCAGTACCAGCAGGCGCAAGAACAGGTGGCCCTCCTCGAGAAGGCGACCGAGCGCATGCGTGAACTCCATGCCAAGGGCGGTATCAGCCAGCAGGACATGGACACGCAGGAAATGCAGCTGAAGATTGCCAAGATGAACCTCGAGACCGCCCGCCGCGCCACAAAGATTCTCGCACCGGCTGCAGGCGTGGTGACCGAGCTCAACTACAAGGTGGGCCAGACTCCGGGACTTGGCGGCGTGTTCTGCACCATCGCGAAGCTCAACCAGGTTATCCTCAAGCTGAACGTCACGAGTAACGACATCGGTTACTTCAAGAAGGGCGCTACCGCAACGGTCACCGTCGCCGGCGAAAAGATCAAGGGCAAGGTGACGCTTATCCCGCTCGCCGCCAACCCGCAGACCCGATTCTTCCCGGTGGAAGTCACCTTCGACAACAAGCACAAGAAACTCCTCCCCGGCATGTACGTGACCGCGGAACTCGACGCACGCGAAGTGAGCGGCATCGTTATCCCGAACGAGGCGATTGTCTACCGCAATGGCGTGAACGCCGTATGGACTGTCGACAACGAAGGCAAGGCCCGCCGCAAGATTGTGAAGCTCGGCGTGCAGACCAAGGACGACATCCAGATTACCGAAGGCCTGGAAGACAACGAGACCGTCATGGTGGAAGGCCAGAACCGCATGAGCGACGGCGACAAGGTCCTGATTGTCGAATAAGGGAGTTTTGCTGAATGATTAAGGCCAGTATCTACAAACCGATTACCATGCTCATGGTCATCTTGACCGTGGTGGTTTTCGGTCTCTACACCTACAGCATGATGGTGGTCGACCTGATGCCGAAATTCGACGTCCCCGTGGTCACCGCAACCATCATCTACCAGGGCGCAAACCCCGAAGAAATCGAGTCCACCATCATCAAGCCCATCGAAGACCAGGTGGAACTTGTTGACGGTATCGACTACGTGCAGTCCATATGCCTTGAGAACTACGGCATTCTCGTCGCCATGTTCAACATGGGCGTCAACGTGGACGTGGCCGCAAACGACGTGCGTTCCAAGATTGACCTTGCATCGGTAAACTTCCCCGATGCCGTGCAGGCCCCGATTATCGCGAAGGTCGATATCAACGGCGCCGCCATCATGTCCATCTCGTTTACCGGACCGCTCAACTCCACGGAACTCCGCCAGAAGGTGGAAGACGATATCGAGCCGCTCTTTACCGCAGTTTCCGGCGTGGCTAGCGTCGATGTGTTCGGTGGTACCACTCGCCAGATTTCCATCGAGATTGACAAGGACAAGATGCTCGACCGCAATGTCGATATTGCGACCATCATGGGGCTCTTCGGGCAGTCGAACATCAACTTCCCTATCGGTGAAGTTATCGGCAAGCACAAGAACACGAGCGTGCGTACTTCGGGCAAGTTCCAGACCCTCGACGAAATCCGCAACATGGATATCCCGACGGCGAAGGGAGTCATCAAGCTCTCCGAAATCGCAGTCGTGAAGGATACAATCGAGACAATCACTTCCGCATCGCGCTTCAACGGGCAAAACTCCGTATCGCTCGATATCAAGAAACGTTCCGACGCAAACGTGGTGAAGGTTTCCGAAGGCGTCATCAAGCGCATGAACGAAATCCAGAAGACCCTCCCCGAAGGATTCGAACTGCACCTGGTGTACGACAAGTCCGAAGCCGTGAGCGAATCTATCGACAACGTTATCCAGAACATCATCATCGCCATCGCGCTTACCGCAGGCCTCCTGCTTCTGTTCCTCGGCAAGTTCTCGACGATGATTATCGCTGCCCTCACGATGCCTATCTCCGTGATCGGTGCTTTTACCCTCATGTACTTCGCGGGCTTCGGCATCAACATGATGTCCTTGATGGCACTTTCTTCATCGGTGGGCTTGCTCGTCACAAACTCCATCGTGGTGCTCGAGAACATCAACGAAAAGCTGAAACTCGGGCTTGAACCCAAGGAAGCCGCCTACAAGGGTACCTCCGAAATCATGGTCGCCATTATGGCATCGACACTCACCAACGTTTGCGTGTTCGTGCCTATCGCATTCATGAAGTCCATCGCCGGTATCTTCTTCCGTACCTTCGGCCTTACCATGGTGTTCGCCACGTTCGTGTCGCTCCTCGTGACCTTCACGCTGACACCGCTCATGGCCGCCTACCTGTTCAAGGGCAAGAAGAAGGATGAATTCGGGAACATCATCGAAGAAAAGCCCGGCATTATCGCAAGCGCGCTGGGCATCTTCCCGAAGGCCCTGAACGGCGTCCGCTTTGTCTACCTCAAGACGCTTTCGTTCTGCCTCTCCATTCCGGGCGTGATTTTCCAGGTCCTCGCTCTCGTGGGCACAATCGCTGTCGTCGGCTTCCTTGCCAAGAACGCCCTCACGGTCGAAATTATGCCGAAGCAGGACCAGGGCATGATCAGCGTCAAGCTCGAAATGCCCGTGGGTACCAACATTGAAACGACCGACAGCATTGCTCAAATCATCGAAAGCCGCATCAAGGGCGTCCCCGAAATTGTGCACTACAGCATGAACGTCGGTGGTTCCAACGGCATGACGACGGTCAACCAGGCAACGATGCGCGTGAAGCTCTTGAAGGACTGGGAAGGCCGTACCCGCAGCACCGACCAGATTGTCGATTCCCTGCGCCCCTACCTCGCCGACATCCCCGACGCCTACATTTCCATCAAGTCCGCATCCGCTTCCGAAATGAACAACAACTCCGCGGGCGACGTGGTGCTCGAAGTGAACGGCCTGCATGCGGATTCCGTCGTGAAGGCGTCCAACCTGATTATGGACCGCATCAAGGATTCCATCAGCGGCATTGTTGACCTCAAGACGAGTTACGAAGCGGGTAAGCCCGAAATTCGCCTCATTCCGAACCGCCAGGCACTCGCCGACTACGGCGTTACGCTCCAGACCGTCGCCACATACAACTACATCGCGGTGAGCGGCTACGAAGCGGGCCAATATACCGAAGACGGTGAAGAATACGACGTGTACGTGCGCATGATGGAAAAGGACCGCCAGAGCCATACCGACATCGAGAACCTGCCGATTATGACCCCGAAGGGTTACCTGAACGCAAGCGAACTCTTCTACATCGAAGACGGTGCGGGCCCGACCCGAATCGACCGCAAGCGCAAGCGTACCCGTGTCGACGTTTCCATGAACCTCTTGCCCGGCCACACTACCGGTGAAATCATGGGCAAGGTGGGCGCACTCGCCGAAAGCATGAAGAGCGAACTTCCCGAAGGCATTACCTTCAGTTTCGGTGCACAGGCCGACATGCAGAACGACATGGTGGCGGAATTCAAGGTGGCCATTATCATGGCAATCCTCCTCACCTACATTTTGCTCATCGCGCTCCTCGAAAGTTTCGCACAGCCGTTCATCATCATGATGACCATCCCGATGGGCGCTATCGGCGTACTCCTCGCCCTCGTGTTTACCGGCAAGGCGCTCTCGATGATTGCCCTCATGGCCATAGTGATGCTTATCGGTGTGGTGGTGAACAACGCTATTCTATTGCTTGACGAATCGAACAGGCTGCTGCGAAGCGGAGCCATGGGAAGGCGTTCGGCAATGATGACTGCCGCAAAGAACAAGTTCCAGCCGATTGTGCTTGCAACGTTTGCATCCATCGTGGCACAGCTCCCGCTCGCATTCGCGCTCGGTGGTAACGTGGCCGCCATGACGCAGCCGATGGGTATCGCATCCGTGGGTGGCCTCCTCGTGTCCGCCATACTCACGATGTACCTCGTGCCCACGTTCTTCTGGCTCCCGAATGCCATATTCCACAAGGCGAAGAAGGGCGCAAGCAAGATCAGGAAAAAGATGAACAAGCACGCGACGGCATAAGCCCGCGAACATAACGTTTCAAGGATCCCGCCGGTTAAGGCGGGATTTTTTTTGCGCAAAAAGGACTAAAAGGCGCAAAATATATATTTTTCTTTACAAAGCGCCAATGATAATATATATTTAGGAGTAACCTGCTCAAGGAGCCGCCTATGACCACCCAGACCCGCCCCTCCTGTTTCCGCCGTTTCTCGGCTTTCAAGGCAATCATTCTCTGCCTGCTGGCAGGGCTATTCAGCACGGCTTTTGCCGAAGATTGGGATGGCTCCACGTCAAAGCCGTCGTCAAGGGAAATTGACGGCGTTGAATATTATGTTATCACAAGTCCAAATGAACTGGCATGGTTTGCGTACCAGGTGAATGAAAAAGGAGAAAGTAAAATAAATGCGATACTTGGAAATGATATCCATTTTATGGATGATGATTCTTTGACTAGTAAGATTTCATTATCTACTATTGGTATTTCAAATACAAATGTTTATGATGGTATTTTTGATGGGGCTGGCTATACAATCTATGGTTTGTATTCCAAAGGTGCAATATTTGGTTATACTGGAGAAAATTTTGTTCTCAAGAATTTTTCTGTAAAGAAAAGTGATATCGTTACATGGGTGGCACGAAACTACGGCACAATAGAAAAATGTAATGAAGATAATGATGGTGCAAAACAAATTGCAGGATTTGCGTATTTGAATTATGGGATAATCAAAAACAGTTTCGCGAAGAATTTTGGCATAGCATATACAAATAGAGGACTTATTGAAAATTGTAATAGTAGTGGATTGTTGGGGGCGTATTATTCCAGTGATTACACAAATATTGGGTTTAATGAAATAAAAAAGGGATCAAACAGAGCTGGCATTGTTTCTGATAATTATGGAACCATAAAAAATAGTTCTTTTAAACCTGCTGATATAGTAATTGTGGACAAAGGTTATTTTGGCGGAATTGCTCTATATACAGGAAAAAATAGCACCATAGAAAATTGTTTGTTCCGTGGGGCGGTTGAAATAAAAAATACTAGTTCAAATAGTTTTCAAGTGAGTGTGGGCGGAATTACTGCTAGGGCAAGCGAGAATGCGAAAATTATCAATAATATTGCCATTATAGATACTCTTGTGGTAAAGGGAACTAGTTATGGATATGTTGGTGGAATTGTCGGACATATGAACGGATATACGTCTGGTTCAACGGAAGGAGGAATCATTTCAGGCTCATACGCAAACATGCGAATAGATTCACTCGTTTTTCCCAATAATAGTGAAACCTATTATAGTATTTATGTTGGTGGAATTGTGGGTTCTGCATATTTGTGTGATTTGAATAATTCAAGGTCAAATCTAACAATAGGAAAGGGCGTAAATATTGGAAGTAAAAATTTTCTATATGTGTCACCTCTTGTAGCCAGTATACAGGGTGAGTCTTATGGTAATTCCCGAATAAACTCATCTTATGGAATCCTGAAAACTGTAAAAAATGCTAAAAATCATATGTATAGTGGTGTTACTTGTGAAGCGTCGTATAGCCGTTTAAACAATGTTTATTATGATATTACCGTTTCAACTCCTGATACGATGCATGCTGTTGGAAAACTTGATGGAAATTCAACACAAACGAATATTCTTGGCAAAACCACCGCGGTCATGCAATCGCCTGCATTTGTAGAAACGTTGAACACGAATGCTGGTCTTGATGACGATAGTGGAATCTGGCAATACTGCGAGGGCAATTATCCGATTCTCGTAAGTGAGGGGACCTGTGAAGAATTTTATTCCAAGTATGGGCTTTCTAGCAATTCCCAGTCAAGTAGTTCTAGCGTAGAATCTTCTAGTTCAACTCCCGTGGAATCTAGCAGTTCTGATGTCGAATCCAGTTCATCGCAGGCTCCGGCTAGCAGTTCCTCTTCTGACGTCATTCTGAGCAGTAGCGAAGAATCCAGTAGCAGTTCCGTGATTGCATCTAGTTCTTCTGATGAGTCCTCTTCGAGCAAGGCCGAGACTTCGTCTTCTACAAAGCCGGAATCGTCTTCGTCGTCGAAGGCGAATAGCAGTTCCTCAAAGGGAACGGATATTGCGTGGAATGCGATGCGGCCTATGTTCAACCTCTCGGTGAATGGCATGACGCTCACGCTTTCTAATACGCAGGGTGGCGTTGTCCGCATCTTCGATGCGCTTGGTCACATGGTTACTGCCAAGCCTCTTGCTAGTGCAACGACGAGCATCACCCTGCAAACTCCGGGCAACTACATCGTCCGAGTGAACGGAATAAGCCGTAGCGTGACGCTCAAGTAAGCCTCGTTGCCCCGTAACACTAGTTATCGGGGCTTTTTTATGCCTTTTTTGAAAATTATTTACGTATGTTATTAGAGTGGTAAACAGTGGTGCAAGGCAGCCCAAAACATAATGTAAAGACCTTCCTCGTTGTTGGCGCCGCTTGTTCTAGATGTGTATTCTGAATAGGAGTCATTTATATAAACAGATATTGAATCACTGTCATCAATAAAATACTGGAATTCAGTTTGCGATTCGTCTTTGAAATGCCAGGTGTTTATGTCGTTCATTAGCATTTCATCGCACTGGTAAATTTTGTCCGGATCATGGGGGGTGCCAGAATGGGGCGCTTCTTGTTCGGGATAATCCATAAGGCAGCGAATGGAAAAGCCGTATTCCTTATTTTCATGCGTCATTGAATAGGCGCTGTCGTTATCTTCAAAATCTATGGCGACAACTGTTCCTTTTCCGCTTTCATTGGAAGTCCAAAAGGCTGTACTGAAATCAACAGGATTGAAATACCCAAAATTGAATCGAGGCCCGTTAGGAATCACGCTAAAGCCGTACTTGTTTGTACCTTTTGCTGTGTCGTCCCAAACTTCTGTAGACTTGAGTTCGCGGGCTGCGATATCTACGCCGCCAGCGGCGTTGAAAAGGTCTTGCCATTCCCAGTATGAGGGAAGGTGGAATCCTTCTGGGCAGATGCCGCGTATTTGGCCTAGTGGTTTGCATAAATTGCTATCGCGGCAGTTCGTATCGGCCATCGCGATGTCCCAGGTATACAGATATCCTCGTTGATTCTGGGTTTCGGTTTCTTTAGCGCTGTATCCATACCATGTATTTTTTGTTATGTGAACTTCGCTAGGCCTGTATCCCAGGTTCTCGGCCATCCAGGTAAAATCGCCGATTTTGACGGTCACATAGTATTGATTGTCTCTGGAATCCTTGAAACAGTCGTACTGAATGTCTGGGTTCAGGTATTTCCAGTTTTCTTTAAAGGTCGGGGCCTCGCTGCAAGGATGGAATAAGTTGGAGGAAGATGTTGTTTCTGAACTGCTGCTAAATACAAGACTGCTGGATGAGGACTCCGCAGAACTGCTGCTAAATACAAGACTGCTGGATGAGGACTCCGCAGAACTGCCGCTTGTTGTTGAGAGATCTTTGCGAGAACTTGATAGAGCACTGTCTTTGAAAGAGCTGCTACTGGATTCTTCTGCGGAAGAGAAAGTGTCTATTTGACCGTTCGGTGAAGTAGAAGAGTCATCGTCGCAGCCCCAAAGGAGGATTGCGCTAACTGTGCACAAAATGCTCAAAATCTTTTTCATAAAGTTTTCTTTTAGGTGAAAGTTCCTGTCATGTAGTAAAACTATATAAAAATTGGCTATACCGGATCATTCTATACTTTTTTTCGAAAAAATAGTTTTGGAGGAGCATACGTTATCGGGGCTTTTTTATGCCTTTTTTGAAAATTATTTAGTAGAAAAATTATTTTTCTGCTAAATAATTTATTATATTAGGGGTATGGAATTCCTAGATCGTGAAGAAGAATCGAAAAGGCTGAAGGCGGAACTCTCTCGGAGGGGCGCGTCTTTTATCGTTGTCTATGGCCGTCGCAGGTTGGGTAAGTCCACCCTGTTAAAACGCGTCTTGAAGGGAAACGATATCTATTTTATGGCAGACCGTTCGGAAGAATCCGCCCAACGGCGCTTCCTGGCCATGGCGATTGCCGTCCGGTACGAGGGCTTTGATTCAGTTTCCTACCCCGATTGGGAGTCGCTTTTTAGGGCGTTTAATTACAGGTGTGCGAAAGGGTCTACGCTCTGCCTAGACGAGTTCCCGTATCTTGTGAAATCATGCGAGATGTTGCCCTCTACGTTGCAGAAGTTACTGGATGAAAAGTCCTTGAACTTCAACCTGGTTATTTGCGGTTCTTCGCAACAGATGATGTTCGATGTAGCTCTCGACGAAAAATCGCCCTTGTATGGGCGCGCCCATGAAATTCTCCGTTTGTCGCCTATTCCGGTATCTTACTTGCCGTCTGCGTTAAAAATTTCGCCAAAAGATGCCGTTTCTGAATATGCCGTTTGGGGCGGTGTGCCCCGCTATTGGGAACTGCGCGAACGGTATCAGAATTTCAAGTTGGCCTTGCGGGAATTGGCCCTTTCTCCCATGGGAGTCCTTCACGACGAGCCGATGCATATTCTGCGCGATGACATGCGTGACCTGGTGCAGGCGTCCACGCTTCTTGGAATCATCGGGAACGGGGCAAACCGGATTTCAGAGATTGCGGCACGTGCCGAAAAAAATGCGGCGACATTGAGCGCCCCGTTAAAAAGGCTCGTGACCATGCAACTTGTCGACCGGGAGATTCCCTTCGGAGAAAATCCAAAAAACAGCAAGCACGGTATTTACCACTTGTCCGACCCTTTCATCAATTTCTATTACCGATTCATAAGTCCGTATCGCTCGCTGCTAGAACTGGGCCGTATCGATTACGTGGAAGAAATCGTAAAGCAGCATATTTCTGAGTTTGAGGGATTTTGCTGGGAGCGCCTATGCCGGCAAGCGGTTAGCGGGCAGATTGTCGGTGGCGAAATGTTCAATGTGGCGTCCAGGTGGTGGGGCAATGTCGGCAAAACGGAACGGATTGAAATCGATGTCGTTGCCGAAAGCATGGACAAGAAAACGCTACTTGTCGGGGAATGCAAGTGGACGAATAGCGAAAATGCAGGGCGACTATTTGCGCATCTAAACGAACAGGCCATGAAGTTGCCGTTCGCCCGCAACTATA
>JAEEGF011880778.1_pt1 | contig 13258 bp, 10 predicted proteins | sample 9134171 | NCBI WGS metagenome assembly JAEEGF01 (sample SAMN16246542, study PRJNA631951) | gut metagenome | biome: gut microbiome; feature: rumen; material: AP-attached | host: Bos | place: Iran: Karaj | collected 2018-10
TACCGGCACCTGAGTCAGTTTACCATTCTCGTCCACGGTAAATACGCTAAACTCACCGGTATCCGGATTTTCGAATATCGCATCTGAAGGAACTGTTAAAACGTTTTCTCTCTTGTTTGTAAGGATGTTTGCCTTTGCGGTAACGCCTGCGATAAGGTTTGTATCGCCCTTGTCAACATCAATTGTAACAGGGATGACCATTTCACCGTTTCCGCCCTGTTTTACCTCTCCGGTCGGGCTGATGTGTGAAACTGTGCCCTTAATGGTTTCCTTGCCAAGAACTGTAGCGCTAATCGAAGCCTCCTGGCCGATTTTGATGTAAGGAATATCGTATTCGCTGATCAGAACCCTCATCTTGAGGTTGTCGATGTCCTCGATTACGAACATCGCCGCCTTGTTTTCGGTGTCGCTTGCAATACGGCCTACTGTGCAGTTAACGCGTGTAACAGTGCCGTCGATTGGGCTTGTAACCGTGCCCTTCTCGCCAATGTTGAGCGAGCTAAGATTAAGTCTTGCCGTCTCGTAAGCAGACTTCGCCGCATCGTAGTCACTCTTGCTTATTGCGCCCTCTGCGTAAAGAGCGGCAGCATCGTTATATGCCTTCTTTGCGTCGTTGTATGCGATGCTCTGCACACCGTAGGAGCTTGAAAGCTCGGAAGTGTCAAGCTTTGCCAAAACCTGGCCCTTTGTTACGTAGTCACCCTCGCTTACCAGAATCTCTGTGATTTTGAAGTTCGCTGTGCTGTAAACATCGGCAGAATCGGCACCCTCGATTGTTCCCTTTACGGTAACAACATTTTCAAGGTCCATAACCTCCGCAACGCCTGTCTGCGCGAATGCTGTAGCCGCTTCCTTTGACGGCAGCTTGCTTAAAGCGATGGCGCCGCCTACAACAACCACCAAAATGATGCCCAAAATAAGAGCAGCTTTTGTGCCGCGTTTCATTTTTTTGCGGTTTTTAGGCTGCTTCACTTTTGCGGAATAGACAACCTCGCCGTCGTTTCCAACCAAGGAAACCTTTTCGAGATTTTCTGTTTCGTCAATATTCTTTTTCTTTTTAAACATGATTTTACCCCCTTTTGTTTAATCATAAAAATCCCTAATCTCTATTATACTAACATTCTCACGAAAATCAACCAAAAAATTACATTTATCCCTTAAAGCCATGGATTAAGGTCAATTTTACTCTCAATTACAGTTACATCGGTGCCTAAGCTTTTGCGAAGAAGCCCCGCCATGTTTTCGGTAAAGATGTATTCGGTGCCGTAATGCCCCGCATCAATGAGCGCAAGCCCCAGATCCTTTGCATAGCGCGCATCGTGATACTTTACATCCCCTGTCACGAACACATCGCAGCCGCTTTCGATTGCCGCATCGATTGTCTCACGGTCGCAGCCCGCACCTGTGCAAAAGCCTACAATTTGAACAAGTCTTTCGGCATCCCCAACTGCATGAATGTAGCGCTCTTCAAGCCCCAGTACCTTTGCGACATATCTTATAAAGTCGCAAAGTTTAACAGCTTTAGGCATCTTGCCGACTCCGCCGATAAGCTCTACGCAGCCGCCGTCAGCTGTAAGCCCGCCACACTCGATAAGCCCAAGCTTATCCGCAAGGCAAGCGTTGTTGCCCTCAGGCGCCTTGTCAAAAGGCGTGTGTGTGGCATAAACCGAAATGCCTGACTTTATGAGCGTAATTGCGGTCCTTCCGGCCGGATCGTCATGCCTTATCGATGTTACATCGCCAAAAAAGAGTGGATGGTGCGTGATAACGATGTCTGCCCCGCAGGAAACTGCTTCGCGTGCGACAGCCTCGTTTAATTCGAGTGCAACGAGAATAGTGCCGATTTCAGCCTTTGAGGTTTCAATCTGGATGCCGCTACTATCCCAGCTTTCCTGAGTGCTGAGAGGCGCGATATTATCGAGTGTTTTGTACAGACTGCTTCTTTTAATCATAATACCTATTTTGTCGGATTCCCGGTGTGACCGAGCTTCATTGAAATAATTGTTGCCGCATCGCGCAGGAGCTTTTCAAAGAAAGCACCCTGCTTTTTCTGGTCGTAGCGGAGAGATGGGCAGGAAATGCTGATTGCCGCAATCGGATGTCCGTCAGAATTGAAAATTGGCGCTCCGAATGCTATAAGCCCAACCTCGAATTCCTCGTGGTCTATGGCAATCTGGCGCTTTCTGACCTCCTCGAGCTTTTCGCGGATGTCATCAGGTGTAACGGCTGTGTTCATCGTATAAGGGATGAGCTCAGTTTCTGCAAGCAACTTGTCGATTTCCGCTTCGGATAAATATGCCATAATCGCCTTGCCCATGCCGGTGCAGTACATCGGTATGCTGCGGCCCGTGGTGGTTGCAACCTGCACGCCGGATTCGGACTGTGCGCGGTCGATATATATTACCTGGTTGTCTACCATGATGCCAAGGTTTACGGTTTCGCCCGTAAGCTGAGCGATTTGTCTGATGTACGGGCGGGCGATATCGCCGAGCTCGTTCTTTTTCAGCACGTTTTTACCGTAAGCGTAAAACTTCATGGTATTGCTGTATTTTTTCGTGATTGGATTTTGGGTAACAAAGCCCGTTTCCTTTATTGTGTTAACGATTCTGTGAACCGTTGTTTTGTCCATGTCGAGGGCCGCTGAAAGCTCGGATATGGACAGCTCCTCGGCGTTGTTTAATTCCTCGAGGATTGCAAAGGCTTTTGTAATTGATTTTACGCCGCCTGATTTTGTGTCATTGTTCTTTTCGGTCATTTCTGTCATCTGCTTTCGTCTGATTTTAATTTTTTAATTTGCAAAATATATGTTTTACATTGTGAAATGTAGTTTTATATAGTGATATTATACCACCGGTTTAGTTATATATCAACACATTTCAGTACATTTCGCCCTACAAAAGCCTTTGGAGATATTCTATAAAGTTGTTTACATAATTAAGTTTATCGTTATCTTCACCCTCAGCGGAGCGTTCCGTAATCTGTCTTGCGATTTCGCGGTATTTATCAAGATTCCTTTGCAAATACTCACTATTCAGCGCACCACCGTTTGCAAGGACAGCCGGGAATTCCTCCTCGGGTGTCGGATTGTATTCCCTGAACCATTCGGGTGAAACATGTACATCCTTTAGGTCTGCGCCGTCCGTGCTGAGGACCAGGATATTGCAGATATTGTCTACCTCACGAACGAGTAACTCCTTTTCGATAGTAAAGCCTGCCGCATTCAGGTAGTTTCTCAGATGCCCGAGTCCGTTTCTTGGCTGCAGAATTATCTTCTTAAAGGATACAGTCTTCTTAAAATCCGTCATCAGAATCTCAACGATAAGCTTTCCACCCATACCGGCGATTACGATGTCATCAACCTCACCTGCCCCGATTGTCTCAACTCCGGAGCCCAGGCGGAAATCCGCCCTTTCATCTCCGCTTCCGAATGTCTCGGCATAGTTTTTCCCCGCTCTCACAAGAGGTCCCCTGTTCACATCAGACATGATTACGCGCGGGGATATATCTTTTTTCAGCAGATAAATCGGCAAAAAACCATGGTCGGTTCCTATATCGGCCATGGTTTCTCCTTTGCGTATATTATCCGCTATCATTTGTAAACGTTCCGATAGCTTTTCCATAATTCGCTCCAAATACTATTCAAGATAGTCCTTTAATTTCTTGGATCTGGTCGGCTGACGCAGTCTGCGAAGTGCCTTTGCCTCGATCTGGCGGATGCGCTCACGTGTTACGTCAAATTCTTTACCAACCTCCTCAAGTGTGCGAGCTCTGCCGTCGTCGAGTCCGAAGCGGAGGCGGAGAACCTTCTGCTCACGCTCGGAAAGTGTGGAGAGAACCTCGAAAAGCTGCTCCTTGAGCATGCTGAAGGCTGCTGCTTCCACCGGTGCAAGTACGTTCTCGTCTTCGATAAAGTCGCCGAGGTGCGAATCTTCCTCTTCGCCGATAGGCGTCTCGAGGGATACCGGCTCCTGAGCAATCTTTAAGATCTCGCGAACCTTGTCTTCGGAGATTTCCATTTCTCTTGCAATTTCCTCCGGGGATGGCTCGCGGCCGTATTCCTGAAGGAGCTGTCTGTTGATGCGAATCAGCTTGTTGATGGTTTCAACCATGTGTACAGGAATACGAATTGTTCTGGCCTGGTCGGCGATTGAACGCGTAATTGCCTGTCTGATCCACCATGTTGCGTAGGTTGAGAACTTGTAGCCCTTGCGCCAGTCGAACTTGTCTACGGCTTTGATAAGGCCTAAGTTCCCTTCCTGAATCAGGTCGAGGAACAGCATGCCCCTACCCACATATCTCTTTGCGATTGAAACTACTAGACGCAAGTTCGCTTCACAAAGCTTTTTCTTTGCTTCATCATCGCCCTGCTCCATCTTTTTCGCCAGCTCGATTTCCTCGTCTGCCGTAAGAAGAGGTACCTTACCGATTTCTTTGAGGTACATTCTAACAGGGTCGTCCACAGCGATATTCTTTGGCAGGCTGGCATCGACGTCAATCTCGCCGTTGTCACCTATGATGATATCGTCTGCGCTTGCTTCATCATCCACAGACCCATCGATTTCGAGCAGGTCCAGATCGTCGGGCTCAACCTCGCTGATAAGCTCGATGCCCGAAACCATAATGCTTTCTTCAAGCTCTTCGGCAAGGTCCTTGTCCAGCTCTACACCCTCGGTCAAGTCGTTGAGCTCGCTGTAAGTAATCTTATTTTTGCCCTTTGCCTTGACTTTTTCGGTAATTTCATTGATTAATTCCTTGCCTTCGTTGATCTCTACCATTTTTCCTCCTAGTATTTACCCTTCAGTTTTTCGATTTCTGCGTTGAGGAACATAACTTCCTCGAGCATTTCTTTTGCCTTTTCTACAACTGCCTGGTTATTTTCGTCAATTAAATCAAGCATGGTTGTGAGTTCATCCCTTCTGCGTTCCAAATCCTTGCGCTCGATGGTCGTGAAGCATTGCTTGAGTGTCTCCTCTACTCTGCCCTCTACCGGCACATTCTCAATAATATCCTTTAGGATCTCAGCGTCTCCACTCGAAAGTCCATCCGCCAGCGCCTTTACATCAAGGAAATCTCCGCCTGCCTGACTGTTTAATTGTTCTTTTATGCCACTTATAATATTTGCGCCGCTCGCGCTCGCAAATATGTGCTTGCGTTTTGCAATTTCTTTGTAAGCCGAAGGCTCTACCGTCAGAATCTTGATAAGAAGCCTCTCTGTGTCGCACATAGGTATGTCCGGCTTTTCATTAGGCCCGCTTTCTCGCTCTGCCGGCTTTCTTTCGTAAGACATTTCCGCCGGCGCCATTTCGACCTCACGGCGAAGTGCACCCTCGGAAAGACCCTGATCTGCCGCCACCTTTTTAATATAGATATCCTGCTCAACAGGTGAAAGGCTGCGGATTACGGAAGCTGCCTCCTTCATGAAATTGATTCTTTGCTCTTCGTCATCCGGAGGAAATCTCCTCTTTACGTCCTCGAGCCTGTATTCTGCGTATCCAAGTGCCGCCTTTACCTCTTTTCTGAAGGCCTCCGGTCCGTTTTTCTTTACAAACTCGTCCGGGTCCTTTCCGTCGGAAACGTGCAGCACCTTTACGTTGCATTCCTCTTTGTGGAGTATTTCTATGCCGCGAAGCGCTGCTTTCCTGCCGGCATTGTCCGCGTCATAGGATAATACTATGTTTTTCGTGTAGCGCTTTAAGAGCTTTGACTGGTTTTCCGTAAGCGCTGTTCCAAGCGACGCCGCCACATTCTTTACTCCGTTTTGATAGAGGGAAACGACATCCATATATCCTTCAACCAGAATGGCGCAATCCTGCTCTCCGGCGAATTTCCTGGAGAGATTGAGCGCATACAGGTTGTTTTTCTTTTGAAATATCGGTGATTCACTGCTGTTAAGGTATTTCGGTTCGCCATCGCCTATAATGCGGCCTCCGAAGCCGATAACCTTTCCCGAGGTGTTTATGATTGGGAAAATCACTCTGCTGCGGAACTTGTCGTAAACCTTGCCCTTGCTCTCCGAAAGAAGCCCGAGAGCCAGCATGTCCTTGTCCTTGTAGCCTTTGCCGCGCAGGTAGTCTCTGAGGCTGTGCCAGTCGTCGTCGGCGTAGCCTATGCCGAACTCCTTTAAGGTTTCCGGGGTGATGCCTCTGTCAGTGATATATTTATACCCGGGACATCCCGGTTTATAGAGCGATTTCATAAAAAATACCGCCGCCGCGCGGTTTATTTCGTAGAGCAGCTTGTATTTTTCGGTGTTTGCATTTCCGGAGGTTTTGACCTCGATTCCGTATTCCTGACCGAGCTTTTCGAGAGCTTCTACAAAGCCGAGATTGTAATACCTCTCGACAAATGTGACCAAATCGCCCTTTGCCCCGCATCCGAAGCAGGTAAAATACTGCTTTGACTCGGAAACACTGAAGCTGGGCGTCTTTTCCGTGTGAAAAGGACAGCAGCCCCAGTAGTTCGATCCCTTTTTTTGTAAGGGCAGGACTCTACCGATGTAATCAACAATATTTGCCCTATTTTTGATTTCATCAGCTATGTTGCGAAAATCAGCCATTACTCTCTTACATACCTCACATATATCAATACTGCATAAAAAAGGTCTTTCCTTTTTTAAATTCTGTTTTTTATTGATTTTTTTAAACTTTTTGTTTATATTCTCTACAAATCCGCTATTTCCAGCCCTTTGGAACGAACAGGTCATTATAGAGGTTTATAGCATAGCGGTCTGTCATGCCCGCAATATAGTCCTTTACGACCTCCTTGATGCCGAACTCGTCAGCCATTGCAAAGGTTTCCTCAGGCAGCTCCTGCGGCTTTTCAAGGTAATATTCGTAGAGAGATCTGATGAGGTTTTCAACATTTTTGAGGTCCTCATCTCTCTTTACTCTCTTTGATTTGTAAACGTTTGCGAACATGAAGCTACGAAGCTTGTCCATAGCCGCCTGAACCTCTTCGCTCATGAGCACGTGATTTTCACCTGAGCTTTTTTCAATTATATCCATAACCGCCGTATTGATTCTCTTTGAGTGCGAAGTGCCGAGAACCTTTACGCATTCAGCCGGCAAATCATCGCCGCTAATAACGCCGCTCCTGATGGCATCGTCAATGTCATGATTTATGTAAGCTATGCGGTCCGAGAAGCGCACAATCTGTCCCTCAAGCGTGAATGGCGTATTCGGGCCTGTGTGGTTCACTATGCCGTCCCGCACTTCCTTTGTAAGATTCATGCCGCGCCGCCCGTGGTGCGACTCCAATACTTCCACTACGCGTAAGCTCTGGACGTTGTGCTCGAACCCACCCTCGTGGATGGTGTTCAGCACCTGCTCGCCGTTGTGGCCGAAAGGCGTGTGCCCGAGGTCATGGCCGAGAGCTATCGCTTCGGTCAGGTCTTCGTTTAGATTAAGCGCTCTTGCTATGGTGCGCGCTATCTGCGAAACCTCGATTGTGTGCGTTAAGCGCGTTCTGAAATGGTCGCCCTCGGGTGCGAGGAAGACCTGTGTTTTGTGCATCAGGCGTCTGAATGCCTTTGAATGAATAATGCGGTCGCGGTCGCGCTGGTATTCCGTCCTGACCTCGCACGGCTCCTCAAACACGTCGCGTCCGAGCGTGCGTGCCGAAAAGCTCGCAAAGGGTGACAGGGTTTCAAGTTCTCTTTTTTGAGTTATTTCTCTATAGTTCATAAAAATCTCCTATTTTCGACCGGTGGATCCGAAACCGCCGCGGGTGACGTTTCCTGAAAGGTCGCTTTCCTCAAATTCGATTGGAGGCTGGTTTTCCATGATTCGAAACTGCGCAATGCGGTCGCCCTTTTCGATGACTGCATCACGTGTTGCCAGAACCGGCATGTGCCACTGGTCATCAGGCCCGCAATAGGTGTTGTCCACGATTCCCATGGAGTTTGGCTGGAGTATCCCGTAATTTTTGAATGCAGAGCTTCTTGGCAGAATATGAGCCTCATACCCTTCCGGAAGCTGCATCGCAACCCCGAGCGGCACGAAATACTGCTCCCACGCCTTTAATTCCATGCGCTTTGCGGCCCTCAGGTCAATCCAGTCGGATTTCCCGTCGATATAGGCGAGTTTTTCCATATCCTCGTCAAAATATTTTATCTTTATCGTTACCATATTTCCTCCGTTATTAAAGCCTTCCCCTTGAGGGGAAGGTGGCCGCTAGGCCGGATGAGGTGTGCACTGGATGAGGTGTGCGTCGGCTGAGGCGCTACCCAAGCACCATATCTTTGAGCTTCGGCCTGTGATTCGACACCAGAGCTGCGCTATAAGCATTAATATCGCTTACCATATCAATGCCTTTCGCCAGCTTTTCATCGGTTACACCATCGATTTCGGCGATTATGTCATCAGGGCTGAAATATTTGTCAAGAAGCAGCATGTTCTTTCCGATTGCCATCATGCGGCCTGTAATGTTCTCGAGGCCGTAGATGTAATTGCCCTTTAGTTGCACCTTGCTGGTTTCAAGTTCTTCTGCCGTAATTCCGTTCTTTTTTAAGAGCGCAAGCTCTTCCTTTATCGCGTTTATCGCCTTGTGGATATTGCTGTGGCTTACTCCCGCATAGATGTAAAATGCGCCGTCCTTGCTGTAGCAGTGGTTCATCGAATAAACCGAATAAGCAAGGCCCTTTTGTTCTCTCACGTTCTGGAAGAGGCGCGAGTTCATCGTACCGCCGAGAATGTTCGAAATAACCGCAAGTGTTGCATAAAGGTCATCTCCGAGGCCTATGCTGCGGGTTGCAAGAGTGATATGGCTCTGCTCTATTTCCTTTACCCTCACACCGTAGAGAGGCTTTGCCTTTATGATGTTTTCAGGCTTTTTAGGCTTTGTCTTCTTAATTCCCGAAAGTGCCGTATCGAATGCTTCGCAGACAAGATTTTCGTCGAAATTACCGGCTACGGAGATAACGATGCTGTCCGCGGTGTATTCCTTATTTACATAATCCTTTAATATATCGTGATTTATGCGGCGAAGTGCTGTTCTGGTACCGATGATTGGACGCGCGATTGGATTACCGTCAAATACGTTTGTGGTAGCCACCTCGTACACAAGATCGTCCGGAGTATCCTCGCACATGCTCATTTCTTCGAAGATAACCTTTCTCTCGCGGTTCATTTCCCTTGTTTCAAAGCGTGAATGCATGAATATGTCCGTCAGAAGCTCTATCGCCTTTTCAGTGTGCTCTGTTAGAGTTTTGATGTAATAGCAGGTCTGTTCCTTTGATGTAAATGCGTTCATGTTGCCCGCAATTTTGTCAGCATCCTGAGCGATGTCCTTTGGACTGCGCTTGTCGGTGCCCTTGAACATCATATGCTCAACAAAGTGGGAAATGCCCTGGTATTCGATATTCTCGTCCACCGAGCCTGCCTTTACAAATATACCTATTGCAACGCTCTTTACGTATGAATTTTCTTCCATTACGATGCGTGCACCGCAATCAAGTTTTCTGGTCTTAAACATAGTCGTCTACCAATCTCCTTTTATATTTACTTAGCCTTCCCCTAAAATAATTCTCTCAGCCCCGCAAAAACATATATCACCTTTGCCGCCTGAGCTCTTGTCGCACTTCCCTGCGGCTTAAACTCGCCTGTTTCAAAGCCCGACAGGATTCCCGCCGCAGCTGCCGTATATACATAGTCTGCCGACCATGAGCTGATGAGTCCTGCATCCGTAAATGTAGGGATACTGCCTGTCTGCGGCAACATGAAGCCGAGGCTCTGCGCATATTTAAGCAGCATCACAGCCATCTGCTCTCTTGTAATCGGTGAGTTCGGCGCGAATGTACCGTCGCCCATACCGTTTGTTATACCCTTTTCAATGCCCCATTTAACATAGGTGTAGAACCAGTCAGCTGCAGTCACATCGGTAAATTCCGAAGAAGCAGCTGCCTCGCCCGATCCCGCATAAGCACTCATGTCCGCACCGTCGATTTTCGCCAGCATAGCCATGAACTGTGCACGTGTCAGATTCGAATCAGGCTCGAACTTGTTCTCACCCATACCGGCAAGATATTCAAGCGCCGCGAGTCTACCGATGAACTCCTTTGCCCAGTGCTCTGCGGTATCAAGGAATACCACGATATCCGCACCGACGCTTACAGGAATTGTTGCAACCTTTGAGCCGTAGGATATACGGATATTTCCCTTTTCGGCATTTCCGCTGACAGCGGTAAATACGCCGCTTGCATCAATGGTTCCGATATTTTCGTCGCATTCGAACTTAAAAAGATCCTCGCTGCAGGCTACGGGCACATTTACGTTTCCACTGCCGTAAACCGCGCTGACATTGATATCCTTTGATTCGCCGGCGCCAAGCGAGAGCTTATTTACCGACGGCTTTATTATTATATCATTGACCACTGTGACATTTTTGGTACCTGACGCCTTTCCTGCCGTCGCTGTCACGGTGTTCACGCCCGTAAGCGTGCCGACTGTCAGCACATTTCCGCTTATGCTTGGATTACCGTCGCCTGTCACGCTGTAGCTTACGCTGCCCGGCAGGCTCGTCTTTTCGTAATTGGCGTTTGAAGCAGTCGCCGAAAGCTCCACCTTCGCGCCCGGCATAGCCAGGATGTTCGAAGCGCTGATATTAAGGTGTCTTGCCTCCGCAGGCACGCTGTCCGCCTTGTAAGCGAGAATTATCGCATTTGCCACATTTCTCTCACTGCCCTCGCTCGGGCTTGACAGGCGCGTTGCAGCATTGTTCTCGCCGGCTTTACGAACATACATAACCGACGAACCGCCGCCGTCAAGGTTTACCGCGCAGGTACAGCCGAGATCCAGCATGAAATCGCCGAGGTCCTTTAAGCCCAGGCCCTTTGATACAGATGACTGTCTGCCGTCAACCTCTGCCATCACGAAAGTGCCGTCCGATTTAAATCCGATCGCTGTTCTCGGATTTAAGGTTCCGCCCACGGTAACGTTGCTGCCGTTTTCAACGAGCGAGTAATATATGCCCACGGCCTCCTTTGCATTTTGTAAATTTGTACCGTAAGGATCGGTAACTTTTATCTCAACTTCGGACCCGATTTTCAGCATACAGATGTAATTATAGGTTGCTGAACCTGCCACCGTCGAAAGCACCAGCTGATTGTCTCCAATCGCTGTATTTGCAACGTCCATACCCACGGATTTAACAGTTCCCTTAATAGTTCCGTTAACTCTTAACTGAACATCGCTTACCTCTATTACAGCCTCGGCATTTGAGCCTGTGGTTTTTGTCGATGTACCGTAATGTCTGTTGTAAAGATGGAGTGCATTTGCTCCGCCGTGCGGCACATTAAAGAATCCGATTTCTAAATTTTTATCCTTAGTTACTGTCTCGTAAACCGTCTCTGTCGATTCCTGAATCTCGTAATCGATATAGGTTTCCGTCTTTTCTACGGTGGTTGTTACCGGATTGCCGTTTTCATCGACAACCGGGTTTCCGTTCTCATCGAGCACGGGCTCCTCTACCGTAACCGTTCTTTCCTTTTCGACAGGTACCTGAACGGCCGAACCGCTTGCAACCTCTTGCTGCCACTCAATCGTGCAATCAATGTTGTACTGCAGCTTTGCAGGCTCAAGTGATACATCGCCATCCTCTGTTATTGCAATGACTCTGTCCGAAGCATAGCCGCTGGTTACGATATTTCCGTCGTGAATCACGAGTCCCTTTGCCGTACCCGAGGAGGTGTCGAAAATGTCGCCGTTAATGCCGGCAACCACTTTGTAGCCTTGGTTCTCAAGGTATGAAATGAAGTCGCCCACCTTGCTCTTGGAGTGAACCTCGCCGTTAATCACGAACGCCTTGAGCTTGCCCGACTTTATGTCGGCCGTCACGACGTGGGCCGTCTCTATGCCGTTTGTCGCGTGCTCGCCGCGGTACATCGTGTAGTAGGTGTTGTCAAATATTTCGTAAGTGTCTGCTTTGTAGACCGAGCCGAAGCCTTCTTTTTTTGTGAAGCCCGTGAGGCAGGTCATGAAAAGGCTGACTGCGAGGCCCAGCACCGCAGCCCTTTTCAAAAGCATCTTTTTATTTATGGCCATTTGTTTATCCCCCTAATCGAACATTCTGCCACTTTCCCTTAAGATTGTGTTTACAATCGGAACCGCGTTTGCCATGAAGGCTCCGAGCGGCTGCTCTCCCTTTCTCGTCGGCGACCAGTATACGTCCTTAAAGAACTCCAGCATTTCGTCCATGCTTGCAGCCTTGTCGCGGAAGGCCAGAATCATCTCCCTTTCGCCCTCTGTGCTTTCAATGAATATATCAAAATATCGATCCGTCACATCGGAAGGAACCATGCCGTAGTGCGGCGAAATGATGCGCTTTGCGCCCCATGCCTTGCATTTTTTTGCGGATTCGATTGCCATGTCGCCGCTCTTTAAGTTTGCAGTGTGGATGAAATTGCGATTTCCGTAAACGCCTGTGGATTCGCTTGTAAAGAGGATTTTCTGCGGCATCAGGCCAAAGGTAAGCGAGCAGTCGGTATGTCCCTTTGTCTCGAGGACTTCAAAATACTGTTCTCCCGGTATATGTCCGATTTCGATGCGGTCGCCCTCTGCCACTACAACATCTACGCGAAGCGGCTCAGTTATGATTTCGGTGGACTCCCATTTACCCTCGTGATAAGTCTCGCGCGCATTCTCACCGAGCTCTTTCATTACCTTGCGTGCACCCTCACTGTCGAAAACTTTTTTGGACTTTGCAGAAGCATAGACCTTGATTTCCGGCCATTCCTTAAGGAAATATGGCAGTGCGCCCACATGGTCGTAATGGCTGTGTGAAACAAGCACGAGATCAAGCTTTTCGCGGCCGTGCTTTTTCAGCGCTTTTTTGATGTTTTCAATGATAGTCGGTGCCGGATAACACATGCCCGCATCAACGATTGCTGTGTATTTTGAACCGAAAAAGAGTATCAGCTCGCAGTTTGCTCCGCCCTCTGTCACGCGCTCGCAAAACTCCGGGAATACGTATCTTTCGGTGTTGTTTTCTTCCTCCTGGTCCGGTTTGAACTTCTTTCTCGCTTCCTCAGCGAGAGCTTTAATTTCTGTCTCTGTCATCATCTTTAGTCCTTTCTTAATTTATTTAAAGCCTTCCCCTTGAGGGGAAGGTGTCACCGCAGGTGACGGATGAGGTGCCCTAGCCTTCCTTTTCACTTAGCCTTCCCCTTGAGGGGAAGGTGGCCGCTAGGCCGGATGAGGTGTCCTTATCCTTCCTTTTCACTTAGCCTTCCCCTTGAGGGGAAGGTGTCACCGCAGGTGACGGA
>JAEEGF012033843.1_pt1 | contig 13258 bp, 5 predicted proteins | sample 9134171 | NCBI WGS metagenome assembly JAEEGF01 (sample SAMN16246542, study PRJNA631951) | gut metagenome | biome: gut microbiome; feature: rumen; material: AP-attached | host: Bos | place: Iran: Karaj | collected 2018-10
GACATTGAACTGGCGGCAAAAAAGATTGAAGACGAAGAGCCCAATGATATAGAGACCAAGGACAAAGAGCTCAAGGACGTAGAACTCAAGGATAAAGCCCCTTCTATGGCAGAGAAGCTTAAAGAAGGCGTTGAAAAAATGTCAAGGCTAAATGAGCTTTCATCCCTTGGGAATGAAGGCTTTGATGAGCTTGTCAAAAAGACTGAGGCACTTAAAGATGCCGATAAGGATAAGACACTTAAATCCGGCATCGATTCACTGAAGACACTCGCAACTGATCTTAGGAATATCAGGGAAGCTCAGAATAAGGCAATCCTTAATGGTGCCGAAAGCATAAAGGTGCTTTTGTTTGGATATAATGTGCACTACAACAGGGCAAAAAATATCAAGGCGTTATTCTTTAAGGAAAATGGTGAGATAGACAAGGCAAAAATATCCGCAATGGAGAGAGCAGCAGAAGCTCTTAAGGGAAGTCGCTTTGAGGTCGGATTTAAGGAAGCCAAAAAACTTCTGGTAGACGAAAAATTTGACCTATACGCTTATATAGACGGAATCATAAAGAGCTGTAAGGCGTCATCATATAAAAGAGCTGTTTTCCAAAAGCCTGAAGCCTTCAGGGACAAAACTGCCCAGGAACAGGATAAACTTTTATTGGGCTTTGATAAACAAAAGCAGCTGGTGCTGTCTTCCTTTATGATGAGAGACGATTTCACAAAACTGATCAGCAGTAAAAAGGACAAGACCGCCAGGGACATTGCCAATATCAAGGAAGTCTTAAAGAGTTTTCCAAAAAATACGCCATATGGCGTGGATGTTTCCATAGGCGCTGTGTCATTTTGCATTATGCAGAAGGAGAATAATGATCTGTATATCATCATGGATCGCAAACAGGTTCCCCTTTCTTTTAGTGCTGCCTTTCTGGTATCGCAGATTGAACAGAATATAACCCGGAACATAGCTCTCTACGGCAAAAAGGAGAGAGACAATGTATTAAAGGATGCTGACAGTTTATCAGACACAGAAGATGTACTTACACAGAGATCACTATATATTAACGTCCTCTCCCATGAGGCAAAGTGTACCACAGAGGAATTGTCACATCTTTCTCTGAACGAACTTAAGAGCTACGGCAATGCCCTGGTTAATGGAAACATGACAGGCGAAGCCATAAAGAGCGAAATAAGAAATAAGTACAATCCTGCGCTTATCAACGGAGCAGAGGCCCTTGACCTGATGAATATGGTGGGGAACATCAATGCTGATGAGCTGAAGGGCATGGTGGTCTACAGCAACGAAGAAAAGGAAAAGATCGTCAAGGAAGATAAATTCAAGGCAGTAAATGATCATGTGGAGGAAAAGTCATGGACCGGAAATGAGCTTAAGGTTAAGAACTTTATAACAGATCTTATCTTTTCCGAAGAGACCTGGCAGGCAGACACAACGGTCACCAAACCCGGAAAGCGCCTCTTTGACGTTGTACGGAAACACACCGATATTATAGCCGAGCTGGTTGTTGATAAAAAGCTTATGGATAGTGTCCTCCAAAAGCTGCCGCTTCCCGGGGAGACCATTGAGTCTTTAGGCAGCTCTGAAAAGCAGCTGGGGATAAAAAATGAAATTAAAGATTCGCTTAATGCCTTTTTGGAATCAGACAAAGTGAAAGACGCCATTTCGAAGATCCAAGGCACATTAACAGCCGACAAAGTCAAAAAGACTCTTGACGCCCAGTTAACGGCTTTGTCATTAAGTGAAAAAGCTATTGAAGCAAGCTTTAAACCGCTGGAAGAAAAAATCGATACTGTGGTGATTCAGGCGGTCGATTCAATCCAGGAGACAACACTTATTCTGGCAAAGGAGATGTTTGGCGAAGAAGAGGGCATAGAATACAGATACCAGGAGCAGCCAAGAAGGATGTTCCAGGATCTGCTTACTCATTCTTCAATCCTTGACAACGCAAACAATCCGGAGGCTCTTAAGGCTGCCCTTGTGAGCCTGCTTAAAAAGCATTCCGGAGGACTTGCACAGTGCATTTACAAGCCGGGGTATGTAAGGGATTTTATAAAAGAAGTTCCTGAACCTGAGGATAAAGATGAGCTTGAAAAATTTCAGGCTGCCAGGGATATCATTGGAAAGGCCATGGACACCTTTGCAATGATGCTTAACAGATCACATAAAGAGGAGCTTCTTAAGGACCATATGATCAAGGAGCAGCCCGAGGATAAAGAGAAGAATATCCGTGTTAACAATGACGTGAGGCTAAGGCTTGAAAAGATGATGGATGATCAGCCCGAAGGTCTTTTGGATGATCTGTTTTCTGCTGTGCAGAGATCTGCCCAGTCCCTCAGGGAGGAAGTAAAGGATCCCAAGGAGGAAGGAATAACATATTCGGAGAAAAAGAAACGTATCGAAGCCGGCGGAAGGAAGCTTAACAGGATCATCGCACAGACCGCTGCAGGCGACAGGGGCCAGGGTAAGTTTATCAAGCTCATTTTCTCCAACTATTTTAAGAGCGTATCCGTACAGGATAAGCGCTCCATGCTGGCTTCAGCTTTAAGGGAGGCTAAGAGCCTTAGGGTAAAAGACAGCTATGGAAATAAGGAAGCCAAGCAGAGCGCACTTGACAGTGCCATTGCGAAAAACTATATCGGAGGCTTTTTAAAGGGGGCAGGACCACTTCTGCAGAAGATGCTGCAGGGTATGCCCACAGATATGCTTCCGCCGGAGCTGAAGGGCGCCATAGATGACATGAAGAGCAATCTGTCTCCTATTCCGGAAAAGATTGTTCAGGCTCAGATGGCGGGTATAGTCCAGGGCTCAAAAGGCAAGATCCAGAAGATACAGGTGGACAAGTCACTGGGTGCAGCCTCTGTTGGACAGGCATTTTTGTGCAGGCTCTTCGGACCGGGGCTTCCTGAAGACGGCAAGGAGGTAGTAATCAAGCTCCTTCGCCCCGATGTCAGAAACCGTATGCTCAGGGAAAAAGCTGTCATGCTTGAATGTGCCGACAAGACCGATAAGAATCACGGCATGAAAGATACCTATGAGGGAATGCTGGAAAGGATAGAGGAAGAACTGGATCTGACCATAGAGGCATCCAACGTAAAGAAGGGAGAGATCTATAACTCAGCTAAGAAGACGGTAGAGACCATGAAGCTCAGTGATATTATTTCACCAAGCCCAACAGTCATGGTCATGGAAAGAGCTCCGGGAGTTACTCTGGATCAGTATATACGTGAATCAGAGAAGGAGATCGATGAGCTTCTGAAAAAATACATTAAGAGAGAAAAATATGGACCAAAGCTTAATTCCGACGGCTCATATGTCCTTGAGGTCAACAGAGAAACTATTGGAAGTATGCAGGCTGACAGAGAAGCGCTGTCCAAAAAGCTGATCGAGCTCAGAAAACGTCAGAGCCATCTGATCGAGCTGTCCAAAGAGTGGGTTCAGGAGGGCGTCTTCGGAAAAGGCTTTTACCATGGGGATCTCCATTCCGGAAATATCATGATAAGTGATGAAAAGGCTACTGTCATTGACTTTGGTAATGCCACAACTCTTACCTCTGACCAGCAGAAGCAGATCATCCGAATGATATCCGCAGCATCCGTAGGCGACTGGGAGGGCTTCAGGTCCGGTTATCATGCTCTTTTACCCAAGGACAGGGAAAATGTATATCAGCAGAACAGAGATGCGCTGGGAAAGGCTTTCAAGGAAGTGTTTGAGCTTGGTGACTTCAAGTATGCCGGACAGCGAATCGGTGCAGCACTGCTTCGTGCGCAGGAGCTGGGACTTCAGCTCCCGGCAGCGATCCAGAACTTCTCTCAGTGTCAGCTGCGACTGCAGAATTCGGTAAATGATATAAATGAGCAGATCAGACGGATACAGATCAATATTTCCAAGTTTGACAGTATAGATGTGACACACGGCGACTTTAATCCTGAGCTTGTCCTGCGAAAAGATGCTGATTCAGAGTCTTTGTACACCGTGAGAATTCGGAGGGAGGCCCAAAGAATCGGAATCCCTTCAGAAGAGGATTATAAAGAGTTTGCAAAGCTGCTGGATGGAACAAATGATCCGGAGCTTGCCCAGTTCCAAGACCAATATATGTTTGACTATAAGGATATGATATCGATGCAGGAAGATGTAGTATTCTTCAAGGAGTTTACTAACTCAATCCTTACAGTAAAAGATAAAAAGGAAAGGGACAATCTGCTGACCGGTCCAAAGAAGTCGGATTATGTAAGAGCTCAGGGCATCATTGGAAAGTACAATCTGAAAATAGATTCTTATCAGTTTAAACGCATATGTGAGGATCCGGACACCGGTACGCGAGACCTGGAAATCGCAGTTTCCACCCTGGAACGGAAAGCCGGCGATGCTAAGGCGGCCGGTCTGTCCGATAGCTTCCAGACTCTTCTTGAAGAGTACAAGACCATGAAGAGTAACCCTGACGTAAAGAAAGAGGAGCTTGAAGAAAAGAAAAAAGCTCTTTTCGAGGAATACAAGAAAGTACACGAAATATACTTTACGACAAACAGCATTTACATAAAGCCTGTCGAACTGTTATCAAAAATGGAGAATTACTCGTGGAATTATGAGAAGAAAACAGATCATATTGCACTGGAACTGAAGGCATATTTTGAAGATAAGGAATGCAAGGGTGATGAGCTTAAGATCGCTTATGATAAATATCTGGAAGAGGTAAAGAGACTTGAAAAGGAGCGAGAGGACAAGGTAGCTGAACTGGAGGGAAAAGCCGAGACTTATGAAGAGAAAAGGCGGATTTTTGTAAAGCGCGAGGATAGCAAGGAATGTCAGGAGCTAAAAGAAAAGTTTATTGCAGCCTATAGGGAATCAGCGGCGCTTCGCTTCAAAAAACTGGCAGGCTTCAACGAGAAGTACAGCCACCTGAATTCTCTGAGGGAACCGGACAATTTCTTGGATGTTATGGGTGAGGTGATCATGGATAACCTCAAATCTGCGATCCTTAAACTGGGCACTTATGCTGTTAAGTATCGCAAGAAGCTGATGGAGCAGACCGGATGATCTGGCAGTGCGGGATCAATTATGAAAACAATGGACTGACCTAAGGAGGAAAGAACAGATATGGATATCAGATTGGTAAAGATCGAAAAGTCTGAGATAAGCTTTTTTGAACAGTTGGATCCCCTTTTTATACTGGAGAGGATCATTCTTCCTGAGTACTTCGCCATGGCTGCGGCCATACCCGGTATCGGAAGTGAGGAGGACACTCCTGTGGGGCTTATCGTTGGCCATTTATCCCAGGATACAGTCTATGTGGACTGGCTGTGTGTGGCGGAAGGCTACAGGGGTGAAGGCATAGGTGAAAAGCTCCTGGTCAGAACAATAGAAGCTGCAAAGAATGCCGGCAGCAGCTCTGTTATAGCCTGCTTTGACTCCCGGGTAGACAGGGAGGAGCTCTGCGCCCATGAGGAGATATATTTTAAGGAAAGAGATTTTTCCGGGTGGACTCCGCTGGAGGACGAATGGGAGATCCTTACAGGAGCTCTTTTGAAAAACTGCAGCGAAGGTGCCGATGATGGCATGAGGATGGAGCCGCTTACGGACTATTCAGAGCAGGAACGGCAGGAAATTCTTAAGGAGTGTCTGGAATCCCCTGAGGGTGCCAGGTTCATTCCTTATACCCTTGATATGATCGACTCGGACATAAGCTTTTTCTCCGAATATAAGGGAAAGGAGATAGCTGCTTTGTTTTCAGGACATGAAAATGTGGTATTTCCGCTGTTTCTGTCGGACACTGCGGATAGAGCAAAAGAGGCTCTGATAAAGGCAGCTGCCGGTGCCATCAAAAAGAAGTACGGGCCTGACTCAAGGGTGATCTTGAAAAAAGACAGCCACACAAGTACTTTCCCCCAGTGGATATTTGATAAGAAAAACATGATAGATTGCTGGGGATTGGAATATGAATTATAAACAGTTATTTTATAGAAAAATGCACTTAAAATTCTTGTGAAAAGGCTTGCTTTGTAGTATAAATGTAGTAGTGGCCGAAATTTGACCACCAACTATCAAGTGCTTCTGCAAATTGTCTGTATATTGATAGATGTCTCCACAATAATCCGACCATATTATTGGACAGCCAGATATGATATCAGATTTTTTGCAAAAAATATTTAAAAAAGAGAGGTCGTAAAATGGCAAACATTGATTTAACCCAGTATGGCATCACAGGTACAACCGAGATAGTTCACAACCCTTCATACGAGTTACTTTATGAAGAGGAGATGAAGGCTGATCTTACCGGATATGAGAAGGGCGTTGACACAGAGCTTGGTGCTGTTAACGTTATGACCGGTATCTACACAGGCCGTTCTCCTAAAGATAAGTACATCGTAATGGATGAGAACTCCAAGGATACCGTGTGGTGGACATCTGACGAGTACAAGAACGACAACCATCCTATGAGCGAGGAAGTATGGGCTAAGGTTAAAGACCTTGCCAAGAACGAGCTCTGCAACAAGAGACTTTTCGTTGTTGATGCTTTCTGCGGTGCCAACAAGGATTCCCGCATGGCTGTTCGTTTCATCGTTGAGGTTGCATGGCAGGCTCACTTCATCAAGAACATGTTCATCCAGCCTACAGATGAAGAGCTGGCAGATTTCAAGCCCGACTTCGTAGTATATAACGCTTCAAAGGCTAAGGTTGACAACTATCAGGAACTTGGCCTCAACTCAGAGACCTGCGTAGCATTCAACATCACAAGCCGCGAGCAGGTTATCATCAACACATGGTACGGCGGAGAGATGAAGAAGGGTATGTTCTCTATGATGAACTACTACCTTCCTCTTAAGGGCATGGCTTCCATGCACTGCTCAGCCAACACAGATATGGAAGGCAAGAACACAGCAATCTTCTTCGGACTTTCCGGAACAGGTAAGACCACTCTTTCAACAGATCCTAAGAGACTCCTCATCGGTGATGACGAGCACGGCTGGGATGACAACGGAGTATTCAACTTCGAGGGCGGCTGCTATGCTAAGGTTATCGGCCTTGATAAGGACGCTGAGCCTGATATCTACAACGCTATCAAGAGAAACGCTCTTCTTGAGAACGTAACAGTTGCTGCTGACGGCAAGATCGACTTTGATGACAAGTCAGTTACAGAGAACACTCGTGTATCTTATCCTATCGATCACATCGAGAACATTGCCTGCAAGGTTAACAAGATCTCCGCAGGTCCTGATGCACAGAACGTTATCTTCCTTTCAGCTGATGCTTTCGGAGTACTGCCTCCTGTATCAATCCTTACACCTGAGCAGACTCAGTACTACTTCCTGTCAGGCTTCACAGCTAAGCTTGCCGGAACAGAGAGAGGAATCACAGAGCCTACACCTACATTCTCAGCATGCTTTGGACAGGCATTCCTTGAGCTTCATCCTACCAAGTACGGCGAGGAGCTGGTTAAGAAGATGCAGAAGTCTGGAGCAAAGGCTTACCTTGTAAACACAGGCTGGAACGGAACAGGCAAGAGAATCTCCATCAAGGATACACGTGGTATCATCGATGCTATCCTTAACGGCGACGTTAACAAGGCAGAGACCAAGAAGATTCCGATCTTCGACTTCGAGGTTCCTACATCACTTCCCGGAGTTGATCCTGCAATCCTTGATCCCAGAGATACATATGCTGATGCATCTGAGTGGGAGACAAAGGCTAAAGACCTTGCAGAGAGATTCAACAAGAACTTCAAGAAGTACGAGGGCAATGATGCCGGCAAGGCACTTGTTGCAGCAGGCCCTCAGCTTTGATAGGTTCTCTTAAGGGAATATAATAATAGCTTTATGGTTTATTTATAAAACAATAATGGCGTTGCATCTTTATTGATGCAGCGCCTTTTTGTATAATTATGATAACTATATAACTTTTTTACGAATCCGCTCCGTATGAGGTCAGGGTATGGACGAAAGATACAGGAAAATAGATATTACCCTCACTACAGGGATCATACTCTCTTATCTGTGCTTTTTCATAAGCACAATGCTGAAGGCTGATTTCTATATCAAGCTCTTTGAGCCCATAACGGGATTTATAGTGGGCTGCACCATACTGGCCTGCTTAAAAAGAATGGACAGGTACTGGGTACCTTCCTTTGTTCTGGCCCTGGGAATCTTTTCCTACATGACTGCGGATATCCTGATCTTTGTGGACAAATATGTGCTGCCGCAGCCACGTCTTGGTGAGATCTCGGCCTTTGTATTTCTTTTTCCAAACTATCTCTTTGGCCTTTCCGTGGGACTTTATTTCATACAGAAGTTAAAGGGCAAGTCCCTGTACCAGTTCCTTGTCAACACCCTGGTATTTACCGTCATCGGCTTTGTGGCCGTAAGGCGGATTCTCATCTATCTGGGCTCCTACAGCATTCTGGACCGGGCAGCCCTCCTCAGGATATATCTGTATTTCATCATCAATTTCTTTATACTGATAATGGTGGGTCATATGACCGTCATGATCGCCACGGAGACGGGACTTAAGGGCACCAACACAATGATCTTCGGCATCATAGGCTATATCCTTATGGACATACCTTACACCTACACTCAGGCCATGGGGAAGGAGCCGGAGAATATTTATACAAATCTGGTCTATATGCTGTGCATGATGCTGATGGCTCACGGAATCTATCACCAGGTCCATCACCATCACGTCTTCAGGCTCAAGGAATATGTCTACACCACGCGGTTTGTGAGGCAGACCAGGGTCTTTACCATCTGCGGCATAGCTGTAAGCACAGTCATTTTCTTTGCGGGTGTCATAGAGCAGTCGGAGCTGATGTATCTGATCATGGCTTTTCTGGTGTACTGGCTCACCACCACCACCTTCCAGAACAGCGCCCTCAGTGAACAGCTGTTAAAGCAGCAGGACATTCTGACGGGGCTCTACAACAGAAGATACAGCAGCGTCGCCCTGGCCGAGGCTGTGAAAAAGGCGGAAGAACATGGGACCGGATTCGCTGTTTTCTGTGTGGATCTGAACAACTTCAAGCCCGTCAACGACACCTACGGACATGACATGGGGGACAGGGTCTTAAAGGAATTTAGCTCAAGGATGCTGTCGCTCCCTTCAGACTACACCTCCTTCAGGACAGGAGGCGACGAGTTTATGCTGGTGAAGGAGGGCATTAAGGACAAAGAGACTGAGATCGATAATTCTGCAAAAGAGCTTCAGAAGCTCTTTCATACACCCATACACTTGGACACCTACGTGTTCTCCCTGTCGGGAAGCATTGGCGTGTCTATCTATCCTGACGATGCCAGGGAGCCCGAGAGCCTTATAAGATATGCAGATGCTGCCATGTATGCAGTGAAGCACAGCAGCGATAAGGACAACTACAAGGTCTTTGACATGTCGCTGGTGGAGACCGTTGAGAAGCACAAGGCACTGGAGGAAAAGCTCAGGAACTCAGACCCCGCCAGGGACTTCGTCCTTCACTACCAGCCCAGAATGGATGCCGCCACAGGAAAGCTCTGTGCAGCGGAGGTCTTCCCAAGGCTCAAGGGGGATAATGCCTATACGGCAGCAGACCTTCTGCCTATTGCAGAGGAAGTGGGTCTGATGAACAGACTTGGAAACTGGATCACTGAGACCGCCATCAAACAGCTTGGTGACTGGAGGGACACCTACAGTGTTGACATGTCCATTTCCCTGAACCTGTCGCCTCTGCAGCTGCTGGATGAGGACTTTTTGAACAAACTGAAAGAGCTGGTGGAAAAGAGCGGCCTTTCGCCCTCGGTTGTGCATCTGGATATCAGCAACGAAGCCATAATGGGTGCCTCCATAACGGCAAAGGAGACGCTTCGGAGCCTGAGGGATTATGGATTTGAGCTGTCCCTTAATGATTTTGGGGGAGATGACATAAATCTGTCCCACATCTTAAGCTGCGGATTTACGGCCATCCACCTGTCCCCATCCCTTATCCGCAAGGCTGACACGGAGGAAAATGCCAATATCCTTATCCGCACCATCATCGTACTTGCCACCAGCATGAACATCAGCGCTTACGCCGTTGGTATTGAGACCGCCTCCCAGGCCGAAAAATTGAAGAGCCTCGGGGCCAGGGCTCTCCAGGGCTACTACTACGGAAGACCGGTGGAAGCCGAAAAATTTACGCAGGAGTACCTGAAATAAGTGTATTATTGCTCATATTATCGCAGTCAGTCACTTTTGCTCTGGATATACTCTCTGGGGCTGTGGCCGTCCACCTTTTTAAATACTTTGGAGAAGTAGTAGGCGGACTCAAAGCCCAGGGCATCAGCAACTTCATAGATCTTCATATCACCCGACAGGAGCATCTCTTTTGCCCTGTCGATTTTTTTGGCATTAACGTACTCGGAAAAGCCTGACTCCGTGGACTTTTTAAAGAGGACGGAGAGGTAGGCAGGGGACAGGCCAAAGACCTCTGCAACTTCGCCAAGCTGAAGGCGGCCCCCTAAATTGTCATCGATGTATTCCTGGATGGCGGTGATGAGCTTGTCCTTGCCGGAGCGGCGGTTTGAGCCAACGATGTGGGAGAAGAGCCGTACAGGCTGGGCGTGATCTGCCTGCTGCTGGGCGGTCCTTGCCTCATCGTAGGAGATGGCTATGTCCAGGGGAGCGGAGACTGCGGTTCCTATGCCGAAGGTTATGTCGGCCTTAAAGTAGCTGCTGATCATAGTCCTGGCGTTTTCCAGGGCTTCCACGATGTGGTCCATGGTGGCAGCCACGGGCTCTGTCTCGTTGAACATGAATACTATGGCAAAGTGCCTGATATCAATGGATACGATCTGACAGAGGGCGTGACGGGAGATGATCTGCCTTGCCATGCCGATACTTGAGGAGTAGATGTCAAGGGCACTCTGGGTAAAGGACTCCCCGTCTCCGGAACCGGCTCCATCATAGATGATCTCACCCAGGACTACGATGAATCTGCTGTAGTCAAAGCTTAAGTTAAGGCTACCCGCCTCGGACCGAAAAGCTTCCTCCCCATCGTCAAACCTGTTAAAGAGCTTGAGCATGAACTTCTGCCTGAGGTCCTCAAGGGAGGCATCTCCTGTCCGGGAAGTTGCGGCATTAGTCCTTGGCTTTACCTCAGATATCCTCTGTATGGCCTTTGATATAGCCCTTCTGAGGGTTTCGGGATTGAGCTCAATCTTGACCAAATAGTCCACGGCTTCTCCAACAAGAGCCTGTCTGACCATCTCAAATTCCTCGTAGGCAGTCAGCATGATAAAGGCAGGTACATTTCCGTACTTGTCATGGGATTTCTTCAGAAGCTCCAAGCCTGTCATCACCGGCATCCTGATATCTGCAATAACAATATCAGGCGTATTGATATTAATAATATCCCAAGCCTCCTGACCGTTAGAAGCAGTATCTATGACCTCCACGCTGTCTGACAGCTCTTTGGTGAGCATACTCTTTAAACCTATCTGAACCAGAGGTTCATCATCAACTATCAGTAATTTATACATTTCATCTCCTATCCCCGGGAAGTGTAAAGTGCATGGTGGTGTAGACGCCGGGCTCACTTTCGATGGTGATGCCATATCCCGCACCGAAGGTGTATTTGATGCGCTCATTGACGTTGTAGACTCCGATCTGCCTGAAGAACTCCGTACTTGTCTGGCTCTCTCCCGAGAGCACGGATTTAATGGCAGCTTCATTCATGCCAACGCCGTTGTCTGTGACATCTATCAGTACATTTTCCCCGTCTCTGTAGAGGTGGATAATGATCTTACCTGCGCTGCCCTTGGGCTCAATGCCGTGGAAGATGGCATTCTCCACAATGGGCTGCAGTGAGAAGCGGTTTATCCTGGCATCAAGCAGCGCTTCATCGTCGGTTATGTACTCAAGCTCAATGGTGCCGCCGTAGCGGTACTTCATAATGGTGAAATAGTCGTCCACCAGCGAGAACTCATCCCTGATACTTATAAGGTCCTCGCTGCTCTTGGCGATGTTCTTCATAAGCCTGGACAGGGAGGTGGACATGTCTGCTATGCCCTCAGACCCCTGTATGGTGGCCATCCACTTGATGGTATTTAGGGTGTTATACAAAAAGTGCGGATTTATCTGGGACTGCAGTACCTGATATTCCAGGTCATGCCTGGATTTTTCATCCTGTAATCTCTTTTCCATGAGCTCCGAGACGTTTTCTGACAGGGAGTTGATGCCCTTCCCGATCTCTCCCAGCTCATTGTTCCACTCAAGGGCGCTGTCCCGGGAGAAGTCTCCCTGGCCGATCTTTTCAAGTCTTTTTATCAAAAGACCTACAGGCCTTGTGATGGTGCGCTGAAGGATAAGGCTAAGGATCAGCCCTGCAAAAAGGATGACCGCCATGATCAAAAGGATCATCAGCTTGTAGAAGTGCATCCTGCCTGTGAGGGCGCTCTCGGAGGGCAGGTATGAGAGGATCCAGCCGGTGTTTGGCAGGGTGTAGGAGATGACTCCCTGGGGGATCCTTTCTTTTACCAGGGCAGAGCCGTCATATCGGAAGGTCTCCCCTGCGCTGAAGGTGAGGTACAAGGCATCATCTCCTGCCAGGACAAAGCTCTTAAGGGAATTGGTGATGACCCGCTCCGGGATATCAAGGTATACCCAGCCAATGACGATGGAGGAGGAGGAGCTGTAAATGGGGCGTATCACCGGAAGGATCCTGGGATTGCCGGTCCTGGTCAGAGGATTGTCCGTGGGTCCAAGCCACTTGTAGGAGGGCGCTGTCACCAGCTCATCAAAGAAAAGAGTGTCCATGATGGTAACCGGCCCATTGATGGCCCCCTGGGCATTGCCTCCGGATACGGACTGAAGATATCTCGAGCCGTCGGGAGTGGAGATAAGGACCCTGTCCACATGGTTCCTGACGCCTATTATATTGAACTCGTTGTTTAGGTGATTCCAGGCTGAAAGAGAGAGCTTCTTGCCTGCAAGGGGATCCTTGGCGTAGCTTCTGTCCACGGTCTGCAGGTAATTGGACAGAGTGCTGTCCAGACAGATCCAGCCAGCAAAAGTGATGACACTGCTTATGTCGGTGTCCAGTTCATTGCCCAGAAGGTGGATATTGGTAAGGGCCGACTGCTGCTGGTTTTCCCGAAGGTATCTGACAGATAAGACGTAGCTCAGGGAAGCTACGGAAAGAGCCAGTACCAGGGCAAAACCCATGGCCCAGATGATTATTTTGTTTCTTATTGAGTGTCTGTGTCTGCGCATAGATATAGTTTAGAGTAGGCCCAGGATAAAGAAAATACAT
>JAEEGF010487010.1_pt1 | contig 13257 bp, 12 predicted proteins | sample 9134171 | NCBI WGS metagenome assembly JAEEGF01 (sample SAMN16246542, study PRJNA631951) | gut metagenome | biome: gut microbiome; feature: rumen; material: AP-attached | host: Bos | place: Iran: Karaj | collected 2018-10
TACTAACCTACTTGATGCACTAAACGAAAATGATGATGTAGATCATGTTTATCATAATGTAAACTTAGAATAATATGTTAAATTACCATTCTTATGAATCATTCTCAACTCAAGATTGACCATGAATCAGAATGGTATTTTTTCTACAATGATGTCCATTTCGCTGTCTATATTGTCAAAATCCTGATACAATTTCAACAGACACGAACAAGAGACTTTCTAAAGAAAAAATACTAAAACTTGTCTATAAAGAAAGAGAATATCTAAAAGATTGATGAGTTACATTTTCATGATGAGAATGCTTATTACAAGCAAAAGAACTAACACCAATTTTAAAACTATTAAAAGAAAATTGATTCCATACATGTTTAGATACAAACTGATTTTTATTAAATGACGATGTAAAAGAACTACTAAAATATACAGACCATGTTCTACCTGACATAAAATGAATAACTCCAGAAATTCATAAAAAAATAACATGAACATCAAATATGACCTCACTGGATTTCATACGTTATATTGATGAACAATGAATGAATTATTGGATTAGATATGTGGTAGTACCTTGATTAACTGACAAAGAAGTAGACATCAAAAAATTAGGAGAATTTATCCAGTCACTTAAAAATTTCCAAAAGATAAATCTACTACCATATCATACCATGGCACTAGAAAAACGAGAACAATTATGATGGGATTATCCTCTAAAATGAATACCCGCTGCTGAAGAAAAAGATATACAAAAAGTAAAAAATATTTTAGCCAACTACATAAATGAAGATTTAATCGACTAACTGACCAAAAATGGAAAAATCTAACCATAAAAATTATGTAGAATGACATTGAAGAAAACGAAATGAACTAATAAAAGAAAAAATTATCCCATATCAAGATAAAATTTTCGAATCTTTTAGTAATAAGTTCAAACTAGACGCACAAGCAGATTGAAATAGAGGAAGGAAAAAATTACAGGAATTATGATTTAAATGTGCAGAAAACTGCAAACAAATTCACGAAATATTATCTCTAAATTCCACTCAACAACACAACACCACAGATACTACACCAATCGTAAATGACATAATAAACATGGATTACTGAAGCGTAGAAATGTTTTTCAGAAAATTAAAAATAAAATATTGGAAGCATCCTAAAGTATATAGATTACTAAATGACACTAAAAGGAATCTATGAGAAATGCGAAGAATATCAAAAAAACACACAAATATAATTGAATTAAAAGAAGAGTATAATCACAAATAAATATAAAATCTAAAAAATTTTGCATTTTTCATTATTTTTGAATATAATAGACTTAATATTTTATATTAAACAAAAATAAAATGGTAAATCTAAAGAATGTAGAACAAGTAGTCCAAGATATAAAAGACATTAAAATCCAATGAGCAACCGATATCGCAAAAGCAGCTTTTGAAATTCTATTTAAAGAATTAAAATCACAAAAATTTAGTTCATTTACAGAAGCTTACGAATTCACAAGAAGTGCTATGAAAATGCTCGAAGATGCTCGTCCGACAGAACCAATGCTCTTCAATGGAATGAGCTATGTTTATGCAAAGATTCAACCAGAAATCGAAAAAGCCGATTTAAAATCATTCGTAAAAACAGCTATAGAAGCCAATGAAACATATTTTAATATGATTACAGAAACTGCCGAAAAGGCAATTCAAAATGGAATTTGAATTATTAATTATGGAGATGCCGTATTTACATATTGTCATAGTACCTCAGCTATAAAAACAATTTTAGCTAACAAGAGAGACTGAATTGATTTTGTTGTATACAATGGAGAAACTCGTCCATTATATCAATGACATAAGACAGCTATGGATTTTCTAAATGCCGGAGTAAAGGTTACAATGGTAACCGATAATGCTGCACCATTTATTATTGATGATGGAGATCCTATGTGACTGGATATCAACTGCATAGTGTTATGATGCGATGCATTAAAAATAAATTGAAGCGTCATAAACAAAGTATGAAGTTTTGGAATTTGTTCAACAGCAGCCCATTCTAAGATTCCAGTATATATCGCATGAAATTTATTAAAAACAGATATTCATAATGATGTCCATATCGAAACTCGCGATTCATCAGAAGTATGGCCAGATAAACCTGAAGAATTGGAAATCATTAATTTTGCATTCGATCAAATCCCAGCAAAATATATCACATGAATAATTACAGAATTCTGAATCATTAAACCAACTGAACTAAAAGAAACAGTAACAAAATATTACCCATGGATGATAGAATCCAAATCAAGAGAAGAAAGAAGATAAAAATCAGATTTTTATTTGAATTTATACTCAATATCAATATCAAAGATATTGAGTTTATTTTTATATAATTGATATATGCGAGAATACATAGTGCAATCACGAAATAACTTTATCCAATTATTCCCAGAAAAAATTCCTCCAATATTCATCGTACTTCTCGTTGGAGTAATTATTCAATTCGTAAAAATAATAATAGACTCAATTAGAGAAAAAAGAATATGTCTTGACCATATATTTATATCATGAGGATTCCCATCTTTCCACACATGAGTAGTAAGTAGCGTGACAGTATTAGCATTACTAGCCGATGGAATTCGAAGTATTACATTTGCCATCGCTCTAACGTTTTCAATGCTATTTGCATACGACGCAATGAACGTAAGATATCAAACAGGAAAACATGCTGAATATTTAAACGCAATTAGAAGAGATCTTCAAGAGAATTTTTTAATGACCGAACAAAGAAAATCAAAACTAAAAGAAAGACTCTGACATACCCCAATGGAAGTTTTATGAGGTTTCTTATTCTGAGTTATTCTAACTTTTGTATTCTATTACATTCGATATGTCTAGAGGAATAGTTAATCAAAAACCGTTTTCTCACAAAAAACGCAGAAAATCTTTTAGAAAAATGTTAAATAGATCTGGAATATCTATTCCTGAATTTAAAATTAATCCAAAACTTAAAAATATTCTATCACGATGAATGCTATTCATAGTAATAATTGTACTTTGAGTTTTAATACTAATTAAAAGCTTATTTTTTCAACCAGAACAAAAAATAATCAAAGTAAAGTTTTCTGAAGATACATTATCAACATATCAGGATATTGAACTATTCAACTTAATATCAAACGAAGTTAAATGAAAAAATTATTTCGTACTATCATCAAAAAAAGAAGAACTACTATCTAAAATTCAAAAAAAATTTCCGTTCGTTTGAGACATACAGCTACAACTTGAACCTAAGCAAGAAGCCATTCCATATGAACCCGAAAATTTAACTATATGAATTCAACTGCCTCTAGAATTGCCAATCACAGCATATCAGGTTACAGAAACAACATTTCCTCTTAAATTATCAGCACAAGAAGAAGAAATCTGATGAACACTATGAGTAAAACTATTATACTATGAACCAAAAATTTTAGTTAAACTAAATGACAAATTATTTGCAGTTTGGGATGAAAATACTTACGTAGAACTTAAAGAATGAATGCTATTATGAATCAGAGCCCCAGAAGAGGAACCATTATTTGTAATAGATACTCCAATGTATCTAACTGGCACAACAAACTTAAACTGATTTTTCTTTGAAATTAGCTTACCAAAATTCATCCAGATTTCAGCTCTTGCAAAAGAATCATTCCCAGATATGAAACGTTTTGTTTACTTAGCATGATCTACAAGAATAGCAATTTTTACGTCAGATGATAAAACATTATATTTCAATTTTATTGAATGATCACCAGTTGAAGAACAGCGAGAAACACAATTACAAAAATATAGTATTTTAAAAGAAAAATATCATAGCTTCAAGGATGTTTGGACTATAGATCTATGAGCACTAGAGAATGACAAAGTTATTATTAAGTATTAGAGATCTATAATTTTTCAGTCTTCAATAACTGCACATCCATCTACAAAATATCATCCATTAAAAGTATCTCTCTTAATTTTTCAAATAACTGAAATTTCATCAGAAATCAAATCTGATTGACTACCCTTTCACCAAAAAATTAAATTCAAAAGTTGATTTCACCGATGAGCATAAAGTTTCATATGTGCACTTCAATTTTTTCAAACTTTCTCAATTCTCTGAATCTGCAAATTTTCAAACAAAAATAATGGCTCTTCATTACATTCTCAAAAAGGTTCAAATTTTTCCAAAAATGCAAAATTTCAAGCTGTCCACTCTTCCGGATCTATTCTCGTGTCTACAAACAAAACTTTTTCCAAATCTGATTCTTTAATATTCTTTTTACAATATGATTTTAATTTCTTATTCAACTTCTCTAAGTTTTCCAACTTAACAGTTAATCATCCGGCTCACTTATGTCATCCAAAACGTTCCAAAATATCAGCATGATCTTTTAGCATATCGATCACGCTAAAATAATCTGGCCCCCTCAAACTAGCAGAAGCTGTTCATTTTTCTTTATCAGATTTAAACACTATAGAAGGTTTATTATACTTCTCTGTTAACCTTCATGCTATAATTCAAATAACTCATTCATGAAAATCAGGACTCTCTGCTATTAAAATTGGAGATTCTACATCAATTAATTTCTCTGCAACTTTTAATCACTCCTCTTGCAATCTTTTTCTCTCCTGATTTATTGCATCCATTTTTTGTAAAAATTCTATCTGTTCGTCTCCATCATGTAAAAATACATTCAAACTATCATAAGGAGATTGAATTCTTCATCACGCATTTATTCTAGGTCAAATTACAAATCAAATATGATAAGTATCAATCGGAGATTTAATATTCAAATATGAAAGAAATCACTGCAAACATTTAGGTAAATTATCAGGATGACGATTCATTAAATCTAATCATTTTTTTACTATATAACGATTCTCCCCTAAAAGGGGTACTATATCTGCAACAGTTCATATAGCAACAATAGGCAAAAAGAAATTAAAAATCTGATTTTTTCTTTCACTCGTATAATTACATTTAGACAACATCGCTACAATAAGTTTGAAGGCCACACCTACTCATGCTAATCATTTGAATGAATAATCAGGAGAACAATTTTGATTCAATACAGCCACAGCATCAGGTAACTCATTTAAGGGTTGATGGTGATCCGTAATAATTAAATCTATTCAAATCTCTTTAGCATATTTCACCTCTTCAATTGACGTTATTCAATTATCTACTGTGATAACTAATTGTACTCATTTAGATTTCATCTCATCTAAATGTGAATTTCTGAGTCCATATCCATCCTTTTGTCTATCTGGATACATAATACTCACATTTAAATATTTCAGAAAATAACGGAAAAACTTATACAAACAATAACTAGCAGTTACACCATCTACATCATAATCACCAAACACCATAATTTTTTCATCTTTTTTCATCGCATCCATAATATGCCTTACCGCCTTATCCATACCATCCATTTTAAATGGATCTATCCACGTATGACTTAAAGTTGGCTCAAAAAAAGCATCAGCATCCGATGCAATTTGTCTGACTTCAAGCAATCTCTCAATCAGTGTTTTATCATATGATTCATTGAGTAATTTATATTTCATATACTTTTCAAACAATTCAAAAAATGCTGACTTGAATGTACGATTCTGTATAAAAATTTCAAGTATGAGTTAATAATAAATATAATCATTAACATTGTTTTTTTTTAAAACATTATTATATATCATAGGAACATTATTCTTATTTATTTTACACAAAACAGATATGAAAGACAAATTATTAAAAGAATTAAAAAAAGAAAGCTTCCCAGATTTTTCATTATTTTTAGATAATAAAGCTCTAAATGAAATACCCGAATTATTACAAGAACTCTTACAAGAAAGAAAAAATTATATAAGTAATTTTATTAAAAAAAATAATGAAGATATTAAATTTGACGACTTAATTCATGAATCATTATTATCATATTTACGAAGAATATTAAATCACTTAAACAAAACAGAAAACAATCCCAAAATAAGAAATATCATTTCAGAATTCAGACCAAAAATAGAAGATTTTGAAAATGAATTATCATATTCAGAAAAATACTATAATAAAATTCTTCGAATGTACAAAAATATCAAATTAAACGATGACCAAAAAAGAATTTTAGAATTAGAAATAAAATCATATAAACAAAGAGGTATAAATTTATCCAAAGAAAAACAATCAAAGATTAAACAAATAAATAAAAAAATATCTAAAATTGCAGAAAACTACCAACGTAATATTATCGATGATCAATCAGAATTTATTTACTACTTTAAGGATGATTCCACTCTAAAAGAACTACCAAAAATTCAATTGGAAAAAGCAAAATCACTTTGAAAAGATTGATGATATGGAATTGATGCAGAACCTTCTCTTTTTCTTTCTATAGAAAAATATTGTTCAGACCCCAAAATCAGAAAATATTTTTATGATAAACGAGAGCAACGAGCTTCAAAATGAAAATACGATAACAGAAAAAATGTTCTAAATTATATAAAACTCTCAAATGAAAAAGCTCAAATTCTATGATATAAAAATGCATGAGAAATGTATATGTGCAATACCATGGCGAAAAATCCAAAAGTAGCACAAAGATTCATAAAAAAAATTTCAAAAAGTGCAGAAGTTAAAGCAAAAAAAGAATTAGAATTTCTAAAACAAGCATTCAATCTAAAAAAAATTGAAGTACATGATATTCCTTATTATATAAGAAAATATAAACAAATAAATTATTCAATAGATGAAGAAAAATTAAGAGAATATTTTGAGTTTGAACACGTACTTTCCTGGTTACACACATTTGTTAAAAGCTTTTTTGGATTGGAATTACGCCCAATTAATACCAATTCAAAAACTCAAGAAAAATGGTATGAAGTATATAAAGATTGACAACTTATTTCATATTATGCTCTAGATGCCTTCTATCGCAAATGAAAAAAACCTGGAGCTCGAGCTGATTGTTTAAGAGAAAAACAAAAATGAAAATTACCAATAGTTTTTAATGTTTGTAATTTTCAGAAAATAAAAGAATGACCCACATTACTATATCGCAAAGATGTTGAAGATTTATTCCACGAATTTTGACATGCAATACATGCAATGGTTTCTGAATCTGAATATGCTGAACTTTCATGATTTAACGTTGAATGGGATTTTGTTGAACTTCCAAGCCAATTAATGGAAAATCGAGTTTACGAGAGAGAATCCCTATCTAAGTTGGCGAAGCACTACCAAACAAACGAGCAACTTCCTCACGACATACTAAATAAATTAGATGAATTAAAAACTTTTATGCAATGATATTACATTTTAAGACAAAATGAATTTGCACTTGTTGATATACACCTTTACACAAATCCCGCTCCAAAAACGATTAAAGAATTAGATAGAGAGATTATCGATATAGTAAATCAGAATTCTATATTTAATAGATGAAAAGAATACAAAATGTATTGTTCCTTTCACCACATATTTTGAGATGATTATGAATGTAAATATTATTCATACCTATGGGCTGACCAACTATGAGCCGATGTTTTCTCAAAAATAAAAGAAAAGGGAATGTTTAATGTTTTTATATGATGACAATACATGAAAAAAATCTTAGCACAATGAACCCGCAAACCTGCTAACGAACTTTTCTATGATTTTATGTGAAGAAATGTATCCGAAGATGCTTTATTAAAAAAATATTGATTAAAATAAATTATGAAACAAATATAATCATACACATAGGCTACAAATTTCATATTGACTTTTTTGAACAAAATACTATTATAAAGCTACCCAAACTGGATTAGGCATAGCGTAGTAAGCTGCGAAAAGCCTTAAGTCTAAAAAATGGCGGCAAGAAGTCCGTTAGGGGGCAACACCTCTGTACTTAAGGATTCTATGTTTGATAGATCTAATGATTCTATCTTTGATAAATGGTACGGTGAGTAGTGACGAGCGAAAGCCTGTAGATCCTTGTTGTTGGGTAACAGGATTGGCCACTTATCTGTCCTTTCCAGAATGGTAGCGTGCTCCAAGGAGCACGCTTTTTCCGACTAGATTCTTTCCCTTGAAAGCTCTCCTCTTTTCTTTAAAATTAGCTCCGTAAAATTTGAAGAAAAATTTATTCACTTAATTAAATTATGTTAGATAAATTAGAAAGAATTATCACAAAATATGAAGCATTAAGAGAAGAATCATTATCTCCAGAAGTTTTTCAAAATCCTGAAAAATCTAAAGCAGTAAACAAAGAGTTATCATCACTTGAAGATACATATAATATCGCTGTTGCATATAAAAAAGCATTAGAAACACAAGCAGGTGCAGAAGAAATTCTTGCATCAGAAACTGATGAAGAAATGATCGCAATGGCTCAAGAAGAACTAGACAACGCTAAAGCTGAAATTGAAGACCTCGATAAAAAATTAACCATCGCTCTCCTACCAAAGGATCCAAACGATGATAAAGATATTTATCTAGAAATTCGCCCTGCTGCATGATGAGATGAATCAGGATTATTTTGAGCTGAACTTTTGAAAATGTATCTATGATTTGCACAGAAAAAATGATGGAAAACTGAAATAGTTGAAGAACAGCTTTCTGATATCGGTTGAGTAAAATTTGTAATGGTTAAAATTACATGAAAAAAAGTCTATTCTTTGATGAAATTCGAATCATGAGTACATCGTGTGCAAAGAATTCCTGAAACAGAATCTCAATGAAGAGTACATACTTCCACTGTTACTGTTGCAGTTATGCCAGAAGCTGAAGACGTTGATATCCAAATCGACATGAAAGATATAGTTATGGATACTTATGCTGCATCTAGTAACTGATGACAGAATGCAAACAAAAACCAAACATGAGTTAGAATCCACCATATCCCATCATGATTAATAGTTAATATCTGAGATTCAAAATCACAGATTCAGAATAAAGAAAAAGCTTTTGCAGTTTTGAAGTCTAGATTATATCAAATTGAATTAGATAAAAAACAAGCAGAAGAAAAAGACTTAAGATGAAATCAAATCTGAACATGAGACAGGTCAGAAAAAATTAGAACATATAACTTTCCACAAGATCGCGTAACAGATCATAGAATCCATGAATCTCGGTCTAATCTACCAAGCATTATGGCCGGAAATATTGATGATATTATGGATAAATTAGTATTAGAAAATCAGACTAAACTTTTAGAAGCTAGTATGAAAGAATAATATGTGACTACAAAAAAAGATAAACAAACGATTAATTAAAAGGGCTATTGGTAGCGAATATGTTTATCAAATTGAAGCAGACGAAAGAATTAAGAAATGATTAAGTATCGATGATGAAGATTATAAACCTAATAAAATAAAGTCTTTTCTCGAAGACTGAGTAAAAGAAATGAGAAAAGAAGTTAAAAAGAAATTAGGTGAATAACTACTCAACCAATAATAACAAACACATTACTCAAATACCCACAACAAAACATAAAGCCTGCAATAATGACTGGCTAACTTTTGGATGTTTATGTAATTCTGGAATTAAATCTGTTCATGCAATATATATAAATAATCATGCAGAGAAAGGCATTAAAAATGCTGATATATCTTCTACATATTTTTGTAATATTAAAGCTAATAACACTCATACAAATGCAGTTAAAGCAGAGAGAAAATTTAATTTTAATGCTCTCACTTTAGAATATCATCAATGTATTAATACTCAAAAATCTCCAATTTCCTGTGGAATTTCATGCAAAAGAACTGCCAACGCTGTAGCTATTCCAACTGGCATAGAAAGCAAAAAAGCTGAAGCAACGACTAATCAATCAATAAAATTATGTACCATATCACCTACTAAGTTCATCTGAGCAAATGGATGTTGATGCTCTTTTGTAATTGGTAAATGACAATGATTCCAATTGATTATCTTTTCTATAATAAATCAAAGCAAAATTCCTCATAATATATATAATGCCACACATTCAGAATATCCATACTCTTCAACAGTTTCTCATAACAAATGCAAAAATGCATCTCACATCAAAGTTCAGGCAGAAAATGCGATAAAATAAATCAGAATTTTTTTGAGTTTTTCAGTAGAAATTCAAAGTGTAACTATCCCTATTAAAGATACACAACTAATTATTAATATACTAACTAATGAATAAATTATAGCTGGAGTCATATTAAAAGCACAAATCTAAAACAAACTATAAATAACTTAATGCTTATTATTATCAAGTCAGTTTTCATACTCTGTTTCTTAATCAATTTTGTCTTTATATTTCAAACATTCTGGCTCTTCATATTCAAGACAAAGGTTTTCAGTATGATCCCCCTCTTCATAATAATATGTATTACATCAATCAAAATATATAAGGCAACCTTTTTCTATAAAATCTGTTTCATCCTCTATTACTTGAACATCAACTACACTAGATTCTGACTTATCCTCAGTTTTATTTTCCAAATCTATTATTTCTTGAAATCTAGGACAAAGATAACACACTACATCATATCATTGTTTCAATCTTTCATAGCACTCTTCTTGCTTTTTAAGACATTCAATATATTCTTGCATTCTCTCTTCCTCAGTTTGTGGATTTTCACAAATTTCACGCACTCCACAATCATCTCCATATTCTTTATTAAAATTATTTAATGTTTTTTTCAATCACAATTTATATTGTATATTATAGAAACTACAGTATTTTTTAGGTTCTGGACATGGACTACAAGTTTCATCTTCAGGATACATCCAACATATATCATCACATTTTATATAAGTTTCTGTACATAAATAATAATACAAGAAAGCTATTATTCCTACAAATATTACCACAATACTAATTATAATTACCCATCATTTCTTTTTCATATTAATTGGATAAGTTATAAAGACTACAACCAAATTAATTCTACTAATATTCAAATACTTAGCAATAGATACCTATTGAATATTAATAATAAAAAAGACCAACTAATTTGGCCTTTTTTATTATCATTAATTATTCTTCACTATCTTCTAATTCATTACCTTCTTCAACACCATCATTCTCTTCTACATCATCAATTTCTTCTTCAATATCTTCTTCCTCTTCCTTAACATTAACTGGCACAGAAGGAATTACTCATGGAATTGAAAACAAATTCTCCTGTTCTTCTGGTCCATTCTTTTTCTTTTCTTCTTTATATTTTCTATTTTCATCCTTTTCTTCCCATGGACGATAAGCAATAGCTATCGCCTTATCTGAAACCTTAACTAATGGAGTCTCAGGCTCTGCTAGATGAATATTATTTGAATGTAATGTCTCCATACTTCCATCATCAAAGCGAAGTCTTACAGCTCATTCAATAATAGATAATCATCCCTCTAACTCATCGTTACCAGTCATTACCACTTGTCATTTTCTAGCTCTCTTCCATATCTTAAGATCATCCATTGATAATAATTTAGCATTCTTGCTTGAATGGATAAGAATAAATGGTTCATCTTTATATAAGAACATATTAGCTATACTATCTCATTCTTGCAATTCAATAGCCTTAACTCATCACGCAGTCTTTCACATTGGTCTTAATTCTGCAGTATTGAAGATTAACATCCATCATTGCTTTGTAATTACTCATAAGTTATCTGAATCATTAACAGCCTCAACCTTAACAATCTTTTCTCACTGTCCAAGGTTCATGATAACTGTTGGGAATTTCTTGAATGAAAGAACTAACTCTTTCTTAATCTTCTTTAAGTTATTTTGATTTGTTAAGAATGTAAGATATTCATAATTATAATGTAATGTCTTTGCAAATACTATCTTTCCTCTTAAGTTAAAATGATTCTTCAAATTAACTGCAGGCTTAGCCATAGTATGCTGACCAAAATCTTTTAATCTTTGTACCACTAATTCTCATAAATCAGTAATAACAATTAATCTATCCTGATTATGAGTATAGATAAGATCAATAGTTTCCTCAGGTATAGTCTGAATTCTAGATTGATATAATACTCTCATAGAATAATCGGCTCCTATCCAACAAATTACATCTTCTTTAATTTTATCAGCAGCAGCCTGGATAGCCTTAATACTTCCAGAAAGATTTAATAATGATGTATCATCTGAAACATCAGTCTTTCTTTCATCTCCATATTTCTGTTTCATATAATCAAATTCTGATTGAACAACTTCATCTAGTTTAAATGGATTATTAAGTATCTCCGTTAATTCTGCAATTTGAGCTTGTTTCTCTGCAATTTCATCCATAATCTTCTGAATCTCCAATCATACTAATGATTGTAACCTCATCTGAAGAATATATTCAGCTTGTTCTTCAGAGAACTCAAATTTACTCATCAAATTATCCTTAGCTTCTTTCTTATCAGCTGAATGACGGATTGTATAGATTACATCATCAATAATATCTATAGCTCTCTTTAATCATTCTAATATATGAAGTCTATCTTTTGCTTTTTGTAATTGATAAGCAGAACGACGACGAACTACTTCACGACGGAATGTAACAAATTCCATTAATAATTCTTTAATATTCAACAATCTAGGCTGAGTTCATCCATCAACCAATGATACATTATTAATATTAAAGTTAGTTTGTAATTCAGTAAATTTATAAAGCTGAACTAACACAGCATCTGGATTAACTCCTTTACGTAAATACAATACGATTCTATTCTTATTCTTATTACTCTCATCTCTAATATCAGAAATTCATTCAATCTTCTTATCTACAACCAACTCTCCAATCTTTGATACAAGAGCAGATTTATTCACAAGATATGGAATCTCATCAATAACTATAACATGAGAATCTTCATAAACCTCCGTATGAGTCTTTCAACGAACTACGATAGGTCCTTTTCATTTTCTATATACCTCTTTAATATTTTCTCTATCAAATATTGTTCATCATGTTGGGAAATCTGGTCATTGGATAATTTCCATAATTTCATCAATACTAACTTCATATTCAACTTCTTTCTCTACTTCCATTCAATTCTCATCAATCACTTTAGCCATCATTTTCTTACCTTCCTTCTCTAACAACAAATGACAAGCATCCAAAACTTCATTCAAATTATGTGGAGCCATATTTGTTGCCATACCAACAGCAATACCCATCGTTCCATTACATAACTGGTTAGGGAATTTAGTAGGAAGCATAACTGGCTCTTTTAGTGTACCATCAAAATTTAATCTCCAATCAACAGTATCTTGCTCTATATCATCCATCATCTCTTCAGCTAACTTTG
>JAEEGF012300026.1_pt1 | contig 13255 bp, 11 predicted proteins | sample 9134171 | NCBI WGS metagenome assembly JAEEGF01 (sample SAMN16246542, study PRJNA631951) | gut metagenome | biome: gut microbiome; feature: rumen; material: AP-attached | host: Bos | place: Iran: Karaj | collected 2018-10
GCGCCGGACAGCGAGGAGGGGCAGGCCGTGGAGGCGCTCACCCGTGAGGGCGTAGTGACCGGCTATCCCGACGGGGGTTTTCACCCGGACGACCCCTTCACGAGGGAGGAGTTTGCCCAGATTCTGTTTCGCCTGTTGGATGGGAAACAGGGAGAAGTTTCGCTTGCTCCCTTTGACGACGTGGAGGCAGAGCGTTGGTCGGCCCCCGCGATTGCGTGGGCGCGCCGCGTCGGCGCGGTAAACGGGAGGGACGACGGGCTGTTTTGGCCGATAGATCCTGTCTCAAGGGCGGAAGCGCTCAAGATGCTGCTGACCTCGACCGGGCTGGCGCAAAACGATCTTACCTTCCCCGAGGGGTATCTGCGCCGTGCAGCAGAGCTTGCGCTTCTTCCCGACGACGGGAACGAAGCGACTCGCGGCAGCATCGCCCGCATTGTCTGGCGCTGTCTGCAGGTGCTGGAGCGGCAAAAGGAGGCGCAGGAACCGGCGCTGGTCTTAGGCGAGGAAAACGGCAGACTGCGCCTGATGTTGGCCGATGGAACGACAGTGGCGCTGCGTCCGGCGGCGGGAATCATGCTGCCCGAGCAGGCTGCTGGAAAGCTCTTTGTCTGCAGCAGAGAGGGAGATACGCTCCTGTCGCTGACGCCGGTCGAGCAGGCGGAGGGTGGACTCGACGCCGCGTCGATTGCCACACAGCTCAGCAACATCTCCTATGAACTGATACTGGTCGACCCTGACCGCCCGACCCTCTCTGCACAGGTGACCGAAAAAACTGTGATCTTTCTCCGGATGGGTGTGGAGGGGGCCGACCTCGGCTATGCCGTGGTGAACCGAAGCTGCCTTCCCATGATCAACGGGGGCAGCGGCGTTTCCACCTGCAGGGTGCTCTCCTGCGTCGAAAAGGAGGGTGAGATCTCGGCTATGCTGCTTGCGGCGCCCGGCAATCCTGCGTGGAAAGGAACGGTTTACGGGCTGCTGCGGGATGCTTCGCTGGTAGGGACCGGCGGCAGGCACCGGTATCTGATCCGGATGGTTGCAGCGGGACGGGAGATGACTTTGCTGACCGCTGCCGTATCGCAGGGGAAACCCCAGTTTGCAACGCCTCCCGAGACAGATCAGGAGCTGCTCTTGAGGGGATCGGCATATCTGCGTCTGCGTATTGGGGAGGATGGCGCGGCAGATCAGATCACGCGTATCTCCGCAGAAGCAGAGCAGACGCCGCGCCTGGTGCGCGGACTGGTGACCGCCCTGCCAGGAAACCGCGGCATCGCCGTTTCGCAGGATTTCACGCTGGAGGACGGCCGACTCATACCGGGGGAGAACCTGCTGGAAAACAGCGAGATCTATTTCCTGAACGCCTCCGCCGCGGTCTATTTGGTCGACGGACTTCCCGAAGAAGCGGGGCCCGATGGGCTGCTCATGCCGGAGGAGGAGGCCGCGGTTTCGGTGGGCGACCTCACCGACATCCGAAAGTCGAGCGCCGACGGGGAGAACGTATCCCTGGCCGATCTCCTTCTTGTCAAAAACAAGAATGGGGAAGAGGCGATCGCCGTTTTCTGCTACGAGGGGTAGCGGCAATCATAAAGGGACGACCTTCCCGAAGTTTTGCAGAGAATGGCCGCATGCCGCGGCAGAGAAATACCTTTTGAAGGGGAAGCACAATGGAACTGAACACGCTGTTGAAAATCGGGCAGGCATGGAGCGCATTTCAGAGGCGCCATCCCCAAGCGCCCGCCTTGATCAAGACCCTCGCCCACAGGGAGATCCCCGTGGGCACCGAGGTGCGGGTTTCCGTGACCTTTCCGGATGGGGAGATCGCGAAGGCGGGAGTTCGCATCAAACCCGAGGATCTGGAGCTGATCCGGCTGCTGAAATAGTTTGGCGCGGGCCATCCCGGTGGGAATAAAACGATCGAAAGAGAGTGTCAGATATGCAGGAGTTTCGAAAAATGCGACGCGCCGACAAGGAGAAGCCGGCGGAGTGGTGCCGTGCCCTGCTGGAAGAGGGGACCCGCCGCCACTGGGCGGGAATGCTGGGCATCAACGGGGAGAACGGATATCCCTACGTGGTGCCGGTGGATTATATCTACGATGAGACCTGCGACAGAGAGCACATCTGGTTCCACTCTGCACTCAGGGGGCTCAAGCTCGAATGTATCAAAAAAGACCCCAGAATCTGCATGACGGTGGCGGCCAAGGACCAAGAGGGCAGAGAGAGTTATATGCTGAGCGCAGAGCAGGAGGCCGCCCTGGGGAGAAACCAGGACTACACCTGCCACTTCGGCTCGGTGATCGTCTACGGCAAGGCCCGCATTGTGGAAGACGAGGGAAAGAAGCTGGAGGTGCTGGACCTTTTGAACCGCCAGCGCACGCCGGAGTTTTATGAGCGCGGCCGCAAGGAGATCGAGATGCAGGCAAAACACTGCTGCGTGGTGGAGATCGAGATCGAGCACATGACCGGTAAGGGGATCTGAAAGAGGTTCCTTTACGAAATCGGAAGAAACAAAGGAAGAGTCAAAAAACAAGAAGAAAACGTACGGAAACGCCAAAACACCGCATGGAAAACAAGAGGAGGAATCGCAGATGAAAATCGCCGTTTTGAATGGAAGTCCGAGAAAAGAAAACACCTACGCCATGGTGGAAGCCTTTCGGGAGGGCGCGCAGGAAGCCGGGCACGAGGTGGAGGTATATCAGGTCGGCAATATGAAGATCGCGGGCTGCCTTGGCTGCGAGTATTGCCACAACCAGGGCAAGGGAACCTGTATCCAGAAGGACGATTTTGAAAAGGTTTTACCAGCCTATAAAGAGGCGGATATGCTCGTTTTCGCGTCTCCGATCTACTATTGGTCCATGACGGCGCAGATGGAAGCCGCGATTCAGAGGCTCTACTGCATCGGGAAGCCCCTCCGGGCAAAAAAGGCGGCGCTTCTTCTGTCCTCCGGCTCTCCGGGAGTGTACGACGCCGCCGTCGCGCAGTTCAAGCCCTGTATGGCTTATGTAGGGCTTGAAATTGCGGGCATCCTCACCTCCCATGGCGAAGAGAACAAGTCCGAGGCCAAGAAAAACGAAGTCAGAGCGTTTGCAAAAGCCCTGTAAGAGAAGCTGCGTCCGCGGCGTCGCGTCCGCAACGGAAAAAGGAAAAAAGCCTGCCGTCTGAAAAGACGGCAGGCTTTTTTGTAAAAGATGCAAAGCAGGGGAAAAAGAAGTGGAAGGGAAGAAAAAAGGGTAATCGTCGTTTGCTACCCCTTGATTCCACCCTTGACGCCCTTGACGCCTTTGAGCATCCCGGTTGCCTTGGTATCAAAAATGTTGGTCTCATAGCTGAAGGTGAGACTGTCGCGCTGGCGCTGACGCTTGAAGGCCAGCTCGATCAGACGGTCGAGCAGCTCGTCGTAGGGCAGCCCGGTCGGCGCGAAGAGATAGAAGGAGAGGGAACCGGGAATGGTGTTGAGCTCGTTGATATAGACCTTGTCGTTTTCATCCTCGTCGACCAGGAAGTCCACGCGGGTCACGCCGGAGCAGCCGATGGCGCGGAAGGCCGCGACGGCGAGCCGGCGGATCTCCTCGGTTTTCTCTTCGGAGAGCTCCGCGGGGAGACGGCGGCGCGCGCCCGACATGCCTTTCGCTGCACCATCGGAGGCCATGTATTTATCGGCATAGGAGAGGATCTCTCCCGCCGTGACCGGCTCTTCACAGAGGGAAGGCATGCACTCCTCCGCATCGCCCAGCACGGCGCAGTTGATTTCTCTCAGGGCGGTCACGGCCCGTTCACACAGCAGGCGGGGGGCGAATCCGGCGGCGAATTCAATGGCCTCGCGCAGCGCCGCGCGGTCGGAGGCCACCTTGATGCCCACGCTGGAGCCGAGGTTGACCGGCTTGACGATCACGGGATAGGAGCAGATCTGCTCGATTTTGTCGAGGTGGCTCTGCTCGTCGAGCAGATAGTCGCGGTGATAGAAGCAGAAGCCGGGCAGCACGGGCAGCCCGGCGGCGGCCAGCACCTGTTTGGCCGACATCTTGTCCATGCCGAGAGCCGAAGAGGCCACGTCGCACCCGACATAGGGGAGGCGCAGCGTTTCAAAAAAGCCCTGAATCGAGCCGTCTTCCGTATTGGTGCCGTGTACGATGGGAAAGGCCAGGTCGATGCGCACAATGTCGTTGCTGCCGAAGCGCTTCGGCTGCGCACGCACGGCCCACACCTCGGTCTCGCTGCGGCGCAGCAGGGCAACCTGCGTGCAGTTTGCCAGCATGGCGGGGATGTTGCGGTAGTTTTCGATCTGCAGCAGGGCCTCGCCGGTGTAGAGCAGCCCCTGCTTGGTGGTATAGAAGGGGGTGACCTCATATTTTTCCTTGTCCATGGCGTGCATGGCCTGCACGGCAGAGATCACGGAGATTTCATGTTCGGTGGAGCATCCGCCGAAGAAGACGCCGACAGAGAGTTTCATGGAAACAAGCCTCCTTTAAGGGAATATGGGTGGCGGGCGGCGGGGGAGCCGACCTGTGCAAACGATTCTTTGAGGGATCAGGACTCCAGGTCGTCGGTGAGATCGTTTTCGAGCAGAATCACGCTCGGACGGGTTTGCAAAGAGGGCAGCAGGGCCAGCGCCTCGCGCAGGTTTTTCACGGCATGGAAATGCGCCGGATCAAAGCCTCCGCGCAGGAGCCCCTCCAGCAGAGCGTCTTTGACACGGCCCACCGCCACGACCTCATCGCAGCAGGAGGCGGCCGCTTCGCCGAATTCGCGGTTGGCGGCATATTCGGACTCTCCCAGCTCGACCATGCCGGGCGTGACCAGAATGCGCAGACGGTCTGCGAAGCCTCCCAGCACACGCACGGCCTCGGCTGCCCCTTCGGGATTTGCATTGTAAGCGTCGTCAATCACAAGGGCGGGACCTCCGCCTTTGAGCTCCAGACGGTGCGGCACCGGCTTCAGCCGACGCAGCGCCACGACGATGCCCGTGGGCGGCACACCCATGGTGAGGGCCACGGCTGCCGCGCCGGTGATGTTGAGCACGTTGTGGCGGCCCAGCAGGCGGGTGGAGAGGCGCAGGGGAGGCAGATCGCGATAGTGCAGGGTGAAGGAGGTTCCGCGCTCATCAACCGAGATTTCGTCGCTGTAGCAGTCGAGCCCGGGGGTCAGTCCATAGGAGAGGTGGGGACGGCTGTAGCCGGAGGAGGCGATGGGCGCGCTGTCGAAATTGAGAAAAGCAAGCCCCTGCTCCGGCAGAGCGTCGGCGAGCTCAAACTTGGTCTTGCGGATGTTTTCGGTGGTTTTGAAGGTTTCGAGATGGGCGATGCCGACCGAGGTGATGACCCCGTAGGTGGGCTTCACAATATCGCAGATCTCCCTGACATCGCCGACCTGGCGGGCGCCCATCTCACAGACAAATACCTGGTGCTGCGGACGCAGCCGCTCATTGACGGTGCGCACCACACCCATGGGGGTGTTGTAACTCTCGGGAGTCATAAGGGTGTTGAATTTTTCGGAGAGCAGTTCGGTCAAAATGTATTTGACCGAGGTTTTTCCATAGCTTCCGGTCACGCCCACCACCGTCATCTCGGTTTGGGAGCGCAGCTTCTGCGCGGCGCTTTGAATAAAGGAATCGGCAATGCGGCGCTCCTTGCCCGCCATAAGACGGTTGGCGGCGGGGGGCAGCCGCACAGGGAGTGGCAGGGCTGCGAGCAGCGCCGTCAGCACAAGGCCGGCGACGGGGGAAATGCAGAAGCCGAGCAGCGCCGCCGCAAGCAGAAGGATCAGCAGCAGCCCCGCCGCGAGAAACTGGCGCTTGACCCGGTCGGTGACGACAAAGGGCTTTTTCTCTTGCCGCTTGGTGCGCAGGACAACGAAGGCGGCGGCAAGAAAGAGCAGGCAGACGGCCGCTGCGGCAAGAGGCCCGCCCAGCAAGACAGCCAGCACGACGCATCCCGCGGCGATTCCCAGCAACGTGCGCTTCGAATCGGGATTTTTCTTCAGCCAGCCGGCATAGCGCTCGTTGCGGTAGGAGTTGAGCTGGAGCATATGGAAATAGCGGCGGCTGCGGGCTGCCTGCCAGAGCAGCACGCAGATCGGAAGCAGCAAAAAGGTCAGAGGCGGCCGGCCGGAAGCCGAGGAGGCGGTCAGCGCGGAAAAGGAATTCATGGGGTTCCCTCCCTTGCCAGCGTGGAAAGATAGCTGTCTAAAATGGCATAGAAGCGGAGCGGGTTGTCAAAGAAGGTATAGTGGCCCGCGCCCTCGATCACGGCGAGACCGGCGTTCGGCAGGAGCTGCTCCATCCGCTGTCCCTGCCAAAGCGGCGTGGCCGTATCGGCGCTTCCCCAGATCAGGAGCGCCTCGGTGGGGATATCCGGCAGCAGCGGGGCGAGATCGAGACTGAGCGTTTTGACCAGAACATCCCGCATCACACCCTGTGCGGCGCGGTAGTCGGCCGAGCCGAAATGCTCGCGCAGACGCTCGAGCAGCGGCTCGCGGATGGATTTTGGAAACACGCTGAGCGTTGCCTTGCCCATCTTGAAGAGCCGTGTTTTCCGGCTTGCCTTTCCGGGCGGGGGCTTGATGCCGGCGGCGTCGACAAGGATCAGCCGATGCGCGCAAAATCCGAGAGCCCCTGTGAGATAGAGGATCACCCTTCCGCCGAAGGAGTGCCCCAACAGGATGGGAGATTTCACCTGAAGCTGCTCGAGCAGCTCTGCGGTGGCCTTTGCATATTCCGGCACGCCCCAGGCAAAGGGAGGCGGCGGACTGGCTCCGAATCCGGGGAAGTCGAGCGCCAGCACGCGCAGGCCCCGGGCGGCAAGGTGATCGATCACAGACTGCATGACGGTGATAGAGGTCCCCCAGCCGTGCAGCACCACAACGGTTTGCGATCCCTCGCCGAACCATTCGCAGTGCACCGAGGTTCCGTATACGGGAACGAGCATGGAACGAACCTCCTTTTTCCGAATTGGGCGGAATCGGCACCCCTCTTCCGTGGAGAAGTGCGGAACGCAACGATTCAAAACTATCTTATTATACTCGGTTTGCGCTAAAATGTCACAGCTTTTTTGTAAATTCCGAAATTCGAAAAGGGAAAAGGTGCAAAATTAGGGGAAAACGCTCCCAAAAACAAACGCCGGACAAAAAGGAGGGGAGAGGGACGCAAAAGGACTTGACAGAAGGAAAACGATGGAGATATAATGAAACAACCGAGAAAACCGCGTTTAAAATCATGCGGCGCTGCAAGGAGTTGCCGTGCCGCTGAAATCCAGCGAAACGACGATGATGGAGAGAAAAAAGCGCGCATCAGAGAGAGACGGTTGGAAGCTGAGAGCCGCCTTGCGCATTTGCTGAACAGACCGCTCCTGAGTCGCGGAGAGGAAATGCTCCGCCGGGTCGGCTCCGTTAGAGGCCAAAGTGAGAAGCGGCAGCGTCTTCCATCCCGAGGGGACGGAGGGTGCGCCGCGAATTCGGGTGGAACCGCGCCGCTTTGCGCCCCGAATCCCAGGCTGGGATTCGGGGCTTTTTGTTTTTGAAGAGCCGCCGCCCGAAGGATCGAAAAGCTCAAAAAACTATCTGCAAGCCGCCGCCTGAAGAGGGCGACGCGAAAGGAGAAAAGTGATGATAAAGGTAACCTTGAAAGACAAGAGCGTTCTCGAATTTGCAAATCCGCTTTCCGCCATTGAAATCGCAAAGGCGATTTCTCCTGCGCTGGCAAAAGAGGCCTGTGTGGCCAAGATCGACGGAGAGGTCTGCGACCTGCGCACGGTGGTGGACAAAGACGCCGCCGTTGAGATCCTGACCTTTGACGATGCCGACGGCAAGCACGCCTTCTGGCACACCGGCTCGCACGTGCTGGCCCAGGCCGTCAAACGGCTCTACCCGCACGCCAAGCTGACGGTGGGTCCGGCCATCGAGAACGGCTTCTATTATGATATCGACGTGGAGCCCGCCTTCACCGGCGAAGATATCGAGAAGATCGAAGAGGAAATGCGCAAGGTGGTCAAGGAGGACATCCCGCTGGAGCGCTATACCCTCTCCCGCGAGGAGGCCGTTCAGTTCGCCAAAGAGCGCGAGGAGCCCTACAAGGTCATTCTGATCGAGGAGCTGCCGGAGGGAGAGGAGATCTCCTTCTACCGCCAGGGCGACTTCACCGATCTGTGCGCCGGCCCGCATCTTATGAAAACCGGAGCCATCAAAGCCCTGAAGCTGCTCAACGTCACCGGCGCATACTGGAAGGCCGACGCCAACAACAAGATGCTGCAGCGCGTTTACGGAATCGCCTTCCCCAAGAAGCAGCAGCTCGACGACTATCTCACCATGATGGAAGAGGCCAAGCGCCGCGATCACCGCCGTCTCGGCAGAGAGCTCGACCTCTTTGGTCTCTACGACGAGGGCCCCGGCTTCCCCTTCTTCTTCCCCAAGGGTATGGTGATCCGCAATGAGCTCGAAAACTATTGGAGAGAGCTGCACAAGGAGTGGGGCTACGAGGAGGTCAAAACTCCCATGATCCTCAACGAGGATCTGTGGCATCGCTCTGGACACTGGGATCACTATAAGGAGAATATGTATTTCACCACGATCGACGACGAGCCCTATGCCATCAAGCCCATGAATTGCCCCGGCGGCATGCTGGCCTATAAGCGCCGCATGTGGTCTTACAGAGACCTGCCGCTGCGCGTGGGCGAACTGGGCCTGGTGCACCGCCATGAGCTGTCCGGCGCGCTGCATGGGCTGATGCGCGTGCGCTGCTTCACGCAGGACGATGCACATATCTTCATGACTGAGGAGCAGATTCCGGAGGAGATCGCCGGCGTGATGGAGCTGATCGACTCGGTGTATAAGGTCTTCGGGTTTGAGTATCATGTGGAGCTCTCGACCTGTCCGGAGGACTTTATCGGAACAGAAGAGCTCAGAAAGACGAGCGAGGATGCGCTGCGCAGCGTGCTCGAGGCACGTGGGATGGACTATGTGATCAACCCCGGCGACGGGGCTTTCTACGGTCCCAAGATCGATTTCCATCTCAAAGACTGCATCGGCCGCACCTGGCAGTGCGGAACGATTCAGCTCGACTATCAGATGCCTGAGCGCTTTGATCTGACCTATGTGGGAGCCGACGGCGAGAAGCACCGTCCCGTGATGATCCATCGTGTGGCCTTCGGCTCCATCGAGCGCTTCATCGGAATCCTGACCGAGCAGTTTGCCGGAGCCTTCCCCGCCTGGTTGGCTCCCGTGCAGGTGGAGATCATTCCGATCGCCGAGCGTCACCATGCGTATGCCAGCGAGCTTGAGAAGCGGCTGAACGGCGAAAAGCTGAGAGTAGAGAGCGATCTGCGCAGCGAGAAGATGGGCTTTAAGATCCGTGAGGCACAGCTGAATAAGATCCCCTATATGCTGGTGGTTGGCGACAAGGAGATGGAAGAGGGCAAGGTTTCGGTGCGCTCCCGCTCCGGCGGCGACCTCGGTGTGATGAGCCTGGAGGAATTCTCCGCCATGCTGCACGAGGAGATCGACACCAAGGCGATCCGCTGAAGGATTTCAGAGCTTTTGCATCCGAATCAAAAAGACAAGAAACGCCGGCCTCTTTCGGGCCGGCGTTTTTCTTGAGAAAAGCAATGGAAAAGGAGTTACTTGACCAGCATAACATCTTCCAGTGAACGCTTGGGTACGCACAGAACCCCGTCTTCGCCCCAGTAATAGGGGGTTGCGCCCGACTCGGGCAGCGGAACCTCACGGGCAGCCATGCCGGGATAGCCCAGCGCTACAGAGGAGCAGACCTTGAGGTTCTCGGGCAGACCGAGCAGCTCGGCGATGGCGGCGCGGTCGATGTTTTCCAGCCAGCAGGTGGCGATGCCCTCGCCGGTGGCATAGATGATGATGTTCTCAGCCGCGGCGCCGATATCCTGCACCATGGGCTGTGCCTTGATATCGGTATCGTTGAGGATGAGGATCCAGGCGGTGGGGAGCTGGCCGGGCTTCGGACGGCCGGAACCATCCTTCAGATGCATGCCCCACTTGCTGAGGTCAAACACGGCGGATACCAGTTCGGGGGTTTTTACCACGCAGAACTTGAGAGACTGTGCATTGGCGCCTACAGGGGCCAGACGCGCCACGTTGACGGCTTTTTTCAGGGTCTCTTCCGGGATGGGCTTGGGATCGAAGCGGCGGATGGTGCGGCGGGTGGTCATGGCTTCATAGATGGTCATAACAGGCTCCTTTCCGGCCGCTTCCGATGGGAGGCGGCGGCAATGTTGTTGCAGTGTTTTTCATTGAAACTATTATAACAAAGCGGAATCGGGCCGTCAATGTGCAGGCCGCGGGAAAGGAGGTCGGCTTTTCCGAGGTTCGTCATGTTTTTTCGCCCGACAGAGTAGAAATTGCAATACCTTTGTGGTATGATACTATATCATTGGAAAACCCTGCAAACCGGCATTGAGGCAGAGAGATCATGGGAAAGGAGAGGAAGGCGCCGTGGCGTATCAGGAATATCGTATCGATAAAATCGCACTCTCCTCGGATTCTCTGCTGCTGCATGCCATCGTCACCTTCTTTCTCGGTGCCCTGCTGTTGCTGCGCCCTCACCTGATGAGCGACCTCTTTGCCATCCTGATCTGCTGCCTGCTGGCCGCATCCGGATGCGCAGGGCTTTTCGCCTTTCTGTTCGGGAAAAAGCAGGAGGTGCGCAATATCCGTCAGTTGGCCATTGCCGCGATTTCCCTGCCGCTGGCCTGGTTTGCCTATCGGGTGCCGCGCAGGGCCGTCACCGTGCTGCCGCTTGCCATCGGAATCGGCGCGCTTATGAGTGGATTTCTGCACTTTGTCACCTGCTATCTGCAGCGCCGCAACAACGAATGGGTGGGAATCCACGGGTACTTTCTGGGCCTGCTCTCGGTGCTGCTGGGAGGGCTGCTCATCATCTGGCCGGTTGCCCTGACCGACACGGCCGTTGTGCTGGCGGGGATCTACTGCCTGATGTCGGCCGTGACGCAGTATTGGGATTATTTAGAAGAGATCCGGCCCAGTGAGCGTCCGCGCCGATTGTGGCGCAGGGTGCGGGTAGAGCGTCCCTCAGCGCTGATGATGCTGATCCCGCGCAGCGCGCAACGCAAGATCGACCGCCGCTGGGAGGAGCTTTCCCGGCAGAGACCCGAAAAATCCGAGGACACGGAGAAACCCGACTTTGAAATCTTTATCCATGCCACCGGAAAAGGACTCGGCACGGTGGGACATATGGATTTCTGCTTTGAGGATACGGTGAGCACCTATGGACCCTATGACTTTGCCACCCATCGCATGGGTGGGCTCATCTGCAACGGCGTTCTGGCGGGGGTGAAGGGCAGAGACCGGTATCTCGACTTCTGCACCTCCTACAGTCAGAAGACCATTTTCTGCTACGGTCTTCGCCTGAACCCGGAACAAAAAGAGCAGGTGAGGGGGAAGATCGAAGAGCTGATGAAGCAGGTGCGCCCCTGGCAGCCCACGGGAAAGAAGCGGCTGCGCCGCTTCAAGGTGGACTATGCCGAGGTGCTGCGCGACCAACTGGGTGCGAGCCTCTACCAGTTTGTCAGAGGGGAGTTTCAGACCTATTTCATGGGCGGGACCAACTGCGCCGTGCTCTGCGACCGCATCATCGGAACCCTGGGGACCGACATCCTCTCCCCCGGGATCCTGCTGACGCCGGGCGCTTACTACAACTATCTGGATCGGCAATACAACAAAGATGACGGGCTGGTCGTCAGCAAAAAGGTCTGCCGCGCGGAGCAGACAGCCGAGCAGGCCTGAGAAAACCCGGGAACGCTCCGCCGGCGTCAGCCGGAATTTTGCAAAAAGCCGCACGCCGCGCAGGGCTTCTGCGCGGCAGAGGCGGAGGGGAGAGATCGCATACCATGCAGCAGGCACAGATTGTTTTCACCCAGCTTATCAGCCTGTTTTTTATGATCCTGATCGGCTATGTTTCGATCAAGATCGGGCTTTTGCCGGAGGGGACCCGTGAGGTCTTCCCCGACTATGTGACCAAGCTCGCCATGCCGGCTGCGATTTTGAACAGTCTGCTCTCGGTGGATCGGGAATTGCTCTCAGCCTGCAGCATCATCATCGTGGCGACGCTGATCGGGCTGGTGGTCAACTGGGTGCTGGCCGGCGCCGGCGCCAGGCTTTTCCGGCTGCCGGAGGATACGGCAAAATCACACCTGCTCTCCAATATGTTTTCCAACACCACCTTTCTCGGTATCCCGCTGCTCACGGCGTTGTATCCGCAGGGGGTGTTCTGCATCCCCATCTACTCGCTGACCTGCAATGTGGTGCTCTATACGATCGGCACGGGGCTCTATACCAAGGAAGTACAGAAGGAGAAGCGCAGCGCGTCGGTTCTGCTGCGCCGGCTGGCAAACCCCGTGACCCTCGCCACCTTTCTCGGCATCGCCCTGGCGCTGCTCGGGATCCGGCTTCCCGCCCTGGCGGTCGACGTGGTGGCAAAGATCGGCGGCACCTCCTCCACCGTCAGCATGATCTACATCGGAACGGTGCTCGCGGGAATGGATCTCTCTGGCGTTTGGAAGCGGTCTTCCATTCTGCTCAGCATCCCGGTCCGTATGATCCTGCTTCCGCTGGCGGCTTTTCTGCTGCTGCGCGCCGTCTCGGCCGACGAGCTGGTGACCCAGGTGCTGACCATCATGTTTGCCCTGCCCTGTCAGGTTTCGATCTCCATGCTCGCCAAGTCCGGCGGGACAGACTATATCTATGTGACGGAATACATCCTGCTGTCAACGCTGTTGTCGGTGGTCACCATTCCGATCGTGACCACGCTGACGGCGCTGCTGTGAAAGGGGAGAGCGCCCTTGTATTTCTATCGTCTGCCGCTGATATCCGATGGGGAGCTTGCGCTGTGGCTGTCTGCCTGCGTGCAGCAGTCGCCGCAGTCTTGGGCTCCCTCGTATCAGTTTCTGCTTTTTCCGCGAGACCGGTTGGACGACAATGGGAAGCTGCTCTTTGAAGATCACGAAGAGGACGGTCCGCTCGGCCATATCCACCTGCGTCTCGGGATGAACGACAATATCTACTATGGCGGACACATCGGCTATGGAGTGCACGAGCCCTACCGCGGTATCGGGCTTGCGGGCAGGGCCTGCCGTCTTCTGCCGCCGCTCGCCCGTGCCCATGGGATGGAGGAGCTCATCATCACGGCCACTCCCGACAACCTGCCCAGTCTGCGCACCATCGAGCGCCTGGGGGCAAGCTTTGAGGGAAACGTGGAGGTGCCGCACTATCACGATCTTTACCGGAG
>JAEEGF012459490.1_pt1 | contig 13254 bp, 11 predicted proteins | sample 9134171 | NCBI WGS metagenome assembly JAEEGF01 (sample SAMN16246542, study PRJNA631951) | gut metagenome | biome: gut microbiome; feature: rumen; material: AP-attached | host: Bos | place: Iran: Karaj | collected 2018-10
GCGTAGGCAAATATAGGGGTCAATAAGAATAGCAGCAAGAGTGTGCCCCGAAGGACACACTCTGCTGTGTTGGGTAGATGGTGGGACCTATCTGATGACTTCGATGACACCATTGTGCTCCATATTACCTTTATATCCTTTTCCTGAGAACCTGTAGAAGTAGGTTCCGGTGGGGGTATTGGTCTTAGCAGGATCCCAATATTGGTCGGCCCGTTGGATGTTTGTGGCGTGGTATACCCGCGAACCCCACTTGTCGTAGATGTCGAGTTGGTTGATGGGGTAGGCAAGGCCTTCGACGAGGTTGCCGATGACAAATTTGTCGTTCACACCGTCGCCATTAGGCGTCACCACGTTCGGGAAGATAAGGTTGTCGTTGATGAGGAGGATAGTGTTCTCGACGGTATCGGTGCACTGCATCAGATGGCCGCTAGGTCCGTAGTTGTCGGTGCGAACCAGCAAACGCGCGGTGTAGCTGCCCGAAATGTCCTCTCCGTTGGCCGCTGTCCATTGCCAGGTCGGATTGTTGTCGGTGAGGGTCTGGTACGAGTTAGGCATATCCTTGTCATATTGGATTTCCCAGAAGTAGATGTTGTTGCCGTTGTCGGGGGTAGTATTGTTGACAAACGAGACGGAGGGGTGTAGCACAGTCGGGAATACGGGGTCCCAGGAGAATGCTGCCTTGGGCGAGGGGAACACATTGATAAGGTTGGTGTATATCAGTGAGTCCTTACATCCGTTCTCGCTCTCGACATAGAATTTGAAGTCGTAGCTACCAGCAGCATAGGAGTGGCTAGGATTCTTGAGAGTTGAATAGGTGCCGTCGCCGAATATCCAGTGATATTTGTAGCCATTGGTTGTTGTGTTGTCAATGTTGATGGTGAAGGGTTCGCAGCCTTCGAGGGGGTAGACACCTGGGTCGAAGTTGGGAATCGGTTGGGGGTTGATACTGACCACGACGGTGTCACGGGCCGTACATTCGATGTTGCTGGCGGCATTGCTCACCTCGACGATATACGTCTTGGTCTCATAGGTGCCAGAACGGGTCTCGATTACTGCGGTTGTGTCGCCATAGGGCTCCCAAATATATTTATAGTCGTATCTGTCTGAACGGGCGTCGCGTGCATCCAAGATTGTGCTGTTGGCACCGCAAAGCATAGTGTCGTTGCCAAGTTTGGGTTCGGGTGTGCAGACGGTAGTGATATGGGTCATTTCGTCCCAACGGCAGCCAAACTCATCGTAAACAGAGAGCTTGATCTTGAAGTCGCCGCATGTATCGGGTGAGGAAATGTAGGCAGCGGTTGAGTCGTTCCTCTTCGGATTGATTCGGAGGCCTTTGTAGAGACCGTCGCGATAGTCGGTTGCGTAGTTGGTATCAGGGCGCCACACTACTGAGTCGATTCCAACCTGATAGTTGCAGTCGCCTGCGCTCGAAGCACCACAAATGTCCAACGACCAGTTGAAAATCCAACCATTGTCACCGCTCCAGAAGTCGCAGATTTCTGCGTTCCACACACCGGAAAGCGGGCAGCCAATTAGTTCTGAGAAGTCGCTGGCGGGGGAATAGTAGTCGAGTTTCTCTTCGTGGTTACTAGGCATACGAGTTGAAGTGGGACCATTACCGCCACCAGTGAGGTGGAAATAGCTGGGCATCGTGGGCAGAGTCACATCAGTCATATTAGCCGTGTATGAGTCTGCTCCTGTATAAGAAATGTACCATTTACCTGGCTGGAAGTGGGTGGGAAGGTCGGCAGGGTCGCCAGTGACTAGCTTGTAGTTCTCATTACGCGACCAGCAGTAGTCGAGGCCTACGCCATAAGCATTGTTCAATGAGTCGCATCCACTGTTACTTCCGTGTGGGCAGCCGGTGTCAGTAGAACCACCTGCACCAGTACCATCGGGGGAGTCAGCAGGAGCAAGGGGGTCACACGTACGGTCGGTTCCATATTTACCATATTTCAGAATGGCATGACCCACGCTGTTGGATACATTCTCGTCGAATATGGGGCATTTGATGGCTACACGGTAGTCGCCCATGTAGGTATGTTCATAGTTGATGCAGATGGAGCATACTTCAGCAGGTGATTTCACTGTTTTGCCAGGTTGGAACTCACCGGTGAAATCAACGGGTGCACTATAACAGGGTACGGGGCATTGTGGGCCGTCGGGGATGAAGGTTCTGACTTCGTTGATTTTCGACTTAGTGGTCACAAATTTGATCTTCTTCAATGTCAGCGTTCCGTTATCGCCATCGTAACCCACGTTCACCATCAGCGAGTCGTTGCTGCAAATTGAACTTAGGTCAAAGATCGTCTTGATAGGATTGGGTGATACTCGAACCTGTATTTCTGCACTTATTTTTGTGTCACATCCATGTTCATCGATTAGCTTGAGTGATACCGATGGACAGGCCGGCTCCTGAAAGCCGTTATAAGGTACCTCGGTTGCTCCATAGTCATTGTAGAAGTCGCCGTCGCCGATGGTCCATTGAAACATGGTAGTGGAGTCTGCAGGATAATAATATCCTGTATTATAGGTATACTCTCCATGTCCGTGGAAGATAACGCCTTGTCCTTCGCAGAGCAGCGCTGCCCAGATCATACCGAGGGTATCGATGGATATAATACTGTCAGTTTGGATGGTGTCAATTAGCAAGCTGTCGCGAGAGTTTACGGTGAAGGTGACTGAGTCTTGCCAGATGGTGTCGTAAATGGTTACGCTGCCCACCGTATCATAATAGGTTAAGAAGGTAGTGTCGATGGAGGCTGGCACCCACGTGAGTCTGCCTTGTCCCACAATCTCGCCTGTACGGATATCTGTACGGTCAAAGACGCTGTCAATTACGGCATCGATATGCTCACATGGTTTACCGCAGTCGGCTGTCAGGTGGAATCCGGCGTAATGCTCCGTACTGTCGCGCATGACACTTCTCAAGCGGATGGTTATTTCTCCTGTTGGATTGTTAACACCCACATAGAAGTGTTCGTTAGGATAGGAACTATAGCAGTTGTTCTTCTTCAATATCAGTCGAGAGTTGGTGTCGGGGCCGTCGTATACGTAGAAGGTGTCGCGGCATCCGACATCGAATGCAGCAATCAAAAAGCCCAATACACCTTCTCCTGTAGTGTCGATTGAGTCGCAGTTGGAACGGATGGTCATCCAATAGTCGTGACCGGGGCGATACTCACCAGCTGCGCCTCCTTCATCAAATACAGCCATACTAAATCCGGGACCCGGGCGGGTGGTCTGGTGCGTGGAGTCGTTCAGAAAGAGGTAGGTTGTCTCACCTTCACTCTGAGCCATTACCCAACCGCCAAATACTATAGCAATTGCTATGAGAATAAACTTCTTCATGGTAATAAGGTTTTACGGGTTAGTACAATTTAAAATTATTCTTTTCCCACTCGGGATGTTCCGTCCGGGCCTGGGCCTCATTGTGGGTACGCACTCCCAAGTATTGGTTGTCACTCCGCTTTCCGATACGGAAATAGGCGGTTTGACCATTGCGGGTAAAGCGATGGAAATCGTATTGCCAATAACTTAGGGTGTTCAGGTCGATTTCCATGTTTTTGGGGGCTTTCATGCCCGTTACGACGTTGGTCAGCTCGTCTAGGTCGTGCACCGCGACTCCTTGAGGCACCTGCTGGGTGATGAAGAAGGCATTCTGCGAAAACTGGCAGAGGTAGGCCTCTTTCTCTGCTGGGTACATGGTCGAGTCGATCCCCTGCGTGATGTAGTACGGACGTACTATGGCACGGCAGTTCTGTGCTAGGCACTTCTGTGTGCATCCTAGGGCGAGAACGACGAGTACTGTAAAAACTATTTTTTTCATGGTACGTATAATTATTTGTTAATACTATTCTCTAGGTTTAATGACTATTTTTGGCGTTTTTTTTTTGTCGATTTTCAAACTCACTTTTTTCCCCCTTCATATATATCTTACAAACATGCCAAATTCGTCACCCCTAGAGCCTGTTTTTTAACATTATTTATTACTTTTTTGTATTTTCTTGACCAAAGCCATCAAATAACCCAGCACCAAGAAGCCTCCCGGGGCGAGGATAAAGAGCAGCATCCCGTCGTTGTCGCCGATGAAATTGCAGCCAAAAATGGAACCGGCTCCCAGCATCTCGCGCACCATGCCCACCAGGGTCAGTGCCCAGGTGAAGCCCAGACCCATGAAGAGTCCGTCGAGCAACGAATGCCACACATTGTTTTTCGAGGCAAAGGCCTCGGCGCGGCCCAGCACGATGCAGTTGACCACAATCAGGGGGATAAACAGGCCCAACGTGGCGTACAGGTCGGGCAGATAGGCCTGCATCACCAACTGCACGATAGTCACAAAGGTGGCTATCACCACAATGAATGCCGGAATACGCACCTTGTCGGGAATAACGCTCTTGAGCAGCGAGATGACAATGTTGGACATCAGCAGCACGAAGGCGGTGGCAAGGCCCATGCACATACCGTTAATAGCCGAAGTGGTGGTGGCGAGCGTGGGGCACATGCCCAACACTAGCACCCAAGTGGGGTTCTCTTTTACAAGACCGTTCTTAATAATGTCTACTGCTTTCATTGCTCATTGTCTCCTTTCTGGAATGATGTGTATACCTCGTATGCGTTGTTGATAATATCACAGAAGGCGCGCGATGTGATGGTCGAGCCGCTGATAGCGTCCACGTCGCCGCCGTCCTTCTTCACCTTCATGCCGCCGGCGGGGTTCTTGCCGATAACGTCGCCCTTATTGCCTTTCTGGAACCACTCGTTCGCCTTGGCTCCCAGGCCGGGGGTCTCGGCCGTCTCAAGTATTTGGTAGCCGCTGATGTTGCCTTCGGCATCCAGGCCCACCATGGCGACCAGGTTGCCGCCAAAGCCTTTGCTGCTCTTCGACTCTACCGCCATGCCTACCAATTCTCCGTTGGCATCGTAGGCCTTCGAGCAAGCCACTCCGTCTATCGTGGCCTCTTCCAGCTTGTCGAAGGCGGGGAGCACCGCCTTTACGGCGGCCTCTTTTTTGGCTATCTGGGCCTGCTTGATTGGCTCTTCAGTGACGCCGCTGACAAATGCCAGGGCTGCGGCTGCCACCACTGCAATGATTGTCAGCGACAGCAGCATATTGATTAATGAGGATTGTGCTTTCTTTGCCATAGTATTGTTGTTTTTCTAGTTTCTCTAGTATCGCTAGGGGATTCTAGTATTACTAGTTATTCTGTTCTTAATTTGCAAAACGCTTGGGTGTGCACCAACGGTTGATGAGCGGCGTCACCGCATTCATCAGCAGTATGGCAAAGCTCACACCTTCGGGGTAGGCACCCCAATTACGGATGATGATGGTGAGCAGGCCGCAGCCGAAGCCAAATATCAGCTGACCAGTCTTCGACATGGGCGATGTCACCATATCGGTGGCCATAAAGCATGCGCCTAGCATGATACCGCCGGTGAGGATGGTGGTCAGGGGGTCGATAAACTGGGTCGGGTCGCACAGCCAAAGGATGCCGCTGAAGATGAAGGCCGTACCGATAAACGACACGGGGATGTGCCAGGTGATGACCCGGCGGCAGAGCAGGTATATAGCACCTATCAAGATGGCAATGGCACTCACCTCACCCAGCGAGCCGCCGATGTGACCCAGCAGAATCTCGGTCAGCGAGGGCAGGTCGTTTGCCTCGATAACGCTCTGCACGGTGGCTCCTTCGTGGGTCAGCCCCTCCTTGATGATGCCAAGCGGGGTGGCTCCCGAAGTGGTGTCGAGGGTCATGGGGAACCACTTGCCCACCGTGGGCCATGTGGTCATCTGCACGGGGAAGGAGATGAGCATGAACACACGTCCCACCAATGCGGGGTTGAAGGGGTTCTTGCCAAGTCCGCCGAAGGTCATCTTGCCTATGCCGATGGCAACCAGAGCGCCGATGGCAACCAGCCATATCATATCGGCTGTGGCAGGCACGTTGAATGCCAGCAACAGGCCCGTCACCACGGCCGAGCCGTCGCACACGGTGGTAGGCACCTTTAAGATGAATTTCTCAATGAGCCATTGGAACAGGCAGCAGCAGGCTACCGATACTAGGCTGATGAGTAGCGCGTTGAGGCCGAAGAAGGCTATGCCGCAGAGCAGCATGGGTACCAACGCCAAATTGACGCGCCACATGATTTTCTTTGTCGACTCGTCGCTGTGTACGTGAGGAGAACCAGATATATTTAGTAAATTCATATTATATATATTTTTCAATAATAGCAAGTGTTGTTATTTCGGGCGGTGGGTTGTGCCGGCGAGGCAGCCGCCCGCCGCGTGGGGTTTCTATTTCTTGGCGGCCATCATGGCGCGTACCTTGAATTTGCCTAGGCGTATCTCGTCGGTCAGCGGCTTGTTGGCTGGGCAACTGAAGAAGCAGCATCCGCACTCGATGCAGTCCAGGATGTTGTGTGCTTGAGCCTCCTCGATGCGGTTGTTCTTCACCAAGGCCGAGAAGAGATAGGGTTCGAGCCCCATGGGGCAGGCACCCACGCATTTTCCACATCTGATGCAGTTGGTCTCAGGTGCGCGACGTGCTTCGGCTTCGTCCATCACCAATACGCTGGCGGCTCCTTTGGTCGTGGGGGCTGACAGGTTGCTCACCGCCTTTCCCATCATCGTACCGCCGCTGATCACCTTGCCGGTCGTGGCGGGCAGTTCGCCGATGGCGTGCTTGATAATGTCATTGTATGTGATGCCGATACGCACTTGGTAGTTGTGCTGGCTGGGCAGTTTCTTGCCCGTCACAGTCAGGATGTTTTCAATCAGAGGCTTGTTCTTCTGAATTGCCTCATACACTGCGAACGATGTACCCACGTTGCTCACCACGCAGCCCACGTCGATAGGCAGCTTGCCACTCGGCACCTTTCTGCCAGTGATGGCGTTGATAAGCTGCTTTTCAGCTCCTTGGGGGTATTTTACCTTCAGGGGCTCTACTATGATGCCTTCGAAGTTGCGGGCCATCTCGGTCATCACCCGTATGGGTTCGGGTTTGTTGCTCTCGATGCCGATGTAGGCGTTAGGCACACCCAAGGCCTTGCGCAGGATGCTCACACCGATGCAAATCTCCTCGGCGTGCTCTATCATCACACGGTGGTCCGAAGTGAGGTAAGGCTCGCATTCGGCGGCGTTGATAATGAGGTATTCTGCCTTCTTGCCTTCGGGGATGCTGTATTTGATGTGGGCAGGGAACGTAGCGCCGCCCAGACCCACGATGCCCATCTCCTTGAGCTTGGCCACAATCTCTTTGGGCTCGAGGTTGCATTCGCGTTTGATGTCGGGAGTGCGGTCGATGCTTTCCATCCATTCGTCGCCTTCCACATCGATATAGATGGCGGTCTTGGGAAGTCCCACCATGTCCTTGCATACGTCGATTTTGTTCACGGTGCCGCTCACGGGCGAGTGGATGTTGGCGCACATGAACGCCTGTGCCTCGGCAATCAGCTGGCCCACCTTCACCTTGTCGCCCTTGGCGACGATAGGAGTGGCGGGGGCGCCCAGGTGTTGGTTCATCAGGACGGCAACCTGTGTGGGCAGAGGCATCTGCTCAATGACGGCGCCTGTCGATATCTTGTTTTCTTCGGGGTGGACACCACCCATTTTGAAAGTCTTCATCTTCGAAATTTGTTTTGAGTTCCTACTAGTTCTGTTGTGCCGTTGCAGTCACGGGTTCTGCCACGGGGGCTGCTGTCGGCGCAGGGGCGGGAGCAGCGGCGGGGGCAGCCTCTTTCTTGGGGGGCAGAGGAGGGAAGTTGACCGCATGAATGGCTCCGGTAGGACACTCGGCAACGCACTTGCGGCACATCTTGCAAAGGGTAAAGTCGATGTATGCCAAATTATTCTCTACTTTGACGGCTCCGAAGGGACATACCTTCTCGCACTTACCGCAACCTATGCAGGCGGCGGAGCATGACTTACGTGCGGCGGCGCCCTTCTCCTTGTTGCGGCAGGCCACATACACGCGGCGGTTCTTCAACCCCTTGTTGCGCAGCTCGATGATGCCACGGGGGCAGGCCTTGACGCAGGCACCGCAGGCGGTGCACTTCTCTTCGTCCACTTTGGGCAGTCCCGTCTCTGGGTCGATGCTCAGCGCACCAAACTGGCAGGCATTAGCGCAGTTGCCTAGTCCGAGGCAGCCAAACACGCATCCGCTCTCGCCGGCATAAACGCTGTTGGCGAAGACGCAATCGTGCAGGCCGTCATACTTGTTCTTCGACGTGGCATTGGCGCAGCTAACATTGCAGCGCACCACTGCCACTTGCGGCTCCGAGGCCTCGGGCGTGCAACCCAACAGGGCTGCCACCTTCTGTGCCACCGCGTCGCCTCCGGCAGGGCATTTCAGACCCTCCATGTTGCCCTGCTTCACAAAGGCTTCGGCCAGGGCGCGGCAACCGGCCTTGCCACAGCCACCACAGTTGGCTCCAGGTAGCACTTCGGCTATCTCGTCAATCAGGGGATCTTCGACAACTTTGAACTTTTGGGCAACAAAATACAGTACTACGGCAAAGATGGCACCTATGATACCAAGCACCAGTACTGCGGTCAAAATCATGTTGGTCATTGTTTTATGTTTGTTTTACTTGTTTATTTTGTTCTATTTTTATAAAATGCAAATTTACTATTTTTTTTCTATATGACAACATTTGGCATGCATTTTTTATAAAAAAAGATTTCAACACCCACTGTTGACTTCTCCTTTTTCTTCACTCTCAGCACTCTCCGACGGCTCTTTCCTCTCTTCCACAGGCAGGTGATTTTACGTCTCATTTTTCGCCTCCTTTCCTGCCTTTCCAAGCCCTATTTTTCCGTCCCCAAGTGACATTATCGCCATCTTTCATATTTCTTCATAACTTATTGTGGGCTAGTATTATATTTCCAATCGCATTCAATCTACTACAAGGGTACCTTGTCTAAAGGGTGTTTTTGTGTGATATTATGTTGATTATCATTGATTTAACCCTTATTCTTCGCTATTGTAAGCGGCGAAGAAGCGAGTGGGGAGCAGTGAAGGATGGAAGACTGGGCGAAGGCAGGAATAAAACAGAGGGCGAGTGTGGCGAATGGGTGGGGTAGAGGAGGTGACGGATTGCAGAAAAAGGGGGCGAAAGTGAGGGTAAATGCGGTCTGGAAGGAATGAGGGAGTGATTGGGTTAAAATGTTGTTTTGCAGATGATTGAAAAATGATGTCGAGAAAAAAAACATCGGAAAGTTGTAAATCGAAAAAAAATGTGTATTTTTGTACCGCGAAATATACGTGTATAAAAAATAAATATCAGAAAAATATGAGCAAAGTACTTGTTGGATTTGACTTCTCTGCGGGTTCGGCGTATGCCGTGGATTTGGCTATTGACCTTGCCAATCGTTTGAAGGCTGACATCAGGTTGGTTTATGTTAAGGAGAAGGACCAAGACGAGGGTCCGATTCGTGAGGAGATAGAACGCCGCAACGCAGGAGTGGCACACTTGTTGAATGGCATCAAGTTGGAGTATGTGATTCGTGAGGGCAAGGTGTCGGAAGAGCTGTGTGAGCAGGCTAAGGAGGACGAAGCCTCCTATATCATAGTTGGTACCCACGGTATGTCGGGTTTCGAGAAGAACTGGATAGGCCGCAACACCTATCGTACCATTGCCGAATCGGAAGTGCCGGTACTGACTATCCGTGAGGATTTTAACTTTAATAAAGCCCTGGAGCGCATCGTTGTGCCGCTGGACAGCACGGCCGACACGCGTCAGAAGGTGCCCCATGCCGCCCGCTTGGCCAAGATATTTGGTTCCGAGTTGCATATTTTGGGACTGTATACGTCCGACAATAAGTCGATTAAGCATATCGTTGACGGGTATGTGCGCATGGTCGACAACTATCTGACCAAAGCGGACGTGAAGCATGTGGTGAAGTGTGTGGATGTTCCCAAGAATTTGACTGTCACCACGCTCGAGTATGCCGACGAAGTGAATGCCGACTTGATAGTGATTATGACGGAGCAGGAGTCGTCGCTGACCAGCTTCCTGCTAGGCACTTACGCACAGCAGATGCTGACGCTGTCGCACCGTCCTATCCTGTCTATCCGTCCCGAAGAGGTCAACGGACTGGCGAAATAAGTGGGATGGGCTTTTGTAATTAGGGAAATTTGTGATGCGTAGATTATTGATAATAGCAGTCTTGATGCTTCCCCAGCTGGTGTGGTCGCAGAGCTACTCCACCAACCGCAGTCGCGGAAGGGTGGAGATAAAGGGCGATGTGGCGGTTGCACAGCTGGTACAGAAGCATATAGAGCTCAATGAGAGGATACGTACAATCCCTGGCTATCGCATACAGGTGGCATCGCTCTCTGGTACCTCGTCGAAGAACCGTGCGTTTGAGATGAAGGAGCGCATCCGTGAGGCGTACCCGGGAGTGGAGGCTTATGTGGTGTTTGACGAGCCCAACTTCAAGGTGAAGGTGGGCGATTTCCGCACACGTTTGGAGGCGTACGTGTTCCTGCAGCATATTCGGATGGATTTTCCCGGCACGATAATTCGCGACAATATTTTCCCCACCCAGATTAACTGGGATGAAATGGTGCCTGAGTCGGAAGACGACATTTGATGCCCCCTGAGTGAGGGAATCGCGCTAGGCTCGGGATGTGATTATAATATGCGTAAGTGGTTCATAATATGCCTATTGTTGCTATCACAGCAATCCTTATGCCAGCCACTCTACGAGCACCGTGGAGTGCAGTATGCCACGCACGGCACCGACTTTTGGTTCTGCCTACCACGGACGTTGTATGGGAGCTCTGAAAATCGTGCCGGCTTGTACATCATGTCAGAGCATAACTGTACGGTGACGATAACAAACGAGTTGTTGGGTTTCACTTATACCAAGTATATTACCAGCTGCCACGAAATCAATACAAGACTTGACACACTCAATAAAATTGATCTTCCGTGGAGGGTGATTTGTTTTGCCGACACTCTGGAGGCAGGTGCCCCAGCCAACAGTCAGTTGGCGACCCAGCCGCAGGCAAAGGCATTCCATATCACCAGCACCGACACTATCTGTGTATATCTGTTTTCGTACTCAATGGGCTGTATTGATGTTACCAACTTATTGCCCACAGATATACTGCGAGATGAGTATGTGGTGCAGGCGTATCCTGATAATAACAGTAAGGCTATGTTCCAGGTGGTGGCGACGGAAGACAGCACGGTGGTGGACATAGTGCTGGGTGATGTCGACTGGATAGGGAGGCCGAAGAACAGCGTGGTGACTGTGACGCTACACCGAGGCATGATGTATAATGTCATGGTAGGGAAAAAGTGCGACAAGTACCCTGCCTGCTGTGGGACGAGACCGCCTTCGGAGTGTAACTGTACATTGGCTCTGGATCCCCACATGTTTAACTATGATTCCACTGAGGCACAAAAATTCCTATTTGACTCAATGAATGTGGATCTTAGCGGAACCTATATCAAGTCGCGCGACAATAAACGGATAGCGGTGTTCCAAGGCAATCAATTAGGCCAAGTTGGAGGGCCAATAAATGGAGGAGGCGACTTAGTGTTTGAACAGGCATTGCCTATCCGCTATGCGGGGACAGAGTTTGTGACGCCCAACTTGATGGCTTCGAGGTATGACTATATCCAGTTCACAGGATTGGTGGATGGTACCCAGGTAACGATAATGAACACTGCCGACCCAACGTTGCCCACCCGCACGCTGACCGTAGACGCACGTGAGTCGGACTGGTTTCTTATGGATACAACAGAAGGACCATTCTATATTACCTCTAATCACCCGATACTCACTTCGATGCAGTCGTGTGGGTATAGATTTAGGTATCCACCATATACGCGAGGCGACCCAGCCATGCTGGAGGTAGTGCCGGTAGAGTGGTGGCACCACGGAGTGGCGAACGGTGGGCAGGTGTATTATTTGGACGATAACAACAATGCATGGAGTTACTATCATTCAGTACACATTTTCACCCGAACGGATGACGTGGCTGGGATGTTTTTTAATCGCATCCCAATAGACACGATGTTCACGCCGATACCAGGCACGCCATATAGTTATGCCTACGTACACTACGACTCGCCATTGGTTATGTGGACGCGTGCTCAACATTGCGTGGAAAACCGGTTGGGTAGCCCCTTCTGGGTGGTGGCCGACGCGGAAAAAATGGGAGAGCATGCACTCTATAGCTATTCTCACATACAACCAGGGCAGAACTACTTGGAAGTGAACGATGTGCCAGCGGACTCACTGCCGGCGGACAGTATCTGGTGCATGTACGACCCGATTCAGTTCCATGGCTGGGTGGAGCGGCCTGCCGACAGCATCATCTGGGACTTTGGGGACGGCAACGAGGAACGCTACCGCTACGAGGACGGACAATGGGTGACCCACACCTATGCCGACACAGGACGCTTCGAGGTGAAACGCATCATACAGTATATGGACGAGGCGTTGGACACGCTGTACGGCTACGTGGCGTGCAAGAGCGTCTTCACACGGCCGTCCGACACGATGACGGTCAGCATCAGGATTCACAACCACTACGACACTGCCTTCTCGGTGAGGCTGTGCGAGGGGGCTTATACATTTCGGAATTACACGTTTGAGACAACTGACACGCACTATGTGACTACCTACTGGACGGAGTCGGGGTGCGACACGCTGTGGCAAATAGACTTGGTGACCTGTCCGCACTGCTCGTTCCGTAGCGACACCATTTCAGACGAGCAGCTGCCGTGGATTTACCATGGCGTAACCTTTGCCCACGAGACTAGGCATTATCCTATTTACATAGACATCGGGGAGGAGTGCGACAGCATCATCGACTACTATCTCATTGTGATACCCCATTGGGGCGAGCCGCCGTTAGATACCATCTTTGTGCTGGCCCCCAACGTGATAACGCCTGGGAGCGACATAGAAGTAAACAGACGTTTCAAGCTGTTTTGCAGCAAGGACATCGAGGTGGCGGAGGTGACCATCTTCGACAGGGTGGGCCGCAGGCTGGCACACTTCGACGGGCTGACCGAGGAGTGGGACGGCACCTTCAAGGGCAAGCCCTGCCCGCAGGGAGCGTATGCCTACTTTGTCAAGTATATTGATGGCAGCAACCGCAACTGGAAGACCAAGTCAGGGACATTTACCATAATACGATGACAAGGAATGCGTAGGTGGATCATAGTAATATTTTTGTTGCTGATACAGCATGCTGTATGCCAGCCGCCGTTGTATGAGCATCGTGGCGTGCA
>JAEEGF011780457.1_pt1 | contig 13253 bp, 11 predicted proteins | sample 9134171 | NCBI WGS metagenome assembly JAEEGF01 (sample SAMN16246542, study PRJNA631951) | gut metagenome | biome: gut microbiome; feature: rumen; material: AP-attached | host: Bos | place: Iran: Karaj | collected 2018-10
CCTGTGAAGCGATTCGGCCGTTCCCTCAAATACGTCTACCTCGGCGTCATGCTGCTGTTCCTGTATCTGCCAATCGTATATCTGATCGTGTTCTCGTTCAACAGCTTCCACGTCAACAGAGGCAACGTTGACTACACGAACATCGGCAAATGCACCGGCTTTACGCTGTCAAACTACGCCGACGTCTTCACGGGCGAGGCGGGCAAGGCGCTTCTCTTAACGCTCGAGATCGCGCTGATCTCCAGCGTGGTCGCCACAGTCATCGGCACCGCCGCGGCGATCGGCATCAACAGCATGAAGAAGCGTTCGCGTTCCGCCGTGCTGTCCGTGTCGCAGCTGCCGATGGTGAACCCGGACCTCGTTACCGGCATCACGTTCATGATGCTGTTCGCGTTCGTCAACTCGCTGCTTGCGAACGTGAACATCAAGATCAGCGATTTCGGAAAGCTTTTGATCGCGCACATCTCGTTCAGCATTCCGTACGTGATTTTCTCGGTGCTGCCGCGTTTGAAGCAAAGCTCCGACATGCTCTACGAAGCGGCGCTCGATCTCGGCTGCTCGCCGTTCCAGGCGCTCATCAAGGCGGTCATTCCGGACATCATGCCGGGCATCAGTTCGGGCTTTATCATGGCGCTGACCATGTCGCTGGACGATTTTGTTGTCAGCTACTTCGTATCCGACCTGCGCTCGACGCTTTCGATCTATATTTATTCCCGTGCGGCGCACGGCACAAAGGGCGTCAATCCGGCGCTCGCGACGATCATCTTTATTCCGCTCGTGACGATGCTGCTCGTTGTGAACCTCCGGCGGCTTGCGAAAGAGCGCGAATATGAGATCCAGAACAAGAAAGTCAAAATGAAGAAATAAGGAGAAGAAGGAACATGAAAAAGATTCTTTGCGCGGTATTGATTGCGGTGATGCTGCTCACCTTTGCGGCGTGCAAGAGCACCGCGACGATCGAGTTTGCGGACGGCGATCAGTATTCTGAGATCGGCGGCGAGCTGAACGTTCTGAACTGGGGCGAATACATCGATCCCGAGCTGATCGAGATTTTTGAAAACGAGACCGGCGTCAAGGTCAACTACGTTGAGATGACCAGCAACGAGGAAATGCTGATCAAGCTGCGTTCCTCGGACAGCCCGTACGATCTCTGCTTCCCGTCGGACTATATCATCGAGCAGATGATCCGTGAGGATATGCTTCTGCCGCTGGATTATTCCAAGATCCCGAATGCGAAGAACATCGACCCGAAGATGAACGAGTTTACGAATGTGTTCGATCCGGGCGCAAAATACTCCCTGCCGTATATGTGGGGCACGGTCGGCATTCTCTATAATACCACGATGGTCGAGGAGCCGGTGGACAGCTGGGGCATTCTCTGGGACGAGAAGTATGCCGGCAACATCTGGATGTACGACAGCGTCCGCGACACGATCGGCATCACGCTGAAGTACCTCGGCTACGATCTGAACACGCGCAATGAGGATGAAGTCAATGCGGCACGTGACAAACTGATCGAGCAGGCGCCTTTGAGAAAGGGCTTCGGCACCGATAATATGCGCACCTCCATGATCAACGGCAAGGCGGCGCTCGCGCTGATCTATTCCGGCGACGCGTTCGCCGCGATCGACGAGAACGAGGATCTTGCATACGTCGTGCCGAAAGAGGGCAGCAACGTCTGGTACGACAACGTCGTCATTCCGAAGACCGCGAAGAACGTCGAAGCCGCGCTTGCGTTTATCAACTTCCTGAACGACGGCAACGTTGCGGCGAAGAACACCGAATATATCTGCTATTCGACGCCGAACAAGGCGGCGATGGACCGTCTCAGTGAGGAATTCACCGAGGACGAGACCTACAATCCTTCGGAGGAAGTGCTTGCCCGCTGCGAGGTGTTCCACGATCTCGGCGAATTTGTCGAAGTGTTCAACGCGGCATGGAGCAAAATCAAGTCTTCGAACTGAGGAGGACCTATGGAGCAGTTAAAGAAAACGCTGCGGGAGCTCATGGCGATCGACAGCACGACCGGCTTCTTCGTCGAAATGGACGAATATCTGCTTGCGGAAGCGAAGCGCATGGGCATCCCCGCCGTGCAGCTCAATAAGGGCGGCGTGCGGTTCGATCTCGGCGGCGAGGGCAACCCCGTGACGATCGCCGCGCACGTCGACGCGATCGGGCTCATGGTCCGGCAAATCAACGCGGACGGAACGCTTTCCGTCATCAAGGTCGGCGGTGTGCATCCGTATTACGCGCTCGACTGGAACTGCCGCGTGCATGCGAGGAGCGGCAAGGTCTACACCGGCACGGTCCGCCGCAAGAACCCGAGCGTGCATCTGATGAGCCCGTCCGAAAAGGAAACGCCGATGGACCTCGACACGAACCTCGTGCTTTTGCTCGACGAGGACGCGTATTCCCGCGCGGACGTCGAAGCTTTGGGCATCACCTGCGGCGATCAGGTCGCGATCGAAACGCGCTATCTGGAGACCGAAAACGGCTTCATCAAGAGCCGTTACCTCGACGACAAGGCAAGCGCCGCGACGCTTCTGGCGCTCGCGCAGCGTGTTGCGGACGGCAGGGTGAAGCTCAACCGCAAGGTCAGCTTACTCTTCACCGAGTACGAGGAGATCGGTCACGGCGGCGCCTGCGGCATTCCCGCGGACACCAAAGATCTCATCGCGGTCGACATCGGCTGCATCGGGCTCGACCACGACAGCAACGAGCACAAGGTCACGATCGCCACAAAGGACGCGGCGTTCCCGTATCACACCGTGCTGACCGACGAGCTTGTGAAGCTCTGCGAAAAGAACGGCATTCCGTATGCGCTCGACATGATGGTCCCGAGCTACGGCTCGGACGCGGACGTGTCTTTGCGCGCGGGCTACGACGTGCGTCATGCATTGATCGGTCCCGGCGTCCGCGAAACGCACGGCTACGAGCGCACGCACGAGGACGCTTTGAAAGCGACGCTCGATCTGATCACCGCCGTCGTCGAAGCATAAAGAACCGTCACCATAAGGACGCTTTACGGCGTCCTTTTTCTTTTGGAAAGACCGAAGGTAAAGACAAAAACGAGCAGCAGACCGAAGCCGCAGGAGAGGGAGACGGCGAGCAGGTCAAAGGTGTTTTGCAGCATTTCACGACCGGTCGCCATGGTCGGCACGGTCGTGTCGGGACAGAACAGCGGCGTGAGAAAAAAGACGGCGAGCGCGGCGGCGAGCGCCGGGAAAAGCCGCGTCAGACCGTATCGCGGGAGGGACAGCGGCAGAACCGAGGCGCTTTGCAGAAGAACGGACAGCCCGCCGGACTGAACGAAAAACGCGCACAGCGCAAGCCGCAGCGGAAGCGAAAGCGGTAGCGCGGCGATCGCATTCGCGCCGGAGGTCATTTCAAAGAGACCGAGCGCGGCGGCGCGGACGGTCGGCGCGGACGTGCCGAACAGACGAAAAACACCGGCGGATTCAACGAGCGCGCCGAATACGGACGCGAACACGATGCAGCCGCCGATGTTCAGGATCGCGTTTACGCCTTCACCGATCGACGCCGGAAGATCGCGGGAGAGCGCGAACGGTTCGCCTTTCTTTGTTTCAGCGAACGAAACGCGCGAAAGCGGGATCAGACCCAAAAGCGCCGTTCCGTAGACGCCGAGCAGCAGGGGAAGCGCGGTTTTCGGATCGCGGAACATCCCGGCGGAGACGACGGAGATCAGAAACACCGGGTTCGGGAGGTTACAGAAAGCGGCGGCTTTTTGCGCGTCGGAAAGCGACAGCGCGCCGTCGCGGTACAGTTTTCCCGCGAGTTTTGCGCCGACCGGATATCCGCCTAAAAACCCGAGCGGCAGAAGGAGAAGCGGCGCGAGCCGCTTGGGAAGCCGGGAAAAGAGATCGCTGCGGCAGAGCAGCGACGATGCGACGAGGTACGGCAGAAGCGACGGCAGCACCCGCGTCCACCACAAAAGCGCCGCGTCCGAAGCCGCCGAAAACGCGGCGTCCGGCACGGCGATCAGACCGAACAGGATCAAAAGCGGTAGGATGAATCGCATAACGCCCTCCGGAAAAGCGTATGCGATTTTTCGCGGGGCAAGACCTACCGGTCGAGCAGCGCGCGGATCTCCGGAAGCAGCTTTGCCGCCGCGGCGCGTCCGACCGCGATGCATTTTGCCGCGTCGTGCGGAACGATGCGGCTCATGAACGACACGTCGGGCCGGATGATGACGTCCGCGCGGCACGGCGCAAGGCGCTCGATGGCGGCGCGCATGATGTCCACCGAGCGGAACGCCACGCGGTAGGCGTTGGACCGGCGCTTCACATACGGCGCGGGAATGGAAAGATCGACGCCGATCACCACGTCGGCGCCGTTTTCGCGCAGAATGTCGACGGGGATCGCCTCCACGGTGCCGCCGTCGATGTAGGTGTGATCGCCGATCACGGCGGGATGCAGCAGCGCGGGGATCGCGATGCTCGCCCGCACGGCAAGGGACAGCGGACCGCTGTGCAGATAGCGCGTTTCGCCGGTGTCGAGGTCGACCGCGGAGCACCAGAAGGGGACGCACGTTTCGGAAAACGTGCGGTTGTCCGTCACAATGCCGCAGAGCCGCTGAAACTTCCTGCCGGAAAAAAGCCCGGTGCGGAACGGATCGGGCGGATCGAGCACGTCGCGTCTGCGAAGCTTCGCGGCGAACGCGCCGAGTGCATACAGGTCCATTTCCGCGGCGTATGCCGCGCCGACGAACGCGCCGACCGAAGCGCCGGAAATCATGTCGATCGGGATGCCCGCTTCCTCAAGCACCTGCAGGATCCCGATGTGCGCCATCCCGCGCATGCCGCCCGATCCGAGCGCGACGCCGACGCGTTTTCTGTTTGCCCGCATGCCGTTTTCCTCCGATGCATTTTTCGGTTAGTATGCGATCGCACGGGCGTTTTATGCGGGTCGGAATATGGACAAAACGGAACGGCGATGCTATAATAAAACGGCAAAGAAAGGGGTGAAACACCATGAGAAAAATGATCAAAGAAAACGCCAAGTCCGCATTGCGCGCACGGTACTGGCCGATCGTCGGACTCGAGCTTGTTGCCGGCGCGCTGGTCGGCGGCTTCAACGGTCTTTCGACAAGCATCAGCAAGGGAGACGTCTCCGATCTTCAGGAGTTTTTCGGCGGCAATTCCGCTGCCAATCAGAAGGTGCTCGGCATCGTTATGGCGATCGCTGCGCTGGCTGCCGTCGTCGCCGTCCTGTATGCATTCCTGTTCGGCAACGTTATCTCCGTCGGCATTTCGGGCGTCCGGCTCAAAGCATACCGCAGGGAAGCGTTCGGCTTCAACGACCTTTTTTCGGGTTTGAAACAGTACGGACGCTGCGTCGGGACGATGGCGCTTCAGACGCTGTTCATCATGCTCGGCTTCTTCTGCTTCTTCGTACCCGGCATCATCGTCGCGCTCGGACTCTTCGAGGTCCCGTATCTGCTGGCGGACGATCCGTCGGTCTCCGGCATGGCGGCGATCCGCCGTTCGTGGGAGAACATGAGGGGGTACAAGGGCAAGCTGTTCGTGCTCGGACTGTCCTTCATCGGCTGGCTGGTCCTGACGGCGCTGACCTTCGGCATCCTCGGCATTTTCTACACCGGACCGTACATCGCGCTTGCGGAAGCGGGCTTCTATCACGAGAAGCACGCCGAAACCGCGGCGGAAACGCCGGTCGTCGAAGCATAAGTTTTTGTGCAGCAAAAAAAGAACCGCCCGGACAGGTGGTTCTTTTCATATGCGTCGATTCAGTCGGTCAAACGCGCAAGCAGCGTGTCGATCTGCGGTTCCGTCATGCCGACGGACAGCAGAAACCGTCTTGCGTAGAAGGAGAGGTCCGCCGTCGTGATGTCGACGGAATCGTCATCGACGATATAGCGGATCATTGCGACCAGGTTCCGGTTCAGGATCGTGTCGTACTTCGCTTTGTCGCTCTGCTCGGTGATCTGATAATAGTTGTCGTAGGTTACCATGTAGTCGTCGACGATTTCACGATAGCTTGCACCGCAAAGCGCCTCCAAAAGCATGCACATAAAGCCGGTGCGGTCCTTTCCCTCCGTGCAGTGCACAAGATAGGGACCCTCCTGCTCGGACATGGCAATAAGCCCGTCACGGACCTTTGCCTTGAAGTCATCCGCCTGGAAGTTCATGCTCATGGAGAGCAGGATGACGTGTCCGCTCTGATAGAGGGACAGCCAGTACGGCGAGTTGAAATCCTCTTTTTCAATGTATTTCTGTACTTTTGCGTCGTTATCGGCAAGGTCGACGATGCAGTTCACGCCGGCTTCTTTGATGAGTGCGTCCACGTACGGCGCGCGATTGTGCTGATTGTCGCACGGGGAGGCGGAACGAAACAGGATGTTTTTCCTGAGCTTGCCGAGGTTGACGGCGCGGAAGTTTGCAAAGACAACGTCGCTCGGATACTTTTCGCGCTCGTCCTGATAGTGGATGTCGCTGGCTTCCTGCACGTTCAAATATTTCCCGTGCTCCTTCAATGTGACGGTCGCGGTCATGCTCTCGTCGAGTCCGGCGACCTCCCAGATGTCTGCGCCGTAGTTGATTGCCGCCTTGATGTAGTCATAGCCGGGATATGCAACAAGAAGCGGATTGCCGACGTCGACATAATAGCCGTTGTAATACGGAAGATCGTCCATTGTGTAGCCGTTCGAGAACGATACCGTCACGCTGTCACCGTACAGAAACCCCTTCGCATTGAAGTCTTCGATCGTCATGGTGAGATAGACGCCGCCGAATTCCGGCTCATGAATGACGTTCAGATCACGGACGGAAAGCGCGTCATCCTGCTTTTTCGTGCAGGCGGGCATACAGAAGAGAAAGCAGAGGGCGACCGAAAGTACGGCAAGCATCCGTCTGCGATTTTTCATAGGGATCTCCTTTCGATAAAGCGCCCGATCCGCCATGCGAATCGGGCGCTTGTATTTTTTTCGCTTATGCTTTGCCGTTACAGCCGAGCACGTCGACGAGCTTGTGCTGAACCATCTTCTGGATCGCGGCGCGCGCGGGCTTCAGATACTGGCGCGGGTCGAAGTGATCCGGATGCTCATTGAAGTACTGACGGATGCAAGCCGTCATCGCAAGGCGCAGGTCACTGTCGATGTTGATCTTGCAGACCGCCATGCGCGCGGCTTCACGAAGCTGTTCCTCGGGAATGCCGACCGCATCGGGCATCTTGCCGCCGTTCTCGTTGATGATCTTGACGAATTCCTGCGGCACGGAGGAAGAACCGTGCAGAACGATCGGGAATCCGGGCAGGCGCTTTTCAACTTCGCGGAGGATGTCGAAACGGAGGGGCGGGGGAACCAGCAGACCCTGCTCGTTGCGCGTGCACTGCGCGGCGGTGAACTTGTATGCGCCGTGGCTCGTGCCGATTGCGATCGCCAGGGAGTCGCAGCCGGTGCTCTCGACGAACTCCTGTACGTCGTCGGGATGCGTATAGGACGAATCCTCTGCGGAAACGTTGACCTCGTCTTCGACGCCCGCCAGCGTGCCGAGCTCTGCCTCGACGACCACGCCGTGATCGTGTGCGTATTCGACGACCTGCTTGGTGATGGCGATGTTCTCCTTGAGCGGGAGACCGGACTTGTCGATCATGACGGAGGTGAAGCCGCCGTCGATGCAGCTCTTGCACAGCTCAAAGCTGTCGCCGTGGTCCAGATGGACGCAGATCGGCAGGTCAAAGCCCGCGTTCTGCTCGGCGTCCTCGATTGCCGCCTCGATCAGCTTCATCAGATAGATGTGGTTCGCGTATGCACGCGCGCCCTTCGATACCTGAAGAATCAGCGGAGCGCGTTCCGCGATCGCCGCCGCGGTGATGCCCTGAATGATCTCCATGTTGTTGACGTTGAATGCGCCGATCGCGTATCCGCCGTCGTATGCCTTTTTGAACATTTCGGTGCTTGTTACGATTGCCATACCAAAATTCTCCTTTTTAAGATTCTGAGATTATTATATATCCCGCAAAAAGGAATTGCAACCGAAACTTTTTTGGGCTATACTGATAAAAAAGAGTACGGAGGCAATTATGACCGAAAAAATGCTTTCCCTGATCATACCCGTCTATTTTGAAGAGGAGGTTCTTCTGGAATCCTTCCGCCGCATGGACGCCGCCATGCAGGCGACGGGGCACCCGTACGAGATCATCTATGTCAACGACGGCAGCCGGGACGGCACGATGAAGGAGCTTCGCCGGCTTGCAAAGGAGCATCCGGATACGGTGAAGGTCTATTCGTTCTCACGCAACTTCGGGCACCAGCTTGCCGTGACCTGCGGCATGGATCACGCAAAGGGCGACGCGCTGATCATCATCGACGTCGACCTGCAGGACCCGCCGGAACTGATCCCGAAGATGGTGGAGCTTTGGAAGAACGGCGCGGACATCGTGTACGGCAAGCGCCTGAAGCGAAAGGGCGAGACGGTGTTCAAAAAGCTGACCGCAAAGCTCTATTACCGGATTCTGTCCTCCATGAGCGCGTACCCGATCCCGCTTGACACCGGCGATTTCCGGCTTCTGGACCGCAAAGTCGCAGACGTCTTTTTGAAGATGCGCGAGCAGGCGCGCTTTTTGCGCGGCATGTCCGCATGGATGGGATTCGAAGCCGTTCCGATCGAATATGTGCGTGAGGAGCGCGCCGCGGGCAAGACGAAGTATACGCTGAAAAAGATGATCAAGCTCGCGCTCGACGGCATTTTCAACTTTTCTTCAAAGCCGCTGGAGCTTCCGTTCGGCTTCGGCGTCGCGCTCGGCATCCTGGGCGTGTTCGGGCTGATCGCGATGATCGTCCTGACCGCGATCTTCGGAACGGGCTGCCCGCAGTGGCTGTGGGCGGTCGTCGGCGGGGTGCTGCTGCATGCGCTCACGCTTTGCTGCATCGGCGTGCACGGCATGTACCTCGGCAGAATGTACGACGAGCTCAAGGATCGTCCGCTTTACATTGTTGCGGAATCGCTGAATACCGATAAAGACTGATTGTTTCAATGTGCTCCCGGCCGATGCGGGAGCGCATTTTGTGTTCCGACAAATATTGACATTGTTCTGCACAAATAGTATACTGTATATAATCTTTTAAAGGAGGGTAATTTCATGAAAACAACGACCGGGCGCGAAAGACAAACTTCCAAGAAGTACAGCGCGCTGATTCGCGCCGTCATTCTGGCGGTGATTGCGGTGCTGGTGTACGTGATCGGAAGAAGAACGGGGATCTTTACGGAGATTCCGAAGCTCAACCTGAACGGAAAAGCTGTCCTTCGCGGCGTCTTGATTCTGCTTACCATGTTTGCAGCCGAAGGATTGCTCATCTTCCTGCTGAACCTTTTGAAACCGAAAAACAACCGTGCCCGCACGCTCGTTTCCCTGATCAAGAACATGCTGCGGTACGCGGTCATTCTCGCGGCGATCTGCATAGCGCTGACAATGTTCAATGTCGATATCGTGACGATCCTCGCCGGTCTCGGAATTTTAGCTCTGATCATCGGCTTCGGCGCAGAGAGCTTGATCGCCGATATCGTCACCGGTATGTTCATCCTGATCGACAATCAGTATAACGTCGGCGACATCATCGAGGTCGACGGCTTCCGCGGCACGGTCACGGAGATCAACGTCCGTTCCACGGTGCTCACCGACGTCGGCGGCAACGTCAAGATCATCAACAACTCGGACATGAAGAACGTTCTGAACCGTTCGGACAATTTCTCCAAGTCCGTTTCCGACTTCGCGATCCCGTATGAGACGGATCTCGAAGAGCTCGAAAAGAAGATTCCGGATCTCCTCGAAGAGATCTATCAGAACAACCAGCCGCTGATGAAGGCGAAGCCGGATTATCTCGGTCTCAACAAGCTCGATGACAGCGCGGTCGTGTTGAGATTTACGGTCGACGTCGCGGAGGGCGACATCTTTGCCGGCGCGCGCGCATTGAACCATGACCTGTTCATCGGCATGCGCAAGCTCGGCATCGAGGTTCCGTTCCCGCAGCTCGATCTGCACCAGAAATGAGGAAAAAGGCGCACGAGTTCAACGGAACGCCCACAGAGTTCCGTAAGGACGGCGCGCCTGAATTTCCTGCGCTGCCCGACGAGTTCAACCGGTTTATAAAACCCCGGAAGAAAACGGAGGACAAGCGTTCGCGTCGTTTGCGCAGGATGCTGATTTTTGCCGCAGCGGGGCTTATAACGATCGGACTGTTTCGTCCGGTGCCTGCCGCAGCGCAGCCCGGGGAGGCGGAGGGAACGGCACCCGTACAGACGGCGCTGCCTTCCGAACATTCCGAACCGACTGTGACTCCGACGGTGAAGCCCACGCAGGTTCCGACGCCCGAACCGACACCGGAGCCGGTACCGGGTGCGGAAGCGGTCTTCATCCGTTCCTCTCTGGTGTATTTCGGAACGGTACGGTTTTCTGTGCCGGACCGGATCACAGAAGCGGGGATGCGGATATGGGATCCCGATTTCGGCGTGACGGCAACGGAGCACACGTTTACCCGTGAGGAGATCGACAGCGGCGTGTTTACGATCGCGAGATATGACGCAAACGGCTTCTGCATGGAGCATTCGGATGTGTACAGCCGGGTCGATCGTGAACCGAGACTGACTTTGGAAACGACGGTCACATACCGGACGGAGACGGGAGAGGAGACGCTGACAGAGAATACTGCGGCGGAAGCCGTACCGTGGGTCAATGTGAATTATGATACCGAAGAGGACATCGGAGGCGTCATTGAATGGATGTACGGGACGGTATACCCGAACCATTTCGTCGTACGCATCGAAGAGGTGCCGACAGATCATCCGCGGGTCATTTTCGGAGACGACGTCAGCATGCTCGGCAATGGCGATACGCTGGTTACGATCACGGTCGACGGAACGATGCTGGCGGGCGAGTTCGATCCGGTTGACGGGTTCGGATACATTTACGACGGAGAGAAGTATTATAACTTCGTATTCGCCGTTCCTCTGCCGGACAGTTTTCCGACGCACGGAACCGCCCGCGTTGCGGTCAAACAAAAACTGGTCGATCACGATTTCATATTTGAAAAAGAACCCTTTGACATCACGTATTGAGAAGAATAATGCCTGAAGGGAGGGGATGGAACAACCCGCAGACAGGGTTGGACCGATCCGGGATGAGACAGAGCATTGAAGAAATGAATCAAATCGCACCGGACTTTCCGGATCCGAGCGCAAAGGAGTTTGCGCCGCTTCCGGACGAGTTCAATCGCGATACGCCGAAGAAAAAAGCAACGAAGAAAAAACCGTCGACGATCCGCAAGGTGATGCTGTATATGGCGACCGCCGGCGTCGTTACGGTCGGCGTAATCACGCCGGTCGTGAAGTTGAACCCGCCCGAGAAGCCGCCGAAGGTCGTGGAAACGGTGACGGAATCGCCGTCTCCGTCGACTGCCGCAACGGAAACGGCGAAACAGCCGGTCACGCCCAGCCCGACGCCCACTCCGACACCTGCGCCGACAGCCACGCAGACGCCCGAGCCCACCGAAGAGCCGACTCCGACGCCGACGCCTACACCGACGCCGCGTATGACGGGGCAGATCCACATCACGATCTACTCAGAGGTCTTTGACAGAAGCGTTGCCATACAGGGCGAGTACCCGAGCGAGGTGCTTGTAAACGAGACGGTTGCTGCGGAGACGTTTAACGAGTATGAACTGCCGCCGCTTCCCGAACAGAAAGGGTACACGGCGCTTGGCTATGTACTGCTGAAATCCAGCGGCGCGGAGTACCTTGAAAGTCTGTGTGACGGCAGCGCGGAGCCGTCCGTGATCGGATCGGTTGCGCTTGACAAAACGCTGACGGCGGACGATCTCGAGATCGTGCCCAAGAATATCGAGGGCGTATACGAGGCGGAGATCCACGTTGTATGGCTTGCCGACGACAGCAAGCACATTCTCCAGTTCTACGACGGAACAACACTGTTCGGCGAGTATAAGGTCGGTTTCCCGGTCGAATCCGAACAGATGATCTATCTGGAACCGTTCCCGAAACCGAAGCGCGAGGGCAAGACCTTCGTCGGCTGGTGCGACGTCGACGGATATCTGATCGATGCGGTCACCTATTACGATTTCTTTATGAAACTGCCGTGGGCGAAGACAAAGGATGAGCGCGCAATGGCAAGACCGATGCCGTGCAAGGTCTATGCCTGCTGGTCGGACGGCTCCGGCGGCGCGCCCGATCCGACACCCAGACCTCCGTATTATACGCCGAAACCGACGCCGACTCCGACGCCGACGCCGTACTCGCCGACTGTTGAACCGGTGTATTATTCAGTCGAGATCGGACCGATGTGCGGTTTCTCCGAAGGCAGTTCCGGCGGAGGAACGAGGTCGGTTGCAAGCGGAGGAAGCGTAACGGTCTATGTCGTTATTGTGGATATCACCGACGATGTCACCGCGGAGTTTTCGGTTGCTTATCTGACCAGCGGTACCGAGACGAACATCCCGGTGTCTCCGTACAAAACAGAAGCAATCAATGTCGAAGAATACCGTGTCTATTTCAGGATCACTCTCACGGTCACGGAAGACATGATGATCGACTTCCCGTGGTAATGACACAAAAGAAGCCCTGATTTCGGGGCTTCTTTTTTGATGCAGCGAATCGGCGGACATGGGAAGGGAATGACATTTTTACGCAAATCTTACGCGAAACGCTTGCTTTTTTCGCCCGTTTGTTGTACGATAACAAAAGAAAAAATATATTCTATGGAGGTATATATTTATGGTAAGAGTTGCAATCAACGGTTTCGGCCGCATCGGCCGTCTTGCGTTCCGTCAGATGTTCGGCGCGAAGGGCTACAAAGTCGTTGCGATCAACGACCTGACCAGCCCTGCGATGCTGGCGCACCTTCTGAAGTACGACACCGCGCAGAAGGGTTACTGCGGCGTGATCGGTGAGAACAAGCACACCGTCACCTCGAAAGAACCGGTGTTTGAAGAAGACGGCAAGACCGTGAAGGTTCCCGGCTCCATCACCGTGGACGGCACGGAGATCACCATCTATGCAGAGCCGAAGGCGCAGAACCTGCCCTGGAAGAAGCTGCGCGTCGACGTCGTGCTCGAGTGCACCGGCTTCTACACCAGCAAGGCAAAGGCGCAGGCGCACATCGATGCAGGCGCAAAGAAGGTCGTCATTTCCGCGCCGGCAGGCAACGATCTGCCCACCATCGTCTACAACGTCAACAACAACATTCTCACCAAGGAAGACAAGATCATC
>JAEEGF011919118.1_pt1 | contig 13252 bp, 9 predicted proteins | sample 9134171 | NCBI WGS metagenome assembly JAEEGF01 (sample SAMN16246542, study PRJNA631951) | gut metagenome | biome: gut microbiome; feature: rumen; material: AP-attached | host: Bos | place: Iran: Karaj | collected 2018-10
ACAAGGGCCGTTCCTTCCGCCAGGGCCTGATGTGCGGCATCTGCGGCGAGCACGGCGGCGATCCGAAGTCCATCGAGTTCTTCAACACGATCGGCATCGACTACGTCTCCTGCTCCCCGTTCCGCGTCCCCATCGCTCGTCTCGCCGCCGCCCAGGCCGAGATCAAGCAGAACGCGAACGCGTAAGCGAAAGCGCGACACAATGAAAAGCCAGCCTCGTTTGGGGCTGGCTTTTTTTCGAGCACAGAAGAAAGAGCCTGAACGGATGGATAATACGCCACATCCGAAACAAACTATGTCAATGTGGCAATGGCATCGCTCTACTTCCCTCACCGACCATATTCGCTTTGAAGGGAAAGACCAACCTCTCCAACTCATCAATCCCGCTGGTCTGTACAAGAACTATCTCACCCCGCAAAACCTTCCCGAAACCATTTCCAGCGGAGAAACGGTCAATCTCGACAAAGGCTACTACAAGGGCGTCCTCTTTAGCATTCCAGGCGCAGAGGTCAAGGTCAATGGTGAGTGGATTGCCTTTGATAACAAGAACAAGGAAGTCATCCTTTCCCAGAATCCGATGAACCCGAAATGGAGACTCAACAGTGACCTCTTGAAGAAATACGGCTATACATCTTGCCAGACAGTCGAAGGCCTGATTATAACCGTCGATGATAAGTGGGGCGGACTAAGGCTTGAGGTTACGATGACGGTACAAGTCCGGTAGAGGTATGAATAACGGCAGCTACTTCATAAATGGAGTGGCTGCTTTATTGACTATATTTGCAATACTTGCGTCAATGATGCAGGGCCCGTCTGCCCACGGTCATCTCGAAAGGAGTGACCGTTTTTCTTTTGGTAGGACTCTTTGTCGGATAAGGGTTTTTCTATATATTTGTAAGAGAGAATAACTAACCCCGATATTTTAGCTTATCAAATATGATATTTGATCATTTGTATCGAGCCGTGAGAAGTGCTTTTGTCTTTCTCATGGGTACTCTTGTGATGGCTTGTGGAGAGGATAATCCTGAGCCGGAAACGAAACCGGAGATTACTGTCGATGCATCCTGCCTGGAAGTGTATTCTTCCGGTATCAGGGTTGAAGCCGAACCTCAGGGTGGGACATTCACGAAAGAGATTCTTTTCACGGCGACGGACAATTGGACGGCATCCATCACGGGTGCAGGATCGACCGACTGGGTATCTGTTCGTCCTTCTTCGGGTGTTGCAGGCAAGGGTTCTGTGGCCATCTCGGTTACGACAAATGACTCTGAGCTTGAACGTCGTGCCGAGGTGGCGATTGTGTGCGGTAATGTCAGCAAATCGTTTACAGTAATACAGGATGGAAGGGTCCCGGTTGTTCGTGACTTAAGTTCTCTCGGTGAGGACAAGTTCCAGATTGTTTCCTTGACGGATGACAACGTTATGTCGGTCCTTGCATCGGAGGATGCTCTTCCTAAGGTGGATGATTATATCTGTTCGGGAATAACGGAACAGTTCCCCTATGGCTTTTTCTTTCGGGTGGACGCAATCGAACCGTCCACTAAAGCCACAAGATTAGGGGGAATGCTATTATACAACCTGAAAGTCAGTCAGGTTACGCTTCAAGTGATTCTGGGTCTCATGGATAAGAGCATTGGCGGTAAATGGCTGGATTTTTATGATGTCGAAGTGGACGAAGAAGAATACTATGCTGAGACCGGGGCACATATTGAGAAGGATGAGGATGACGGATACAAAATAGTTGATAAGACAATTAATCTTTCCAAAGATTTCCTTGAAGAAAAAGATGAGAGTTTCAAGATTGAAGGGTCAGTGTCGGTATTGTTGAAATTGCTTCCCAAAAGGGTCAGTGCATACTTTTATGTCGATGGAAGGGACGCTATCATAGGGCAGGATATTGAATTGTCTTCCATTTTTACAACAACTTGGGATGTAAAAGGGACGATATCAAAAAAAGTCAAACTGATCCCGGAAGACACGGTTCCACTCAAGCCCATTACCGTCTGGGTAGGTTTTCCGCTGATCCTCACTCCAGAATTAACCTTGGAACCACTCAACGTAAACGGTAAAATAGAAGCGGAATTCAAATCCTCTTATACTAAGAAATATAATTTCGGAGTGGCCTATTATTTCGATTTGAACAGAATCAGCTTCTCACCCCTTGATGAGCATCCGGAGTATTTCTTTTGGAAACAAATAGAAGACCCCGTGGACGATGATACGAGTAGTTTAACACTAAAAGGATCCGTTGGTCTCGAGACTGTCCTGAAAGCCAACATGGGCGTTTACGGTTCGAATAAAACGCTAGATATGCGGGTTAATCTACTAACGATAGAGGCCACTGGCAAATTAGAGAACAAATTGTCGGCATCACTCGGAATAGAGGAGGATTTGTCGGGGGCTCCGGAGACGTATAGCGTAGAAGACAAGTGCGCCCTTACTACGGAACTGAAGACTGAAGCCAAGGTCATTTATCTGAAAGTCAAAGACGAGAATGAGAAAGAACTTGTTTCTTTAGAAACGAAGTTCCCCGAAAAATCCTGGGGAAAACTGAACTGGTTCGAAGAGTTTCTCTATACAAAAACACTTTTCTATCCCGAGTTTGGCGGCACCGATGTGACATTCACCAACCGTTCACCAGCCGAAGTCAGGATAAAGACGAAAAAGTATAAACCATTCTTCAAGAGAGTCTTCACCGAGTCATCCCGGGGAATTCTGATATACAAGGGGAATACGCTCATTGCGAAAATAGAGTCTGATGTGGCGCCAGATGACGGAAGGAAACCCCAGCAACTTGAATTCATCGTACCTGATGATTTCGAGAGGAATGTGAGATACTATGTTTACCCGTATACATTTGGCGCCACATTCCTTTTCAACCGTCCGGGCACAGTTGTTCGCGATCCTGTCTCTTTCATCATCGACGATGAGGGACACCTGGCTAGCACTACGATTGACGATGTCCCGGGAACCAATCTATAAGATCTTGAAATTCAATAATAATGAGTCATAATACACATATCCTTGGATTACTTGCAACGGCTGTGTTGCTGGTCGGTTGCGAAAGGGAGAATGTCGATGATTCCCGCCTGTATCATATCATCCGTGGCAGTCTCGGGGTTACGACGAGGGTTTCATTGGAAAATGACCCCGATGATTCCCTGTCCTATCACTCCATCTGGAAGGGATTCGAACACATCGATGTCTTCTACGAGTACGACGGTAAGTATTTCGATGACCCGCCGAGAGTTCCGATTGAAGAGGTGACCGCCGACGGAAAAGGGGCGACTTTCAGGTATGAAGTCCCCCGCGAATGGCAGAAAAGCGGTGCGGAACAGTATGATGTCAAGTGCTTTACTACGATTAGCAGGGCTGCGGTAGCGGAAGATGGGTATCTTTATTATAACGCGTCCCTGCATCGTGAGCCCATGGACAGTTATGTTTTCACAGTCTATTGTGAGGGAACGGTCGTCAATGGCGTCCTGAATGCCACTTTCCATCACTACTACACATATGAGCTTCTTCATATTTCCAACACATCCGATTCTGACATCGAGTTTTCTCTACTCGGTTTTGAAGGGACTCCGTGGTATAAGGAGAAAGGATCTCTGTGCATTGACGATGGCTCGTTTATGATTGATGCTCCGAGTACAAAGCAGCCTATTAGAGAGAGCAATCCGATCATTATCAAGCCAGGCGAGAGTAAGATTATTGTGTCGGCGTATATCCCGAACGGAAACACCATAAATGAGGCGAGGATGGTCACAAAGATCAATGGCGAATATGTCTATTCATCCAATAGGCTGTCCTCAGAAGTGTCACTGAAACAAGGTCATGCCTACCATATGTATGCCGTTTGGGACGGCATTGAATTGAAGTTTAAGAGTGGAGAGTGGAATCCTGGCAGTTCTGAAGTCGACGCCAGAGGTTCCGGGTACGGGACTGATGGAAATGGGGATGTCCGTGGCTCCGGGCTCGGCTATGGCACGGATTCGGAGGGGAATATCGTCGGAGGCGGTTCGGGATACGGATCGGATAGTTCCGGTAATATATCCAGTGGAGGTTCCGGGTATTCGAATGCTAATTAGTTGGATAATAATTAAATAAAACATACGATATGAAAACAAGATTCTTTCTTCTGTCTCTGGCTTTGGCTTCGGTGACGTTGTCTTGTACGGACAAGCTTTCCGAACAGTTGATGTGGGGCGAGGGCGTCATGGCAACCATCCCCGGTTATGAGGATGCGGATGGCACACGGGTTTCCTTCGTCAATGGTTTGGGCAATTTCAGATGGAGCAACGGTGACTGCATCGGCGTATGCCGGAGTTCTTCGTCTTCCAACGGAACGGCCGCATTTACGCTGTTGAAAGGCGGTGAATCCGTGGGTAATTTCATCAACGACTCCTTCTCGCTGCTGACCAATACGGATTATTATGCCTTCTATCCGTTTACGACCGGCGTGACCGCTTCGTCATATCCGGTCAATATGGCGAATCAGGTCCAGAATGGGAACAATGACTTGAGTCATATCGGACAGACCAATTACATGGCCACGAAGTTCACGACGGACGATAACGGAAAGGCATCTTTCACCTTCTCTAACATCGGTGCGGTCATCCAAGTCCATTTTACGGCTGAAAAAGAGGATACCTATAAGAGCATGAGCATCACTTCCAATGGGACGCCCTTCACGATCCGGGCCAAGTATAATCTGGCCAGTGAGACCGTCGCCGAACCCTATACGAATGAGATGGTCAGGGTCCTGTTCGGAGATGAGGGAATGCATGTCTACAATGGAGAGAGTGTGACTGTGAGTATGCTCGTTTTCCCGGATGACCTGAGCCAGAGTACCCTCACTTTTTCTGTAAAGAATGCCAATGGTGTCGCCAAGGAATTTTCCCTGTCAGGGTTTGCTTTCAGCAAGGGAAAGATATATCATTTCTATGAGGATGACTCCAAGGGGAATCCTCCCTATGGAGGATGTCCTGATGGCAATCACCCTCATGCGATTGACTTGGGTCTTCCGAGCGGAACGCTGTGGTCCTGTATGGATTTGGGGGCCGTTACCCCTATTTCTGGTGGAATCGCTTTTTCCTGGGGAGAAACGGATTTTGTAGAGAAGAACAATGCCACTTGGTCAAATTATAAATTCATGACGGATTCTTATGACAACCAATGGGGTATTTCGAAGTATCAAGTTGCCGACGGTCAGAAGGATGGCGTGTGGTACAATGAGGCGGGAGAATTCATCGGTGACAACAAAAGAACTCTCGAAATGATTGATGATGCTGCCCGGCAAAACTGGGGAGCGCCGTGGAGAATCCCGACAAAGGAAGAAGTGGATGAACTTAACAATTATACGAATTTGTCCCGGACTGAGAATTACAATGGTACAGGACAATATGGTTATATTCTTTCCAAGAAAAAAACACACGGAGCCTATACTCTCAGGGATCCGCACATACTCTTTAGAGGATCACAATATAAGTTGAATATTTATTGGTATAATGGTAGTGGCCTATATTGGACATCCACGCTTCAACAAGTAACCCAAAAAGCGTATTTGTTCGATTTTGGTTATCGTGAGAGTGGTTTTACGCGGGATCCATCTCGATACACCAAAAAGTATATCCGTCCCGTCCAATCCAAAAACTGACAAGAATAGTAATCTCCACCATACTCCCAAAAGCTGTCTGGCATCCCCATCAAGATGCCAGACAGTTAAGTAAACCACCTATAAAACCTCACCCATACAATTCTTACTCAACGCCTACGACGGTAAAGGCATGCTGGAAAAGCGGATGGCGGTCCGTCCCCGCCATCTGGAAGGAATGGCCCGGTTGGGCGGGCATGTCATCTGTGCCGGCGGACTGCTGGACGGGGGCGGGAAGATGAAAGGGTCCGTGCTGATCCTGGATTTCCCGGACCGCAGCGGATTGGACAAATACCTCTCCGAGGAGCCCTATGTGCAGGAGCGCGTATGGGAAAAGATTGAAATTGAGCGGATTAACGTCGTTATTCCGAAATAGGGCATCGATTCCCCGAGAAAGCCGATGGACCGCTAGAACGGAATTGGCAGCGAATCATGCAGCACAAACAGGTGGATGCTATAATTTAGAACATACGACTATGATTACACGGAAATTGCTTGTCTAGTGCATAGTATACTTTCTCTCCAGTTCTGGCCATAGAATGAAGACCGACCAAATCTCCCGGGATATCTCCGAGAGCGAGATGAAGCCGACTATCGACAGAATACAGTAAGGTAAACAATGACATACAGCGTAACTCTGTTGACGCCCAGGCCCGTCTGCCCACGGTCATCTCGAAAGGGGTGACCGTTATTTATTGCCATCCAATTATTGAATACTGCTCAATCACTACTCCTTCCTTGTATATTGCAAAACCCCGTTTTCCATTCTTGAGAACGATCCCACAGTATCGACAACCAGGTCTTTTCCCGGCTGCTTTGGCTCTCTTCAGGGCTTCTTTGAGGGTATGGCAGTAATAGGTAGTCATATCGGCGGTAAAGATATCCTGAGATATGGCCAAAGGATGGTACAAATAAAAAGGACCTTCACCGATGAAGTGAAGGTCCTTGATTCGTTGCATTATGATTGTTGTTAATCGGCGTAAACGGGACGAACCGACTGCCCGCAGCAACGGTAGGAGCCGCTGTACCTGCCGACATTGCCGGAATCGAAGTCCGCGTTCCACGCGCTGTTCGGAGTGCCCGTAGAGAGGGAAGAGGACCAGTATTCTCCGAGGAAACCCAAACTACTGATGCCGGTGACGCTCCGGTAGCTGGCGGCGGGAAGGAATATGCTATTTCCATTGCTGGCGGTAACCAGCATTCCATTCACTCCGTTCTGCTTGGTCCAGGTCCAGGTGCATTTCTCTCTCAACTCTGTCCACTCCGCATCCGTCGGTATTCGCCAGGAACCGCCGAGATTCACATAGGCGGCATCATCCTCCGGGTCCAGGACGGTCTTGTTATCGGTAAAGCCTTTAGAGCCATATGATGAGTTATCGCAGTATTTGGTCATCGTTCTTGATGAACCATTGCTCCACTTGTAGGACGCCCATTCATAGCCTGCTTCCTTCCCTTCCTTCCATGTCAACGGATCCTGGCTGCTGTAATACGGCTCCGTCTCACCCCAGGCATAGTAATCCCCGTACTCCTCCGGCGCTGAGGCTCCGAGATTAAAGGATCCCCATTTGACGGAAAGACCCAAATCAACTATTTCAGGAACGGGTAGAGTATTCTTAAAGGAAAGATCGGATAGGACTAGTCGCAAGCCTCTCATGCTGGTGCTCGGCGGATTAACATAGTCTCCGCGCATGGCAATCCGAAGGTCCTTGAGAATATATTCAAAACTGCCACCTCGGTGGATATGATATTCGGACGCAACCGTATTACAAGGATTCTCAGACGGAGACTTTCTATAATAACTGTTATCATACCAGTCCTCGCACCACTCCCAAACGTTTCCGCTCATATCATAAAGACCAAGTTCATTGGGTTTCTTGGTGGCTACGGTGTGTGTTTCCCAGCCACTATTATCGCAATTCCACGCCACTTCGAAGACATCGTCACCGCCAGCATACTTGTATCCCTTGGTATATTTTCCGCCTCGGGCAGCATATTCCCATTCCGCTTCAGTCGGCAAACGGAAGGGACGTCCCGTCAGCTGGCTGAGCTTGCTTATGAAGGTCTGAGCTTCATCCCAACTAACCTCCTCTACTGGACGATCGTCTCCGGTATTCCGAGAAGGATTATAACCCATCACCGACTTCCAGAGCGCTTGGGTGACCTCGGTCTCCCCGATCGCAAAGGAATTGAGAGAGACCCGATGCTGTGGCTTTTCATCAGAATATATACCTCCTGCATCAGGATCATCATCCGGGGAACCCATCATAAACGAACCCGCATCAACCTTGACCATCTTGAAAGAGATACCGTTAACCGTAATGGTCTCGGTCTCTGGAGTATCTACTTCTTGCGAATTGGAAACGGGGCGGATTCCAAGTCCTTCTGAGCGATCCCATTTCGCAACGCGAGGAACGAGGAACGCATCTGCACGGAACGACTCTTCAGCATTAAGGTCAGCTGTCCAATAATAGGGAGAATCCGTGTTGAGCAAGTAAGAACATTTCAAGCCATTTTTAGGAATGAAAATTGCATTCCCGGTCGTCGGACTGTAGACCAAGAATCCATCCCTACCTTTATATTGGGTCTCAGCCCATTGGCACTTCTCTCTCAGTTCCTGACACTCCTCGGCTGTCGGCATCCTCATCTTTCCGTTCGTGTTCACGTATGCAGCGTCGTCCGTAAGTTCCAAGGTCGTCTTGTTGTCCACGGTCCCATAAGACGACTGCGTACAATATTTCTTCATGGAGGAACTCGATCCGTTGCTCAACAGGTAGGTTGACCAGTTGTAGCTGGATTTGGTCTGCGTCTCGCCCCATGCGTAATAGTCGCCAGGATCCTGAGGTTCCGCCGCGCCGAGGTTACATGATGCCCACTTAACGGAAAGGCCCAGGTCGATCAGGTCGCCAGGAGTGGGCTCGGTTATCGTGCTGTTGGTTACCGTGAATTCCACAGTGTTTCCCCAGTAAAGATTACCATCGGCATCTTTGACAAAGGCCCTACCCCAGTAGACCGTATTGGGAAGATTGGGTACAGCAGCGGAAAAAACTTGCGTGCTATTTTCCAGCAAGGACGCCTTGATGGAAATCGCACTTGACTGATTTCCTCTCTCAAATACGGAAAAACCGTATTCGTAATTGTCGTCAAACGCATTTGTCTGGGCGCCATATAATACCATTCCATTGTCCGTCATGGTTACGACTGTCCCGACTTTGGGTGCGGGTTTCTCGATGGCTTCGACATAATTGGTTTGGAACTTGCTTGAGTACAAGACATACTTGACATCAAGAAAATCCTGGATTTTTTGATGAGTATCGGACAGACACAAATGTATCTTGTAGACGCCAGGCTCTTTCAAATAATATGATCGACATTGGTTCGTCCGAAACAGATCCGCCAATAAGTCTGTCCACTCGTGCCACCAATACGGGAACAGCGCCTCAGAGTTTGAGTCGGTCACCCATGTCGTATTGGCGGTCGGATTATGCTCGACCATAAGACAAATGTACCCATCTTTATTGCCAAAATCACTTTCGTCGATGTTATAGCCGACATCAATATACCGGCTTCCCATCATAAACTTAACTTTATTAAAATCCTCCTTGGGTCTAATTATTCTGGATTTGAAAGACTGCGAATTGAATTTCTTGATCGAAAAATCCGTACTCTTTCCCGTATATACTAAGTGTGCCGAAGAAAGCCCCGGTGTCACATCATCAATCGTAATGTTATTCATACGATAAAACTCTTTGAAGGACATTCGGGATAAACAGTCCGCCATAATTAAGCCAACAGCTTCTCCTAATGAATTCTTACCATCCCAGCCGACAACAAGTCCATTCACGTTCTTCAAAGCCTCTCTGACCCCGGTAGACATCACATTGCACCCCGTGAAATAGATCAGCTTTTCTCCCATATGCTCTAACCCATCCGTAACACGCCATATCTTGTTATACAACCGATTCCCGTTTTTATCCTTATCCCCGACGTCGACAACTCGGTTTTGGCCCATCGCTTCTTGTTTCTCTCTCTTGCTCCAACCGCTATATGAATTGGCTGTAACCGATTCTCCGGTAACGATGCAGTTGTCAAACCCATGCGAGGAGACGATGATGACTTTGATCGACGAATTGTGGATCTCCCTATTTAGATTATCTCCTGTGAACTCGGATTTACCACGGTATATGTTTTCTAGGGAACCCAGGCCCGACAAATTGTGAAGGTTATATGCGGCGGATTTTATCATCAAGTTCTGGTTCTTTCTGGTTTCATCTTCAGTAAAGAAATTGAAAACCACGGCACCGCCATTGGATGAGGCTCTCGTTTCCGGAATAATTTCATTAATCCTTTCCGAGAAACCGCTCAAGGAAGATAAATACGAATTGGTATCATCATCGCTTTCAAATAGAGGCGGAAGAATAAAAGGATAGCAAATGCTGAAGTCGTCCTGATCGATAACTTCTATATAGTTATCTCCGCGTTTTACTTCTTTTACAATGCTGCTCTGCTTGATGGTTTCAATGATCTTGTCCAAATCCTTTTCCTTCTCAGGAGAATAATTCAACGTGATACTGAGAAGGTTATCCGAGACGAAATCCAACTGCGTCTTAACTTCATTGGGCGTCATATCGGTATTTGGCTCAGGGGCATCAATCTCCTTCTCCCCACATGCTATTACCAGAGCGCCGATGATAAAGACCATCGCCGTCCTCAAGGCTCGAAACAAAAGGTCAGTTTTCATATAATCAGATATTATGTTCGAATGATTCCAATATGGTAGTTAGTTTTACAAATATGGCCAAATTATCTTTAATAACAATGATTCAGCCTGACGCAAAAATAGTATTTATTCGTAATAATCATTATTCTTCTTCCGTCTTTTCGTCGCTTTCGATGGACAAAGCCATAAGGTTTCCACTTTGCCAGGAATAGTGAACCGCTTAAGAGGAAATATTGAAACCGATGAGCCTGTAACTTTGTGATAATCAAACAAAGAACTGCAAACATGAGAATCGATGATGATATTCACGAAGTACATGAAGGTGAGGTTCGGTATCCTTATGCTGATGTTGGCGCCCCTGGGCTGCTTCACATCGGGAAAGTTAATCAAGAGAACCGGAAGGACTTCAAGTTCATCTGTCCAAATTGCAGGAAAACGCTGCTGCCGCGTCTCGGCAATGGAAGCCGGCGATCTCACTTTGCCCATTACCCTGGAGAATGCTGTGATCCGGACCGATACATTCATTCAACCGCAGAGCGCCTCCTGAAGGAAAAATGGGAACGGGACGAGCCCTTCGAGATCACGATGAAGGTCAAGACCGCCTGCAAGCATCATCCGGACTGCGTCTTCGGCAAGACCAACAACCGGTGCATCTCCTCCGAGACAAAGACTTACGACTTGAAGAAGTATTATTCTACGTGTCTCGTTGAGAAAAAGCACGGAGCGTTCATTCCCGACCTTTGTCTGACCGACGTGGCAGGAAAACACGAGCCGATCTTCATCGAGATCTGGAACACGCACAAGAATTCCGAAAAGAAGGCGGAGTCCGACAATATGATCATCGAGATCCGCCTACGGACTGTAGCCGACTTGGAAGAGCTACCCAGGCATCCGATAACGGAATCAGATACCGTCACCTTCAGCCACTTCAAGCACCGCGAGAAAGAACCCGATGAGACGGTTGGACCGAAGCTGTTGAAATATACACTATACGCCGGCACGCTGAAGTCGTATGTCGACGCGGATGCCGTCTCGTGTGCAAATTACAAGACCAATCATCACCATAAGGCCGTTCTTGAAATCGTCGGATTAAAGGAAGACTTCGGCTCGGTTTACTTGTTCTGGAAATACTGCAATGCCATCGCCGTTGATAAAGGATATAACATCCGATCCTGCAACTTATGCCGTCACTACGGCGAAGACAAATCAACCACAGTATGGGATGCTGAGCGTCAGGAGTATACGAATCCAGGGCGTGGTTGCCGCAGAGATTTTGAGAAACAAGGCATCATCCAATGCAAGCCTGACGATGCCAGGACATGCGAGCATTTCCTCCGCAAGGACTATTCGTTGAAAAAGATCAAGAACACCTACGCCAATGCGGCGCTTTACATCTGGGAACGGCATCAAGATGGAACCGTGACAGAGGAATCTCGGGAAGGCAAAGACAAGCCAGAGGACGCAGTTGATGCATCAGCGCCTTTCTCCATTAACTACCCGTATTACCATCTTGTTTAAATGTGGATTTCTTCCGACCTTTGGCATTGACAAACACAAGAACCGAGATACTGGAAACACGAGCGAACGGCTGTTTTTAAGGCATTGTTTGCAGTATGTTTACAGCGAGAACGTAAGTGATTGATTTTCACGCTCGTCTCGCCGCCGCCCAGGCCGAGATCAAGCAGAACGCGTAAGGGTCTGTCGCTTCGAGCGAATTGACATTGTCATTTCGAGCGAGTGATATTGTCATTTCGAGCGAAGTCGAGAAATCTCAACCAAAAGCCAGCCTCCGAACGGGGCTGGCTTTTTTGGGCTGCCGACGGGACGTCCTCAGCACGGCTGAGGGAACGTTTTGCCCCATTTTTGTTCCCGGCGGCGTGCTCCAGCACGGCTGAGGGAACGTTTGGGGGCGTTTTTGTAACTTCACACGTGCCAGACAGTTTCTCGACCTCGAGAGCCACCTGGCATAACCGGGAATTTGGGTTAGAACGTGGACGCAGTTGGCGATAGTGGGGATTGGGCTATTTCACCACCCGCCAATAGTTCTCCTTGCGGGGTTTGGGTTCGCGAGGCGGGGCGGCGGGATAGCCGAGGGCGAGGGCACCGATGCCGATGAGGCCTTCCGGAAGGCCGAATTCCTGCATCAGGGCCTTGCCTTCGGGGGTGGCGAACATCTCACGTTCGCGGTTGATCCAGCAGGAGCCGAGGCCGATGGCGTGGGCGGCGTTCATCATGTTGCCGAGCACGAGCGAGCCGTCGGGGACGGAGTTCGCCCAGACGGCCGGGTTGGAGCCGAACACCAGCACGTAGGTGGGCGCGCCGTAGAAGGGATCGATGTCCCGGCCCCAGACCGCCGCGTTCATCCGGGAAATCTTCTTCAGGAGGTCCGGGTTCTGCACGGCCACGATCCAGGGGTCCTGGAGGCCCTTCGCGGTCGGGGCCCAGGTGCCGGCCTCGAGGACGGCCTTGAGTTCCTCGTCGCCAATCTGCTCCGGTTTGTAGCTCCGGCAGCTCCGGCGCTCTCGCAGCGCCCGCAGTATTTCGTTGTCCATAAGGCTAGGGTTTGAGGGTTTTCTCGAATTCAAGCCGGCCGCTCGGGTGGAAGGAGCGGAGGGTGAGGAAGCCGTGGGAGTAGACGACATCCAGCCGGCGGGCTTCGTTGTTCACGAAGATCGGAAAGTCGTTGTGCATGGACCCGGGCTCGCAGTACATCTGCGTGTGCAGGTCCGCGCCGATCATCAGGTCCACGCCCGCCTTGTTCAGCATCGGCACCATGTGCACGTTCAGCCAGCGCTGGAGGAGGTAGTCGTTCTTGTTGGGGTGGTCGATCATCGGCACGTGCAGGAGACAAATCTTGACGGGCGCCTTCCGGAATTCGGGCTC
>JAEEGF012073567.1_pt1 | contig 13251 bp, 18 predicted proteins | sample 9134171 | NCBI WGS metagenome assembly JAEEGF01 (sample SAMN16246542, study PRJNA631951) | gut metagenome | biome: gut microbiome; feature: rumen; material: AP-attached | host: Bos | place: Iran: Karaj | collected 2018-10
AGACAGCATAACCTTTACGTTTTATGCTGTAAAGGTACAAAAAAATCTGCACATAGCCAAATTTTTAGTGACTATGTGCAGACTTTAATTGTTAAAAAGAGTCTATGGGGACTTTTTCAGTGCCCTCATTGATTTGGCTGCTCATTTTCTATCGTATCATATTATAGTGATGCTGCTTTGCATATCATATACCAATACCTTCGTATGTTTCTATCCATCTTATCAAGATACCATTTCCTAAATGCAGATACACTCATGTTGCAATCATTATAATAATACATGGCTCTTTGTTCCCAATTTGTGTTGTCCCTTAGTTTTTCCAAATAACCCTCGTATTTCTTATATTGTTTATACGATTGTGTATCTTGAATGTCACCACTAAAGTTTTTTCGTATGGCAACTATATAGGGTTTGGCCCCATACATTTCCTGCTTCATCGAGTTGCCAACTTCAACGTCAAAGCACTTGGTTGGTCTTATGTTCCCTCCATCAGGCTCTATCCCCACGTGCCAATGGGTACTCATTATTCTAAATATGCGGTATTAAGACCCATCGAGAGATCACGCTTAACAATAAATATCACATTGGGGGCAAAAAAGTATATAATTATCTAATAATTTTGCAACTTTAACATCCCTTCAAGCCCTCTTAACCATTACCAACTATGCGAACAGACGAACGGCCGGATAACGGCAAGAACATCAGCTTCTGGATCAAACTCCTCATCGCAGTCCTCACAGGCATCGCCAGTGCACTCGGCACCAGTGCAGCCATGCACGCCGCTGGCGCACAAGGATTCCTCCACGCCATGCTGTAATCTTTACGAAACGAGCAGATACAACTTCTGCTCGTTTTTTGCACTTTCTTTCATAATTATTTTGTGGATTCAAAGAAATGCCGTATATTTGCAACATCAAACAGTGGTGGGTGTGTGACATCACCGTTTACCGGAACTTAATAACAATATATATATGTTACAGTGTCAGGAAAAGTTTTACGAGATTTATCAGAAGGATGCTGAGCGATTGGCATTCTGCCCTTATCGCATCTGTCCGATCGGTGCGCATTCCGATCATAACCTTGGTAAGATAACAGGTTTGGCAATCGATAAAGGCATCCATATCGCCTATCGGACGAAGCAGAACGGAGTGGTGGAGCTTAGTTCGCTTCAGTTTGGAAAGCGTGCGCAATGGCATGTGCGTGAGGTTCCTAAGAGTAAGGAAAACGACTGGGCAGACTATCTGCGCGGCGCCACCTTGCAGTTGGCCGAACGTTATCCTTTGACGAAAGGACTGAGCGGAGTCATCGAGGGTAGTCTGCCCATTGGCGGTCTGTCGTCGTCGGCTGCTGTGGTATTGGTGTTTTTGAAGGCACTTTGCGATGTGAACAATATTCAGCCCGAGCCGTTGGAACTCATCATGATGTCGGTACGGGCTGAGAACGAGTATGTGGGTGTGAGCAGCGGCAAGCTGGACCAGAGTTGTGAGATGTATTCCAAGAAAGACCACCTGCTCTATCTCGACACGAAAGACGACAGCTACGAACTGATTCCTGCTTCGCCGGCGATGAAGCCCTATAAGATTGCCATCTTCTTCAGCGGAGTGGAACGGACGTTGGCTGGTAGTAAATTCAATATGCGTGTGGATGAGCTCCGTAGTGCCGCCTATGCCCTTGCTGCCTATGCAGGGATGGAGTATGGTAAGTTCAATGAGACAAATATGCGCGACATCCCTCGGGAGGTGTACGAGCAATACAAGGACCGTCTGCCCGAGAACTGGCGCAAGCGTGCTGAGCATTGGATGACGGAGTTCGACCGTGTGGAACGCGGAGCCGAGGCTTGGCGTAGAGGTGATATCGAGGAATACGGACGACTGAGTTTCGAGAGCGGACATTCGTCCATCTATAACTGGGAGACTGGATCGCCCGAACTCAAGACGCTCTACGATATCATGACCCACACCGACGGCATCTATGGAGGACGATTCAGCGGTGCAGGCTTCAAAGGTTGTTGTATGTCGCTCATCGACCCTGCATTTGAGGAGAGTATCATCAACAAGGTGTCGGCCGAATACCTGAAGGCATTCCCTGCCCTTGAAGGGAAGTATATGGCGAAGATATGTGAGTCGGCAGATGGAGTGATACGTTGAGCGTTTAACGTTTAGCGGTTAGCGTTTAGCGTTTAGCGGTTAGCGTTTAGCGTTTAGCGTTGAGCGTTTAACGTTTAGCGTTTAGCGGTTAGCGTTTAACGTTTAGCGTTTAGCGGTTAGCGTTTAGCGTAATTATCGTATATTAAAAAGAATGGATAAATTTGCTTTTTTCGATTTAAGAGTATACCAAGAGGCTAAATTATTAGTAAAGGAAGTTTATTTACTCATGGACAAGTTCCCTAAGTGGGAGAATTATGCGCTTAGTGACCAACTTCGACGTGCAGTAATCTCTGTTCCGTCAAACATTGCAGAAGGATCCGGACGTGTCTCTACGAAAGAAAAAACACATTTTATAGAATATGCTTATGGCTCGCTAACTGAAACACTTTGTCAACTTGACATAGCACATGATTTAGGTTATATTAGCGATGAAGAATTTGTTAACGAAAAAGAAAGAATTAATGTCATCGGGAAGCAGCTATCTGGTTTAAAAGCAGCATTTAACAAACAAATGACGCTAACCACTAACCGCTAACCGCTAAACAAAAAAAATAAGACGATGAAATGTTTGATTTTGGCGGCAGGATACGCCACACGTTTATATCCTTTGACAGAGAATTTCCCCAAGCCGTTGCTCAAAGTGGGCGATAAGACCATCTTGGACTGGTTGGTGGATGATATCGATGGCGCTCATCTGGTCGATGAGTTTGTCGTGATATCCAATCATAAGTTTGCTACCCATTTCCAGCAATGGGCAGATTCGAAACCGCAGAAGATAACTGTAGTTGACGACGGTACCTCTACGAATGATACCCGTCTGGGTGCGGTGAAAGATATTCAGTTTGCTATCGATAAGCTTGGCATCGACGACGATATGCTGGTCATAGCCGGCGACAACGTGCTTGATTTCAGCCTCCAGAAGTTTGTGCACTATGCCGTGGAGAAGCAGACCAGTTGCATCTTACGCTATTATGAGCCCGAAGAGAAGAAACTGCTGAAGAGTGGGGTAGTGACCATCGACGACCAAGAGCGAGTGGTGCGGATGACGGAGAAGTCGCCCACACCTGAGACCCATTGGTGCTGTCCTCCTTTTTATTATTATACGCGTGAAGATGCCCGTTTGGTGCAGGCTGGTATCGATGCCGGGTGTGGTACTGATGCACCGGGTAGTTACTTCGCATGGTTGTGCACTCAGGTACCTGTGCATGCGATGGAGATGCCAGGCAAGCGTTATGATATTGGCGACATCGACAGCTATCGCGAAGTGCAGGAAACATATCACGGCATTCAATAGGAGTTTGGCTTTCAAACTCCTTTTTTTGTGCATCTGAAGTGTTAATGTTTGTGTGGGTAGTGTTAAACTATATCAAAACCATGAAAAAATAGGCTGATTTATTTTGTCAGTATTAAACTAAATACTAATTTTGGCATCGATTTTGTAGTTTATTAGTTAAAAACGGACTGATATTAACATTAAAACATAAAGATAATTATGAAACAGACAATGAAAAGGATTTATGGAACACTTGCCCTCGTGGCATTCGTATCAGGAGTTACAGGTGCAGTAACTTTCTCTTTCTTACACAATCGTTTTGCCAATGCCGACAATGACCCCGTAGTCAACGGCAAATTGGCTGATATTAAAGATGATGGCTTCATGACACTCGCCAGCAAAGACGATACGCCAAAGACTCATGCGTATATCGACCTTACAGAAGCCGCTGAGAAGGGCTGTGCCGCTGTGGTTTATATCAAGGTGACGCAAAACGGAACGACCCGTATCCAAGAATACTACGACCCGTTCGATGATATGTTCAGCCAGTTCTTCGGACGTGGAAACGGAGGTACGCAGCGTCGTCAGATTCAGACACCAAAGCGTCAGGGAGCAGGCTCAGGTGTCATCATCTCAAGCGATGGATATATCGTGACAAACAATCATGTGGTCGAAGGTGCCGACGATATTGAGATTACCCTCAACGATAACCGCGAGTTCAAGGCAACCGTAGTCGGAATGGATGCAAACACAGACTTGGCTTTGCTCAAGATCGATGGTAAGGAACTGCCAACACTGGTCATCGGCGATAGCGACGAACTGAAAGTAGGGGAGTGGGTATTGGCTGTTGGCAACCCATTCAACTTGAAGTCAACCGTTACGGCTGGTATCGTCAGCGCAAAAGCACGTAAGATAGCCGAAGTAAGCCGCACAGGCAATGAAATAGAATCATATATCCAGACCGATGCAGCCATCAATGCAGGTAACAGCGGAGGCGCGCTCGTCAACTCTCGTGGCGAACTGGTAGGCATCAATGCAGCCCTTTATAGCCAGACAGGTAGCTTCACCGGCTATGGTTTCGCCATCCCGACTACCATCATGAAGAAAGTAGTAAGCGACCTCAAGGAATACGGAGCAGTACAACGTGCACTCATCGGCATCAGCGGTAGCGACCTCAGCGCATATGTTGATGACCAGAAGGCAAAGGACGAGAAATGGAACAAAGACTTCGGTACCAACGAAGGTGTGTATGTGGCAGATGTGATGGAAAACGGTGCTGCCAAAGAGGCAGGTATCAAAGAAGGTGATGTCATTGTGTCAGTCAACGATAAGAAGATTTCCAAGATGTCAGAACTTCAGGAAGTCATCACCCGATTCAGCCCAGGTGATAAAGTCACCGTCGGTATTCTCCGCGACAAGAAAGCAAAGACCGTCGATGTAGTGCTGAAGAACGGACAAGGCAACACACAAGTAGTCAAGGCACAGAATCTGTCGTCACTCGGCGCAGAGTTCAAGGAACTGACAGCCGATCAGAAGAAGTCGCTCAACCTCTCGAACGGCGTACAAGTCACAAAACTCGAAAGTAACAGCCCATTACGCAAGATGGGAGTAGGCAACGATTTCATCATCATGCTGGCCAACAACGTGAAAATCAACACCGTAGCCGACCTCGAGCGTATCTACAAGTCAGCATGCGAATCAGAGGCAAAGACCCTCTTCATCTGGGGTAAATATCCTTCAGGCAGAACAGGAAGCTATGCCATAGAGCTGGAGCAATAGACAAAAGATTTGATGATTATCGCTGTATAAGTTTCGTATTCGCCTCGTGCACTAGCGATATTAATCATATAGGGAGCCGCCCACCAAGGATCATCCGAGGTAGGCGGTTTTTTCTTCAACATATTATAGAATAATGTACTTACGTTTTTTTTCCGACATGACGATGAAATTATACGTATAACAAACATGAATATTCTAGAAAAATCGAATTAAACAGTTGCAATCTTGTATATAATTGAGAAAAAGTATTAACTTTGCAGTCGTAATATTAATGATTGTAGTATGTACAGCTTAAAATATAAAGTGACGACTAGTACCTGTGACAGCGAGGGACGGCTGAAACTCTATTCGGCTCTCCAGATGATGCAGGACTGTTCGGAGATGTGGATTGACTCGGAGCCTGGTGTGAAGCAGTATTTCGAAGCGCAGAATATGGCGCAACTGTTGGCTACCCGTCAGGTGGAGATTGTCCGTGTGCCTGAATATAAGGAGGACTTGACCGTTACGACCTCTGTTTATGGTATGAAACCTATGTTCGGGTTTCGCAACACGTTTATCTATGATGCTGAGGGGAAGCCTTGTTACAGGACTTGGAGCATGGGTGCCTTTGTGGATAAGTCTGCTGGTAAGTTGAAACGAGTGGATGAGGCCACGATTGCCTCGATGAACTTGGAGTCGCAGAAAGAAATGAACTACAGGGACCGCCGTATCATCTTACCCAAAGAAGATGGTGTAAGATGTGAGCCTGTTCGGGTGCTCAGAGCCGATATTGACTATAACAGGCATATGAACAACGCTAACTTTGTCCGTATTGCGATGGAACTGTTACCTGCGGATTTTAAGTTCAGCGGTCTCAGGGTGGAATACCGTGTGGCTGCCAAGTTGGGCGACACGCTTATTCCGACGATGTACCAGATAGAGGGTGGTATCATCGTATCGCTCATGATAGGTGAAGAAGTAAGTGCAATCATAGAATTCACAGCGTAGTATCTTGAAACGATGAAGACTTACATCATATATTTCATACTCATCAACGTCGTAACCTTCTTCTTGTTTGGCATCGATAAATGGAAGGCAAAGAAAGGACGATGGCGTATATCAGAGGCTACATTGCTGATATTTGCCGTTATCGGTGGTAGCATCGGGGCGTGGTTGGGTATGAAAACATGGCATCATAAGACGATGCACAAGAAATTCAAGTATGGCATTCCGCTGATACTATTGGTTCAGATAGCATTTCTCTATCTATTCCTTAGATGAAATAAAAACAAAACAAGTAGCATGGGATTGACAGACGATAGATTAAGACAGACATTTAGCGAAGGTGGAGCGCAGGAGATATACCAGGAGGTGAAGGCTATGGGAGATTTCCTCGGTTTTGCACGTCGTTATGTATTCAATGCGGACGATCGTGTGTCGAGAAATGCCTTGTGGGGTTTGACCAAAGCGAGCGATAGGGAAATATCGGAATTGCAGGTGATTCTCAATGAACTGATAGACCAAGCTATGCAGACGGAGAATTCGTCAGTAAGGCGACTGACGCTGAATATTATCGAGCGTCTGAAGATGGATGAGGAAGACCTGCGTACTGACTTTCTGGATTTCTGTCTGGAACACATGGCCAGCATCGAGGAGTTTCCTGGCATACAGACACTCTGCATGAAGCTTGCCCTTCGCATGTGTCAATTCTACCCAGAACTGATGGGTGAGTTGAAGCGTACGCTCGAATCGATGGAAATAGACTATTATAAACCTGCTGTCAAAGGAATCAGAGCCAAAATACTGAGCGGCAAACTAAAAGACTAGCATCATGAAACCAGAAATCATCAACGTATCAGGAAAAGAGTGCTATCTGTTCGCTCAGTCTGCAAGTCAGTTCGACATGCTCACGACAAGTCAGTTCGACATGCTCACGACAAGTCAGTATCTGCTCATTCAGCCCGTGGACGAACATGATTTGGAATTGCTGGATCAAGAGGTCGAAATCATCGAGGCGTTAACAGCTAATCGCTTTTCGCTTGTGGCTTTCAGGATTGAAGACTGGAATCAAGAACTTACTCCTTGGACTGCTCCTCCTGTATTTGGGAAAATCCCATTTGGAAACGGTGCTGTAAAAACATTGGAATACATTACAGAGCAGCTGTTGCCGATACTAAAGGAAAGGGGGATAAATACGCCACATTGTTTGCTTGGAGGCTATTCTCTAGCAGGTCTGTTTGCTCTGTGGGCTGGTTATCAGTCTGATGTGTTTGAGGGAATCGCAGCCGCTTCACCATCCGTCTGGTTTCCTGATTGGATAGAATACGCATCAGCAAGGAAGCCGTTTGCAAGTGCGGTCTATCTCAGTCTTGGTGACAAAGAGGAAAAAGCAAAGAACCCCGTAATGGCACAGGTGGGGCTTGCTATCCGTAGTCAGGAAAAAATGCTACAAGAACAGGGTGTGAACACGATATTGGAATGGAATACAGGCAACCACTTTGTGGATTCCGAGAAACGGATGGCTAAGGGGTTTGCTTGGTTAATGAACCTTTGACTAACGAAACTCTGATTGCGCACATTAAAATGATATGGATAAAAGAATGAAGAAGATACTGTTCCTTCACGGATTCTTTGCTAGCGGCCAGTGTGTGCCGGCTCAGGCATTGTGCGAGTCTTTCGAGGGTCGTGTGCAGGTGCTTACTCCTGATTTGCCTATACACCCAAAAGAGGCTATTTGCTTTATCCGTGAGTTCATAGATCGTGAGCAACCTGATCTGTTGGTCGGCAACAGCTGTGGCGCGTTCTATGCTCAGATGCTGGCTCCAATCGTAGGCATACCAGCCTTGCTTGGCAATCCACACTTCCAGATGACAGGGTTCCTGAAGCAGCGTATAGGCGAACATCAGTATAAGTCGCCACGAAGGGATGGAAAGCAGAACTTTACCATCGATGAAGCATTGATTGATGAATTTGCTGAACTGGAGGGCATCCAGTTTAACTACTGCAATCCCTACTATAAAGACCGCATCTGGGGATTGTTTGGCGAACAGGACACGCTGGCACACTTTGAACCGCTCTTCCTGCATCACTACAGCCAGTCGTACCATTTTCCAGGTGGTCATACGCCGACCGCTGAAGAGGTCCGTAGGTGGTATGTGCCGTTAGTAGAGAAACTGCTGATGCAATATCCTTTGCCCGAAGACGGCATCCGATACTTCAAGCATTTCAAGGGAGGCAAATATCGTTATGTCCGTACGGCCTTCGATTCGGAAACTCAGGAACGGATGGTCATATATCAGGCTCTCTATGGTGGCCATCACTACTGGGTACGCCCTGAGAAGATGTTCTTCGAGAACATAGAACGTGACGGACGTAGATTTGCACGATTTACAGAAATAGATAAATCATTACTAACAGACCAATCAGAATGAAGATTACAATTAGGCGTTATGAACCCAGAGATGTAACCGCAACCATGAGTATTTGGAACGAAGTGGTAAGAGATGGTATTGCTTTCCCGCAGGTAGAAGAACTGACAGCAGGAACGGCTGACGATTTCTTTAGCAGCCAGTCATATACAGGTGTAGCTGAAGATACAGAAACGGGTGAGGTTCTGGGGCTCTATATTCTGCATCCTAACAACATAGGCCGTTGTGGACATATCTGCAATACGAGCTACGCAGTGAGGTCGGACAAGCGCGGACTGCATATTGGCGAGCAACTTGTGAAAGACTCGTTGGCAGTTGGTGCACGTCTTGGGTTCCGAGTTCTCCAATTCAATGCAGTTGTTGCAACAAACATTCACGCATTGCATCTCTACAAACGTCTTGGCTTTACACAACTTGGCAGAATACCCCAAGGTTTCCGTATGAAAGACGGACATTATGAGGATATAATCCTGCATTATATCGAATTGCTGTAGGAAATCCCTGACGAGCAGTAAGAGAGATTCATCGTTAAACTCAATATAATCATTATCAGTTATGATCGACCAAATCATCGAATACAACAAGACATTTGTAGCACAGAAAGGCTACGAGAAGTATCTGACGGATAAGTACCCCGACAAGAAGCTGGCGGTACTCTCATGTATGGATACCCGACTGACTGAACTGCTTCCAGCAGCACTCGGCCTGAAGAACGGAGATGCAAAGATTATCAAGAATGCAGGAGGTCTGGTCATTTCGGCTTTCGACTCTGCCATGCGTAGTCTGATAGTTGCCATCTATGAGTTGGGAGTAGAGGAAATCATGGTTGTGGCTCATTCACATTGCGGAGCCTGCCACATGAGCTTTGACCATTTCCACCACGAAATGATAGCGCGTGGAGTGACGGATGATACGCTCGACACCATTCAGAAATGCGGAATAGACCTGCATCACTGGCTGGAAGGATTCAAGGACACGCCGACCTCTGTCCGTAAGACCGTCGAGACGATCAAGACCCACCCATTGGTTCCGAAAGATATTGTGGTCCGTGGATTCATCATCGACTCAGAAACAGGGGAATTAGAAGAAATACGTTGATAGGAAATACATCAATGGTCCTAAGACCCATTTGGCCATTTACCATTTGGCCATTTACCATTTTACTAAAAGTAAACTATGAAGTGGACGGTACTTATTGATAACCGCACAAGCAATCCTTCGCTTGAAATGACGGAGCAGCGAGAGCAGCCTTCGTCGCGACTGAGTTGCGAAAGAATCGAAACAGAGCATGGCCTTTCTATCCTTCTCGAAACGGAGAAGCATAGCATCTTGCTCGATACGGGAGCCAGCGATATGCTGATCCGTAACGCGGAGCGATTAGGGATAGACCTCAGCAGGGTTGACTATGTGTTTATCTCGCACGGACATAGCGATCATGCTGGAGGCTTGCGCTATTTCATGGAAATCAACAAGACGGCCAAAGTCATAGTCTCGCAAGATGCTATCAATGGGAAATTCTACTCAAAGCGCCAATATCTGCATAGTATCACGACTTCGTGGCCGGAGATTCCAGATAACAAGTTGGTGTCTGTTTGTGATAGTTGCAAGATAGACGACAGTCTGCAAGTCATAGCCCATATTCCACAAATGAGCCCCATGCCGAAAGGGAATCAGCATCTTTTCATTCAGTGCATAGATGGGAAATACGCAGTTGACGATTTCCGTCACGAAATGGCTTTGTATGTAGACGGTCTATTGTTTACGGGTTGCTCCCATAGCGGACTGGAAAACATCCTTGCAGCATGTCGCTTCCCTGTCAACGAGGTTGTAGGCGGTTTCCATTTACTCGACGGATATGAGACGGAAGAGGAACTGCTTGCTCTTGCTCACAGACTGAGAACCAACTATCCAAACACTCAATTCTACACAAGTCATTGCACAGGTGATTTGACGTTTAGCACTTTGCAAAGGGTAATGGGAGGTCAGATACATCCATTTTCTTGTGGAACAACAATAGAAATATGATGAAACTAAAGAAACGGAAAATAAAGTATGCTGCCATATTTTTCATCTGCTGGTTTGCCTTTTTGGTCTTACTGGTTGATGGAGTCCTGAAGTTCCAGACATTGGTGGATTTTTTCGGGTCGTATGCAATAGTGGAAATCACATTATTGCTATTGGTCATCATCCCGACAATCGCTGTTTATAAATACACAAAAGAATGATAAATAGGAATTTAGCATAATATGAAAAGTAGTATCAAAAAGGGATGTGGTTGTTTATTAGGAGCGATTTTGCTTTTATGCATTGCAGGCGCTATCGCTCTATATGTGAATAGGCCAAAGTGGAAGGCTGAGTACGGTCAGCGTTTTACAGATGTGGTTTATGGAAACCGTGAGCATAACACTTACGACCTGTATCTCCCAAACGATGCAGAACAGAATGACAGTCTCGGACTTATCCTATATGTCCACGGCGGTTCGTGGTTGGGCGGAGATAAGAAAGATCACCATGGCGACTGCTACGCTTGGGTGCAGAAAGGGTATGCCACAGCAACCATAAACTACAGTCTTCTGAATGAAGAAGGAGTCTCTATTCCTACTATGATTGAAGAGATAGATTCATGCATACAGCATATTGAAAAATTTGCGAATCAAAAGGGTGTTCATATTCGACAGATGGCTATTTGCGGCACATCGGCAGGCGGTCATCTTGCCATGATGTATGCTTACAGCCACTCGCATCAGCTTCCAATACGTTTTGCAGCCATCAAGGTAGGTCCTGCTGATTTGCGAATTTTGTTTCCTTATGATGGGAATGCCAAGGAGGAGGAGATAGAGAACTTTGCTTTTAGCTGCACGGGGAAACATATGGATGCAGCCTCTCTGACACTTGAACGACTCGACAGCATCAAGCTACAGACTTCGCCCGTAGCATATATTAACGACTCTACAGCATTGCCAGCCATCTTTGCCTATGGTGAGAAGGATGATTTAGTAAAACCAGGGCACTATCACGCATTGCAAGTTCAATATGATAGTCTTGGCAGACCTTACGACCTGATTGCCTTTCCCAATTCCGGTCACTTCCTGATGAGCGACAAAGATTGTAGCGAAAGATATGACAGCACAATGAATGTGTATTGTAAGAAGTATTTCGGCTATTAATATACACGCAAATACCAATTTATCGAACATAGTCAGTTTATAAATTCACAAAAGAATAAATGATGCCATATGGAAAAGACATATTATTCGAGGACGGAGCTGAGCGATTATGTGCTGATGCTGATGGCAAAGGTGTCGGTATTGCTCAAACAGTTGAACAGCCTTACATTGGCTGAACAGGCTAAAAAGCAGGAGATTATCAGAGAACTGTTTGGCTCCGTTGGCAGCAATCCCTTCGTTGGTGACAACTTCCATTGCGACTTTGGACAAAACATTCATGTTGGCGACAATTTTCATGCCGACTACAATTGTACAATGCTCGACTTGGAAGAGATTCACATCGGCAATAACTGTCTGATTGGGCCAGACGTTGGCATCTACACAGCAGGTCACCGTTTGGAGCCTGAAGGCCGCATGCTTGATGTCTATGGTCTGCCTATCGCCATTGGCAACGATGTTTGGATAGGTGGTCATTCCACCATATTGCCTGGCGTGTCCATCGGCGATGGAGCCGTAGTGGCAGCTGGTGCAGTAGTGACAAAGGACGTTGAACAGAATACCATTGTCGGCGGCGTTCCAGCCAAAGTGATTAAAAAGATAGAGATAAAAAACAGATAAATCGGATTTTATGGAGATAAAAAACAGACCCAATCCCAATGAGGCTTTCCCGAATCCAAAGATTCCAAGCCTCTGTTTCATCAAGAACGTGGTGAAGAACCCGCGTATCATCATTGGCGATTATACGTACTACGATGACGTGAATGGTGCTGACCAGTTTGAGAAGCGTGTCACCCATTTCTACGACTTCATAGGTGACCGGCTGATTATTGGCAAATTCTGCGCTATTGCCAAGGGTGTGGAGTTTGTCATGAATGGAGCCAACCATAGGATGGACGGCGTGACAACCTATCCGTTTTATGTTATTGGTGGTGACTGGGGCAGTGCCATTGCTCCGGTTAAAGACGAATTGCCTCTGAAGGGTGATACCGTTGTGGGCAATGACGTCTGGATTGGTCAGAATGTCACTATCATGCCAGGCGTTCATATTGGTGATGGAGCCATTATCGGTGCCAATTCAGTAGTGGCCTCAGACATTCCTCCATACGCTGTTGCCGTGGGTAATCCCTGCCGAGTGGTCAAAATGCGTTTTGACGATGTATTCATCGCCTATCTGCTGCAACTGAAATGGTGGGATTGGGACATAGAGAAGATAGAGCGCAATTTCAAAGCCTTGTCTAGTGGTGATTTGTCGTTGATCAGAAAGGTTAAAGAATAGTTTCACGGAGAATAAATGATACGGCTGTTTTAGACTTAGAATCCTAATTTTACCAAGACATCACATGAAGAAAAATATGACAGAATTTGAAAAGATGCGCCGTGAAGAGTTCTATGACTTTACAAGCGAGGAATGTTTGGCGAGTTACTATAGGGCAAAGCATATATGCGCAAAACTACAGACCATGACTATCGAGGATGCG
>JAEEGF010972158.1_pt1 | contig 13246 bp, 12 predicted proteins | sample 9134171 | NCBI WGS metagenome assembly JAEEGF01 (sample SAMN16246542, study PRJNA631951) | gut metagenome | biome: gut microbiome; feature: rumen; material: AP-attached | host: Bos | place: Iran: Karaj | collected 2018-10
AGGCATTTTCGAAGCTCTCTCAAGCATCTCTAACTGTTCCTTGGTTGGCGAAGCCGATATATCTATTTTCTTTCTAACGTATGCCATCGTAATACTCCTTTCTTTCACTTTGGTTTGCAGGCCGAGCCGAAATGATTCGGGCAAGTTCTGATCGTATTGTGAATACAACGGTAAAAACCGTGATGCAGCCATTTATTGTTCCGATAGCTAAAAACCGGTCTTCATCTAAACTATGTTCAGCATCATATTTAATTGCTAAATACCTATCATTGAAAACAAGCGTCGCTGTGGAAAAATCCACGCCATGCTTTCGTATGTTAGCCCGCTCCTTAGCGGGATCCCACTCGAAATCATATATACTTTCTAAGTTCATAATACCTCCATGTAATATTATTTGCAATACAAATTGTGTTACATTTTTAAATACAAAAATACCCTCTGGCACAGTCCCTATATTTTATAAATTGGGAATAATTGGCAGAACTGCCGTGTGATTCAACTTATATCCAGATTCAATGAAAGTAATTCATAAACAGTTTAGCATGTAGTGCGTAAAAAGAAAAGAGACGCTTATCGCGTCCCTTTTCTAACAAGCTCAAGTATCTCATTTTGTGCTTTATCAATATCTTCAATCCTGGTAGGCGGAAACTCCTTTATCAAAGCATCAAACTTTCCTGAGTCCACCACTTCCCTGATGTAAGCCTTATTGCTGGGTGATGTTCCGGCGCAGGCCCTGACCAGTGTTTCCATATCAACATCTTTAAGAACTTCAGCCATCCTACTTTCTTCTACCTTCTCCAAATCTTCAAACACTAAAACATTTTCCATGCTCTTTTCCTCCCAATAATTTTCATACCCTCTCCAGGAACCCTTTTCAAAGCCCCAAACTTTTCAGAAACTCAGAAAGCACTTCCCCATACTCCTCGGGCCGGTCAACGGCGGACATAGCATGCCAGGCACCTTCGAAAAGGTGAATTTCACGGGGCCCGCCCGTAGCTTCATACACCCGCTTACTGTGCTCAGGCACTATGAAATCATCCTTGGCGCCATGCATGCAAAGAAGCGGAATTTCATTCCCATAAACATAGTCAACAGGTCTTGCCTTCCAAAGCTTGAATCCATACATAACCCATGCAGCCAAAAGCGCCGGATACAAAAACCAAGCCGGCACATGATACATCTTAAGTCCGACCTTAAGCACCGTCACAATATCCGCAAAGCCGCAATCATCCACCACAAACTTCACATTTTCGCGAACCAGGCCTTCCCGAAGAGACATCAGAACCGTGGCCCCACCGAGGGATTCTCCATGAAGCCCCAACGTGATCGCCGGACCGTCCACTTCCACAGAACCGGACCCTGTCGCAGAACCGCCCCCGGAACCTCCATACCTCTCAAGCGTATCCTTCACCACCGCCATCAGATAATCCAGTTCTCTCGGCCCATAACTGCAAGGCTCCGGTGCACTTTCCCCATGTCCTCTCTCATCAAAGAGAATACAGTTAAACCCCAGATCATAATAGTGGGGCACATACTTCATCATTCCGAATCTGTTATCCGTATACCCATGAGCAAGAATCACATACTTATCCGACGGCTCAGGAGAAACCAGCAAAGCCACATGAATATCCTCACCCTTAGGCCCCTTAATCACATAGTCCGTAAGCATATCACGGCTAAACTTCCTGACCGCAGGCACATGAGAAAGCTCCCACTCCCAGGACTCATCCAGTGTCTGCCTCTTGCCGTGGGTAATCATATGGGCAAAAACAAAGGACAGGCCCGCAACCATCGCAATCACTATAATCACAATCCAAAGTGCAACGCCCATCCTTAATCCTCACTTTCAATATTCTGTTTCCATCATACCATGAAATTCCTTATTTCACAGTCTCCAAATCCAGAACCTCGAATCCCTCAGCCTTTCCTTTAAGCTTAATCGTAGCTCCAAGGGAGGTGTAGGTGATTCTGTCTCCAAGCTCATCAGCAACGGCACGGCTGATGTAAACCTTACCGCCGGGAGCATTGGCCTCAAGTCTTGCTGCGGTGTTAACCGTATCGCCGATGGCGGTATAGTCCATGTGCTTCTCCGCACCCATGTTACCCACAACCGCAGGTCCAAAGTTCACACCTACGCCAACGCGAAGTTCCTCGCCGATTTCAGCCTTAAGTTCATCCGAAACTCTAGCTGCACCCTCAACGATTTCTTTCGCAGTCTTCACCGCATTGTAAACCGCATCTTCCTGAGCTAAAGGTGCACCCCAGAAGGCCATCATTGCATCGCCAACGAACTTATCCAAGGTTCCCTTGTTTCTCTCAACGCAGTCACTTGCCATGGTCAGGTACTTGTTAAGGATAAAGACCACCTTCTCAGGCGTAAGTCTTTCTGACATTGTGGTAAAACCACGAACATCTACGAAAAGCACTGCAATATCACATGTCTTGCCGCCCAGAGACAGGTTCTCGATACCCTCTTTCAGAATCTCGGTAACAATCTCAGGCGCCACATAGCGCTCGAAGGTCTTGGTAACGCGCCTCTTCTCAATAACCGAACGCACGTAGTTAATGACAATGGACACGATATAGAGCACAAGGACTCCCACAGGAATCCACAAAGGGTGCAACACATGGCCCACCCCATTGATTTTCTTATTGTAAAAAACGAAGCTTGCTCCGATATACGCCCCGATTATACCAACCGTAATGGCGGTAGATACTTTCATCTTAACCTTCTGGAAAAGGAAGAAGGATATGAAACATATGATAAACAAAGCAATTGCCTGAGGTGTGTTTTTGACCTCAGTCTTATAAGCTCCGTCAAGGATTGCCTGGGTTACATTGGCCTGATACTCAACACCGTACATCTGCTTTGCATGATCCACGGGAGTAAAATATGCATCCTGCAGGCCTATGGTATAAGGGCCGATATAGACGATTTTACCTTCAAATTCATCAGGTGAAATATCGCCGTTTATGAGGTCCACAATGGAGTAGCCGTCATCAAATCCTCCGGGCAGAGCTGAGAAGGAAACATAGTAGTGACCTTCAGCATCCGTGGGAGGCTCCTCGATGGTCATTCCGTTAGCTTTGGCATAGGCTCTTGCAGCCTCAAAAGCCATGGAGTAGACCTTTCCTCCATCCGGCTCCACGTAAAGCAGGGCGTGACGAAGAATGCCGTCTGTGTCGTACATGGCATTGATGTGGCCCTGCGTAGAGGCTTCCCTTAAGGCATCGAAGGGCTCCTCATAATCAAAGATGGCGTTATAGTCATATTTCAGATTTCCGTCATCATCCATGACAGCCTTGGTTCCTATGTTGGCATGAGTTGCGGTGATTACGCAGCCAAGCTCCTTCGCCGCTGCCGCCAGCCTGTCATCCTTCTCTTTCTCGGTTTCACCCACATAGAGAGCATCGATGGCAACTGCCGCAGGACGGGCATCAGAATCCACTGCCAGCTTTTCAAGGGCCTTAGCCATTACATCTCGGCCCCATGTGTTATAGGGGCCCAGCTCATCAATGGCTCGGTCATTAATCTCTATCAGTATTATTTCGCCATCCAAGGCTTTCGGTCCCTGATACCAGGCATCAAGGGCTCTGGTATCAAGGCTTTTTAATACTCCTGCGCCTGCGATAAGACAAGTTACCACAAGGGCTGCAAGGAGGGAATATAGAAGTTGTTTTAAGGTTTTGTTTTTTAAAATATACATGTACTTGACTTTCCCATATTATATATTTTTTTATCCTTTAAAGGCCACGCTCCACGCGCCATTCTCATAGTTCACGACAACATCATTTCCTTCAGCTTGTAATGCTCCCCCACCATTTTCTTCAAACGGGTGGCCATTCCAGGAGACAGGTGTATCACCGTCAAATTCTACGCTGAATGATGCTCCTGTGATTGCTGCGTCTGTCCCTTGATCGTCAGCAAGTTGGCATGTAAATGTAATCCCCTCCACGGTGCAAGTGTTTCCGGATAAAGGCAGGGAGTTTCCAGGATAACCAAAGCTAATCGAGGCTCCTGCTTGTCCCGAGTTAGCTATTAACCATGCATTAGTAATTTGTGAAGTAGATACTGTTCGCATTCCCCGGGTGGAAGTTGATGTACTCTCCTCTGATTCTTCAGCTGCTCTTCTGTTTGCCTCTTCCTGCTCCTTCTGGAACTGTTCAGCAGCACGCTGCTCCTCTACCTTCTTCGCTGCAACTTGGTGTTCCTCCTCAAGGCTGGGATATCTGGAGTCCTCGTACTTACCTATATGCAAGTAATGGTACAGTAACGCATATGGATCATTTCCATAAGCTTTGGCTATTTCAGGATACTTCTCAGCGTAGTATTTCCAATCAAATATAGTTCCGTCAGAAAGATAAATCAGTCCGTTCTCATCAATAAGTTTGATGGCAGCAATAACATCCGGGTCGTTTCTTCCCAATTCAGCATAATTTATGGGCTCCTGAACCTGAGGTTCACCCTCCTCTTCCTGAGGCTCTTCTGCAGGTGCTTCAGGCTCTTCAGGTTGCTCCGGCTCCTCGGGCTCCTCCGGTTCTTCCGCAGGTTCCTCTTCTTTATCTGTTTCCGGATCCTTGGGTATTAGATCATCAGGATCCATAAGGCCAAGATTTATGGGCTCTGATTCTTTTTGTTTATATGTTCCGTTCTGAACATCATCATTAAGCTTACTTATGTCCGTGACGGTCCAACCTGTATCCTGCGTAACCCTATTTATAAGATCCTCGTCACTATAAATCTGCGTAACTGCAAAATCGGGCAACATATCGGGAGTCATCTCTGTTTCATAGAACTCTACCGTTTGTCCCAAGGGTCTGTCGCTGTAAAAATAAACAGAGACTCTTTTTCCCGGCTGCAGAGTGATGGTTTTAGACTCACCTGTTTCAGGGTTTGTTGCCGTTATCTTGACAGCACCATCTGTCAGGAATAAAGCCGGTCTGCCATATTCGTCTATGGTATATACACCGGAAGTTCCTCGAATACCGACTACCATATCAGAGTTTCGAATATTAAAGCTGGCATCTGCATCCAGTTTCTCTGTAACATTAAAGAACAGCTGTCCGTCGGTAAGTGTCAACTCAAGGTTTTTTCCGTCTTTCTGGAATTCTGCACGGCTCTCCTCATCAAGAGTGACTATTTTAGTGTCGTCAAGTCCCACAGAAACAAGACTCTTGACTTCAGTTGAGATAGCATCTCCACTCTTGAATCGAAGATTTTCCTTTACAGTTTTGGTCTCTCCGTTTTCCTCGAGAGTTACTGTACCTTCCATATGAAGGAGCTTCATTGTGGTGGCTTTTAATGAGTTATTGTTTAAAACAATGAACAAAACCACGCCAATCACCACGGCTGCTGCCACAGCACCGATGATAATCAGCTGTTTTTTGCTTAAACTAAATTTCTTTTTCTCGTTTTCTCCCATTTCCTTTCCCTTTACTTTCATTGTTACTGTGCCTCAGTAAGATTTGTTGTTTATTTCTTCCAAGCTTCGCTTGCGATAAACTTCTCCAGAAGTTCCCCGTCTATCTGGCCGTCGTCGCGCATATTCCCCAATATGCCGAAAGCTTTTTCTGCAGGCATAGGCGGCTTGTAGGGCCTGTCCTCTGCCGTAAGTGCGTCGTATACATCGATAATTGTGAGAAGTCTCGATTCGTTGGGAAGTTGATCTCCCGATAAGTGGTTGGGATAACCCTTACCGTTGATGAACTCGTGGTGCGAACCGGACCAGAAGGGAACGTTCTTGTAGATTCCCTTGAAGGTCATCTTCTCAAGCATTCTTGATGTATAGGATACGTGACTTTGCACAACTGCGCGTTCTGAATCCGTAAGTGTACCCTTCCTTACGGTGATGGCTTCAAGTTCCTTGTCATCAAGAAGAGGAACCTCCTTGTCATCCGCTGTCCTACATACAATGGATGCGTAGGATTTGAGCTCATCCAGTTTCTCATCCGGCAGGAAGCCTGCGGTGTTGGCTGCTTCTATAGCTTCCCATGCCTTCTTAAGTTTACTTATGTTTTCTTCGCATTCGCCGCCTACAGCGGGATATTCGAGAGATCTGATTTTTTCCTTAAGGCAGGCAATCTCAATCTTGCTCTTAAGCCCAGCCTTTAATCCTCCAAGCCTGTCAGGCTTATCCAGAACCTCCAAAGGAACAATCAGCTTACCTATATCGTGAAGCCAGATGCTCATAAGGAACGCGTCCTTTGAGTCATCGGTGAATTTCCAATCGTCGTTATTGGCCCTTAGCCACTCCACAAACTTGTCGGCGTAACGAACCATGCTTCTTGTGTGGTTGGCGTTGTAGGAGCTTCTTGCGTCGATGGCATCAACCATAACTTCCACGAAGGAATGCAACAGGTTGTTAACCTCCTCCGCCAGTCTGTGGTTGTTAAGGCTCACCGCTGCCAGTGAGGCCAAAGCGGATATAATCTCCTCAAAGGCCTTATCGAAGGGAATGGTCCCTCCGTCCTTATCCATTGCATTTATCAACTGCAAAACTCCGATGATTTCGCCCTTCTCATCCGCCATGGGGATAACAAGCATGGAGCCTGTTCTGTATCCTGTGATGGCGTCATATTTCTGAGCTCCGGAAAAATCATACTCACTGGATTCGTAAACATCCGGGATGTTGATTAACTTGTTGTCGATTGCGGAGCATGCGCAGACATTTTTTCTTCCCAGGGGTACCGGAGGAAGCTTGTTTCCGCTGTTTTGCTCTTCGATACTTAATCCCTTGGACTTGGTGAACATGGTGTGGAAGTGAAGGAACTCCTCCTCCAGCACATAAACCGTACCTGCGTCGCAGTGACAGATGTCCATTGCCTCAAGAAGGATTTTCTCCATAAGGCGGTCAAAATTCTTCTCGGCGCTTAGCTCGATGGCAATCTTAATCATTCGCTCCAAGCTATAAACTTCGCTCATAGATTGATCTCCTCTCCTTCCCTTGCAAACATGATCTGAGTGCTTTTAATCGGTTGTTCCAATTCCTTAAGGAACTCATCATTGTGAAATGGATCGTGGTGGACGAAGCGCACCCTCTTAGCATTGCACTCCTTAAACACCTTCATGGCCTGTTTAAGGGTCGAGTGTCCAAAGCCCATCCTTTCCTTATATTCTTCTTCAGTGTACTGAGCGTCCATCAACAGAAGATCTGTATCTTTGGCAAAATCCACTAAATCTCCGGACATCTCTTCGTCGAATTCGTAGTCAGTGGAGATAACTACGCTTTTACCTTCATGGGTAAGCTTATAAACTATGCTCCCCCCGGGATGTATGGCCTCTATTCCTTCAACCTTTACATCACCTATCATGGTGGGAAGCTTTAAGTCATGATAAATTACCTCGGCTGGGTAATTCTCTATTTTGCATGGCCAGTAAGGCACATCAAAAAGGCCGTCAATCTGCTCCTTTGCAGTCTTGCCGTCTCTTACGCATGCATAGAAATTGATTTGTTTCCCCTTGCTTCTGAGTACTTCGAAGAAAGGGAGTCCTAAAAGGTGATCAAGGTGGGGATGTGTCAGGAGAATTGAAATCTCTTTATTAGCTATAGCGGGAGCCTTGATTATCCCGGTTCCCGCATCAATAAAGATTGTCTGACTTTCGGTTTCGACTAATACACAAGTGGTTCCGCCGCCAAACTCGGTATATTCCGGTCCTTCGACGGGCATTGAACCCCTTGCTCCCAAAATTGTAACTCTCATCTCTACCCCCAAGTAGTATTGTGTATATTCACCCTTCTATTTTACACCTTTAGTACTACATTTGTGTATAGTATTTTTTAAAAAATCTGACATTTATTCGCGAATGAGACGTGACAGGTTTGCTCCCTCACTATCCTTTAAAGTATCTGCGTTTTCAAGGGTGAATTCGTAGTCTCTGCCGCTCCAATCACCATGCAGCTTTACCTTGTTTCCATCAACAACTTCGTATGTTCCCTCATCGTCTCCGCCACCGTCACTGGATCTATGGAAGGTGCCGTCTTCATTGAAGAGGAAATAAATATCTATAGCCACTGAATCGCCGTAATGCCATTCCCCAATCAATGTCTTTTTGGCTTCTTCCGAAGCTTTGGCTGTAGCTTCAGCCTGTGCCGCCTGTCTCTCCGCTCTCTCCTGAATCTTGATACTTTCGGCATTGTTGCCCGCAACCAAGCCTACAACCAAAAAAACTAGTCCTGTCACAAATCTGACCCACAATTTGACATTCTTACTTGTCCAGAAAGCTTCCATTTTCTTTATGGGAATCATGATAACAACTCCCAAAAGGATTATGAATGATCCGCGAGACGGGAAGTAAAGCAGTGCAAGCAGTATTGCCGCTACAGTAAGTATCCACATAATAATCTTTCCTGATTTGTTATCCATTTCTATACCTCTTTAGTAATTCAAGTATTCTGTGATGGCTGCATAATCCATTATTCCGTCTTCGCCATCAATTCTTACAGTTGCTCCAAGATCTTTTATGCCATAGGTCTCCTCAATATTTGCCTTTTCGGGAAGGCTTGAGAAGTCATATGCCACATCATCGTAGTGAGCTGTATATGCATCACCGGTTTCCTGAATGTACATAATGTCAGTAGATTCTGTCTCGGAAAGTCCGCCTGCGGTCACTTCTTTGAGTTCGATGTAGACTGTGTCGGGTTCTGCATCAAAGGGATCCTTTACAAGGTACTGACCGATTCCGCCATTCCACTTGCCTTCAATTAGCATTTCGCTTCTTTCGAAAAACTGAAGACCGTTTCCGTCAACTCCAAGATTCTTTGCTTTGTAGATGACTTTCTCTTCACCATCTCTTACTGCGTGAATTTCAAGTTCGCACCAGTCTGCTCCGCCCATAAGTACAAGCTCGGGAATCGGGTTGTCATCAAGGTTTATAAGCTTATATCCATAAATGGTGTCGTTTGAATGATCCTTGTCCCACTTTTCAACTGCGCTTAAGTAGAAGTCTCTCCAGCCGTCCATACCGCAGCAGTCGGTTCTCATGAAATGAATGTCGCCGTCCTGGCCAGTGTAGAACTCGCCAAACTCCTCTTCCTCAGGTACAGGGAAACCGAATACGAAGCTGCCTTCGTTATCGTAGATGTTGTACCACTGCTCCATAATTCCGTCAGGGTTCTCATACTCCTCAAGAATTACCTTGCCTTCGTAGTTAACGGTTCCTTCGTAGCTGTAGGAAACAACATTTCCTTCCTCGTCAATTACAAGGTATCCGGCATCAAGGTCGCCGTCCACATACCAGGCGCCTTTTAATGCTTCGCAGGATACGCTCTGAAGGTTAGCTCTTACTGTTGAATACTCGTCCGAATACTCAAAATAGTTTTCAAAGTTATTGAAGATGAATACTTCGCTTACTCTTGCGCCGTCAATAAGATCATCGATGCTTAAGTCATCGTAGCCATCGCCGTTAAAGTCTGCCATGTACATGTTATCCTGAACTGTGTCGAAATCATGAACTCCGTCTACAAGCACAAGATCCGGATAAGGTTTATATGAAAAATCATCCGGTGCTACTATTACGCATCCGTCTGCTTCATAAACACCTGCCAAAAGCTTCACAACCCCATCGGGTGTCTTCTGGTCAAGATACACGAAGGATCTGGTAGTTCTCCAGTCTGCTCCGTCCTCTTCCTCACTAACCTCCTTGGGAGGAAGGTCATTGTTTACAACTTCTTCAGCGCCACATCCTGTTACAAGAACTGCAGCCAGGATAAGTGCCATCGAGGGTATTGCCGATATTTGTTTAATGCTTTTCATTTGTTTCTCCTTTTATATTTTCTTTACTTTACTGTGCTCTAAGTTATTTAATCTATCCCCAAAATGAGGATTACTGTCAGTGCCAGAAGCACAAACATCATAATTGCCACCACCAGACAGGCACACATGACATAATACTTTCTTTGCCTGCCGTGATAGATTGCTCCGATTATTCCTGCTATAAACAATAGAATCTCAACCGTCGTCATATTCTTCTCCGTAAGAATCCGTTTCTCTTGTGAAAGTCGCATCGGCATAAACCGGATCAGTGGATTCGAAGGTTATGTTATCTGAATCGTTCCAGATGACGTAGGCAGTATCCGCTGCAAACAGGTAAACGCCCTTTCCATCCCCATAGTCGAATACAGTTCCCATTCCGCTGCCGTTTTCGTGGCTGACACGGTATTCACTGATATCCATGTCGATTTCAAGTCTCGTTCCTGTATCGCTGACCCACACTCCATCTAACAAATCATTTGGGTATTCATCAATTTCCACTGCATCTGTTTTGGTAAAAACGTAGCCATCCAGAATTTCCGTCGTAGTGTTTGTTGTGGAGCCATTCTGATCAAGATAGAACTTGTCGTCTCCGTCCTTTACGATGTCGTATATGAATCTGTCATATGTAAGCTGGGAATTGTTTACGGTATATGTTCCTCTTCCCACTCTTCCGTCTGCTTTTCTGAAAATGTAGCTGTTTTCTGAGGGAATCAGCTTTATTAAATCCCCGTCTTCATCGGTCCAACAGCTTTCGTATTCCTCCGGGTTGATGTCTTCTCCCCCAGCGGTCTCTCCGCAGGCTGTAAGCATCATGGTTGCTATAATAATCAGTGCTGTCTTCTTTATAAATTTCCTAACCACTTGTTACGCTCCTATGAAATATTATTCTAACCATGGATATTTTATCTAAAGTGTTTTGTCATTGGCAGTGTCAAAAGGTTACTTATTCAACTAAAAAAGGTAACCAAAAGTTACCTTTTGATTACCTTTGCCATATTCTTTATCCTTTATTCCTTAATCAGATGCCTGATGTCGTTTCTGTTATCAAGATAAAGCTTATCCAGTATTCCGGATATCATCTTCTTTACGTATGCGTAGGAGTAATTGGCTTTCTCCGCAATCTCCTTGTTGGTGCATCCCTCCGCCACCAGCTTAACCACCGACAGCTCCGCGGGAGTGAGAACCTTCTCAAGTTCTTTAAGTTTCTCAAGGTTGTAACCTGATGCACTTTCCTCTTTGGGGCTCTCCTGGGTTTCCTTTCTGATTCTGGAGCCAAGCCTTGCAAGAAATACTTCCTTTATGAAGGGCTTTGTTACATAATCCGCAGCCCCCATTTTAAGTCCCTTGATTTCAAAATCCGGTGCGTCCATTCCCGTGAGGAAGATTATGGGGATATCCTCACAGCCCGTTATTTTCCTGATTTCCTCGAAGGTTTCGTAGCCGTCCATCTCAGGCATGTCCACATCAAGAAGAATAAGGTCATACCCGGTGTTTCTGCTAAGAAGCTTAATTGCCTGAGAGCCTGATTTCGCCAGGCTTACATTGTAGCCGGCGTTGACCAGTATATCCTCGCCTGAATTAAGCATGTTGATATCATCGTCAATGTATAGAATTGTTCCCTGTGCCATTTTGTTCCATTAACCCCTTAATATCTTTTTGTGCCTTTTCAAATTCTATTTCTGAAATGTCTTCTCTGATAGTTTTAAGTCTGTTTAGGATTTCACCGTCTTTGCTGTTTTCAATCAGCTCGTCTATAAGTCTTAAGGATTCCACACGGTTGTAGCTTTCCAAAGACTCCAAAAGCTCTTTTGCTGTTTCATACAAATCAGCGGATGCAAGATAAGCTTCTTTCACCGGCTGTTCGTAAGACTCTGTTATATTACTGTTCTTATTAAACTCTGTTAAGAATGTATCCACGCCCTCCTTGGCTCTGAGCCATTCAAACTTAACAAAGCCTGCTGCAGAGGTAATATATGAAATATCTTCCTGCCTTGCCCTCTTCTCAAGTCTCTTCGCAGTATGATAAAGGTCAATGGCGCCCACATTTCTGGCATTTCCCTTTAATGAGTGGAAAAGTATGGTCAAATCCGCCAGGTTCTTCGCGTCAAGCCTGGTCTCAAGATTTGCCAGCTCCTTTTCGTAATTCTCTGCGAAGTAGCCTGCGATTCTGGCATACTGCTTTAAATCGCCTCCCAGGTACTTAAGGCCTTCAGACAGGCTGATGTCGTAGGGCTTTAGAAGCTCGGAATACATATCGATCTGTTCCTGCGTGTATTCCTCGGATGCCTTTACATCTATTCTTGTTACAAGTCTTGCAGGAAGATGCTCTGAGATTTCCTGCTCAAGGAGATGCCAGTCAATGGGTTTATAAAGACATCCATCAAAGCCCTTTTGTAAAAACATCTCCTTCTTATCAGCCGACACATCGGCAGTGAGAACAAGAATGGGAGTATGCTTGTCCCCATCAATTTCTCTTAAGTGCTCCATGGCCTGTATTCCGTCAATTTCAGGCATCATGTAATCCATCAAAACCAGATCCGGCTTCTCCGATACGAATTTCTCGTAGCTTTCCCTGGCATCATCTGCCGTAATTACGTGGATAAGGGTTTTCTTAAGAAGTGATTTCACAACGCTTAAATTCATCTTGTTGTCATCAACCACCAAAATCTTGGCATCCGGAGCAACAAAGGAACCGTTTTTAAATTCATTTCCGGAGGTTTCAACCTCATCTCCTATTTCCTGTTCAACAGAGAAATAGAACTTACTGCCCTTTCCGTATTCACTTTCAACGTAAATCCTGCTTCCGAAAAGTTCCGCAAGCCCCTGGGCAATTGCAAGGCCCAATCCGGTGCCTTCTATGTTCCTGTTCTTTGCAAGGTCGGCACGCTCGAAGCTTGAGAAAATCGTTTTAAGAGCAGACTTCTCAATTCCCACGCCTGTATCCTTAACTTCAAAGTAAAGTCTTACCTTATCCTCTGAAGTGCTTTCGTTTCTGACTGTAAAGGTTATGCAGCCTTCCTTTGTGTATTTGATGGAGTTTGAAAGAAGGTTTGTTATTATCTGCAGGAGCTTACGCATGTCGCCCTTAAGAACTTTTGGGATATATCCGTTTTTTTCCATCAAAAATTCCAGGCTCTTATTTGCGGCTTCCTTGCCGAAATATGCGCTGATGTTACCAAGCATTTCTGAGAAGTCATAGGGCTCATTAATGAGTTCTTCCTTCACCGCATTAAGCCTGGAAAACTGCAGCACCTGGTTAACCTCAAAGAGAAGCTGCTTACCTGCCGCCTCGGCATTCTGGGCATACTCCCTTATGGTATCGCTGTCAGCCTCCCTGTAAATCATCTCGTTCATTCCCATCATCATGTTGATGGGGGTTCTGATTTCATGGCTCATGTTGGCCAGGAAACGGCTCTTGGCGTTGCTGGCCTCCTCGGCAATTTCCTTCTGTTTCCTGTACTGAGCTATGTATACTAAGAAAATCAGGCCGATG
>JAEEGF010091137.1_pt1 | contig 13245 bp, 7 predicted proteins | sample 9134171 | NCBI WGS metagenome assembly JAEEGF01 (sample SAMN16246542, study PRJNA631951) | gut metagenome | biome: gut microbiome; feature: rumen; material: AP-attached | host: Bos | place: Iran: Karaj | collected 2018-10
ATCCATGGTGATGGAATCCAGCAGATCGTCGCCGAAGTCGTCGATGATCTCGATGCCGTGGCTTTCCAGCGTGGAATAGAGCTTTTCGATCTCTTCGATGTCGATGTCCGCTTCCACCAGAATGGTGTCGATGTCGGAGGAATTGAGTTTGCCGGTGGCAATGCCTTTGTCCACAAGTGCCTTGATCGCGGTTTTCTTTTCGTTGTTTTCCATAAAAACATCCTTGCCTTTCTCTATGTTCGCGCCGCGGCAGCAAAGCCGCGTCAATGATTACTTTTTGTCGTTTGGCCGGAACAGCGCCCGAAAGTCGTCGCCCTCCAGCGCGGAAGCCTGCGTGTTCTTTGACTGCTGCTTTTTCTTTTCGCTTTGCAGCGTTTCGATGCAATCGTGCAGTTCCTGCCTGCTGCCGGGCAGCGCCTTGTCCTTTTGGCATTCGCCCACCAGCAGGTCCATTTCCTCCCGGGAAAGCTCACCCGAAAGCGCCGTGAAATCCAGGCTCCCGCCGCTTTCGATCCGGGCGGCGAGTACCTCATAGATCCGGCGGCAAAGCGGGTCGTCAAACAGCGTTTCGGCCTGTCGGCTCCGCAGCTCCGGCAAGAAATCGGGGTTGCCGCACAGCAGCGTCAGCACGCGCTTTTGCGCTTTGCGCCCGCGCAAGGAGCTCCCCGCCGCCGCAGCGCGTCCGGCGTCGGCGGAAAACGACTTCTGCACGGTCTGAAACGCCGCCTTCCGGCTCTGGCTGCGCTTTCGTTTGCGGATCAGCTCCAGACGCGAGAGGATGGCCTGCTTGTCCACCTCCAGCTTTTCGCTGAGGCGGGAAACGTAGATGTCCACCGCGATGGCGTTGTTGACGTCGGCGAGCACCTCGGCGGCAAGGTTGAGATATTTCAGTCTGCCGTCGTCGGTGTGCAGATCCAGCCCGTCGCGGGCACGCAGGAGCTTGAATTCGATCTCGTTCGACGCGCCCTCGATCAGCGAGCGGAAGCGCTCGGGGCCGTATTTGCGCAAAATCTCGTCGGGATCCTTGCCGCCCGAAAGGCGGATCACCCGCTGCTTTGCGCCGATGGAAGAGAAGATCGCAATGGCCTTCTGCGTGGCCTTCTGGCCGGCTTCGTCGGCGTCGTAGCAAAGCAGCACCTCGTCGGCGTAGCGCATCAGCAGCCGGGCCATTTCGCCGGTCAGCGCCGTGCCGAGACAGGCAATGGCGTTGTCGAAACCCGCCTGATGCAGCGAGATCGCGTCCATGTAGCCTTCCACGAGGATCAGCGTTTTCTCTTTGGAATTCTTGGCGAAGTTGAGGCCGAACACACCGAGGCTCTTTTTATAGACCGGGGTGTCGGCGGTGTTGATATACTTGGGCTTGCTGTCGTCCAGCACACGGCCGCCGAAGGCCACCACGTTGCCGCGCACGTCGATGATGGGCACGATGACGCGGCCGCGGAAATTGTCGTAATAGCTGGTGCGGTCGCTCTTGACGCTGCGCTGCAGCAGGTTCGCCTCAAACTGTTCCTCATAGGAATAGCCCTTTTCGCGCAGATGGTCGCGCAGGGCGTTCCAGCTGTTCGGCGCATAGCCGAGCCCGAATTTGGTGATGGTGCGCTTTGAGTAGCCGCGCGATTTGTAGTAGTTGAGCCCGGCCTCCCCCGCGGGAGAAAGCAGCGTATCGTGGAAAAAGCGGGCGGCCTCCCGGTTCATCTCATAGATGCGACGCCGTTTGAGCGCCATGGAATCGTCCGCGCCGTCCAGCGGCATCATGATGCCTGCCCGGTCGCAAAGGAAGCGCACGGCCTCCACATAGTCGAGGTTTTCGATGCGGCGGATGAAGTTGATCACCTCGCCGCCCGCCCCGCAGCCGAAGCAATAGTAGCTCTGGTTTTCGGGATAGACGGTGAACGAAGGCGTTTTTTCGTTATGGAACGGGCACAGCCCGACCAGATTCTTGCCGCGCCGCCGCAGCTGAACGTAGCCGGAAATGATCTGCTCGATGTCGCAGCGGGCACGCAGCTCCTGCAGGAATTCGTCGCTGAACCGCGGCAAAGAAAACACCCCCTCGCTAAAGGTTTTTGCTTTTGTTGAAAAACGGATGGGAACTGAATGCGGAATTCGGAATTGATCTTACTTGCTCCAGCCCGACGGGATGAAGTACCGCTCAAACGTCCGCAGCGCAAAGCCGTCCGTCATGCCGGCGATGTAGTCGCAGGCGGCGCGGGCGGCGCCCTCCTGCCAGGCGATGGAAATGAATTCGTTCGGCAGCTCGTCCGGATGGTCGGCAAAGAACTCGTAGAGCTGGCAGATCATGCTGATTGCCTTTTTCTCTTCGCCCTTGCAGACGGGATTCGTATAGACGCGCTCAAACATGAACTCATGCAGCAGGTCAAACGCGGCCTGCACGTCGGCGTCCAGATGCACCTCGGCGTCGGTGTTGCGGATGGCGGAGATCACCAGCGTGTTGATCCGCCGGCTCTTGGTCTCGCCCAAGATGGCGCGCACCTCGGCGGGAATGCTCTTTTCGTGCAGCACGCCGCCGCGGATGGCGTCGTCGATGTCGTGGTTGATATAGGCGATGCGGTCGGCCAGCTTGACGACGCGGCCCTCGAGCGTGTCCGCCTCCTTGCCGCGGGTGTGGCAAAGAATGCCGTCGCGGACCTCCGCGGTGAGGTTGAGACCCTTGCCGCCGTTTTCCAGCCGGTCCACCACGCGCAGGCTCTGCTCATAATGCTTGAAGCCGTCGGGGAAGACGCTGTCGAGCGCCCGCTCTCCCGCGTGGCCGAAGGGCGTGTGGCCCAGGTCGTGACCCAGCGCGATCGCCTCGGTCAGGTCCTCGTTGAGCGCAAGGCCGCCCGCAATGGTCCGCGCAATCTGCGACACCTCGAGCGTATGGGTCAGCCGGGTGCGGTAATGGTCGGAGTCGGGCGACAGAAAGACCTGCGTCTTGTGCTTCAGGCGGCGGAAGGCGTTGCAGTGGATGATGCGGTCGCGGTCGCGCTGAAAGAGCGTGCGCACGGGGCATTCCGGCTCTTCGGTTAGCCGCCCCTTGCTGTTTTTGCAAAGCATGGCGTGCGGGGAAAGCGTCTGCTCCTCGCGGCGCAGCGTGCGCAGTCTGATCTCGTCCATAGTGGTCACCGCCTTTTGGGGTTCTAATTATCTTATACACGTTTTTTCGCCGGATTCCCCTAAAATCGGCAAAAAGTTTTTTCCGAACGGCAAGCCTCGCACCTCAGCCGCCGATCTGCGCAAAGGCTTCGCCCGTTCTGCAAGGGGCGCAGCGGCCGAACGAGGCGTCGACCACGGCGGCGCACAGGGCGTCCCAGCGTTCGGCCGGGATGCGGAACCGCAGCGTCACACTGTCGGCAAAGGCGGTGTCGGTGAGGATGGCGCCCTCGCGGCAAAGCAGCGGCTGCAGCTTGCCGTAAAGCGTATAGTCGCACGTCGCCTCTCCTTCGGCGCAAAGGCCCATGGTGATCATGCCGGCCTTCTCCACGGCGATCTTGGCCGTGTGGGAATAGGCGCGCACCAGACCGCCCGCGCCCAGCAGCACGCCGCCGAAATAGCGCGTGCAGACCACGACGCAGTCGGTGAGCCCCTCTTTCAGCAAAACGTCCAGCGCCGGGATGCCGGCCGTACCCTGCGGCTCGCCGTCGTCGCTGTAGCGGCGGATCTGGCCCTCTCTCAGGCAATAGGCATAGACGTTGTGGGTGGCGTCCCAATGCTTCGATTTGATCGCTTCGATGAAGTCGGTCGCCTCCTGCTGCGTCTGCACCGGCTTCGCGTAGCCGATGAAACGCGAGCGCCGCTCCACGAACGCGTCGTTCGCTTCGCCGGCAAGGGTGCGGTATTCGTTCAAGGCGGGACGCCTCCTTTCAAAAGGGATGTTCGGCAGCCGTTCGCTCTGCGGGGGAAGACCGGCGCACAAACGCGGCGCCGGACGGTTCAGCGGCGTCGCGGCTGTCTGATACGACTGCAAGAGGCGGTACGACTGCACCGCCTCTTTGTGTTGGAATGTTCCTGCAATTATTTGTTCTTTGCAAGGTTGAAACGCTTGTTGAATCTGTCAACACGACCGCCGGTATCGACCAGCTTTTGCTTACCCGTGAAGTACGGATGGCAGTTCGAGCAAATATCAACACGCATGTCCTTCTTGGTGGAGCCGGTTTCGATCACGGCGCCGCAGGCACATCTGACTGTCGTCTGTTCATACTTGGGATGGAGTCCCTCTTTCATGTGGTTTCACCTCTTCCTGAACTTTCGTCATGCGACCCGACGCAGGGCGCGGAGTCATAGCAAAGGGCATTATAGCACAGCAAAACGCAAAAATCAAGAACTTTGTTTCACTTTTTTCAATTTTATTTTTTGAACGGCGGACCGAAGCAGCAAAAGCAGCCGGCTGACCAGCAGATCGACCGCCGCAGCGGCAAGAAACACGCCGCAGAGCACCAGCGCCACGTGGACGAAATTGAGCCACAGATTGCCGTTGTCCATCTTTTTGAAGCTGACCGTATTCCAGAGCACCGTGCGCAGATAGCGGAACTCGGTGAGCGCATAGACGCCCAGCGTTGCGCCGCCGAGCGCGTTGACGATTCGGCTTTTGAAGTGCAGATCCTTGAAGAACAGCAGCAAACACACGGCGTTCAGCACCAGCAGCGGGTTGGCGTAGTCGCCCGCCACGCCCTGAAAGCCGCAGGACGACGGCAGCCGCGTGAACAGCAGATAGTTCAGCAGCACCGTGCCGAGCGCGGCGCACAGCCAGAGCGGCTGCGGCCGTTTGCGCGGCTCGCAGAAGCGGCCGAGCCAGCCGCCGATCACATAGATGAACAGAAAATGGAACACCTGCTTGCCGCCGACGAGATCGCTGTAGCCGAACGGTTCGATCACCCGCCGGAACGGCAGAACGTGCACCAGCGTCATCCAGACGCTCATAAAGGCGAACAGTCCCAGCGCCAGCGCGGTATATTGCCGCTTCGTCAGCTTTTGCAGCGCAAGGTTGACGAACGGGACCAGCAGGCACAGCAGCAGATAGTCCGTCAGAAAATACCACGTCTGGCTGGTGACGGGCGTCAGGCCCTTGAGCACCACCTGCAAAAGCGAAAACTGCGTGCCGCGGTCAACCCAGCAAGCCGGGCCGAGCACCAGAAACACCGCGGTCAGCACCACGGAATAGACCAGCATTTTCTGATAGATGCCGCCGGCACGGCGCAGGTTCTTTTTGGGGTCGAACGGCGCGCGGACCATAAAGTAGCCCGTGATGATTACAAAGATATTCACCGCCGCGCGGGTGGCGAGCTTCATCAGCAGCGCCGCGGCAGCCACATGGCCGCCGACCGCCCGCGCTTCGGCATAGAAGCCGCCGTAGGAAAACGCATGGACGCCGATCACCAGCAGCATGGCGAACACGCGCAGCAGCTCGATGCCGGAATCGCGTTCTTTTTTCATGGAATCTCTCCTCCCCTGTTTCAGCCGTCCACCGGAATGGCCCGGTGCAGGTGGAACGAATAAAGCACCGTTTCGCGCACCCGGTAGGCGGTGCAGAGCGACAGCGCGGTCTTATACAGACGCACCTGTCCGGCGTATTTTTCCGCAAACTGCTCCTCCCGGTCCAGGCGGTCGGTCTTGTAATCTACCACGACCAGCGCCCCGTCTTCCAGAAACGCGCAGTCCGCGATACCCTGAATCATCACCTTTTCGTCGGGGAAGCCGGTCATCTCCGGATAGAGGTCGGCGACCGGCAGCTCCACGGTGAACTTCTTTTCGCGCATCACAAGCGGGCTTTGCCGCATACGGCGCCAGAGGTCGCTTTCAAAAAAGCGCTGCACGGCCGCGCGGTCGATCGCCTGCGCCTCGGGTGCGGTGATGACGCCCTGTTCCGACAGGCGGGCGATCTCGGCGCCGACGTCCCGTTCGGCCGCGGCAAACTCGCAAAACTGCATGAAGGTGTGCGTCGCGGTGCCGCGCTGGGCGGCCGTGAGCCCCCCTTCGGTCAGAAACGCGGGCCGGGCGGAAGCAAAGTAGTCGCGGTCCACGAAGGCCTTGTCTACCTCGGAGGCGGCGCGCTTGGAAACGAGCTTTGTCAGCGGCTCAAAGGGATACTGCCAGGAAAGCGAGGTGCGCAGCGCCTCATAGCACGCCATGTCGGGCGCGGGCCGCAGCGCGGTCTCTTCGCCGCGCTTTTGCGGCGGCTGCCACCCGGCGGTGAACACCTGCAGGCGGAAGTCCGCCGGCAAGACGACCGACGCATCCATCCCCGCCTTTTCGCGCAGCGCGGCGGCGTCGGGGTGACGCAGCAGGGCCGGCCGCAGCCAGTCGGCATAGCTGCCGGCGCTCAGCGCCTCATAGGGCGAAAGCGTTCGGCCCGGCAGCGACAGACGGGTCTGGTATTTTGCCAGCGTCTTTTCGAGATCGCGGCAGGCGCCCACCAGAATCAGCCGTTCTCTGGCGCGGGTCATGGCCACGTAGAGCACGCGCATCTCTTCGCTGACGGCGTCTCTGCGGATCCGCTCGCGCACGGCCAGCAGCCCCAGCGTGGGGAACTGCGCCAGCGTGTCGAGCTCGCGCCGCTGGGCGCCCACGCCGAGCGCGGAATGAATCACCACGCCCTTGCGGCGCTCGTCGGCGTTGAAGGCGCCGCCGCAGTTGGCAAGCAGCACGACCGGAAATTCGAGGCCCTTGGATTTATGGATCGACATCACGCGCACCACGTTCGTTTCGGCCGAGGCGCCGACCGAACCGGCAAGATCGCTCCGCGTGCGCTCCAGACGGTCGATGAAGCGGATGAAGCCCGACAGGCCGATATAGCCCGCGCTTTCATAGACGGCGGCGTAATCGAGCAGAAGCATCAGGTTGGCGCGGCGCGCCGCGGCGCCGGGCATGACGCTGACGGCGGCCGGAACGGCGGTCTCGTCATAGATCATCTGCAGGAAGTCCTGCACCGACATGCAGACGCCCTTGGTGCGCCAGTCGGCGATGGCCGCAAGAAACCGGGCGGCCTTCTGGTTCCCCTGCCCCGCGGCGCAGACCAGACAGCCGTAGAGGTCGCTTTCGGGGTCGCAAAGGCGCAGCGCGGCGCAGTCGTCGGGCGTGAAGCCGAACAGCACGCTGAGCAGCACGCTCAGGAGCGGCACGTCCTGCCTGGGGTTGTCGATCACGCGCAAGAGGTTCAGAAGCAGGCTCACTTCGCTTGCCGCAAAGAAGTCGGACGACACCTCGGTAAAGCACGGGATGCCCCGGCGTCTGAGCGCGTCGGCATAGAGCGCGCCGCGGCCGCCGTTGATGGAGCGCAGCAGCACGCAGAAATCGCTGAACCGCGCCGGACGCATGCCGGTTTCACCCTTGACCTGAAGTCCGTCGTCGATCAGTCTGCGGATGCGCCCGGCGGTATAGTCCGCCTGAAACGCGTCGCCGGAGTCCACCTCGGTGTCAAGGTCCTGCAGATCCAGCAGATGCCATTCGCAGCACTCCTCGGCCTGCGGATAGTCGGCGGCGTACACAAGCCGCTCTTCGCCGTCGTAGTCCACGTCGCCGGCGTCGCGGCTCATGATCTGGCTGAACACGAAGTTGACCGCTTCGGTCACGCACCTGCGGCTGCGGAAGTTCGCGTTCAGCGTGATCTTTGCCGGAAAAGCCGGCTCGTCCGGACGATAGGGCGCATACTTCTCCCGAAGCTCCATGAAGATCTCCGGCATCGCCTGACGGAAGCGGTAGATGCTTTGCTTGAGGTCGCCCACGCGGAACAGATTCGCGCGGGAGATGGCCGAAAACAGCAGATCCTGCGCCCGGTTGGTGTCCTGATATTCGTCGATCAGGATCTCGTCGTATTCCCGGGCGATCTCGCGGGCCAGGTCGGTCGGCTCCGCGCCGTGTTCGCCGCTGCGGCAAAGAAGCCGCAGCGCGGCGTGCATGACGTCGTCGAAATCGGCCGCCTGTTTTTCGGCCTTCAGCCGGTCGAATGCTTCGGTATATTGCTGCGTGACCGCCGCCAGCCGCTCGATCATCGGCCGCAGACAGGCGAGGTCTTCGCGGAACTCCGCCTCGCTGCAGCAGAAAAGCGGCGCGATCCGTTTGCGGATCAGATCCTTGCCTTCGTAGCGCAGGCGGATCAGCCGTTGGATTGCCGGATCGTCGGCGTGCTCCCGCGGGACGCGCGGGCGGGTCATGGGGCTGTAGCCGAGCGCGGCTCCGCGCGCGGCGTCCCAGTTGAAGTCCTGCACGCCCAAGTGGGCGCGGATCGCGTCCAGCTGCCGCAGGTCGTCGCGCAGCACCTCGCCGAACAGGGCTTCCAGCAGCGCGTCGCCGGCGATTTCGCAAAGCGTCTGTTCCAGCACGGCGTGGCGGGAATCGGCGGCGGCCGCAATCGTGTCCGTCAGCTCCTGCACGAACGGGTGCATGGACAGCGGCCCGTCGCAGCGATAGAGCGCGGCAACCTCCCGCAGCCACGCGGCCGGGAACGGATAGGACCGGCTTTCGCGGTACAGGGCGCGGACCGTCTCTTCCAGAAAGCTGTCGTCGCGGCCACGGAAGAGCAGCTCCACCAGGTCGAGAAACGCCCGGTCGCCGTCGGCATAGCAGGCCTCCAGCGTTTCGCTCATGGCCTCTTCGCACAAAAGCTGCAGTTCGCCCTCGTCGGCGTTTTTGAAATCGGGCGGCAGGTCCAGTTTTTCAAAATGCGCGTGCACCAGCGCGCTGCAGAACGCGTCGATGGTGCAGATCTTTGCAAACGGAAGCAGCATCTGCTGCTTTGCCAGATGTTCGTTGTCGGGGTCCTGCTCCAGCCGTTCGGCCACGGCTTCGCCGATCCGCTGGCGGATTTCGGCGGCGGCCGCACGGGTGAACGTGACGACCAGAAGCCGGTCGGCGGACAGGGGCTGTTCGGGGTCGGTCAGGCGGCGGATGACGCGCTCGACCAGCACGGCGGTTTTGCCCGAGCCGGCCGCGGCACTGACCAGCAGATTGCCGCCGCGGGCGTCGATGGCCCACTGTTGTTCCGTTGTCCAGTTACGTACCATCGGTTGCCGCCTCCTCTTCCAGTGTGTGCAGCGCTTCCTCGTGGGTCTGGCCGCGCAGAAAGCGCTGGGGCCCGTCTTTTTCGCGGCCGCAGACGCTGCGGTAATCGCACCAGTCGCAGGTGTTGGCGTGGTTCTTGCCGAAGACCGGCTTCGCCTCCACCCTGCCGTCGTGCAGGTCTTCGCCCATCCGGCGCAGAATGCGGTCCATGCGCTTGGCCAGAAGGCCCAGCTGGGTCAGCGAGATGCAGCGGTCGCTGACGTCCTGCGCGCTTTTTTTGATCTTGCCGGGCAGCAGCGTGCCGCGCAGGCTGCGGTCCATGCCCTCCAGCACCGCGGGGTCGTTGAGGATCATGCCCTCCATCTTGCCGCCGGCCATGCGTTTGGCCTCTTTGGTCTCGTCGCTGTCGGCGCGGTCGCTGTCATACGGCTCGAACCGCGCCGGCATATACAGCACGCCGGCGGGCGTCAGCGCGGGATTGCTGCGCCAGATGCTGACAAGATAGAGCACCATCTGCATACCGAGGCCCTCCAGCACGTCGGAGAGCGAAAACGCCTTGACCCCGGTCTTGTAATCCACCACGCGGACGTAGCGTCGGCCGTCTTTGTCCATCTCGTCCACGCGGTCCACCACCCCGCAGACCTCCACGTAGCCGTCCCTGAGGTCGATGCGGAACGGCTCGATCGCCTTTCCCGGCGCAATCGGCACTTCGAAGCCGACGGGGACGAACGAGCTTTGGCTGAACTCAAACAGCAGCCGGTCGGTCAATGTGACCAACGTTTTGAACATACGGTCATAGAGATAGAGGAACCGGGCGCGCTTGCCCTGCTTGCCGCCCATGTAGGTTTCCATATAGTCGTGCAGAATCCGGGCGATCTGCGCGTGAAGGTCGGCCTTCGGCAGACGCTGCCACGCCCCGTCCGGGTTTTCGCGCAGCAGACGCTCGAGCACGTGGTGCACCACCGTGCCGGCCGACGCGGGATCCAGCTCCGCCCGCTTGCGCGGCTTTGCCAGAAGGCCGTAGCGGCAGAAATACTGGAACGGGCACTCTTCATATTTTTCAAGCCGCGATGCCGAAAGGCTGATCTTCCGGCCGAACAGCGCCCGGGAAAGCTCTTTGTCCTTGAGGCGGAACGTCTCCTTCTTTGCCGCGCGGGCCAGGGCGCCGAGGCGATCGTGCCACAGCGGCTGCTCGTTGAAGAACAGGCGGAACGCCTCCAGCTGGGGCGTGTTGTCGTTCCAGTGCGCCGCCATCCACGAAAAGGCGTTTTCGCTCCCTTCCGAAAAGGCGACGGGCGGCAAAGCGCCGTAGTCCAGCGTCTTCGCGTCGGGAAACAGGCTTTTCAGCGTCAGCACCACGTCGGCGTCGTTCAGCTTTTCGCCGTTCCGGCCGCTTTGCGCGCGCGAAAGATAGAGCCGTTCCCGCGCGGAGCAAAGGGTGTTGTAGATATAATAGCGTTCGGTCATCGTCTGCTGCGCGGCGTCGTCGGGCAGGTCGGGCAGAACCGCGCGCAGGCGGTCGCATTCGCTGCGGCCGAGCAGACGGTCGCCGCCCGGAGACCGCGGGAACACCCCGGCGTTGAGCCCGAGCGCAAACACCACCTTCGGCATCTGGGTGCCGATTCTGGGCGCGTCGCAGAGATAGACCTCGTCGAACCCGTCGGGCAGCTTGCCCAGACTCTGGGCGCCGACGACCAGATCGAACAGGTCGCAGAAGGCGCGGAACGGCAAAACGGCGTCGCCCGCCGTTCCGGCCAGCGTGTCGAGCGCTTCCATCAGAAGGTCCCACACCTGCCCCTGCTCCAGCGCAAGCGCCAGCTCGCCGCCCGCTTCCAGCCGCAGCGCGTAGTCCCGGAGCGCCTTGTCGGTCTCCTGTTCCAGAAGAAAGCGATAGAGCCGCGCCGCGCGGTTGCGGGCGGACTGTCCTTTCAGATCCTCGCGCAGCGAAACCAGCGGGGTCAGGACCGTCCGGCGCAGGTCGTTGAGCGTCCGGAGCTTTTCTTTCCGCCTGTCGTTCATCTGCACGCCGAAGCCGTCGGGATTGTTCGTCCAGTCCTCGGCCCAGTCTTTGGCAGAAAGGTCCCACATCAGGGCATAGTTTTCCAGCTCGGCGATCTCGTCCCACGAAACGCCGCACAGCCCCGTTTTGAGGTAGCGCATCAGGTTTTCGGTGGTGAAGCCGCCGGCGCAGAGCTCCAGCAGCGCGCGCACGAAAATGACGATCGGCTCGTTGCGGATCGGGGCGCGCCTGTCTTCAAACACGGGCACGCCGCATTTTTTGAGGCTCAGCCTCATCTGCTTTGCATAGGGCTCCTCGTCGCGGTAGACCACGGCGATGTCGCGGCAGCGGTAGCGGCCCGCGCGCAACAGGCGGCGGATTTCCATGGCCGCGTTGTCGCATTCCTCGCGTACCGAGGGCGCCAGGCAGAACGTCACGGCCCCGCTGTCGCCCGTGAACGGCTGCAGCCGGGGCGCATAAAGCTGACGCTCCAGATGCCGCAGCGCGTCGGCGGCGTAGATCGGGTAGCCGCAGGTCTCGGCCCGCAGCGTGACCACGCCGCCGAACGGCACGCCCGCCCGCTCGGCAAGCCGTCTGAGGCGCCGGGCGGTATCGGCCGTGAGCGCAAAGGGAGACACCGGGCTGCGGTTGTCGATGCTGTCGCAGCAAAGGGTCACATAAACGTCGGCCGCCTGCAGCAGCATCTGTTCGATCAGGGCGTATTCCTGCGCGGAAAAGCACGAGAAGTCGTCGATGACGACCAGCTTGTTCCGGAAAAAGTCGCTGCCGCGCAGCTTTTCACAGACGAGGTCCAGCACGTCGTCGCTTTGGCAGAAGCGTTCGGCGGTCAGCGCGTCATACGCCTCCATAATCAGCGCCGTTTCGGCCGCCTTTTCTTTGAGATAGCCGCTCTCGAGCGTTTCGGCGGCAGCGGCGAGCGCGGCGGGCGCAATTTTGTTTTGCTTGAAGCGGCGCGTCTCCTCCAGCATTTTCTGCACAAAGCCGGCAGACGCGCGGTGGCGCGCAAAGAAGCGCAGCCGATCCTGCACGGACGCGATGGCCAGCGCCATCATGGCTGCGTCGGCGCCGGCGCGCAGCACGGGCTTTTTGGGCCCGCCGAAGCGCTGGAACACCACGTCGGCAAGCCGCGAGAACGACAGCACGTCCACCTCGCACGCGTCGCGCGGCCCCAGCGTATGGAGGATGCCGCGGTCGCTTTCAAACGAGAACTGGCGCGGCACGAGCAGCACGCCCTGCTTTTGCCGCTCCTTGACCCATTGAGAGAGCAGCCGGTGGGCATAGTGGGTCTTGCCGGTTCCCTCGCGGCCGAGCACCAGATAGAGCATGACGTCACCCCGTTTCGTTTTTGTTTTATTATACATGATTGCAACGCAAAATGCAACGAAAACCTGCGCGTAACAGTTCCAAAGATAGGACTTAAGTCAAAACAAAAAGACCCCAGCCGGGGTCTTTTTTGAATCAGTATTATGCACCGAAGATGGCGGCAAAGCCTTTTATGAAAAACCGTGCAGCAATTCATTTCACGAGAATGTCGTTCCGGTTGGATTTGGCGCCGGGAATCTTGACGCCGTTTGCTTCCGCATAAGACTGAACGATGAAATAATAAATGGTTTGAGATTTGAGGTTTTTAACGGTATAAGATGTTTTTGTTGTAACGGCAACCTGTTTGTAGCCGCTGTTTTTTGCGGTTGAGCAATAGATCACATATTCCTGTGCACCTTTTGCTGGGCTCCATTTCAATGTTGCTGTACCGGCCTTTTTGCTCGTTGAGTTCAGGTCTTTGACACGCGCCGGAACGATCTTAAAGGAAAGGTTCACCTTGCCGGAATACAAGCCCTTGAACGTGACTTTCACTTTATAGCTGCCGACATTTGTGCAGCCTTTCGAATATGAAACGGTGTAATACTTGCTGTTGATGATATTGCCTGCGCTGTCCTTCACGGTAACAGTCGGGTGCTGAACCTTTCCCGAATAAGTCAAAGTGGTCTTGTTCAATGTGACGGAATCGATCTTCCTGATTGTCTTTTTCTTCGAAACTGCGCCGCAAACAGAACAGGTTTTGACCGTGCTTCCGTTTGCTTTTGTGGTTGCCGCTTTTGTCTTGGTGATATAGCTGTGGGCGCCGGTTGCAGGAATGGTCTGATTCTTGGTTTCCCCGCATGCCGTGCAGGTTAAAGTCTTCAAACCCGACGTGGAACAAGTGGCTGCTTTTGTAGTAACACCTTGATTCC
>JAEEGF011198590.1_pt1 | contig 13245 bp, 12 predicted proteins | sample 9134171 | NCBI WGS metagenome assembly JAEEGF01 (sample SAMN16246542, study PRJNA631951) | gut metagenome | biome: gut microbiome; feature: rumen; material: AP-attached | host: Bos | place: Iran: Karaj | collected 2018-10
GTGTGCCCGATGGATGTGGACATGACAGATAACACCAGGAGCCGGAAGAACGGATCTGAATGCATACTTTTCATGGAATGTGTGAAGAATTGCCCGAAAGGTGCACTGTAAGTGACCATTTCATGATTAGAGTAAACAGAAAACTCACCGGAAAAAGGATGCATATAATCATCCTCATAATGATCCTGACAGTTCTGTTTTCGTGCGGTAAAAAAATCGACTCGCCAAGATACGGATATGAGCTGAAAGCAGTCCATCAGGTGAATGGGCGACAGGGAATCTGTGTTGAAGGAGATCATTACTGGGTCAGCGGTTCCACTAGCTTGACAAAATATGATAAAGACTGGAACGTTCTGGCAGAGAATACCGATCCTTTCAAGGAATACGATATCGAAGTCAATCATATCGGAGATATCGATGTCTATGAGAACGAGATCTATCTCGGAGTCGAATACTTCATGGATGGAGTTGGGACTAATATCCAGGTAGCAGTCTATGACGGGGATACCCTTGAACTGAAGAGAGTCTTTCCTTTCAGGGGAGATACCGGACAGAAGGAGTGCTCGGGGATAGCGGTTGATTCGGATTCAAAAACGGTATACATGTCCTCATGGATAGATGATGAGTCCAGCAGTTTTCTTTATATGTATGATCTAGAATCAGGGGAGTATAAGGGAAAACTTGAGATGGAGCCCGCACCGAAATGGATACAGGGAGTAGCCTGCTATAAAGGAACGATCTATGTGACCTGTGATGATGGAGATGCGGATAAGGACGAACCGGATAACCTGTACAGGCTTGATATACAGAAAGACGGAAAGGCAAAAGTCGTTCTTGAGCATGCTTTCACTGAGGTCATAAAGCAGGGAGAGATAGAAGGGCTGAACTTTGATGAGAAGAATGGACAATTCCTTATTTTGTATAACAGAGGAGCAAGGATAGTTAAAGGCATGCCTGTCGGATTCTATGATGGATACACGGAAGAGATGCACGAAATCCTCTTTTTTACTATTGATGATTTGTCAAATCAAGCGCAACACCATGTTAAGAATGAAGTATCTCCAAGGGTGTTGAATAATTAATACATTTTCTTGGCCTGTTATTCATCAAGGCTAAGTTATATTCAAGTTCAGTCTCGTCAACTTCTGAAAGATCCATTCCTTTGGGATAGAATTCTCGAAGAAGTCCGTTGGTGTTTTCGTTCGTACCTTTTTGCCAGGCACAATATGGATCACAAAAATATACATTACATTTCAATTCTCTGGCTATTTCTTCGTAGCCGGAGAATTCTTTTCCTCTGTCGAAGGTAATGGTTTTGACTAAATCGGGATCGAATCCCTTTAGGGCATTTATGATTGCCGGAGTTACATGTTCTGCTTTTTTATCAGGAACTAATACCGCTATGTAATATCGTGATTTCCTTTCAGCTAATGTCACAAAACAGTAGCTGCTCTTACGCTTATGATCTATTCTCCCTGATTCCACAGTATCCGCTTCCCAATGGCCTGTTTCTTTACGCTTATACACACTTTTTGGCCTCGTTTTTATCGATGGACCTGCATTAAACTTACCTCTTGTCTCTGCCGGTCTTTTAAACTTTCCTTTTCGTCTTAAGTGTTCCATCTTCACTTGTTTCAGATGATTCCTGTGAATCATTCTGTATATCGTTGATGTCGATGGCACCTGGTGCTCGCTTTCTCTATGAGCTATCTGTTCCGGTGACCAATGCTCAAGTAGCTTTTCCGCTACATATTCTCTTACCTCATCCTCATACTTGATTGGCCTATGGCATCTTCCTCTTCTCTGCTCGCTCTGCTTTTGTGCTGCCTGAGGTAAATATCTCTTGAATCGCCCACAGCTTCCAATTTCAGAACTGTTCCTTTTTATCTCTCTTGAGATTGTACTGGCGTTTCGGTTTAATGCCTTGGCTATCTGCCTGATGCTCATACCGCTTTGTATGAACTGAAAAATACAACACCGTTCATTTATGGTAAGATGATTATAGTTCATAGTACTCTCCTGTTCTTAATGTTTGTTTGGTCACTTACATTTTAACATTTGAGTCCTATGGACCCTTTTTTTATCCGTTGCACTTGTTATGATAATTTATCTGCAAAAAAAGAAGGCAGCCTTTCGGCTGCCCTCAAGATAGTTCTTTTATCAGATCTCTATCCTCTTGAACGGCTTTAATCCTTCGACTGCCTTCTTCGGGCAGATCCTGACTTCGTCGTTGTCAAGGTCGATGAGGATGTACTTGTCATTGCCCATTCCCAGCTCCTTCATGTAGGAGAGCTGTCTGTGGCCGTGTCTCGTCTCTATCCTCTCGATGAGGTCGTGATGCTCCTCTTCCGTCATGGCATATACGAGGTCCACACAAGCCTGGTCTATTGCAAGCAGGTCCGTCGAACCGAGGATGCCTACGTTCGGCGTTACGACAGGTGCTGCTCCGAGTCCTTCGCAGTCGCATGAAACGGACATGTTCCTCATTACGTTCATATATGTGACGTGCTTGCCGAAGAAATCGATGGTAGCCTTAGTGGATTCGGTTATCCTCTCCATGAGTTCTTCCTCGAGAATGGACCACATGTTGTCCGATCCTGCCTTAGTATGGATCCAGCCCTTGCCGATCCTTCCGTCAGCACACCCGATTCCGATATTCTTGTTGGAGCCTCCGAAGCCTCCCTGTCCGTGTCCCTTGAAGTGGGTCAGTACCATAAGCGAATCATAGTTGACCATATGGGAACCATGGGACATCTCCTTCATCCATTTTCCGCCCTTTATCGGGAGGAGGACAGTTCCTTCGGAGTCCATGATATCCACGGGGCAGAACGTCCATCCGTTGATCTTCAGGGTCTCCCTGTGTTCTTCGGTGGTATATCTGCCGCCCTGATAATACGTATTGGTCTCAACAATCGTTCCATCCGGTATCTTGGCCTCCATGAAGCTCTTTACCCACTTGGCAGGTATGATGTTCGGGCCGTTCCTCTCACCGGTATGCAGCTTGACTGCGATCTTACCAGTCATGGCACCATTGATCTTGTCGTAGACTTTCTTCATTCCGTCCGGCGAGATGTCTCTGGTGAAATAGACTATGGATTCGTTTCCTGTTCTCTCTTCATAGGGAACATACCTTCTTCCGTCAACATTCATGTTGATATCCTCCATATATAAAAAATTACCTCAACATAATTATCCTATAACTTCGTGAAAACTCCAATAGGTTTAAGCCTGCTGTAAACCAAATATTCTTTCCCTTTCCTTTTCCCCCATCCGAAATATATAATTGAATCATAAAGGAGGTGCGGAGATGATCAATCAGAAGATTAGAGAGACAGTCACCCTGAACAACGGAGTCGAGATGCCGAGGATCGGCCTCGGTACGGTGTTCCTCAAGGAAGAGATAATGAGGGATGCGTTAAGGTACGGATTCTACAATATCGATACCGCCACCGACTATTCAAATGACGAGATCAACGGTGAGGAGGAGGTCGGAAAGGCCATCAGATCCTCCGGAGTGGACAGAAAGGACGTGTTCGTCACCACGAAGCTCTGGAACTCGTCCCACGGATATGAGAACGCCCTCAAGGCTTTCGATTATTCCCTGAAGACCCTGGGCCTCGACTATGTAGACCTCTATCTCATACACTGGCCGTGCCCCGATTTCGATGACTACATAGACACCTGGAAGGCCTTCGAGAAGCTGTACAAGGATGGTCTCGTAAGGGCGATCGGAGTATCGAACTTCTTCCCGGAATGGCTCGAGCGCATTAAGCAGGAATGCGAGATAATTCCGGCAGTAGACCAGGTGGAGTACCACCCCTTCTTCCAGCAGAGGCACGTATATGAGTACTGCAGGGCGAACGGCATACAGACCGAAGCTTTCTCCCCCATGTGCAAGGGAAGGGTCGTGACGGATCCGACGCTTGTGAGGATAGGTGCGAAATACGGAAAGACGGGTCCCCAGGTCACAGCAAGGTTCCTCTATCAGGAGGAGATCTGCTTCATTACGAAGTCGACCACACTCGATCACCTGAAGGAGACGGTGGACATTTTCGACTTTGCCCTCTCTGAAGAGGACATGGCGGAGATAAGGGCTTTAAGCAGCCCCGAAGGCAGGATAAACATGGACCCGAGGACTTTCCACGAGCTCATGAACCTTAAGGATCAGATAAAGGCCGGAAAGGCAAAATACGCCGTAAAGTGACGGTGCACTTATTACAGGCTCAACAGCACGGGAGGTAGTTTCATGCCTCCTGTGCTCTTTTGTAAGGAAGATGACATGAAATACGGAAGAAAAAACAGTATCAATACTGCAGAACATGCGCCGTTCATGAAGAGGATGATGTCCCTTCTCCTTGCGGCATGTCTTTTATTCGGTCTTTTTTCATGCAGGAAGGAAGAGACCCCTTCCTCATCGTTCCATGCAGTCTCCTCTGCCCCGGTCTCTTCTCCTCCCGTCTCATCAGCCGTGCCTTCGCCGGAACCTCATGGATATCCGGCAGAGGGAAGTTTCTTCCTCGACTACGGGGAGCATTCCGAGGATGACCCCAAGGGAGCCAGGCTGGACCTGAAGCAGAAGGACGGTCATACCGGCATACTCTTCACGATACTATATGACACATATGAGTGGACCTTCAGACAGTATACGGTAAAGAGCCCCGAAGAGAAGGACGGAATCGTGCTCATCGAATTCACGGGCGAGAACGAGCATTTTTCTCTTTCATGCATGTATGACCATGTAGACGTGGAATACTACTGGGACGGTGCTCTGGATCCCGTGAGCGGCTGTTACGTGAGAGGCGAGATACAGCCTTCAGGATACGAGCTTCCTCCCATTCCCGAGCCGGTTTACGATCCGAATACACCTGAAGGAAAGATCGATAAGGCCATAGCTGCTGCCGCAAGGGACGCCCTCATGAGACCGAAGGATTCCATGCTCACGGAAGAGGACTGCGCAATGGTGCTGTCCATCGACATATCCGAAGAGAGGCTCATCTCCCTCGGCGGTATAGAGTATTTCACCAATCTGGAAAGCATATATATAGGTTCATCATATCTGAAAGACTTTTCTCCCCTTGCAGCGTTGCCGCATATCGAGAGCATCTCCATCAACTGGTCATATTTAGAGACCGTACCGGATCTTTCAGGCTGTAAGGAGCTTTCCCGTCTGGAGCTCGTCTGCAATCAGATAAGCGATCTGTCTCCTCTAAGCAGTATAAGGGGCCTGAGTTTCCTGAATCTTTCGGATAACAACGTCACGAGCATCAGCCCGCTGAAGAACATGACTTCTCTCGAAACGCTGATACTTAAAGGAAATCCCATTCTGGACTGGGAATGCATATCGGGGAACGGGAAACTAATAGAAGCACTGGACTGTGACTATGAGCTGACTCTTAAGACCATGGAGAAAGCCCGCGAGATCATAAGCGGGATCATCGATGACGACATGGACGATCTGGAAAAAGAATTGGCCATATATATGAAGATCCATGAGATAGCAGACTATAAGGAGGTACACAGGCCTCAGCGTCCGTACGGCTATCAGGTGATAATGGAAGGTACAGGCGTCTGCGGAGATTATTCGGAAGCTGTATCACTTCTCATGAACCTGGCAGGGCTAAGATGCATCTCCGTCTATTCGGACACTCATGCATGGAACATGATAGAGATCTACGGAAAGTGGTATGAGCTCGACTGCCTGTGGGACGACAACATCGAACCGGTCTTCTGGCAGTATCTGAATGTGGGAAGAGAGTTCCTGAAAAGCGATACCGATCACAGCTGTGATCCCTGGAGATATCCGTTTGCTGATTCATCCATGCCAAAGCTCGATTATCTGATGCTGTTCCCTCCGGAGGTCATATACGGAGAATAGAAAAGAAGGCAAACGAAAAAGGGCGGTCCGCTCGGGCCACCCTTTCCTTTTAAGCTTATTATTTCTTCCAGAGTCCGTGGAGGTTGCAGTAAGCGTATGCAGCTACAACTTCGTCTCCGTCGACAATGGCAAATGTCACCTTCGGCTCGTCTCCGGGATTCAGTACCTTCCTCTGATTTCCCATCTTGGTCTCGAGTGCCACCCACTCGATATAATGCTGTTCGATCATGGGATGAGCCACCTCACCGACAGTGACCGTCACGATGTTGCCTTCAACTGTATAAACAGGGACATGTTTCTCGACTGCAGCATCCGTGGTCCCGGGGATGATCTCCTTCATGGGCTTTCCGCAGCAGAATACGGGAGCCTTCGTCTGCTTCACTATGCCGATTATCTGTCCGCATGTCTCACACTGATAAAACTTCATTTCTTATCCTCCTTATTGCTGGATCTTCTCACCTATATTGTATCAGCCATCAGGCAAATTTCCAAATGCCGTCACGCTTTTCCTTCGGAACCGCAGAGGAGTATCTTCCTTATGCAGATCTCCTTTACCGCTTTCCTTGCAGGACCCATGAACTTCTTCGGGTCCATTATCTTCTCGTCCTTAAGCGCTTCCCTCACTGCCTTCGTCGCCTCGAACCTCAGTTCCGTAGCGACGTTCACCTTGGCTATCCCAAGCTCTATTGTCTTCTTCACCATATCGTCCGGGATACCGCTCCCTCCGTGGAGCACGAGAGGCACGTCTATCCTCTCCCTTATCTCCTTAAGAAGGTCAAAATTGAGTTTCGGAAGTCCCTTGTAGAATCCGTGCACCGTGCCTATCGCAGCTGCGAACATATGGACTCCCGTCTCTTCTGCAAAGAGTACCGCCTCATCGGGATCAGTATATGATATGACGTTTGAAGTCTCTTCCTTTCCTCCTATGGTGCCGAGCTCCCCTTCAACCGTGGCCCCGTACGGAGCGGCTATGGAGACGGCTTCTTTCGTCAGTGCTGTGTTATCCCTCAGTGAAAGTGCGCTTCCGTCTATCATGACAGAGTTGTATCCCTCGTCCAGGGCTTCCCTCACAAGATCGAGGCTGCTGCCATGATCCAGATGCAGGCTCACGGGGATATCCGTTCTTTCTGCAAGCTTCCTCACGAGAGCGGACGCCTCATATGTATGGAAATGCTTCAGAGTGGAGGGCGTAGTCTGGATGATAACGGGAGACCTCATCTCCTCACACGCTTCCAGTATGCCCTGGACCATCTCGAGATCCTCGGCATTGAATGCCGGCACAGCATATCCTCCCATATGGGCCTTCTCTACGTTTACTATGCTGGGTATATACATCTCATTCACCCTTTCCGGCCTTCATTTTCTCTATCTTCTCCCAGGTCACTCTTCCCTCCATGGGACCGAATGCCGCAGTATTGATCGCAGCTGCTGCTGAGGCGTTCCTTAGCGCTTCAAGGCTGTCTTTTCCGAGGAGGAGAGAGACCAGGAACGTTGCATCGAAGGTATCTCCGGCTCCGGTGGCATCCACCGGTTCTATCTCATACACTCCGAAGGCAGTCGTGTTGTCCCTCTCATGGCACATGGCTCCGTGCTTTCCGTTCTTAACTACTATATATTTCATTTTGGGATATATGTCGAAATATGACTTTACGGCCTCCTCTTCAGTATCCTTTCCCGTGAACTTCATGAGTTCTCCGAGTCCCGGAAGGAATACGGCAGTTTCCTTAAGTATTTCTTCCATCAGTTCCGATACGGAAGGATCCTTCATGAGCTCAGGCCTGATGTTCGGATCGAAGGATACCCTTGCTCCTTTTGAGACCGCTTTCTTCATGGTGCCGACTATGCTCTCCCCAAATGCCCTCTCCGACATCACTGAACAGCCCATTATATGGAAAAATGCCGTATCATCGAGGATCTCCTCATTTCTTAGCCGTCCCTTTACTGCCGGTGTATTTCCGATGTGAAAGATGAAGCTCCTGTCTCCTGATGAATCATATGATACGAATGCACAGCCCGTTGAACAGGATCTGTCAACTATTACGTTACTGACGTCCACTCCATCCTCAGCAAGTCTTTCCAGCATCATGTGCCCGAAGGCATCGTCTCCTACTCCGGATATCAGAGCTGATGACAGGCCGAGCCTCGAAGCCGCATCTATGAAAATAGCGGGTGCACCTGAAGGGAATGGTCCCCTGAAATACCCTGCCTGACCGAGAGGAGAATCCTCCCTGTCCCTCATTATCTCTACAATGAGTTCGCCCATTGTGACTATCTTTGCCATGAATGAGTCCTCCGTGGTATCAAGATTGATATCAACTCAAGTATACATCAGATGGACATGAAAATGCCCCGTTTTTCTCGGGGCATTAATATGTCTTTTACTCTGTTATTTGGCGTATCTTTTTCACCGGTACCCACATCTCCCCGTATTTGCTCCTGGCTCTCTCGCCGTAATCGTAGTGCTTTTCAATGAGGGTATTTCCGGCAAGCTCGTATTCCGGATGCTCTGTAAACCATTCCCTGAAGATCCTGGTCCTGAGCATGCTCTTCATCTTGTAGTCGCTCTCCTTGTATCCGAATACTGCCCACTCTCCGCCGGGGACGCTGAACATCGGAAAGTCGAACGTGACCGAGCCTTCTTTGAGAAGACCGGCCAGCACGAACTGAAGGTACTGTTCGTTTCCCGGAAGCTCGATTATCAGGATATACTCTCCGACCCTGAACTCCCTTATGGTCCTGCCCCTCTCGTCCTCCTGCTGCATCGCAGCATATGTCTCGTCGAAGAAGTCCATTATCACCTGAGCGCTCGATTCGTACGGCACGAACCTAGGGATCCCTGCAAAGGTCATCGTATCCTTCTTTTCGATCCTGTATTCAAGGCTCTCTCCCCCTGATACGGTTATCATGATATGGAACGGAAGAAAGCTCCTTATCTTTTCGGGATCGCTCTTCATCTCGTTGATGTTGCAGCCGTGGAACTGCTTGAACGCTCTTGAGAAACTCTCCATGGAGGCATAACCGTATTTCGCATATATCTCTTCGACTCTTACGCCGCTCACCACTTCAAGTGCAGCAAGATAGAGCCTCCTGTATCTGAGATATGTGGTGGTGGTCATTCCGGTTATCAGCTGGAACGTCTTTTCTGCATGGTATCCAATCGGTTCACCGCGGATCTCATCCACGTCATCTCCTGACATCACAATACTGTTCTCCAGCATATCGATTATCTTCTTAAGGGTCTCGACCTGTCTCATCTTTTCCTCCGTTTTCAGAGTGTCGGAATGATACTATCATACCTCTGTGAGTCAGTTCCAATCATTTTTTCATATCGTTCGAGTATCAAAAAGGATACCTTCCCTACGGAAGATATCCCTTTGTATTCGCAATTTTCTCTTAATTCATGAGGTATTCGTCTATAGCCTTGGCAGCCACCTTGCCCGCTCCCATCGCGGATATCACTGTAGCAGCTCCGGTCACGGCATCTCCTCCGGCATATACAGCCTTTCTCGATGTGAGGCCGTCCTCGTTCACCACTATTCCTCCGCGGCGGTTGACTTCAAGGCCTTCCGTGGTGTTCTTGATGAGAGGGTTCGGAGAGGTACCTATCGCCATTATGACCGTATCCACGTCGAGCTCGAATTCCGAGCCCTCCACCGGCACAGGTCTCCTCCTGCCCCTCTCGTCAGGCTCTCCCAGCTCCATCCTGATGCACCTCATACCTGTAACGAAGCCGTTTTTCGGGTTCCTCGGATCTTCCGGGTCATTGAAGCCCATGATCTCGACCGGGTTATTTAAAAGCCTGAAGTCTATGCCCTCTTCGATGGCATGCTCCACTTCCTCTTTTCTTGCAGGAAGCTCCTCCATGCTCCTTCTGTATACGATATATACCTTATCGGCCCCGAGCCTCAGGGCAGTTCTTGCGGCATCCATTGCGACGTTTCCGCCTCCGACCACTGCGACCTTCCCGCCCTTCATTATAGGGGTGTTGGGGTCATCCCTGTATGCTTTCATGAGGTTGCTCCTGGTAAGGAACTCGTTAGCCGAATAAACTCCCTTATACGCCTCTCCGGGGATGTTCATGAAGTTCGGAAGTCCTGCTCCGGAGCCGATGAACACAGCCTCATATCCCGCGTCGAACAGTTCGTCCACGGTCAAGGTCTTTCCTATGACAACATTGGTCTCTATGTCCACTCCGAGGTCCTTAAGGGTCTCGACTTCCTTTGCGACTATTGCCTTAGGGAGACGGAACTCGGGGATGCCGTATACGAGCACTCCTCCTGCTGTGTGAAGAGCCTCAAATACGGATACCTTGTATCCCTTCTTTGCGAGGTCTCCGGCGCATGTAAGTCCTGAAGGACCGGAACCCACTATGGCCACCTTATGTCCGTTCCATTCCGGGGCCACGGGCTTTTCGGTGCTGTTGGCGTTATGATAGTCGGCAACGAACCTCTCGAGCCTTCCTATTCCCACGGGTTCGAAGCGGACTCCCATGGTGCATTTGCTCTCGCACTGGGACTCCTGGGGGCATACCCTTCCGCAGACTGCGGGGAGGGATGAGGTCTCAGTGATGATCGAATATGCTCCTTCGTAATCCCTTTCCTTTATCCTCGATATGAATTCCGGGATGCTGATGTTGACCGGGCAACCCGACACGCACGGTCTGTTCTTGCAGTTAAGGCATCTCATGGCCTCGGAGACGGCTGTCTCCTCATCATACCCAAGAGCGACTTCGCTGAAGTTATGCGCCCTTATCTCCGGCGCCTGTGAAGGCATTTCATGCTTTTTAGGATCCATAGCCATGGTTATCTCCTTTCCTGGGCGAAGAGATTACAGGTCTTTTCATACGCATGTCTCTCATAGTCCATGTACATCCTGCCTCTTGACATCGCCTCGTCGAAATCTATCTCGTAGCCGTTGAAGTCAGGCCCGTCAACGCAGGCGAACTTCGTGATCTTCTCCCCGTTCCTGTTGAGTGTGAGCCTGCAGCCTCCGCACATTCCCGTTCCGTCTATCATTATCGGGTTCATGGATGCAATTACCGGCACCTCGAAGGGCTTGCAGGTGAGCACTACGAACTTCATCATTATGAGCGGTCCTATGGTGATCACGGTATCGAAGGTCTCTCCGTTCTCCAGCATCTCCTTAAGGGGAACGGTGACGTTTCCCTGTCTTGCATACGAACCGTCGTCGGTCATCACTATGAGCCTGTCGGAGCATGATCTGAAGTCATCCTCAAGTATGAGGAGATCCTTTGTCCTGAAGCCGATAATGCTCGTCACTTCCGCTCCCATGTCATGGAGAGCCTGGGCTATCGGAAGAGCTATGGCACATCCGACTCCGCCTCCGACTATACAGGCCTTCTTAAGGCCTTCGAGCTCAGTCGCCTGTCCCAATGGTCCTACGAAATCCTGAATGTATTCTCCCTCTTTTCTGGTGTTCAGAAGGAACGTAGTGGCACCGACTATCTGGAATATTATCTTTACGGTCCCTTCATCGGGATCCGTGCCTGCCACTGTGAGCGGTATCCTCTCTCCGTCATCGGTCACACGGAGTATTATGAACTGTCCCGGTCTGGCCTTCCTGGCCACGAGGGGAGCCTCTATCTCCATCTGGGTGACGGTGGGGTTCAGTTCCTTTTTCCTGACTATCCTGTACATCACTTTCTCCTTTCGGTCTCATATGAGAATGGACTCTATCTTTTAGATTATACTACCATTTAAAGACGGCCCTCAATGTTCGGGAACAAAAAAAGGACTCCCCACGGAGTCCATTTTATATTCACTGTTCTTACAGCATCTCTGAAAATTCGACCTTTTCATTGTTGGGTCCGAGCACCGTGAAATATCTGATTCCGTTGTCCCAGAACGGAAGGCTTCCTTCCTCAACGATGTTGAAGCCCTTTTCCACTGCATAGGCGTGCAGCGCGTCCAGATCCTCCACGTCAAGAGCGATATGGTCTATGGCTCCCGGAAGCTTCTCCCCCTCTTCAGCCTCGTAGATCTCTATCACGAGACCGCCCTTCTCCATGAAGCGTACGTAAGTGCCGTTGTTGGGATTAAAGAACCTTCCCTTAAGAGTGAAGCCGATAGTCTCATAGAACTCTACTGTCTCATCGGTCCTTACGGACGGCAGTCCAATATGCTGGAGTCCGTGTATCTTTTCAAACATGAGCCTTTTCCCCTTTATTCTTTAGTGTATCTATATTATAACCCTTTATTTCAGTTCTTCGAATCCCGGTTTCGTAAGCCTGTACGGATCCATTATCTGATCCAGCTGGTCCTCATTCAGGATCTTATTGTCGAGTATGAGCTTACGGAGCGAGACGTTCGTGGCAAGGGCCTCCTTTGCGATCTTGGCCGATGCGGTGTATCCGATGTACGGGTTAAGAGCAGTGACCATTCCGACGCTCTGGTCCAGAAGTTCCCTGCACTTCTCCTCGTTCGCGGTGATGCCGTCCACGCAGTTAAGGATAAAGGTGTCGACTCCGTTCCTCAGTATGTCTATGGACTGGAAGAGAGAATAGAACACTATCGGCTCAAAGGCGTTGAGCTCCAGCTGTCCTGCCTCGACTGCCATCGAGATGGTGACGTCATTTCCGACTATCCTGAAGGCTATCTGGTTCACCACCTCAGGAATGACCGGGTTCACCTTTCCGGGCATTATCGAGGAACCGTTCTGCTTTGCAGGAAGATTTATCTCTCCGAAGCCCGTTCTCGGTCCCGAACCCATGAGACGGAGGTCATTCGATATCTTGGAAAGAGCGAGTGCGCAGTCCTTGACGGAACTGGATATAGCAGAGAAGCAGTCGATGTTCTGAGTTGCGTCGATGAGATCGTCGGACTGTCTGAATCCGACTCCGGTGACAGCAGTGAGCACATCGGCTATAGTGTCGAAATACTGCTGGTTGGCGTTGATGCCGGTACCTATGGCAGTTCCTCCCATGTTTATGAAGTGCATCTCCTCTTCGACCCTGTTGATCCTCGTGATGCATCTCTTGACTGCAGAGGCATATGCTCCGAACTCCTGTCCGAGCCTTATCGGCACTGCATCCTCGAGCTGGGTACGTCCCATCTTAAGGACCTTGTCGAATTCCTTTGCCTTGTTGCTGAAGGATCTCTGGAGGTTCAGGAGACTCTTCTTTAGTCCTGCGAGAAGAGTAATGGCTGTCATCTTTCCTGCGGTCGGGATAACGTCGTTTGTGGACTGGCCGCGGTTGACGTCATCGTTTGGATGCACGATATCATAGTCCCCGCAGTTTCCCCCGAGGATCTTTATGGCTATGTTTGCTATGACCTCGTTGGCATTCATGTTCATGGACGTTCCTGCTCCGCCCTGGATCGGGTCCACTATGAACTGGTCATGATACTGTC
>JAEEGF011448077.1_pt1 | contig 13245 bp, 15 predicted proteins | sample 9134171 | NCBI WGS metagenome assembly JAEEGF01 (sample SAMN16246542, study PRJNA631951) | gut metagenome | biome: gut microbiome; feature: rumen; material: AP-attached | host: Bos | place: Iran: Karaj | collected 2018-10
TCGTTTATCGAAGCCATCTGGCCGAGCGTAAAGAGTTTCTTGATAACCTCTGCCGCTGTCATCTTGAGCATGGAAGCGAGCTCTCCGACTGTGATTTCATCGGGAATCTTGATATGCATCTTCGGCATATTCTTCGCTCTCTCCGCGGCGATTCTTGCCAGACGCTCTTTTTCGGTCTCGCGTCTTGCCGGTCTGCCGCCCTGCTTTCTGTATTGCTTGCTCTTCTGGTTGATTTTCTGCTTTGCGGGAGCGCTCTCATAGGCCCTCTTGCTGTTTGCGGGGCCGAGATTCTCGTATTTCTCATTATATTTTTCAAGATCGACGTTGCTTGATCTGAGGTCAACCGTAGTCTGCTCGCCCTTGGTCCTGCGCTGCATGGGCTTGTCTTCTTTTTTCTTTTCGGGCTTAGCAGGTCTGGTGGGCATAACGGGCATCTTCGGGCCCTTATCGCGCGTGGGTTTCTTCTCGGCGGGCTTTCCAGCCGGCTTCTCCTCCGCCTTCTTTTCTTTAGCGTCGGATTTTTCCGCTGCCGTTTTCTTTTCTTTTGCGGGTTTTTCGGCAGTCTCCGCCTTATCTGCTTTTTCCGTCTTTTCGGTTTTGGAAGTCTTCTTAGCGGGTTTCTCCGCTTTTTCCTCTTCCTTTTCCGCCTTTTCGGTCTTGGCGGCTTTCTTTGCGGGCTTTTCGGCTTTTTCATCGAGAGCGGGCTCTTCGGCCTTCTCCTCTTTCTTTGCCTTGGAAGAGGTCTTCTTCGCAGGCTTTTCAGCCGCGCCCGATGCCGGAGCGGTCATTGCAAAGTATGCGTCAAGACTGTCGGTTTCAAACTGCTTGGTATAGACCTCGAAAATCATATCGAGCTCGTCCTGCTCCGGGGCGGTATTTCTGGTCCTCTTGCCCTCGAAATACTGACCGAGCAGCGCCACTATCTCGGGTGCCTTGACCTCAAGGTCGGCCGCTATATCGGAAATTTTATATTTAGTAGTTACCATCAATTAACCTCCTGTGTGGTTTTGAGAAGTGAAAGCATTGCGTTTGCAAAGCCCTCGTCGTTGACCGTAAGCACTGCGGATTTCAGGCCGGTCGCTTTGCCTATTTCGTACATATCGGATTCAAGCACGGCTGACGGTATTTCACTGCCGCCGAATTCCGTTTCTCTTTTTATTTCGTTTCTCAGCCTTTCGGAAGAATCGCTGCTGAGCAGACAGAGCTTTGCGTTTTTGCTCCTTATCGCGCCGACTGCGCTGTCATGTCCGCAGCAGAGTTTATTCGCTCTGCGGCACATTCCGAGAAGAGAGAGAAGCTTCGGATTATCCACCTTTGAGTTCTTCCTCCATTCTCTCATAAACATCCGGCGGTATTTCGCATGAGAACGCGCGCTCAAGCCGGCCCGCCTTCCGCGCCTTGGAGAGACATGCCGCGTCGCGGCAGACGTAGGCTCCTCTGCCCGGCTTTTTACCGGTAAGATCAAGCGAGACCTCTCCTTCGGGGCTTCTGACGACCCTGACAAGTTCTTTCTTGGGCTTCATTTCGTTGCAGCCCGTGCATTTTCTCATGGGAATACTGCGGTGTGTCGGCATATTTTCACTTCCTGTTATTCAACGTCAAAGTTAATTACGGGTTCTTCAAATTCGGGTTTTATATCTATTTTCCAGCCGGTCAGTCTCGCGGCAAGGCGGGCATTCTGGCCCTTGTTGCCGATAGCGAGTGAAAGCTGATTGTTCGGAACGGTTACTCTGCATGATTTCTCTTCTTCACTGAGAATCTCTACGCTGATGACCTCTGCGGGTGCGAGCGATGCCGCAACGAATTCGGCGGGATCGGTGCTGTAATTGACCACATCGAGCTTCTCGCCGCCGAGCGCGTCAACTATTCTGTTGATTCTCGCGCCCTTCTGACCTATGCAGGCACCGACGGGGTCAACGTTCTCATCGTTGGAGAAGACGGCAATCTTGCTTCTTGAGCCGGCTTCACGCTCAACTGCGAAAATTTCAACGGTTCCGTCCATAATCTCGGGAACCTCGATTTCAAGAAGTCTGCGGACGAGGCCCTTGTGAGTTCTGGAAACCATCGCCTTGGGACCCTTTGTTCCCTCTTTGATTTCGGAAATGTAGACCTTGATATAGTCGCCTTCCATAAAATCGTCGGTCGGAATCTGCTCGCTTCTGGGCAGACGCTCGATGACCTTGCCGATTTCGATGATGCAGTCCTTCGTATCGGGATCGACTCTGATGACTTTGGCGGTAGCGAGTTCCTGCTCCTTATCCTTGAGCTCGACTCTCTTGCGCTCCTGCTCGGCATCGCCGACATTCTGGCGGATGAGGTGCTTGCCCTTGACTGCGTTTATGCGGCTTATCTCTTTGGTATTGATTTCTTTATCGAAGAAATCGCCGATTTTTATTCTTTTCTTATAATTTCTCGCCTCTTCAAGCGAAATCTCGGCGATTGGGTCTGTGACTTCTTCAACTACGACGCGGCGGATAAGTGTGCGCAGGGTCTGCTTCTCTGGATTTATATCAACTACTATGACATCTTCTCTGTCGCCGTAATCTTTTTTGATTGAGGTGATTATTGATTTTGAAATCGCTTCATAGAGAGCTTCAACGGGAACTCCCTTTTCGTTTGCCATCGCGGCAACTGCCTCAAAAAATTCTGAGTTTTTCATTTTTTCAGATCATCCTTTCTCATTCGAAATCGTCAAGTTTAATATATGAAGTTTCTTTTTTATCTAAATCCATTGCCGAGCCGTCTTCAAGGCGCAGAGTAAATCTGCTCTTATCGCAGTCCTCGAGAATACCGGAGAAATCTCTCTGAGAATTGACCGGTCTTATCAGGCGGACCTTTATTCTTTCGCCCTTATATCTTTCAAAATGCTCGGGGCGTGTCAGTTCTCTTTCAAGGCCGGGCGAGCTGACTTCAAGGCAGTAGCTCTGCTCTATCGGGTCAAGTTCGTCAAGCGGCTTGTCTATAGCTCTGCTGAAAGCCTCGCAATCGTCTATTCCGATACCGCCCTCTTTGTCGAGGAAGATTCTCAGAAACCAGTCGGCTCCTTCCTTGAGAAAGCGTATATCCCAGATTTCAACGCCGAGTTCTTTTGCAATCGGCTCCGCAATCTGCCACACTGCGGCGGCGACATTCCCGCCTTTTCCTTTGGGCATGGTAAAACCTCCGTTCTAAAAGTAAAAGAGCGGGCCGACCCACTCCTTTACACTACTCTATATACTTACCTTGATGATAATATCACTATATATTATAAAAGTCAAGTATTTTTTATTTAAGGGACGAGTATGCCCTTTGTGATGAATACGGTGGCGATGCCGAAATAGATAAGAAGAGTAAGGGCATCGACTATCGTCGTAATCATCGGACCTGCCATCAGCGCAGGGTCAAGATGCAGAAGCTTCGCAAGAATAGGCAGAGAGCAGCCGATTGTCTTTGCGACTATGACAGCGCCGACCATTGCGAGGCAGACTACGAGAAATACCGAAAAATTCGTCTCTGTCTGGAAAAACGGGATTTTACTCAGAGCAAACATTCTCACGAAGTTTGCCGATGCGAGGATTATGCCGCACATAACCGCAACGCGTATTTCCTTCCAGAGAATCTTGAAATAATCCTTCGGTTTGATACTTCCGAGCGCCAGACCGCGGATGACAAGGGTTGATACCTGGTTGCCCGCGTTACCGCCGGTATCCATCAGCATCGGTATACACGCCGTAAGCGCAGTATAGACGGCGAGCTTATCCTCGAAGCTCGTGATTATTCTGCCGGTGAATGTGGCGGAAACCATAAGTATAAGAAGCCAGACGATTCTGTTTTTTGTGAGCTTGAATACGCCGGTTTTGAGATAGTCATCTTCGGAGGGAAGCAGCAAAGCCATCTTTTCAAAGTCTTCGGTGTTCTCTTCCTGAATGACGTCGACTATATCGTCGATGGTGATAATGCCGACCAGACGGTGCTCGTTATCGACAACGGGAACCGAGAGAAGGTCGTATTTACGCACGATTTCAGCGACCGTTTCCTGGTCGTCAAGCGTATTTACGCTGATAAGCTGATCATCGTCATACATGATGTCGCTGAGTACCTTATCAGGGCGCGCAACGATTAGCTTGCGAAGCGGCAGGGAGCCGACAAGCTTGCGGCTTTTGTCAAGGCAGTAGCAGGTTTCGATTGACTCCTTGTCCTGCGCGGTGCGGCGAAGCTCATCAATGGCCTCGTCAACCGTCGAAGTCTCCTGGAACGCCGCCATTTCAACCGTCATTATGCTGCCTGCGGAATCTTCGGGATAGCGCAGGAATTTATTTATCGTGTCCCTCGTTTCCCTGCTCGTCTGAGCAAGCACGCGTGTTACTACATTTGCGGGAACTTCCTCAAGGAAGTCAACCGCGTCGTCGATGAACATATCCTCAACGAGGTTGTGAACTTCAACATTTGTGATTGAATTGATGACCGTCTCCTGAGTATCGGAATCGAGATAGGAGAAAACCTCCGCCGACGAATCCTTCGGAAGCAGGCGGAAAATCTTGACCTGATTTTCGGGATCGGCCTCGGATATGGTCTGCGCAATATCGACCGTGTTCATTTCGCGCAGGATATCCTTGATAGTGGAAAACTTGTTTTCCGAAAGCATTTTCAGCAATATGGAGAGCAAAACTTCATTTTCCAATAATAAAACACCCTTTCCGCAAAAGCGCAAGGGTGCCGGTAAAAACAATTATATAACCGTAAGGAAAATTAAAAAGATTCCCGAACAGCCGATGCACTTCTGACTATTGAATTTTGAATAAGGCATAATCGATAGTGACTACTGTCGCCGCTCAAGGAATCTCACCACCTTGTAAATCAGATTTTTTCAATATATTATTTTGAGGCAGCCGCCTTTTTCTTTTTCATCTTGGTCTTATAACCGAGAAGCGCCTTGACATTTGCCTCGGGAGCGCCAATATCGCCCACGCACATCGCACTTTTGGAATACATGCCCTTGAATTCGGTTCCGCCGGTAGCGAGCATGCCGTTCTTTTTGGTAAGTTTAAGAAGCTCGGCCTGCTGCTCCTCTGTATTATCCGGATGCCAGACCTCTATGCCGTCAAGTCCGAGAGGAATAAGCTCTTCTATGAGCTCAAAGCTGTTTCTCGCACCGGGGTGGGCGAGGACCGCTATGCCGCCGGCCTCGTGAATCGCTTCGATAATCTCGGCTGGCTCGGGATATTTTGCCGTTACAAGCACATTCTCCTTGCTCTCGCCGCTGAAGAGTTCATCATAAAGATCGCCGTAGATTCTGTCCGTGAATCCGCATTCGGTGAGCGCGTGCATAATATGCGCCTCGAATACCGCGGTCGAGCCGGTCGCGCATTTTGTGACGAGCTCGGGGGTAATCGGATACTTGCGGGCAACCTTAAGCGTCATCATCTGGCTTGCGCGCTTACGCACGGCGATATTTCTGTGGCAGAGACCTTCAAGACGGTCGGGGAAGTCGGGAAGGTAGCAGATAATCTCGGCGTAGGCGTCTCTCTTTGAATCATAAGCAGAGAGCTCCACACCGGGGATAACATTTATTCCTTTCCTTTCGCCGATAATCTTTGCCCTGACCGTGCCCGCCTGACAGTCTCTGTCGGTAATGGCGATGGTCGTGAGCCCGCGCTTCTGAGCGAGAACTATGAGATCATCGATACCCATTGAGCTGTCGGAAAGCTTGGTATGGCAATGTAAATCTCCAACCATTAAATGTACCTCTTTCAATAATTAACACAAAAAAATCGCATATACCCGCAATATATACCTCATTATAGAACAAAAAGACAAAGGTTGCAAGTGTTTTTTATGATTTTTTTAATAAAAAAACAATAATTTTATAAATAACTATAGGAAAATTCATATTTGTATGGTATTATATCTAAAATTGCGGCTGCAAGTTTATTTATTGATACAAATTTTTCGGCAAAGGGGTGAAGGGCTTGACAAAATCAAAAGAGAATAAAAAACAGCCGGAGTTCCGGCAGATTACGGTCATGGTGCTCATAAGCATTTTTCAGCTCATCTGCGCCGCCTTTGTCATATCCCGCGAAAAAGAGGCGAGTGAGAATCTGATATTCATCTTTTTCGGATATATCGCCTTTGAATGGCTCTATATGATGTTCAACGTCATAATTACGGGCAAGGATTATTTTGAGCTTGAAGCCATAGCGTTTTTCCTCTCGGGAATCGGGCTGACCGTCTGCGCAACCTTCAGCGAAGCGTACGCAATAAAGCAGCTCGTCGCGATAGGGCTCGGGCTCATTGCCTATCTCGCGATCACTCTGCTGATAAGGGATGTCCGCGTGGCGGGAATGCTCAGATATCCCGCGGCAATCGGCTCGCTCATCCTGCTCGCCGTGAACATCGCGCTCGCCAAGGTAACGAACGGCGCGCTCAACTGGCTCGATTTCGGCGTGTTTTCAATTCAGCCCTCGGAGCTCGTCAAGGTTGCGTTCGTGCTTGTCGGCGCGGCTTCGCTCGATAAACTCCTCTCAAACACTTCGCTTACAAAATATATTCTTTTCTCTCTCGGGTGCGTGGGCTTCCTTTTCCTGATGAGAGACTTCGGCACCGCGCTGATATTCTTCTTTACCTTTATCTTAATTGCTTATATGCGCTCGGGCGACATAAAAACCATAGCCATAATCTGTGTGGGTGCGTTCATAGGCGCCGCGCTGATAATCGCTTTCAAGCCCTATGTCGCGAACAGATTCGCCGCCTACAGGCACATCTGGGAGAATATGGATACAATAGGTTACCAGCAGACAAGGACACTCATTTACTCCTCCTCGGGCGGACTTTTCGGGCTCGGTATAGGTGAGGGCAAGCTGAGAAACGTATTCGCTGCATCAACCGACCTTGTATTCGGAGTAATCTGCGAGGAAATGGGAATTGCGACGGGTATCGCGGTGCTTATCGCATTCGCATTTATCGGTATTTTCGCCGTCAGAGCGGCTAAGGGCTCGGCATCGTCGTTTTACGCGATTGCGGCGGTAGCCGCGGCGGGCATGCTGATTTTTCAGCTCTCGCTCAATGTATTTGGAATCACCGATCTGCTGCCGCTGACCGGCGTCACCCTGCCTTTCATAAGCAGGGGCGGCTCGAGTATGATATGCTCGTGGGGACTGCTCGCGTATATCAGGGCCGCCGGTGCGCCCTTCAGACTCCCCGCGCCGGATGTTGAGATTGCGAGACGCAGGAGAGGAGGCGGAGCGGCATGAAAAAGACAGTCAAGAGAGCCGCGGTTGTCTATGTCCTGATTGCGTTCTTCCTCGTCGGCGTAGTCATACTCACCGCGCAGTTCATTATGCACGGCTCCGACTGGGCAACCAATAAGGTCAACGGTCATATCTACTCAAACGGAACCGTCGTCAACGCAGGCACCATAAGCGACAGAAACGGCAGGATTCTCGCCGAAAGTAAAAATAACAAGCGAATATTCATAAATACATCGCAGACAATGCGCAAGGCGATTCTCCATATTGTCGGCGATACATCGGGAGTCATCTCGACCGGCACGCACAATCTTTACCGCAGCAATCTCTCGGGCTATAATGTTATGGACGGAATTCTCAATCTCAAGAGGAACGGCACCGGCTCGGGAATTCAGCTCAATATTGACTGCGAGGCAAACCGCATCGCTTACGACGCGCTCGGTAATTATAACGGCACGCTGATAGTCTGCAATTATAAGACCGGTGAACTTCTCTGCAGTGTTTCGAAACCTGCTTATGATGTGAATTACGTGCCCCGGGATCTGCGCACAAATCCCGCTTATGACGGCGTATTCCTCGATAAATCGGTCTCGGGTCAATATACGCCCGGTTCCATTATGAAAATCATCACCGCCGCGAGTGCGATAGAGAATATACCCGATATAGACTCGCGAACCTTTGAATGCACGGGCGAATATCAGACCGGAGACGGCAAGGTAATCTGCAACGGCGTTCACGGCAAAATAAATTTCAGGCAGGCGCTCAATCAGTCCTGCAACTGCGCCTTTGCTCAGATTTCAATAGAACTCGGAGCGGACAAGCTCCTTGAAACGGCGAAATCGCTCGGTTTCAACAGGCATCTCAAAGCCAAGGAGGTGCCGCTGACAATGAGCCGATTCCATCCTTCAAAAGAGACGAAAACAGAACTCGGATGGGCGGGCATAGGCCAGTCCACCACCTATATAAATCCGACTCATTTTCTCGCGATTATGAACGCGATAGCAAACGGCGGTACGGGCTACTCGCCCGACAGAATAGCTACTATGGGAATTCTCGGCGACGTAGTCGGCAGGATGCCCGAAACGTTGGTGAAAATGAATCCCGCCACTGCCGCGAAGCTCAAAGCGATGCTCCGCTCAAACGTTGTTGATAAATACGGCGACTGGAATTTCCCCGGCCTTGAAATGTGCGGAAAGACAGGCACCGCCGAGATAGACGGCAAAAAGAGCACCTCCGTATTCGCGGGCTTCTCCTCCAAAGACAGCCTCCCGCTCGCGGTGGTCTGCATAGCCGAAGAGGCGGGCTGGGGCTCGGGAACGGCAATGAAGGCGTCAAATACCGTTCTCCAGTATTTCCTTAAAAATTATGAATAAATAAAAAAGTCGCTCCGTTTTCACGGAGCGATTTTTCAGGACATAATGAAATTATTCTGCAGCAGCGTCATCGGCTGCATCGTCAGCTTTCTCTTCCTGCATCTTTGCAAAGCACTCGCTGCAATATACAGGTCTGTCCTCACGCGGCTTAAAGGGAACTTTTGCAACTCCACCGCAGGAAGCGCAGGTAGCCTCAAACATTTCACGCTCGCCTCTGGCAGCGTTTTTGCGCGCATCGCGGCATGCCTTGCAACGCTGGGGTTCATTAACAAAGCCTTTTTCAGCGTAGAATTCCTGCTCACCGGCGGTGAAAACGAATTCGTTGCCGCATTCCTTGCAAATGAGAGTTTTGTCTTCGTACATGATTTTAACCTCGCTTGAAAAAAATAGATTTTTGCCCTGGACGGATTCGCACCGTCACCTTTGCTGGAACAACGCTCTTCTTTAAGCTACGGGGGCATATTCAATGATGAATCAGTCCTTATCACTGCGGTATTTTCTCAGCTTGCGGCGAATGCGCTGAAGGGCATTGTCAACCGCTTTCTCGGTGCAGCCGAGAGCGGCGGCAATCTCGGAATAGCCCATATCCTGAAGCTTCAGCGCGAGCACTTCTCTCTCAAAAGCCGAGAGCTCGCTCTGCGCAAACTTCCTGATATAGTCTTCCTCTTCGCCGTTTTCCGCCATTGCTACCGGATCGCTGCCCGTTCCCGCCTTTTCGCTGCCGTCAAAAGAAACGGCGCCGGTGAGGGGAGCGTTTCTTTTATTGTAATTCACGCGCAGGGCGGATACAATTCTGTTCTCTATGCAGCGAATGGCAAAAGCCTTGAACGGAACGCCCAGAGAAGGATTGTATTCTTTGACGGAATCGAGGAAACCGAGCATACCTTCCTGGATAAGGTCCTCATCTGCGAGTCTTGTGTTGCCGGAATTGTGACGGGATGCTTTGGCGGCTGCTGCGGGCATAATCTCTGCGATGAGAGAGGCCATGGCCTTATCGTCGCCCGCGGCGGCTTTTTTAACCAGAGTTTCGATGTTTCCGTCTTTTTTACCTGACATTTTCAATTCCTCACAGACTATTCTGTAACAATATAATATAAATAAGTCAAGTTGTCAATAATATTTTGTATCGTGAGTAGAATTTTTGTTAAAATTACCGAAACAGCAGCAGATTTTTATAGCACAATCCCTATATTTCAAGCCCTCAATTGACAAATTTCCTCCCGTGCGTATAATAAAATCACGGTTTCGGAAGGAGAAATTATATGAATACTTATCTGATTGCGGCGCTGTTTTTTCTCGAAGCGGTGTTTGCCGCTCTTTTCATAAAAGCGGGCTGGCCGGAATCCACAAAGAAGGGATTCTTTTTCAAAATGTGCGCCTGCGCGGTCTTCCTGCTGAACGGCTTTTACGCCTTTCGCTCTACGGAAATCCGCTATTTTTCACTCGCGATAATCGCGGGCCTTGCTGCGGGCTTCCTCGGCGATATTTTTCTCACCCTCGATCCGTTCATAAAGGATAAAAAAAGCAAGGTCAATATGGTCGTGATTATAACAGGCGGAATCTGTTTCCTTTTCGGGCATATCGCCTATATTCTTGCATTTGTGCGAACCCTTATAAGCAAAGGGCTTTTCAGGCCCGTTCTCATCTGCTCTTGCTGGGCGGCGGCGTTCATTCTTTTCGTGGTGATAAAGGCGGCGCTCAGGGTAAAATTCGGCAAGCTGACAGCCCCTGTTTTCGCTTATGCGGCAATTATAATCTTTATGCTCTCCTGCGCTGTATGCCTTGCCGTATATGGAATTGAGGGCAAACCGCTCGCAAAAACAGCGCTGATTGCCGCCCCGGTCCTTTTCATAGTTTCCGATTTTTCGCTCGTTCTCAAGTTTTTTGACAAAGAGCGTTTCAACACCCTGCCCGTAAGGGCAATCAATCTCGTCACATACTTCCTCTCCCAGATGCTTCTGGGATTGTCAATATGGTATGTGATGTAAAGGAAAAGCCATGAAACCTTATAGAATAATACAAATCGGACTTGAAGATTATCCGAAATGCAGCGCAATATGGAATATGCAGACCTGCCCTTATACCGATATGTTTATTGAACAGATAAAGGCGGGCAATCGTGATGTGTTCATACTGATGGTTGGCGGCAAATATATCGCAGAATGCGACCTCGTTTATGACAATCCCGAATACAATACCGTTCCCGGTGAGCGCCTGTATTTCTCGCGCCTGATAGTAAAAAAGGATGAACGCGGCAAAGGATACGGCGTGATGCTGTCCAGTTATTTGCTCAATCTTGCAAAGAAAAAGGGATACGGAGAAATTGCCCTCGGCGTTGACTGTGACAACACCGCTGCGATGAATCTTTATAAAAAACTCGGCTTTTCTGTCTATGAAGAAGCTGAGGACAAAGACGGCAGGTTTTACAGAATGGAAAAAGAACTATGATTATTTTAATTACCGGAGCATCGCATACGGGCAAAACCCTGCTCGCTCAAAAATTGCTCGAAAATTATAATTGGCCATATATTTCAATGGATCATATCAAAATGGGACTTATCAGGAGCGGATACACTTCCCTGACGCCCTACGATGATGAAGAAATGACCGGTTATCTCTGGCCTGTTATTCGTGAAATAATCAAAACCGCAACTGAAAACAAACAGAATCTAATAATCGAGGGCGGATATGTGCCGCAGGACTGGGAAAAGGATTTCTCCGATGACTATCTTGATAATATCCGGTTTTACTGCATTGTGATGACCGAAGAATACATCCGTACACATTTTGACGATATCAAAAAATACGCATCTGTAATTGAGAACCGCGGAGATGATTCGGATTTTGATATGGAAACCGCAATAAAAGAAAACAAGGAGTATAATGAAAGATTTAGAGAGTGCAAAAGCGGGCTGATACTGATTGAAAAGGAATTTAAGAAAACTGAAGAAATGATTTGAAAGCAGAATAGATTCAATAAGAAAAGCCCCCGGTCGGGGGCTTGTTTTTATGCTTTTATACGCTCAGGAGTCCCGCATCAACAAGATACTGACCGCCGGTGCAGTATCTTGCCTTGTCGCTTGCGAGGAAGAGGACGAGACTTGCCGCATCCTCGGGCTCAATCCAGGGCACGGGCTGAAGGTTGCCCGCCGAAGCCTCGGCGATTTCCATAGGAGTTTTGCCCTCCATCGCGGCGAGGCCGTCGTTCATCGGGGTATTGACGCCGGTCGGATGAATGCTGACCACCCTGATGTTGAAGGGCGCGAGCTCGATTGCCCAGGCCTTTGTAAGGCCGGTAAGGCCCCATTTTGAAGCGGTGTAGTGGGAGAGTCTTCTGCCGCCGCGAAGCCCCATTACCGAGGAGTTGTTGATAATGACTCCGCTCATTTTTTCCTTCATATAGGGAACTACTCTTCTTGTCACATTGAAGGGGCCTTTGAGATTGATATCAATCATCGCGTTCCATTCGTCATCGGTCATTTTATCGACCTCGGCGTAGGCGCAGATACCCGCGTTATTGAAGAGAATATCGATTTTGCCGAATTCGTCAATCGTCTTTTTGACCGCGGCGGTAACAGCCTCGTCATCGCGCACATCGCCCGCGCAGATTACGCATTTTCTGCCGAGCGCCTCGATTTCTTCTTTCAGCGATTTCAATTCGTCGCTTGTGCCGAATTCATAGGCGGGGTATTCGATTTTTTTCGCCACGTCAAATGCCGCTATATCCGCGCCCTCTTTTGCAAATGCGATAGCGGTCGCTCTGCCCTGACCGTGCGCCGCGCCGGTGATGAACGCGACTTTTCCTTCAAATTCAGCCATCTTTATTCCTCCGTCTTCTTATCGTTGATATAATTGTAAAGAACCTCGTCGAGCGGCACCTTTGCCACGGTATTGAAAAGGTTTGTGGCATACATGATTCCCGCGAAGGCAATCAGCGTAACTATCTGTTTATCTGTATAATTCTCTTTGAGTTTATTATATATTTCATCGTCAATCGCGTGCGGATTCTTCGTAATCTGAACTCCGAAATCAAGCAGCAGCTTTTCGGTTTCGTTGAGCTCGAGATTATCGGGATCCTCGCCCGCGTCAATCAGGATTTTTCTGAAGAAAGTGCCGCAGATGAGGCAGGTGTTGCCGGTTGAAATCGCATAGGAGAATATTGTCATCGCCCTCTCGCCGAATACCGGAACAAGCTCGTCATAGAGTGTGTACCATTCCATATATGCCTTGAAGGACGGCACATCCTGCAGAAGGGTGCGCTTCATATTGGTTATTCTGCCGTGTTTTTTAATCTGGTCGTCGTATTCCGCCCTGACCTCGGGCGAAGAAGTTTCATATTCTGTCATCGGTAAATATGCCATATTTCCCGCCTCCTTTTATGAAAGTAATTTTATTACAACGGCACCCCATTGTCAAGTGAAACGCCGGATAAAATACGGTTGAATTGTCACCTGCGTTTGTTATATAATAAGTTCAAAGAATAACGCACGGAGGCGCATTATGGATATACTCAAACGCCGGATTTTCAACGCGATCGGCAAAATAATCACAAGGCTTCCCAATGATACAAGTCAGACTTCGACCGAGGGTGAAAAGCCAGTCAATTACGATTTTCCCGAGATGTCCGCACTCTGCCGCAGGGCGGGGGC
>JAEEGF012291610.1_pt1 | contig 13244 bp, 10 predicted proteins | sample 9134171 | NCBI WGS metagenome assembly JAEEGF01 (sample SAMN16246542, study PRJNA631951) | gut metagenome | biome: gut microbiome; feature: rumen; material: AP-attached | host: Bos | place: Iran: Karaj | collected 2018-10
GATGAGCTTCGCGCTGAGTATTTCCTTCAGAGGAGAGAAATGGGTGTTATCAATATCGGTGGAGATGGTATCATCACCATTGATGGCAAGAAGTACGATGTTGAGTACAAGCAGGGCATGTACATAGGAATGGGCTCAAAAGATATCTCTTTTGCCAGCAAGGATTCCAACAAACCTGCAAAGTTCTATATCAACAGCGCACCGGCCCACAAGACATATCCAACAGTGCTCATTAAGAGAGAGGGCACACCTTCTGAGGATGTTGTGATCATCAAGGATGAGAACAAGAAGGAACTTGGAAGCCTTGAACAGGCTAATCACAGAGTCATCAACAAGTACATCCTTCCCGGACAGGTTGAGACCTGCCAGCTGGAGATGGGTATGACTGAGCTTAAGCCCGGCAGCGTATGGAATACAATGCCATGCCACACCCACGACCGCAGAATGGAAGTTTATCTGTACTTTGATATCCCTGAGGATGCTCTGGTAATGCACTTTATGGGAGAGCCTACAGAGACAAGACACATCATCATGAGAAATGAGCAGGCAGTTATAAGCCCAAGCTGGTCAATCCACTCAGGATGCGGCACACAGGCTTATACCTTCATCTGGGGAATGGTTGGAGAAAACCAGGACTTCGATGACATGGACGACTGCGCTATGACAGACCTTATGTAATTTTTAATTTGTAAACAATAATCATTTACTTATAGGAGGGTAATAAAATGGGAGACTTTTTAAAGAACTTTTCACTTGAAGGTAAGATAGCATGGATCACAGGTGCTTCTTACGGACTTGGACTTGCATATGCAGTAGCTTATGCAGAGTCAGGAGCTAAGATCGTATTTAACGACATCAACCAGGAGCTTGTAGACAAGGGACTTGCTGAGTACAAAAAGCGCGGCATCGATGCTTACGGTGCTGTATGTGACGTAACAAAAGAGGACCAGGTTGTTAAGTTTGTTGCTGACGCTGAGAAGGCAATGGGCGGAACAATCGATATCCTTGTAAATAACGCTGGTATCATCAAGAGAATCCCTATGACAGAGATGACAGTTGATCAGTGGCAGCAGGTTATTGATGTAGACCTTACAGGTCCTTTCATCTGCTCCAAGGCAGTTCTTCCTGCAATGATCAAGAAGGGCAGCGGCAAGATCATCAACGCATGTTCAATGATGTCTGAGTTCGGCCGTGAGACAGTTTCTGCTTATGCAGCAGCTAAGGGCGGTCTTAAGATGCTCACAAGAAACATCTGCTCTGAGTATGGTCAGTACAACATCCAGTGCAACGCCATTGGACCTGGCTATATTGCAACACCTCAGACAGCACCTCTTCGTGAGAAACAGCCTGATGGATCAATGCATCCATTCGACAGATTCATCCGTTCCAAGACACCTGCTCAGAGATGGGGCAAGACTGAGGACCTTATGGGCCTTGCAGTATTTCTTGCATCACCAGCATCTGACTTCATCAATGGCCAGGTAGTTTACATCGACGGTGGTATCTCAGCTTACATCGGACAGGATCCTAACAACCTTGATCCAAGTAAGTTCACAGATATTGATGAGAACGAAGCACAGTAATTAAGTTTAAATAGTTATAAGGAAAGAAAGGTAATAACAATGGATAAGATTTGTGAAGAGCTTTACAAAATTGGTATTGTGCCTGTAATCGCAATCGACGACGCTAAGGACGCTGAGCCCCTTGCAGAGGCACTTATTAAGGGCGGACTTCCTGCTGCTGAGGTTACATTCAGAACTGCAGCTGCAGAGGAGGCTATCAGGATCATTTCTCAGAAATTCCCTGAGATGATCGTAGGAGCTGGTACTGTACTCAACAAAGAGCAGGCTGACCGCGCTAAGGCAGCAGGTGCCAAGTTCATCGTAAGCCCTGGATTCAACAGATCAAATGTTGAGTACATCCAGTCAATCGGTGTTCCTGTAGTTCCTGGAACAGCTTCTCCTGGAGAGGTTGAGCAGGCTATCGAGCTGGGACTTGACTGTGTTAAGTTCTTCCCTGCAGAGCAGAACGGCGGTATTGCCAAGATCAAGGCTATGGCTGCTCCATACACCAAGATGCACTTCATGCCAACTGGCGGAGTTACCAAGGACAACTTAAATGACTACCTTGGATTCAACAAGGTATTCTGCTGTGGCGGTACATGGATGGTTAAAAAAGACCTGATCGCAGCTGGCAAGTTCGACAAGATTGAAGAGATGACAAGGGATGCAGTTAATGCAATGCTTGGCTTTAAGCTTAAGCACGTTGGAATCAATCAGAATGACGCATCAGCAGCAGAGGCTGTAGCTGATAAGTTTGATAACCTCTTTGGATTCACCAAGAAGGTTGGCAATTCTTCAGTATTTGCAGGATCTTTTGTTGAGGTTATGAAGGCTAAGGGCCGCGGCGAGTGCGGACATATCGCAATTGGCTGCAATAACATCGACAGAGCTGTTTATCACCTTTCCAAGCAGGGCGTTAAATTTGATGAGTCATCATTTGCATATGATGCTGATAACCACCTTAAGGTAGCTTATCTTGCTGATGATTTCGGCGGATTTGCAGTACACCTTGGATTAAATTGAGAAAGTTGAGAGGATAACATTATGGCAAAAAAAGTAATTACATTTGGTGAGATCATGCTGCGTCTGCAGCCAGATAACTATTTAAGATTCGTACAGGTAGACCATCTTGAGGCTACATTTGGCGGCGGAGAGGCTAACGTATCAGTTTCTCTTGCTAACTATGGTCTTGATTCTGTATACGTAACCAAGCTTCCTAAGCATGAGATCGGACAGGCAGCTGTTAACTCTCTTAGAAAGTACGGCGTTGACACTTCTAAGATCACAAGAGGCGGTGACAGAGTAGGTATCTACTTCAATGAGAAGGGTGCTTCTCAGAGAGGTTCAAAGTGCATCTACGACAGAGCTCATTCAGCAATCGCTGAGGCATCTCCAGCAGACTTTAACTGGGATGAGATCTTTGAGGGCGCTGAGTGGTTCCACTTTACAGGAATTACACCAGCTGTAAGTGATTCTCTTGCAGCTATCACATTAGAGGCTTGTAAGAAGGCTAAAGAGCACGGCCTTACAGTATCCTGCGACCTTAACTACAGAGGTAAGCTCTGGAGCAAGGAGAAGGCAGGAAAGGTTATGGGCGAGCTCTGCCAGTATGTTGATGTATGTATCGCTAACGAAGAGGATGCTAACGATGTATTCGGTATTGCAGCTTCTTCAACAGATGTTACAACAGGTAAGCTCAACAGAGAGGGATACATCGAGGTTGCCAAGAAGCTTACAGACAGATTCGGATTTAAGAAGGTGGCTATCACTCTTCGTGAGTCTATCTCAGCTAATGACAACAACTGGAGCGCTATGCTCTACACTGACGGAGAGGCTTACTTCTCCAAGAAGTACGCACTTCACATTGTTGACCGTGTAGGCGGCGGAGATTCATTCGGCGGCGGACTTATCTACAGCTGCGTAAACGGCTTCGGCCCTCAGGAGACAATCGAATTTGCAGTTGCTGCTTCAGCTCTTAAGCACTCCATCGAGGGAGACTTCAACCTTGTTACAGTTGATGAGGTTAACAAGCTTGCAGGCGGAGACGGATCAGGACGTATCCAGAGATAATCTAAATAATAATTAAAAAAGTATTAAAAAGCGTCATTCTTGTTTGAAGGAATGGCGCTTTTTTGTATAATTTAAGATGCAGAATAATGCGAGGTATCTATGAAACTGGACAAGACTACGGAAACATTGCTGATATTCCTGACAGCATTCGTCGTCCTGTTTACTGCGCTTTTTGTAAACAAGGTATGTGCGGATAATAATGTGTCTTCTGAGTACACCGTTGATCTGAGCCTTACCGGAGCAAAGCTCTCAGATGGTGTCTATGCAACTGTGTCCAGATCAGGCGAAGGAAACACCAAAAACCGCTACTATGCTCAGTATGATTTTGTGGTCAGGAACAATGAAAAAATGGGAATAAGCAACTGGACAGCTACCATTGATGTGCCAAAAGACACAGAGATATCAAATCACTGGGGTGTTGAAGCGCATATTGATGGGGGTAAACTTATTTTTACTCCTGAGTTCTTCAATCTTTCATTTACAAACGACGATGATCTGGAGTTTGGAGTAGTGCTTAATACCAGGGATCCTTTTTCCCCTGAAAAGATAACCTTAAGAGGCTATAGAACGGGAAATGCCGGGAATGTGTTTACCAGGATAATCTATGTTGGATTTGTTATCTGGGCTGCACTGTTTATGGGATTCTTCGTATCGAAGTTTAACCTGAAAAACTATCGCGAAAAGCAGAAAAACGATGTGAGGATCATACTTCAGTCGATGAATACGTTCATCAGCTTCATCGATGCAAAAGACCCTTACACCAGGGGCCACTCAAGACGTGTTGCCATGTATGCTGCAGAGATTGCAAAGAGGATGCGCCTGTCGGAGGATGAGGTGCAGAACATATATTATGCAGGACTTCTTCATGATGCAGGTAAGATCAGCGTTCCCGATGCTGTACTTAACAAGCCCGGGAAGCTGTCGGACGAAGAGCGAAAACAGATCCAGGACCACACGGTGGCCGGCGGAAAGATGCTTAAGCAGATGACGTCTCTCCGCGGTATCAGAGAGACGGCTCTTTATCATCATGAGAGATATGACGGAACGGGTTATCCGGAAGGACTTGCGGGTGAAAATATCCCTCTTTATGCAAGGATAGTCGGAGTTGCCGATTCTTATGATGCCATGTCCAGCAACAGGGTTTACAGAAGGCATCTCAACAAAGATGAGATCATTGAGGAGATCCAGCAGGGGTCAGGAACCCAGTTTGATCCCAATATTGTTCCTTACATGGTGGACATGATCAACGACGGATATGTAAACGTAGTAAAAATGGAAACTGCCGAAAACGACTCCGGCAGCAACAATATCCATCTTACCGAGGACGATATCCCCGGCGTGTATATGGGATTCTGAACAGGGCTTAAAAATAGCAGATCAGTGGCCGTAAAGATGACCGTCATATTCCTTAAAGTAGGTCTCTTCAACTTTCTTCATGAAGACGGTCAGATCGTCGTCGCTAAAGTACAGCTCGAAGCGTATTGATCCTACGGACTCGCCGATGAGATGGAATCTTATGTAGAGGACGTTCTCTCTAAGCCATACGCCACCTGCGGTGTAGGGGCAGTTATAAACAGGGAAGATCCCCTCTGTCATATCGCCGATTGCAAAGTTTAGCTTTAAAGCATTCTCAGGAAGTGAGGATGCTTTATTTTTGTCCCTGTATTTAAAGGTCAGGGATGAGATGGCACCGGGAGCAATGTCGATCCTAAGGCTTTCAAAGCCCTGAGGATTGTCTGAGAGCTCATAGGTGCGGCTTACAGCTAGGCCTGATATGCTGTGATCAGGGCTGACCGTGGTGTATCCGTAATTCTCCGGAAGCCTAGGAGGAGCGATCTTTAGAGTCTCTCCGAAGGCGACCAGATCATCGTAAGCTCTTTTATCATCAGACGGTGCAGCTGTCGGTTTAAGCAGATTCTCGTACAGGGCATCGTAGATCACCTGATTGCCGCCTGCCATTCCCTGGGTATCGGCGGTGGTCACGATAAGCATGTTCTCGGAAGGAAGACTTATGCCCAGCTGTCCGCCCATGCCGTATAGGACAAAGCCGCCCTTTTCATTCTGCCAGATCTGCATTCCGTAGCCCTGTGCCTCGCTGGGAAGCGGAGATGTGGGGAGAGTGTCGCTGATGTTGGAGGTGGCTTCCTTAACAAACTCTTTTGGCAAAAGAGATCTCACCTGTCCGTCACTGCATTTAACGGTTCCGCCTTTATGCAGCAGATACAGGATCTTCATAAGATCCATGGGAGTTGCCATCAGGCCGCTTCCGCCCATGGAGACTCCAAAAGGGTCTTTTACCATATATGAATCACGGCTAAAATCCAGGTGATCAAAGGCCTTGGCCTTCAGGTAATCAAGCATGGGCATTCCTGAGAGCTTCTCCGCAAGAGCGCACAGAGTGTGGGCTGCGGAGGTGTCATAGTGAAAGACGGTTCCCGGTTTATGTGTCGGAGCAACCTTAAAAAAGCTCTCAACCCAGTCGGATTTCATGTCGACCTTGTAGGTAGTGGAAGCGTGGCAGGTCCTCATCTGCAGCATATTTCTAATGGTGGTCATTCTGATCCACGGATGTGTGCTTTCGTCAGTGTACTCGGGAAAGTATGCGGTTATGGATTCGTCAAAGGAGAGCTTGCCCTCTTCCTGCAATAAGGCGATTGCCATGGCAGTTATGCTCTTACTTACGGAAAAGAGCCTGTGAAGGGTAGTGGCTGTATAAGGAGCATAGTATTTTTCGAATATGAGCTTATCATCTTTCATGATGAGCAGAGAGTGCATTGGAACATTCTTTTTATCAAGAGTGATCAGGACATTTTTTATTGCTTCAGACGCAATGCCTGTGCTTTCGGGAATTGCTTTTTCAAAGGTGAACATAAGATTTTCTCCGTGTTTTTTTGATAAAAATAGTATAGCATAATCTTATGGGATTTCTTGAAAGAACACGCCTTGTGGGTTATAATCTAATATTAGTTAGAAAATAAAGTGAGGTTTATATGTCTTCAATTATTCAGAACAATCAGGTCTTTAATAACGAGGTTCCCTTCTGCAGGGTCTACAGTATTGAGAGCAAGAAACAGCTGGAAGAGAGATTTCTTGCACATCGTATATCTTATTTCATAGAGTGGCAGGACAAATCAATCCTTCAGAAACTCTTCGACAGGAGCGGCAGCAAGATTGTCTGCACATTCAAGATCAATAAGGGTGACCTTGTCAGAGCCAAAGAGCTTTCTCAGGGAATTGAGGGTATCAAGTACAAGGACTACGGTGAGATCAAGAATACCGAGCGCATCCGCAGGAGGAGCGAAGCTGTTAAGGATGAGAGCACAGGACTTGAAATGCCGGAGCTTAAGTTTGAGAACAAGTTAGACAGTACTGATGAAAACGAGTAACTTTGAGATAGAGCAGGGGATGGATATCTCCTGCTTGTTTTATGTATAGGAGATTTTATGGCAGAAAAAAAGAATGTAGGAAGAAAACCCGCATACAGAAAGCCGGCGGAGGGCGCATCAGATAAGAAGATGGACAGGTCAAAGAGCCGCTGTCCTGTGTTTAAAAAGTGTGGTGCCTGTCAGATGATCGACACCCCTTATGAAACCCAGTTGCGCAAAAAACATGCTCACGTAGCGGAGCTCTTAAAGCCATATTGCAAGGTTGAGTCATTTATAGGCATGGAGAGTCCTGAGCATTACAGATGCAAGGTCCATGCTGTCTTTGATCATGACAGAAAGGGCAATCCCATCACAGGAATTTACAGAGAGGGCAGCCATGAGGTAGTTCCGGTTGACAGCTGTCTTTTGGAGGATCAGAAGGCCGATGCTATCATTGCGTCCATAAGAGGAATGCTGAAGTCATTTAAGATAAAGACTTATGACGAGGACAACGGATACGGACTCCTTAGACATGTGCTCATCAGGATCGGTAAGAATACGGGAGAGATCATGGTTGTACTGGTCACGGTTTCACCTGTTTTCCCATCCAAGAACAATTTTGTGAAGGCATTGAAAAAAGAGCATCCTGAGATCACCACAATTGTCCTTAACGTCAACGACAAGCAGACCAGCATGATCCTCGGAGATAAGGAGAAGGCCATCTATGGTCCCGGATTTATCTATGACATCTGCTGCGGTATGAAGTTTAAGATATCACCCAAGTCTTTTTACCAGGTAAATCCCGTTCAGCAGGAGGTACTTTATAAGACTGCCATTGAGATGGCGGACCTAACCGGCAATGAGGTGGCAATGGACTGCTACAGCGGTGTCGGAACCATCGGACTTATCGCAAGTCCCCATGTCAAAGAGGTCATCAGCGTCGAACTCAATAAGGATGCGGTGAAGGATGCAATCCTCAATGCCAGGATCAATGAGGTTAAAAATATCACCTTTTATCAGAATGATGCCACTGTATTCATGCAGCAGATGGCTGAATCGGGCGATAAGGCTGACCTTGTCTTCATGGATCCGCCAAGATCCGGCTCTACGCCTGAGTTTATCAGGTCGCTTATAACTCTTTCTCCCAAGAAGGTTGTGTATATATCATGCAGTCCCGACTCTCTGGCTAATGATCTGAAACTTATAACCAAAGGCGGATACAAGGTTAAAAGAGCTGTTCCTGTGGACATGTTCCCCTTTACAAGAGGAGCGGAGGTAGTGTGCCTTCTTGTTAAGGAATAAAACAAATGAATTTTTGTATAATTGTATACCTTGAAGTTTTTAACAGTCTGAGGTATATTTTTATGAAGATATTAGTGATTTAACGTGGTGAATTTGAGAGGAGAAAGAGATGTCCCAGGTTCAAGGCAGTACAAAAAAGTATGTTGAGATGAACAAACAGGAACTGGAGCAGGAAATTGTCAAGCTCAAGGCCGAGTATAAGAAGTATCAGGAGATGGAGCTCTCCCTGAATATGGCAAGGGGTAAGCCATGCAGAGAGCAGCTTGATCTTTCAATGGGTATGATGGATGCGCTCAATTCAGAGGCGGATCTCTCATGTGAGGATGGAACAGATTGCCGTAACTACGGCGTTTTGGATGGTATTCATGAGGCTAAGGTACTTATCGGTGCCATGATGGAGAATAAGCCGGAGAATATCATCATATACGGTAACTCTTCACTTAACGTAATGTATGATACCGTATCAAGAGCCTATACCCACGGCGTAATGGGCAACACTCCATGGTGCAAGCTCGACAAGGTTAAGTTTCTTTGCCCTGTACCGGGATATGACAGACATTTTGCGATAACAGAGTACTTCGGGATTGAGATGATACCTGTAAAGATGACACCTACAGGCCCCGATATGGATGAGGTGGAGAGACTTGTCGCTAACGATGAGTCCATAAAGGGTATCTGGTGCACACCCAAGTATTCAAATCCTCAGGGATATTCATACTCAGATGAGACGGTAAGACGTTTTGCACGCCTTCGTCCCGCAGCAAGGGATTTCAGGATCTTCTGGGACAATGCATACGGAGTTCACCATCTTTACGATGATAATCAGGATTACCTTATTGAGATCTTAGAGGAGTGTAAGAGAGCCGGAAGCCCGGATATGGTCTACAAGTTCTCATCCACATCCAAGATCACATTCCCGGGCAGCGGAATTGCAGCCATTGCCACATCCCTCAACAACCTGGAGGAGATCAAGGCTCAGCTCAATTACCAGACCATCGGACATGATAAGGTTAATCAGCTTAGACACGTCAGATTCTTTAACGGAGATATCAACAATCTCAAGGAGCATATGAGGAAGCATGCAGCCATCATCAGACCTAAGTTTGAGGCTGTTTTGGAGATACTGGACAGAGAGCTTACTCCATGCGGAGTGGGTGAGTGGACAAGGCCCAAGGGTGGATACTTCATCAGCTTTGACGCACCTGAGGGATGTGCAAGGGCCATTGTTGACAGGGCCAAGAAGGCCGGTGTTACAATGACGGGAGCCGGTGCTACCTATCCATATCACAAGGATCCTCACGATTCCAACATCCGTATTGCTCCGACACTTCCAAGCTTGCCAGATCTTAAGCTTGCCATGGAGATCTTTACAGTTTGTGTAAGGCTTGTGGCTGCTGACAGACTTCTGAAGGAGATGGATTAATAATGAATCTAAAAGAACTGAAGATTGGTCAGTCAGCGGTCATTAAGACCGTTGGCGGTGAAGGCGCACTCAGACAGCACTTTCTGGACATGGGAGTTATTCCCGGTACAGAAGTGACTGTTATTAAGTATGCGCCTTTAGGCGACCCTGTAGAACTGCAGATACATGGCTATGAGCTTACGCTGAGACTTGCTGATGCCGAGAAGATCGAGATAGAACCGATAAAAGAGCGCACCAACAAGCATGAGAGGATAAAAGAGATTGTAAGCTCCGAACATCCCGGACTTGGTGAGGATGGAAAGTACCATGTAGAGGGCGATGCGCAGAAGCTTCCGGAGGGAACACTTCTGACCTTTGCTCTTGTAGGTAATCAGAACTGCGGAAAGACCACTCTTTTCAACCAGCTGACAGGTGCCAACCAGCACGTGGGCAATTTCCCCGGGGTTACGGTGGACCGCAAGGACGGACCCATAAGGGATTTCCCCAATACACTTGTCACTGATCTTCCCGGAATATATTCCATGTCCCCTTACAGCGCTGAGGAGATCGTATCCAGAAATTTCGTAATAGAAGAAAAACCCAAGGCCATCATCAATATCGTGGATGCCATGAACATCGAGAGAAACATGTATCTGACCATGCAGCTTCTTGAGATGGGAGTTCCCATGGTAGTTGCTCTTAACATGATGGATGAGGTGAAAGGTAATAACGGCTCTGTTGATATCAACAAAATGGAGTCGCTTCTTGGTGTGCCGGTAGTTCCGATCTCCGCATCCAAGAACGAGGGTGTTGCAGAGCTTGTCCGCCATGCGGTACATCTTGCGCAGTATCAGGAAAAGCCTGTTGAACAGGACTTCTGCTCCAAGACTGACCACGGCGGAGCGATCCACAGAGCGATCCATGCAGTGGAGGCTATCCTTGAGGATCACGCTGAAAAGGCAGGACTTCCCTTGAGATTTGCGACCACCAAGGTCATAGAAGGCGATGATATCGTCAGGGAGAAGCTCTCTCTGGATGAGAATGAAAAAGAAATGATCAGGCATATCATCAGGCAGATGGAAGAGGAGAGCGGGATGGACAGAAGCTCTGCCATCGCTGATATGAGATATGACTTTATTGAGCGTGTCTGTGAGCAGACTGTGGTCAAGCCCATGGAGAGCAAAGAGAGGATACGCTCGGAGAAGATAGATAAGATACTTACCGGTAAGTGGACGGCAATTCCATGTTTCATACTGATAATGCTTTTGGTGTGTCACCTGACCTTTAATGTCATCGGCGCATTTTTGCAGGATCTAATGGAAATGGGTGTGGACTATTTAAAGGGACTTGCAGAGGCCGGTATGAGCGCGGCGCATGTAAATGCTACGATACAGGGACTGGTGCTCGACGGCATATTTGACGGCGTTGGAAGCGTTCTCAGTTTCATGCCTATCGTTGTGACACTTTTCTTCTTCCTTTCACTTATGGAGGACAGCGGATATATAGCAAGAGTAGCCTTTTTTATGGACAAGCTCCTTAGGCGTATCGGACTTTCAGGAAGGAGTATAGTACCTCTTCTTATCGGCTTTGGATGTACTGTGCCGGCTGTTATGGCCACAAGGACTCTGCCCTCCAGAAGAGACAGGAGGATGACCATCCTTCTTACTCCCTTTATGAGCTGCTCAGCCAAGGTGCCTATCTATGCATTCTTCGTTGCTGCCTTTTTCCCGCATAAGGGAGCACTTGTTATGGTGCTGCTCTACATTTTGGGAATAGCAGTCGGAATCCTGGCATCTCTGGCCTATAAGAATACGATCTTCAGAGGCGAGGCTGTTCCTTTTGTTATGGAACTGCCCAATTACAGAATGCCCGGAGCAGGGAACGTAATGAGACTTCTTTGGGATAAGGCAAAAGACTTCTTTACCAGGGCCTTCAGCGTTATCCTTATCGCAACTATCTGTGTGTGGTTTTTGCAGAGTTTTGACCTTCGCTTTAACATGGTGGAGGATTCATCGACCAGCATGATGGCTGCACTCTCGAGTATACTTGTACCTTTGTTTGTGCCGCTCGGTCTCGGAGACTGGAGAGTTGTGACATCGCTTATTACAGGATTTATTGCCAAGGAGAGCGTTGTTTCCACCATGAACATCCTCTTTGACGGAGGGGTTGAGAACGCTTTGAACACCGTAACTGCTTCTACTCTTTTGGTATTTTCACTGCTCTATACACCTTGTGTTGCTGCCATCGCGGCTATCAAGAGAGAGCTTGGCGGTAAATATGCACTGGCACTGGTTCTGTGGCAGAGCGCTATTGCCTGGTTTGTGGCCTTTGTATTGAGATTTGTCTTTGCGGCAATGGGTATGTGATATGACTGAGCTTGAAAAGAATGTACGGGAGAAATTCCGTTTTATCACGAAGACACTGATAGAGAAAAAGCTGACAATAACCACGATGGAGAGCTGTACTTCGGGGCTTGTGGCATCTCTTTTGACAGACACTGAAGGTGCATCCGCGGCGCTGAAGGGAGCTTTTATCACCTACTCAAATGAGGCCAAGATAATGCAGAACGTGCCGGCGGAGGTGATCGGGAAGTTCGGAGTATACTCTAAGGAGACAGCCCTTGAGATGGCGCTTGCAGCCAAAAGAGCTTACGGCGCGGATATAGCAGTCGGAGTTACGGGGACCATGGGAAACGTGGATCCTGCCAACAACGACTCTGTTCCGGGAGAAGTGTTTTTTGCGATAGCACATAAAGAAGGTACCTTGAGCAGGCATATTTTTGTGCCTGTCATGGATAGCAGATACGAATACAAGCTATACGTAGCAGGCGTTATAGCCGATGAAATCACAGGTGTTATGTAAACGAAAAACACCTTTTTGTGTTCGGTATTCTATGCTATACTATACCTTGGTTACATAACTATAAGAAAGAGATGGAATAATGGAGTCTAAGCAGTACAGTAAGCGAATCCGATATTTGCGCAGACTCATCGTTACTACAGTGGCAGCTGCATGCCTTATTCCCACTTGTATCTGTGTTATTCTTGCCGTCAGATATGACAGACTTCATTCTGATTATGAGAAAACAAAGGCCGATCTTGACTGGTACAGAGAGCAGTTCGGCAGCGAGAGGGATATTCTGGCAACAGAGGCCCTACCTGATGAAAAAGATCCGGACATTGCTAAGACGGGTTCAGAAGAAATGGATGTGGATTACGCCACGGTGGATGTAAGTGGCGCCCAGAATCCTGAGGATATAGAAGGTACCAGATACGTTTATCTGACCTTCGACGACGGACCGAGTACGTACACAGATGAGATCCTGGACATTCTTAAGCAGTACAATGTCAAGGCGACATTCTTTGTCTGTGGCAAACCGAATGCCAAGTATACAGATCTTTACAAGAGAATAGTTAATGATGGGCATACTCTTGGGATGCACTCGTACAGTCACAAGTACAGCGAATTATATGCTTCTCTTGATTCTTTCAAGGAAGATACGGATAAATTAAGAATTTTCTTATACGAGACAACAGGCGTGTG
>JAEEGF010401604.1_pt1 | contig 13243 bp, 8 predicted proteins | sample 9134171 | NCBI WGS metagenome assembly JAEEGF01 (sample SAMN16246542, study PRJNA631951) | gut metagenome | biome: gut microbiome; feature: rumen; material: AP-attached | host: Bos | place: Iran: Karaj | collected 2018-10
CTGACGAGATAATCCTTAACATTGGTTACAAGTCCGACGGTGTTTTAACAAAGAGCGAATACTCTAACGACAACAGTATTGACCTTACAACAGCCGTTAAGGTTGGCGACACAATGGACGTTAAGGTCCTTAAGACCAACGATGCAGACGGCCAGGTTATTCTTTCATACAAGAGACTTGCCCTCGACAGAGGCAACAAGAGGATTGAGGAAGCCTTCAACAACAAAGAGGTACTTACAGCCAAGGTTGTTCAGGTACTTGAGGGCGGACTCACAGTAGTAGTTGACGAGGTTCGCATATTTATTCCTGCAAGCCTTGTATCAGACAGCTATGAGAAGGATCTTTCCAAGTATCAGGATCAGGAGATCCAGTTCGTTGTAACTGAGTACAATCCCAAGAGACGCAGATACATCGGCAACAGAAGAATGCTTGTTACAGCTGAGAAGGCTGAAGCAGCCAAGAAGCTCTTTGATACCATCAAGGCAGGCGATGTTGTTGACGGCGTAGTCAAGAACGTTACAGACTTCGGCGCATTCATCGATCTCGGCGGCGCAGACGGACTTCTCCACATCTCAGAGATGAGCTGGGGCAGAGTTGAGAGCCCTAAGAAGGTATTCAAGATCGGCGACACAGTCAAGGTTCTTGTTAAGTCCATCGATGGCAGCAAGATTGCTCTTTCAAGGAAGTTCGACGATGAGAATCCCTGGAAGGATGCTACTGAGAAGTATGCAGTCGGCAATGTTGTCAAGGGCAAGGTTGCAAGGATGACAGACTTCGGTGCATTCGTAGAGCTCGAGCCCGGAATCGATGCACTCCTTCATGTATCTCAGATCGCAAGAGAGCACATTGAGAAGCCCGCTGACGTACTTAAGGTTGGTCAGGAAGTTGAGGCCAAGATCGTTGACTTCAATGAGGCAGATAAGAAGATCAGTCTCTCAATCAAGGCTATGTTCGCTCCTGAGAAGGAAGAGGAAGCAGCAGCTCCCGAAGAGGAAGGCGATGTAGTATCCGTTGATATCGACAAGGTTATTGCCGAGCAGTCAGAAGAGAATGAATAATTGATCATCATATAGTATACTTAAGAGGCGGAAGTTTTCCGCCTCTTTTTATTATTTATTTTTCCGGGGAAAAGGCAGTTATTGTATAATCATAAGAAAATGAAAAAAGGGATCAGGGGTTATGTTAAAGGTATTTTTGGCGGAGGACGAATTCGTTGTCCGCGAGGGGATAAAGAACAAGATCGACTGGAACGGGAATGGCTATGAGTTCTGCGGAGAAGCCGGAGATGGGGAACTGGCTTATTCCATGATAGAAAAGCTAAAGCCCGACATTCTCATCACAGATATCAAAATGCCCTTCATGGATGGGCTGACCTTAAGCCGCATGGTCAAGGCGGAATTTCCAAACACAGAGATAATTCTTTTGACAGGCTATGAAGATTTTGAGTACGCCAAGGAAGCTATAAAGATCGGCGTATCCTCATATCTCTCAAAGCCTATCAGTGCTGAGAATCTGTTAAAAGAGATCGGCATCGTCGCGGATAAGCTGCGGGAGAAGAACAGGGAGCTGGAGATCAGGAAAAAGTATGAGGAGGACATGAAGGAGAGGACTGAGCTTATAAAGCAGGGCTTCTTTAAAGACCTGGTGACAGGTGAGAGAGATTTTCCCTATATGCTTAAGCGCGCCAAGGATCTGTCAATAGATATCACGGGACTTAGCTACAACCTCATTCTTTTCAAGGTCTGGTCAATAAAGCATGAGAGCGGCGAGTTTTCCAATACTGTTGTAACGGTGACGGACGAGATCACACATATCGCTGAGAGAGCCGGGGGCATAGTCTTTGACCTCAATCTGGACGGAAAGGCTATCCTTATAAAGGGAGATTCAGAGAGTGAGGTGCAGTCCAAAGTCACAGATATAATTTCACTGATGAAGGAGCTTTTGCTCAGGTACCCCAACATTAAGTATTTCGGCGGTGTTGGACAGCCGGTGGAGAGGATAACGGATATTCCAAGGTGCTTCAGGCTGGCAAGCCGCGCTTTTGCCCACCTCTATCTGACTACGGGAAGTGACTTCCTTGTGGGAACGGATGGGGCCATCCACGCAAAGGGGGATGATATCATCCTCTCGGAGATCGACCCAAGGCACATAGACAGAAGACACATCAAAGAGTTCTTGAGAAGGGCCGACGAGTCTGAGGCAGAGTTCTTCCTGGAGGAATTCTTTGAGGGTATGGGAGAAAATGCCCTCAAATCCACCATGCTGCGGCAGTATGTCGCTATGGATGTGTACTTCTGCATCGCGGACTTTGCAGAGAACGAGCTCTATTTGTCGAGAAGCGAGATAGATGCACAGATTCCATCTGCAGAGGTCCTCTCCGATGAGAAAAAGACCTACATGTATCTTGTGGATGCACTCAAAAAAGCAATTGAACTCAGAAATAAGAATTCCCAGGGAAGCTATCGGGACGTGGTGAATGAGACCATCTCCTACATCAATGACAACTACAGCGACGAGGAGCTGTCCCTCAATAAGGTGGCGGCTCATGTGAACTTTTCACCAAACCATTTGAGCGCAGTCTTCAGGCAGCAGACCGGACACACCTTTATCAAGTACCTGACGGATCTTCGTCTTGAGAAGGCCAAAGAGCTTCTTCTTTCAACCTCCAAGAAGAGCAACGAGATAGGAGCCATGGTGGGCTACAAGGATCCACACTACTTTTCATATCTTTTCAAAAAGACCCAGGGCGTGACCACCACGCAGTACAGGGGACGCAGCAGAGCGGAGGATGAGGAATGACAACGGAGGCAGCGGATAAGAAAAAGAAGAATAAATCCCGTCTTGCCGGCCAGATAAGACTGTCATATCTGATACTTCTTCTGCCCAATATTGTCTTCATGATCTATGCGTTCTACAACATCAACATGATCAGCGAAAGATACAACGACATGCTCAACTCTGTTACTGTGGCCTCGGAGTTTTCGCTGGATTTTAAGAACGATTTTGACTATGAGACCTACCTTCTGATCGTTGGTAACAAGACACCTGAGGAGACGGACATCCCAAATCTCTTGTCCCATGCGGGAGCGGTTGTTGACAGCCTCAAGGAGATCACGGACACCTCTGACAACAAAAAGCGTCTTGAGAGCGCGGAGAAGTATCTCAATAACTTATCGGGGTACATTGACAGGATCATAGAGAACTTAAGCTACGACGACAGATATGACGACAATATGCTCATCTGGGAGAACGATGTACAGATAGTGACAGCTCTTTTGCAGGAGACCATAAACGAGTACATCTACTACGAGAACAGACAGATTCAGAGTGCCCAGCAGCAGAACAAGCAGTTCTATGTGAACATGATCAAACTCCTGACGGCACTTCTGATAGTCATTGTGATCGCCATCGGCATTATCTCGATCGCCGGTCCCATCATCATAACAAGGCCCATCGAGGAACAGGTAACAAGGGAGCAGAAACGCCTTCGCAAAGCCGAGTTCGAGCTTCTTCAGGCACAGATCAACCCGCACTTTCTCTACAACACCCTGGATGCCATCGTCTGGTCCGCGGAGGCGGGCAATGAGAAGCAGGTTGTAAAAATGGTGGGAAGTCTGTCAGACTTTTTCAGGACGTCTCTGAACAAGGGAAAAGAGATAGTGACCATCAGGGAGGAGCTGCAGCATGTAAGGAGCTATCTTGAGATCCAGCAGATAAGGTATCAGGATATCCTCTCATATGAGATCGATGTGCCTGAGGAACTGTTTGTAAATCAGATCCCCAAGATCACTATCCAGCCCGTAGTTGAGAATGCGCTCTACCACGGCATCAAGCAGAAGAGGGGCGGAGGAAAGATACTGGTGACCGGCTTTGAGGACGGCGCAGATTACTGCATTCAGGTGAGGGACAACGGCATAGGCATGGACGAAGAGCGGCTTTCTGAAGTGCGGCTGGGGCTCACTGACTCTGATCCCGATGCCAAAAAGATATACGGTCTTTACAACGTAAACGAGAGAATACGACTTGATTACGGTGATGAATACGGCATAAGCATCGACTCAGAGTACGGAGAGGGGACTACTGTCACAGTGCGTCTGCCGAAAAAATCAACCGAAATCGTAAAAAATTCAAACGAAATGAAAAATGAATAAAAATTTCAACTTCTTTTCTTTTTTTATTTAATGGAGGTTTTAGAGTTTTTCTATAAAATTAAGACTGTAGGGAATGGTCCCTACAGTCATTTTTTAACTTCAGGAGGAAAAGTTATGATGAAAAGAGTATTGGCAGTTCTTATGGCATCTGTAATGACACTCAGTCTTGCAGCATGTGGCAGCACAGCACCCGCTTCTTCGGGATCGGCTCCGGCTTCTTCAGGCGGAAAGATCAAAGTTGGTATCATCAACAACGACCCCAACGAGTCAGGTTACCGTACTGCTAACGACGCTGACCTCAAGGCTAAGTTCACAGACGCAAACGGATACGATGCTTCCTTCGCTTACAGCTTAAAGAACGACGAGCAGATCCAGGCAGCTCAGAACTTCATCCAGGACGAAGTTGATTACCTTCTCCTTTCAGCAGCTGATACAGCAGGCTGGGATTCAGTTCTTAAGGATGCACAGGACGCAGGCGTAAAGGTAATTCTTTTCGACCGTACCATCGATGCAGATCCTTCACTCTATGAGGCTTCAATCGTTTCCGATATGGCAAAAGAAGGACAGACAGCTGTTGACTGGCTTGCAGGCCAGAACCTCTCCGAGTACAACGTGATCCACATTCAGGGCGTTATGGGATCAGCTGCTCAGCAGGGAAGATCAGGCGCTCTTGACACAAAGGTTGCTGCAGAGTCCAACTGGAACATAGTTGTTCAGCAGACAGCTGAGTGGAACGCAGAGAAGGCACAGCAGATCGTTCAGTCCGTTATCGATGCAGGAACTCCTTTCAACGTAATCTATGCTGAGAACGACGACATGGCAAAGGGCGCTGTAGCAGCTCTCGACGCAGCAGGCATCTCACACGGCGTTGGCAAAGACGTAGTGGTTATGGGCTTTGACTGCAACAAGTGGGCACTTGAAGAGCTCCTTGCACAGAACTGGAACTACGACGGACAGTGCAATCCTTTCCAGGCAAGCTACATCGACGACATCATCAAGAAGCTCGAGAAGGGTGAGACCCTTTCACAGAAGACCATCATCATGGATGAGAAGGGCTTCGACGCTTCCACAATTACACAGGATGATGTGGATAATTATGGCATCTGAGTGATATAGGGATTCAAAGTTGCAAGGTGCTGTGCTTGCACAATGCACCTTGTGACCTTGAAGACCGAACATACATGAGGAAGTAGCGCGGTAGTGCGGATTCCGAATGTATGCAGGATTGCGAGAGTGCTTTTTGCGGAGCAATCCGTATATCACGGGGTAAATCATTCATCATTTTGTTTTATACAGAGCGCAGCGGCTCACACTGCTGCGCCTTTTTTAAAAATTGAGAGGTTTGCACATGAGTGAAAATACAGTGCTTAAGATGCGCGGCATATGTAAATCCTTTCCCGGCGTCAAGGCCCTCCAGAATGTGGACTTTTCCCTGAACAAGGGAGAGATCCACGCACTGATGGGCGAGAACGGAGCGGGAAAGTCCACGCTGATTAAAGTTCTTACAGGTGTATATTCCAAAGACTCGGGCACAATAGAGCTGGAAGGTAAGGGTGAAGTTCAGATCCATTCCCCTCAGGATGCCCAGAGAAACGGAATAAGCACAGTTTATCAGGAGATAACCCTCTGTCCCAACCTGACGGTTGCAGAGAACATGTTCATAGGCAGAGGTGAGGAGAAACTTACTAATTGGAAAAAAATGAATGAAGATGCGGACAGGCTCCTTAAGAAGCTTGACATTCCCGCAAAGGCGACCCAGCAGCTGTCCAACTGCTCCATCGCTGTACAGCAGATGGTGGCAATAGCCAGAGCAGTAGACATGGAGTGCAGGGTCCTCATACTGGACGAGCCCACCTCTTCACTGGATGAACAGGAAGTTGAGAAGCTCTTTGGGCTGATGAGAGACTTAAAGGCCATGGGGGTCGGGATCATCTTTGTTACCCACTTCCTGGATCAGGTATATGAAGTCTGTGACAAGATCACTGTTCTTCGCGACGGACAGCTTGTTGGTGAATATGAGATAAAAGATCTTCCGAGAGTACAGCTGGTTGCCAAGATGCTTGGAAAAGAAATGGACGATCTTTCAGACATAAAGGGCGAGCAGGAGAGCTACAAGGGAAAAGACGCCGGTGAAGTGGTCTTTGAAGCCAAAGACCTGCAGTCCGACGCAGGCATAAAGCCCTTTGACTTCTTTATCAAAAAGGGCGAAGTGAATGGCTTTACAGGTCTTCTTGGATCCGGCAGAAGCGAGTGCGTAAGGGCAATTTTCGGAGCTGACAGGATCCTTGGCGGAAGCGTTAAGATGCACGGCAAAGACATTAAGATAAACAGCCCGCTTGATGCCATGAAGAACGGTATAGCATATCTGCCTGAGGACAGAAAGGTGGACGGAATTATCGGCGATCTGTCAGTGAGAGAGAATATCATACTGGCCCTTCAGGTACTCACAGGTTTCTTTAAACCCTTCAGCAAGGCCAAAGCCAATGCCTTCGCGGATGAGTACATCAAAAAACTCAACATCAAGACAGCGTCTGCTGACACTCCGATCAAGTCACTTTCAGGCGGCAATCAGCAGAAGGTCATTCTTGCAAGGTGGCTTTTGATGCATCCCGAATATCTGATTCTTGATGAGCCCACAAGAGGAATAGATGTTGGAACAAAGGTTGATATTCAGAAACTGGTTCTTGAACTTGCGGGAGAAGGAATGAGTGTAACATTCATTTCTTCAGAGACGGATGAGATGCTAAGGACCTGTTCGAGACTTGTAGTTATGCGCGATAGAAAAGTTGTAGGGGAACTGTCAGGGGAAGACTTAACCCAGAATAAGATCATGAGTACTATCGCAGGAGGAGAGTAAGGTATGTCAGATAGATTGAAGAAAAATGAAGGAGGCTTTTTGAAAAGACTGGCCTCCAATCAGCTCTTTATACCGCTGATAGCTCTTATTCTGCTGGCGGTGATAAATCTGATAAATGATCCGGGATTTTTTAAGGTCACACTTGGAACCAACAACGCAGGATATCCGGTATTTTCAGGATATCTCATCACAATTCTGGACTACGGGTCAGAACTGGGAATCCTGGCCATAGGAATGACGCTGGTTACGGCGGCTTCCGGCGGACAGGACATCTCTGTGGGAGCGACCATTGCTATTGCGGGCTCTGCGATGCTAAGGATCCTCTGCGGCGGCAACTCCAGACCTGAGACCATTCAGGCTCCCATTATTGTGGCTTTTCTGGTTGCCTGCATCGTTGGAATGCTCTGCGGTGCCTTCAACGGAATGCTTGTTGCGATATTCAAGATTCAGCCTATGATCGCGACCCTGATCCTTTTCACAGCGGGAAGATCCATAGCAGCCTGGATCAACAACAACGAGCTGCCCATCGTTCCTGATCCGAAGTTCTCATACTTTGGAGGCTTTATTCCCGGGATACCGATTCCCACAACAGTTTTCATTGTTGCCATATGCATAGTTGTGATCGCACTGGTGCTGAAGTTCACTAACCTTGGACTTTACACACAGGCTGTGGGAATCAATGAAAGTTCTTCAAGACTCAACGGTATCAATCCCACCTTCATCAAGTTCCTTGCATTTGTCATCCTTGGGCTGTGCGTTGCTGTGGCTGCACTCATCAAGGTCAGCCGCCTGTCAACAATCAACTACTCGGTTATCGCCAAGGACATAGAGATGGATGCGATCCTCGCTGTTGCACTTGGAGGAAACGCCCTCTCAGGCGGCAAGTTCAATATGTGGGCATCGATTCTTGGAGCATATGTCATCCAGTTCCTCACCACAACACTGTACAAATTCAATGTTCAGTCTGACGCCCTTGCGGCATACAAGGCTGTTGTGGTAATTCTGCTTGTTGTATTCTCTGCTCCCAAAGTGAGAGAGTACTGCGGACAGTTTTTCAAAAAGCTGACTCCTGCAGGAAAGGAGGCTGCTTGATATGAAAGAAAAGAAAAAAGAAAGCATCTTTTCTAAGATGAACGACACAAATTTGCTCCTTACCATCACCATAGTCATCTTTTTTGTAATGTACATCGGAGCTGTGGTGATCCAGGGAGGCGGTTTTACAAAGCCGCAGATGTTTTTTAACATCTTAAACGCCAACGCAGCCCTCATCATAACAGCTGTGGGTATGAGCATCGTAATGATCTCAGGCGGAATTGATATATCTGTGGGCGGCGTTGTTGCTCTTGTTTCCATGTGCTGCGCTGTATATCTTGATTACCACGACGGAAGCATAGTAGGTTCAATATTCATCGCTCTTGGCATCGGAATCGCCTATGGTCTTGTGCAGGGGTTCCTTGTAGCATATCTGGATATTCAGCCATTTATCGTATCCCTTGCCGGCATGTTCTTTGCAAGGGGCATGACCACCATCGTCAACACAGCACCCTTCAACGTTGCCGATGAGGAGTTTAACGTCCTTAAGCTTACACGTATCAATGTGCCCTTTATGGGAAGCGTCAACAAAAAAGGCATCTATGTCCCGGCCTATGTGGAAATTGGTGTTATTGTAGCCCTTCTCATTGTGGTATTATTGTTTGTAGTACTGAGATGGACCAGACTTGGCAGAAGCTTTTACGCGGTGGGCGGCAACAAACAGAGCGCTCTTATGATGGGAATCAATGTTCAGAAGACCAGATTCCTGTCGCACCTTATCTGCAGCACGCTGGCAGGAATAGGAGGCTATGTGTACTTCCTCCATGTAGGTTCAGGCTCGGCAAGCCATGCCATGGGTATGGAGATGAATGCCATTGCATCATCCATCATCGGAGGAACAATGCTTACGGGAGGTGTGGGCAACATTATCGGAACACTCTTTGGTGTTCTTTCCCTGTCCACGATCCAGAACATTGTTGCATCCGCAGGTCTTGACCAGGCCTGGTGGACAGGCATTACAATTGCCGCGATGCTCTGCATCTTCCTTCTTATCCAGAGTGTAGTCATGGCTCAGAAAAAGAAAGCATTAAAGAGCTGAGGACATTTTGACCATGAATCAAAAGCTTAAAAGAGTTTTTGCCCTTCTTTTTGCGGCTGCACTTCTTAGCAGCTGCGGAAAGGAGAGCATTGCAGAAGATACAGAGAGTTTTTCAGATGAGAATTATAATCAGGCCGACGAGTATATTACCGTCGGCTTTTCTCAGTTGGGGGCTGAGTCAGACTGGAGAAGTGCGAATACCGAGTCCATGCAAAGCGCTTTCACCGAGGAGGATGGGTACTCACTTATCTACAAGAACGGTCAGCAGAAGCAGGCCAATCAGATAACTGCGATCAGGACCTTCATCCAGCAGGAGGTGGACTATATTGTCCTTGCACCTGCAACTGAAGATGGCTGGGAGAGCGTCCTTATGGAGGCAAGGGAAGCCGGGATACCGGTGATCCTTGTAGACAGAAGGGTCAACACCTCTGACAAGAATCTATATTCCTGCTGGGTGGGATCTGACTTTGAGCTTGAAGGCAGAAAGATGGCAGCCTGGATCGGTGAATATGCAGCGCAGGAAGGTCTTTTGCCTGAGGACATACATATCGCAAATATTCAGGGGAGCATCGGTTCCACAGCTCAGATCGGAAGGACGAGAGGCCTTGCAAATGCTGCCAGGGACAACGGCTGGGATCTGTGCGCCGAGATAAGCGGTGACTTTACTGAGACCAAGGGAAGAGAAGTGATGGCAGCTCTTTTAAAGCGCTTCGACAATATCAATATTGTGTACTGCGAAAATGACAATATGGCCATAGGTGCCATTGACGCATTGGAGAGCGCGGGCAGAAAGGTGGGGCCCAATATCAGAAACGGAGATGTCTGTGTTGTCTCTTTTGACGGCGTCAATGAGACAGCGCTTGACTACTGCAGGAGCGGCAAGATATCCTGCATTGCAGAGTGTAACCCCCTACACGGCCCCAGGGTTCGGGCGCTTATTGAAGCTCTTAAGGATGGCAAGACTCCGGACAAATTCAACTATGTTGACGAGAAGATGTTCAGCTGCATCACACAGGTACAGGAAGTAGAAGTTGCAGGGAAGAAGTATCCTGTGGACAGTGATTTTTGACGGGGATAAAAGGTATAAGTGTCGGAATATTATTTATAATTATTTAATTTTACATACAATTCTAACTAAGCTAAAATTATTTTAGTGGCATTTATTATACAATTTAGGAGGAATTGGTTGTAATGGCAGTTGATTATGAGTGGTTTAAAAAAGGCGTTTTCGATCTCACCAAGATAGACCTCAATGCTTATAAAGAAAAACAGATGAAGAGGAGGATCGATACTCTCATTGGCAAATATGATGTAAAGGGATACGACGGATTTCTTGACCTTATCAAAAAGGACAGGGAAGCTCTGGATGCTTTTGTATCATATCTTACCATCAATGTGTCCGAATTCTTCAGAAACAAGGAGCAGTGGGAACTCATGGACAAGGAGATGGTCCCTGAGCTGATGACCAAGTTCGGCAAGAACTTAAAGATCTGGAGCGCAGCCTGCTCTACAGGTGACGAGCCCTATACCATCGTAATGATGCTCAGTAAGCACATTCCGCTCAATCAGATAAGCGTTCTTGCGACAGACCTTGATGCAGTTGTTCTTGCCAAGGCCAAGGCAGGCATCTATGACAAGAAGGAAGTCGCAGGTGTTCCCGATGAGTTCAAAAAGAAGTATTTCACTGAAACTCCTGAGGGCAAGATGAAGGTTTCCGATGAGATCAAATCAAGGGTTACCTTCAAGCAGTCTGATCTGCTGCGAGATCCATATCCCAAGGACTATCATCTCATCGTCTGCAGAAACGTCCTTATCTACTTCACAGAGGAAGCCAAGGACGATATTTTCAGAAAGTATTTTGCAACACTTCAGCCCGGTGGAATCCTCTTTATCGGAAGCACCGAACAGATCATCAACTACAAGGACATCGGCTTTGTAAGGAAGAATTCCTTCTACTACGAGAAGCCCAAGACATAATAATATTATCTGACAGCGAAACAGACTGCCGCACCCTGATGGTGCGGCAGTTTTTTGTGTTCATCGAAAAATAAGTGGCACTTTATATGGGGTTTATATTTGGCTGATAAAATATATCTATAGATGAATTTATGCGTGAAATTTTTTTGCGACAGGGAGAGGGAGAGCCTATGAAGAGAATATTACACTCATTTACGGCAATGTTACTGGCGGCTGCACTGTTATTTAACAGTGTGCCATTCACATTTACGTCTTTGGCTGAAGGCGGGCAGAAGGTAAATACAATAAGGGATGTAAAACTAATCAAGACAGATGTATCATTCTGGGGAGTAAAGCCATACTTTGTCTATGAGGTGGACGGCGTTGAATATGACAGCCGGTATTCTTCAGAGAAACTCAATGCCATGGCGTGGAAGTCTATGAACAAAGCAGACAGGCGGACTGTCAATAAGCAGTTCTGGCAGCTTAGCAAAAGACAGGAAGCTTTTGGAAGTGATTTTGCGATAGAGATGGGCAAGTGGTCTGATGAGGCGCTCGGGTACACTGCGGTCAAAGACGCCCTTAATGAGAAATGGGAAGACCGCTACCTCTCATCATTAAAGCCCATCTTCGGAGATGATAATTTCCAGCTTCACTACGACGGGATAGCTAATTTCCCTGAGGACAGTGACGCCTATCAGGTGCTTAATAACTACAAAGATGAACCCGAGGCAAAAGAATTTGTTGAGAAATACACAACATCAACAAACCTTATGACCTGGGGCAAAACTTATTGCTATGATGCTGCGCTTAAGGCAATACTTCAGGCCCGTGCAATGGGTGTAAATGCCATATCCAAGGAGCTTATCACCATTATCGTAAGTAACTTTATGACGCCGTCCATGACTCTGATGGGGCCGGCAAAACCTGTGGGGATGACTACTGACCTGTATCTCAAATTGTTTGATCTGTTTGACTCCCAGGCAAATGTTACAGGCAAGATTCAGGAATTTGCTGTCGGAAAGACAGTTTCCACCGATGATGCCGTAAAGGCAATCAATAAACTTGATGAATATGTGAGCAACAGACTTTCTATTGCAAATGAATGTTACGAGGGTGCCTGCAGAATAAGGGAAGAACTTGAGACAGAAGCAACATCTGTGCTGACTGCAATTGAAAACCGTCACCCGGAAGATGAGATAAACAGGCAGAAATATGAAGTGGAAAAAGAAGCAACAGGCGTGCTGGTAAATAATCCTTCAGCAGAGGTAGATGAAACAACAACCGGTTATGCTGATATATATGAGGAACTCACAAGTTACAGAGATAGAGCGCAGGCAAAAGAAGCTGAACTTGAGGTGGAAGAGAATAAACCTTATGAAGAATATGACTGGGGCAGAGTTCAGGAACTTCGCGCTGAGGCGAAGGCAGCCCGGGAGGCGTTTGATGCAAAAGTTGTTGAGAAGGATACAGAAATTGATCAGAAGCTGAATAACTGGATAGACGATATGGAAGCTGCTATAGACAGCGCCATACAAAGTGCCGGTTTTGAAATCTTCCCCGATAACTATGAGTTTACTCCTGAGGAAATAGAAAAACATGGTCTGGAGCATGCCGCACTCTTCACAAAGATTGCTGTAGCTGCTGACATTGATCATTGTGACTATTATCACTACTCAGGACAGTATGCTTTTGGAATAGATGACAGTGAATCGCGATCTGATCTGTATTATTACTGGGATGTCCTTCCTCCGAGTGCACTTAACTTATATGATGAGGATCTTACGGCACATGAGAAGGATCTGAAAAATGATGCAGCAAAACTCAGAGCTCTTGCGGGAAGCATCCCCGAACTGTTTGACACTTTTTATTTGAGTTATCAGGAAATTGCAGCGATGGGGATGGGCTATGATGCTGTGATCAATCCCATTGAAACAGACGAGGAAGGACAGGAAATTGAAGATCCATATTCCTTCAGAAAACTCGATAATCTCGATATCAGAGCGACAAGAGCACTTGCAAGGATCAATGCCATTCCCAATGACCTCACAAGGTGTGATGAACTTGAGAGATACGTGGATGAGATCAGAGAGGGCGAGTATAAGGATGTCTCAGAGAAATCAGAAGATTTCCGCAAAGTGCTAAGGC
>JAEEGF010846851.1_pt1 | contig 13243 bp, 7 predicted proteins | sample 9134171 | NCBI WGS metagenome assembly JAEEGF01 (sample SAMN16246542, study PRJNA631951) | gut metagenome | biome: gut microbiome; feature: rumen; material: AP-attached | host: Bos | place: Iran: Karaj | collected 2018-10
GCCCCCTGGGTAAATCTTAATTATACTTCTATTCAAATTGAAGAAGGTATCACAAAAATTGGGGCAAATGCATTTAAGTATACTCCTGCTTCTGCGTTAGTTTTATCTTCAACGCTTACCACGATTGGGAAATATGCTTTTTATTCATCTGGCATCGAAGCATTAGTTTTTCCGGATGGTGGGGATGTTGTAATAAATGAAAACGCTTTCATGGAGTGCACGTCTCTCGAAACGATCGACTTCGGCAACTGCACTGTCACCATGCGCTATTCGACGGGAAATTCGAACAGCACGGAAGTGTTTGCCTGCTGCAAAGCACTTACGTCCTTGGTGATTCCGTCGACTGTAACGCTTGGCGCCATGGATTTCTACCATTGCGATGCTCTGGAAACTGCCGAGGTGCATTGCGCCTTTATTCCCCGTTACAGTTTCGAATGTTGTATATCTCTGCGTTCAATCGATCTGACAGGTGTCGTTACAATAGATGCATGGACTTTTGACGGGACTTCTTCGCTCGTCGATATTGTATTTCCGGAGTCGGTTACGTCTATTGGTATCAGTTATGCTATCGATTCTTCAGGTCGTGATGAACCTATTTTCTTTACGCAAGGTGCTCATCCCAGCGGGATAAGCAACCTTACCTTTAAGAACCCGAATACGATCATCAGTTCTGAGTTGATACACAATAATACGAGTGTGCCAAACATCTATGGATACAATTGCTCTACGGCACACCGCTTTGCTGTTTCTAAAAATTATAATTTTATCCCGTTGGAAGGGGATACGTCGACCCATGTGGAAGGGACTGCTGTCATTGAAAACCAAGTCTCTGCAACCTGCCTGGAGGACGGCGGCTTCGACGAGGTCGTCTACTGCGGCGTATGCGGTATAGAACTCAGCAGGGTCCATACGGCGATCCCTGCGACAGGCCATGACTACGAGATCGCCTATGTTTGGAGTGAGGATAACAGCAGCGTGACCGCGACCGCAATCTGCAGCAACAATGCGGAGCATATGCTCACAGAGACCGTCGCCACCACCGGAGAAGTGACCAAAGCACCCACCATAACGGAGTATGGCGAAACGACCTATACTGCTGTCTTTTCCGATACGACTTTTACAACGCAGACAAAGACCGTTGCAGACATTCCTCCGGTGCCCGTAAAGCGCGGCGACGCAGACGGAAACGGTGAGGTTGACGCCCTGGACCGCGTTCTGCTATCGCAATACCTGGCCGGCTGGCCTGGAGCAGCAGAGCGTATCGTGGATCTCAACGCGATGGATATCAATAAAGACGGCAAAGTAAATGCAAAGGACCGCATGATCCTCGCCAGATACCTTGCCGATTGGGGCGAGCCGTATGATTCGTATTTCAAAGAATAGAAGCTTCTGAATTACGATCTGCCCGAAGCAATCCTGGCACGGCTGATCACAAGATTTTATCCGCCTTTTTGACCGGTTGCGCGAACGCGGCGGTATCAGAGCGCGTACATCAATGCGATGGCAATAAACAGCGACGGTATAGTAAATGCAAAGGCTCGCGTCATTCTGCCCCGCTGTATTGCGAGCAGGGACGAGAAGTATAACAGCCCTTTTGAAGAATAATTATCCGTGGCACATATCGTGTCGCTATATGCGGGTAACTATGATATAATGTTATTTGGTTTATACGATATTATCCTTACGCTTAAGGAGGAAATATGAAACGCATATTGATATGGCTCTTGATACTGGCCATGGCGCTGAGTTTTCCGGTGACGGTTTCTGCGGATCCGGCAACGCAGACCGTCTATGGACAGGTCCTCCAAGCCGTGGATCTGATACCGGGCAGGACGTTTACGTACGAGATAAGCATCCGGGACAATCTGGGGTTTATTACCGGCGCAACGACGATCACCTGGCCCGCATCGGATTTTGAACTGGTCGATATCGCTTTTAACATGCTGCCCGATTACGGTTCTCAAACGGTAGGAGATAATGAAAACGGCACGTATACGGCGGTATTCGGGTCAGATACGTCGAACGAAAACACTACAGACAACGGCGTGCTGTTGACTCTGACTTTCAAGATCCTGGAGACCGCTACGTCGGGAACAAAGGCAATCAACCTGGCGTTCGGACGTGACGAACACGACTTTATCGCGTATGACCCTGATAACCCCAACACAACGCCTTCGGTACCGACGGCGTTCGAAACGGGCAGCGTTACGCTGACGGAAGTCCATCAGACCGTTTACGGTCAGGTGATCGATCTCCAGCATCTGATTCCGGGAGATACGTTCACCTATGACGTAGGCATCCGGGATAATTTCGGGATCGTGACAGGCGCCTGCAAACTGTCATGGCCCATCTCCGACTTCGAACTGATCGGCGTAACGTTCGGAACCGGTATGCCTGACTACAATACGCAGCCTATTTCGGAAGCGGAAGACGGCGACTACATCGTTTCCTTCGGGTCGGACACCATGGCAGCCGATTACACGGGCAATGGAACCCTCTTTACGCTGACGTTCCGGATCAAGAATACTGCGACCGCCGGTAAGAAGGATATCGGTATGACGTTCGGTGTAGACGCGGATGACTTCCTCAACTTTGGCGGATACAGAATGCCGACAGCGTTCGAGCCCGGCAGCGTTACGCTGCAGGAGATCAGCCAGACAGTTTACGGCGCGACGATCGAGAAGGGGCTGTCCAAAGGAAAGACGTTTACCTATGACGTCAGCATCCGTGACAACGTGGGCATTGTGACCGGCGCGGTAAAAGTCAGCTGGCCTGAAACGGATTTCGAACTTACCGGAATTACGTTCGTGGGAATGGAAGACAACGATACGGCTTCTGTGGATACCGCAACGAACGGAGAGTTCCTCGTTCAGTTCGGCGACGATACGGCAACAACGAATTATACCGACGACGGCGTTCTGTTCACTCTGACGTTTAAGATCGCTGATACTGCAACGTTGGGAGAAAAAAACATCGCGCTGGCTTACGGCGATACAAATGATTTCATGAACCTGCATATGGTTACGATCCCGACGATCTTCGAGGCCGGCAAAGTAACGCTGGTCGAGGTGACGGGATATGATATCACCGGTACAGCTGCAAGCTGGAACGATACGGACGATGCGGTCTATCTCCTGTATAACAGCAGTGTGTCCGACGCGGATATCCGTAACGAATGGAAGAACGACACGTATGCGACTTCTGCAAACGTAGTCGCGACTGGTACGAACGGAAGTATCGCGGCGCAGACGGTTGATAACAAAGCTATGAAGGTCCAGGAGTTTGCATTCAGTGAGGTCGAGGAGGGCACATACAAGCTTGCGATTTTCAAACCCGGTAAATACGTGCCGAAAGTCGTCGAGATCACTATTTCGGATGACCTTACAATGGACGTCGTGAAATTGTGGCTGTATGGAGATGTTACATACGATGGAAGAGTAAATGGCACTGATGCGCAACAGATACAACGATACTATGCGGGTCTTACTTCTCGATTTGGTACAGGAACAGCGGAAGAAGAAGCTGATCGTTTACTTGCCGCAAATGTTACATTTGTGCGAAACGGAGACTCTGCCATCAATGGTACAGATGCACAACAGATACAACGTTACTATGCTATCTTAACATCGGTCTTTGATCTGATGAAATAGTGGATTATAAGTAAAGGAGTAAACGATGAAAAGAAGGATTGTTTCTTACTTGCTGACATTTGCGATGATACTATCGCTGATGCCGGCTGTCGTATTTGCTGCCGGGAATTCATTACAGCTTAGTAATACGACAGGTCAAGCAGGGGATACTGTGACATTGACGTACACGATTCCCAATGCTACCGATGATATTGGTGCTATTAACATTACCATCAAATATGACGAGAATGTATTTGAGGCAACATCGATTTCTTGTCCTATTCTTGGTAATACAAATCCAGTATATGCGACAACTAGTACGAATGGTACTATCAGCTCTTCATGGTCATCAACGACGGGTTTTAGTATAGGCGCTGATACTACTATTGTTACTGCTACATTATCTGTGTTAGATACAGCAGCAGTTGGAAGTTCAATAATCACTGTAGATGAGATCTCAATCACAGAGTTTTCTTTTGGAGATGAAATAACCACAAGTGGTGCAGATAACAATCCCATTGTATTTATTGTATATCAAGAGGTTTCATCTTTAGCTATCTCTAATCTGGATGTCCCTATAAAAGGTGCTACTCCTCAGACAGACATTACCGCAACTGAATACACCGGATCAATCACCTGGGATCCCACTGGTACGACCTTTGCTGCGGATACCATATATACTGCTACGGTCACATTAACCGCCAATGCCGGTTATCAGTTTACCAATCCAACAGCAATCACCGTTGCAGGTGCATATTCTGTCAGCACGCCGACTGTTGCCGCTGACGGCAGCACGATTACCTTTACGGCAACGTTCCCCAAAACGGCGAGCAAACTTATACAGGATCTGACATTTACAGAACCTACCGTAACCAAGACCTACGGCGATGCAGTCTTCACGATTACAGCAAGCCAGACTCCTGCTTCCGGCGGTGGTGCTGTTACTTATGCGAGCAACGATACTACCGTTGCAACAGTCACGAACAGCGGTGAGGTAACGATTCTGAAAGCCGGAAGCACGACCATCACGGCAACAGCAGCGGAAAACGACGATTATACAGCTGCAACAGCCAGCTATACGCTGACCGTTGCTCCTCTGGAAGCGACCCTTTCCTGGAGCGGAAACAGTTTCAACTACGATGGAAATGAACACGCTCCGACAGCGACCGTTTCAAATCTTATCAGCGGTGACAGCTGCACTGTTACCGTAGCCGGCGCTCAGACTAATGCAGGCAGCTATACCGCAACGGCAACTGAGTTGAGCAATGCGAACTACAAACTGCCCGCAAATGCCACGTATGGTTTCACGATCAATACTGTGGCAGCTACCGTTGATACAGCACCTGCTGCAGCCAGTGGTCTTACATACGATGGCAGCGCGAAGGCTCTCGTGACCGCAGGCACAGCGACGGGTGGCGAGATGCAGTACAGACTGGCACCCGACAGCACATACTCTGCTGAGATTCCGACCGGAACCAATGCAGGCACCTATAACGTTTACTATAAGGTCGAAGGCGATGCGAACCATAACGATGTGCCGGAGGCCGGTCCTGTAGAGGTCACGATTGCAAAGGGAACCAATCCTGCAACGCTGACGGCAACAGAAGTTAGCGTTAAGATCAGCAATTCGAAAGATTTATCCAGTCTGGTTAGCGGTGCGGTTGGTACCGTAAGTTATGCCATTACGGGCGGAACTCTGACGGATTGCAGCCTTACAGGCAGCACATTCCAGGCAGGTACGACCACAGGAGATTGCGTAGTAACAATCACTGTGACAGACAGCGAGAATAATTACAACGACAAGACTCTAAGCCTCACCGTGAAGGTTGTTGAGAAGGATACGCAGACCCTGACATTTTTAGAGTCTAACGTAACCAAGACCTACGGCGATGGAGACTTTACGGTTACTGCAATCCAGACTCCTGCTTCCGGTGGAGGCGCTGTCACCTATGCGAGCAGCGATACTGACGTTGCGACAGTCACAAACAGCGGCAAGGTCACGATCCTCAAAGCCGGAACCGCGACCATCACAGCGAAAGCGGCAGAAAACAGCGATTATGCGCAGGCTACCGCAAGCTATACGCTGAATGTCGACAAGGCGGAACTTACCGTTACCGCCAAGGATAATACCATTACATATGGCGATGCACCTGCAAATAACGGCGTCGAGTATAGCGGCTTCAAGGGTGACGATACGCAGAGCGTTGTCAACGGCAGCGTTACGTACGACTACAGTTACACACAGTATGGCGCTGTAGGAAGCAACTACACCATTACGCCTGTCGTCAGCGGACTGAGCGCAGACAACTACACATTCACTGCTGTGGCAGGCACCTTGACTGTTGGTCAACTGGAAGCCACTCTGTCCTGGATCGGCGACAGCTTCAATTACGATGGATCGGAACATGCGCCTACGGCGACTGTTACGAATCTCGTCAACGGTGATGATTGCACTGTTACCGTCAGTGGCGCTCAGACTGATGCGGGTGAGAATTATACCGCAACGGCAACGGCGCTGAGCAACGCGAACTATAAACTGCCCGCAAGTGCAACACACAACTTCAAGATCAATAAGGCAGCGTCCTCTGTTGATACGGTACCTGCTGCGGTCAGCGGTCTCGAATATACCGGCAGCGCGATGGCTCTCGTGACTGCGGGCACTGCGGATGGCGGAGAAATGCAGTATAGTCTGACGTCCGGCGGTACATATTCTGCGACGATCCCGACCGGAACCGATGCGGGTAACTATAACGTTTACTATAAGGTCGTTGGTGACAATAACCATAACGACACAACGGAAGCCGGTCCCGTAGCGGTCACGATCGCAAAGGGCACCGATCCCGCAAAACTGACGGCAACGACAGTAAACGTCAAACTCGAAGGAACAGATGACCTGTCTGCGCTGGTGAGTGACGCAGTCGGCGACGTTAGCTACACTATCACGAGCGCGCTGGACGGCTGCAGTGTTGCAGCGGACGGTACGTTCACTGCAGGCGCAGCAGAAGGTACCTGTGTGGTAACGGTCGCTGTGGCAGAAAGCACGAATTACAATGGAAAGACTGTCGGCACCATTACCGTGAACGTTATGCCTGTTGTGGAAACGCCTGTTTTAAGCGAGTCCTCGCAGACCTTCAGCGGAACGCTGAACGTAACGATCAACTGCACCACCGGTGCGGCGATCTACTACACGCTGGACGGCACCGATCCCACTTCAGCCAGCACGCCGTATGCGGAAGGCGATACGATCAGCATTACTGAAACAACAACGTTGAAGGTAATCGCGGTCATGCCCGGATATCTGGATAGCGAAATTGCAGAAGCCACTTATACGAAGGCTTCCAGCGGAGGCAGCGGCGGAGCGGCAGCTCCGGAGACCAATACCATTACTCCGGCAACGGCTGAGAACGGTACCGTCACGGTAAGCCCGAAGGAGGCGGCGGCAGGCGATACGGTCACCATCACACCGACTCCGGACGAAGGCTACCAGGTCGCAAAGGTCGTAGTCAAGGATGCTGACGGAAACGAGATCGAAGTAACAGAGAAGGACGGCAAGTACACGTTTACGATGCCTGATTCTGCAGTCACGATCGAAACCGTTTTCGAAGAAGCTTCTGAAACTCCGTCTGATACGGGCCGCTTCATCGACGTACATGAAGGAGATTACTATTATGAGCCCGTCGAATGGGCTGCTGAAAACGGTATCACAAATGGTATCACCAAGGATAAATTCGGCCCGGCGCTGGGCTGCACCAGAGCGCAGGTCGTAACGTTCCTGTGGATCGCTTATGGCAGCCAGGATGCGGGTACCGAGACTGGATTCGACGATGTTGATCTGTCTGCCTACTATGATAAGGCTGTTGCATGGGCAGTATCCGAAGGCATCACAGCAGGAACCGCTCCTAACGTATTCAGCCCGGATCTGACTGTCACCAGATGCCAGTTCGTCACGATGCTTTGGGTCTCCAGAGGAATGCCCGAGGCAGAAGGAACGATGCCGTTCACGGACGTTCCGGCAGACGCTTATTATGCGAAGGCGGTTGCCTGGGCCTATGCGAACGACATCACGGCAGGCAAGTCTGCGACGAAGTTCGCTCCGGATGACCCCTGCACCAGAGGCCAGATCGTAACCTTCCTGTACAACGCACTTGCAGAATAGCGAGACATTCAGGCAGGGGGCAGCAACGCTCCCTGCCTTTTCTGACCCATATTAATCATTACTTGCACGGTTTTTACAAGAGGACGAAGTATGAAAAGAATTGTAATCTTTTTGGCAGTTTTCATTATGATACTGGGATCTGCTTCGCCTGCATTGGCCGCCAGTTCCGAACAGGGTTTTTACAATCCCGGATCTGCGGCTGATCTTTCGATTACCTTCAGGGATGCGTCCGGTACGGTCACTTCCGTATTGGAGGACGTGGACGGAAGCGGTACGGCCGATACGTTCTATCCGGGCTCGGATCGTCTTACGGTCACGTTCAGCAACGCAGTCTCCGGAGAAGAGTATCTGGCGATGCTCGTCAGAGGAACGTCGCTGCCGACGAATCTGGAGGACAGCAAGTACTACGACATCCGCCAGAGTACCGCATCCGGTTCCTCCGTCACGTTTGAGCTCTATCCCAAGAGGATCACGAACAGCATCCAGATGACCCTGTTCATTACGAACAGCAACGACGAAACGGTAATCAGCGTTCCCATGTACTACTGGGCCGGACATTCCGCCTACCTGATCGGTGACGGCAACGACGACGGAAGAGTGAACATGCAGGACCGCGTCCTTCTGACCCGCTATATCGCCGAATGGGACGGCGTCGAGCAGGAGATTAAGAAGATGGGAGCGTTTGATATCAACAGCGACGGAGATATTACACAAAGAGATCGCCTCATCCTATCCAGATATCTGGCCAGATGGGGCGGATCGTGGAATTCGTATTTTGATCAGTAGGGGGATGCTATGAAACGCGTATTGATCTGTCTCCTGATGTTGCTTCTGGTCCTCTCGCTTCCCGCTGCGGTCTCCGCAGCCGGTGATCAGACCGTTTACGGCCAGAAAGTCGAAGCCCCGGTAAGCGCAGGAGATACGTTTACCTACGAAGTCTCTTTGAAGGGAAACCTCGGCATGGTCGTCGGCGCAGTCAGAGTGACCTGGCCGGTGCAGGACCTGAAACTGAATTCCATCCAATTCGGTTCTGTGATGCCGGATAACGGGACAGCGCCGGTCAGCAGTACGAATAAGGGCCGTTTTACTGTTGTGTTCGGTTCCGATACAGCCAAACAGAACTATACCGGGGATGGCGTCCTGTTCACGCTGACGTTCGAAGTCCTGGAAACTGCCACTGCCGGAAGGAAGGAAATCGCGCTCTCATGCCCGCACAATGCGGATGACTTTCTGGATTTCGACCTGAACAATGTTCCGACAGCGTTCGAGTCCGGATCCGTAACGGTGACTGTGGCTGGTCACGTACACGATCTTGTGGAAACGCCTGCGAAAGACTCCACTGATACGGAACCCGGCAACAGCGCTTACTGGACCTGTTCCGGCTGTGGACTGTATTTCAGCGACGCGGAAGGGCAGAATGAGATCGAACCGGATAGCTGGATCATTCCCGCACAGGGAACGACGCCCTCTGATCCGGCTGACCCGTCGAATCCGGGTAATCCTGGCGCGGATAGCTTCTTCGAGGATGTCAAACAAACGGATTATTTCTATAACCCTGTCAAATGGGCAGTCGAAAAGGGCATTACGAGCGGTGTCAGCAAGACCCTGTTCGGACCTGCGCAGAACTGCACGAGAGGACAGGTCGTAACGTTCCTCTGGATCGTCAACGGAAAGCAGGATGCGGCGAAAGCCTCCCCGTTCACCGACGTGCCGGCGGATGCGTACTTTGCAAAAGCGGTCGCTTGGGCTGTCGAGCAGGGTATCACCGCAGGCCTTTCCGAAAAGGAGTTCGGGCCTGCCAAGACAGTGACCCGCGCGCAGTTCGTAACGATGCTCTGGGTGGCGAAAGGAATGCCGGCAGCCTCTGCGGCATCCAACTTTACGGATGTCCCGGCAAACGCCTATTATGCGAAAGCCGTTGCATGGGCGTTCGCGAACGACATCACCGCAGGCAAATCCGCGACGAGCTTCGCCCCGGATGACCCCTGTACCAGAGGCCAGATCGTAACGTTCCTGTACAACGCATATAAGTAGAACTTCATAAGGCATTTATTCCCCGCCACAGGCCCAAAACCGCCGATTTGCGGGGTGTAACTGAGCAAAACGTAAAACGGGCCGCTGCACGGCACAAATTGCGCGCAGGCCCGTTTTTTGCTGTACCGGGCTATGTGCTAATATAAGTTATTATTGACATATATTAACATTTAAGATATAATACCTTCACTTCCCTGCAGCGGGGCGGAAAGGAACGAACATGACAGCAGAATACGTAAAGAATCTGGCAGAACCGGGCATCTCCGTGGAGGAGAGCCGGGCGAACTACAGAGCGGAGAACGACGAGGTGCTCTTCGATATCCAGGAGACGATCGGCATCCTGCGCAAGAGCAACACGGGGTGGACGAGGGAGCTCAACGTCGTTTCGTGGAACGGCGGCACGCCGCGCTTCGACATCCGCGACTGGGATCCCATGCACGAGAAGATGAGCCGCGGCATTACGTTCACGAAGGCGGAGGCGGATCAGATCTGCAAATGGCTGGCGGTGAGAGGCACGCAGCTGGGCAGGACCGCCGCGAAAGAGACCGCCGCGAAGGTATTCGAAGCCGATGCGGCGTCCCAGGAAGTACCGGAGGACGACGTGCCGTTCTAAGCATAAAAGGCACTGATGGGCGTCATTAAAAATTACATAGAAAGTAACAAAAATTTAACAGTAAAAAGGTTGAGTATTCACAAAGAATAAGATAGAATCCTTATAGAAATCGTAAATACTTTCTGGTCAGAGTAGGAGCAGCGCGTTAAGTGTCCGGAGGATGGGATGTCGCCCCGGAACGAAGGCTTGCCGCGGTGCTGCCCCGCGTCCGCTGCCGAAAAGGATGTCTGTAAACTCCTTTCACGGCGACGAGAAAGGAGTTTTGTCTTATGAAGAAGGGCATGAGTGTTCAAAAACTCGTCATCCTCGGCGTATTGGTCGCCATGGAAGTCGTCCTCAGCCGTTTTGTTTCCATCAGCACCTGGAACATGAAGATCGGGTTTGCGTTTATCCCGGTCGCCGCAGCAGCCATCCTGCTGGGTCCCGTCGAAGCCGCCGTCTGCGGCGGTCTCGCGGATTTCCTGGGCGCTACGCTTTTCCCCATCGGAACGTATTTCCCCGGATTCACGGCGACAGCCGCGCTCACCGGGCTCGTGTTCGGCCTGTTCTTCCACAAAGAACAGACGCCGCAGCGCGTCGTGCCCGCAGTGCTGATCAACCAGTTCGTTCTGGGGCTTCTCATCAACAGTTATTTTATCTCGGTGCTGTACGGCTCTCCGTATAAAGCGCTGCTGGCTACCCGCGTGGTGCAGAGCCTGATCCTGACCGTCGTGCAGACCGCAGGCATTCTGGTGCTGGCAAAGGTGCTGCAGCGGGTCAAACCGTCGCTGCCCGCGATGGAGAGGTGACCCATGACCTATCAGGAAACCATCGAATTCTTAGAGATCTCGAACTGGATGGGCAGCCGTCTGGGGCTTTCGCGCATGCAGGAACTGCTGCATCTGCTCGGTGACCCTCATAAGCAGCTGAAATACGTCCATATCACCGGTACGAACGGCAAGGGCAGCACCGCCGCCATGCTGGAATCCGTGCTGCGCGCGGCGGGCTATCATACGGGCCTGTATACGTCGCCGCATCTGATCCGCTACAACGAGCGCATGAAGATCGACGGCAGGAACGTGTCCGACGAAGATATGCAGCACGCGGCGGATCTGATGGCGGTCCAGATTGAGAAGATGGAGGACAAACCCACCGTCTTCGAGCGCATCACCGTCATGGCGCTGCTGATCTTCGCTCTCAAAAAGTGCGAGATTGTCGTGCTGGAAGTTGGCCTCGGAGGTCGGCTGGACGCCACGAACGTCATCGAGGCGCCGGAGTGCTCCGTCATCACGAACATGGATCTGGAGCACACGCAGGTGCTCGGCAACACCATCGAAGAGATCGCGGCGGAGAAAGCCGGCATCATCAAACCGGGCTGCCCCGTGGTGCTGTACGCGCAGAGCGAAGCTGCGGAAGCCGTCGTAAAAGCGAAGGCCGCCGAATGCGGCAGCCGGTTCTTCCGGACCGATCCGTCGAAGATCCGCGTGCTGTCCCGCAGCCTGAAGGGCCAGATCTTCGATTACAGACAGAGACGCAACGTGCGCATCGCGCTGCCCGGCAACTATCAGCTGCGCAACGCGTCGACCGTGCTCGACACGGTGGACGTGCTGACGAGCAGGGGCTGGAACATCCCGGAACAGGCTGTGTACGACGGTATGAAGAACGCAGTCTGGGCCGGCCGCTTCCAGGTGCTGCACGAAGAGCCGCTCGTCCTCCTGGACGGGGCGCACAATCCGAACGGCGCCGGCGAACTGGCGCAGTGTCTGGACAGTTATCTGCCGGGTCAGAAACTCACTCTGATGATGGGCGTGATGGCAGACAAGGACTACCGCTCCATGCTGGACATCATGATGCCCTACGCCAGCCGCGTGTTCTGCGTCACGCCGCCGTCGGACCGCAGTCTTCCGTCCGCGGAACTGGCGCGCATCATCCGGGAAGAATACGGCGTTCCCGCGCAGGACGCGGGACCCTCTTCCGAAGGCATCGCCAAGGCGTTCGAAGCCTGCCGCGAGAACGATATCCTCGTCGTATTCGGGTCGCTGTACCAGGCCGGCGAAGTGCTGGAATACTTCGGCAAAGAAGCGTAAAAGGATGGGCAGGACCGCCCTTTTGGAGTATAATATTTATGACAGAGAACGACAGAACCTGTCCCCCAGCGCTGTGCGGAGGACAGGCTCTTTTATAACAGGCGAAAAGGAGCGAAAGCGATATGGAGCTTAAAAAGATCACATTGAGACCTGCCCCCGGCGAAGAACCCCAGACCCTGAAATTCCCGGCGGACGCGACGGTCGAAACGATCCTGCAGACGTCCGGCGTCAAGACGAAATACCCGATCTACGCGGCGCGCATCAACAACAAGGTGCGGCCTCTGATGGCGGTCCCGGAAAACGGAGACGAAGTCGTGTTCCTGGACATGCGCGACAGCTGCGCGAAGGAGATCTACCAGCGCAGCGTCATCGACCTGTTCCGGGAGGCGATCAAGAAGTCCTTCCCGGAAGCCCGCGTGACCGTCGGCAATTCCCTCAACCGGGGCATCTTCATGGAAGTCAAGAAAGTGCGCGGCTTCGGTTCTCCGGCGGTGGAGAAAGTCGAACGCACCATGAAACAGATGTCGCGTGACAAGGTGCCGTTCGATTTCATCGAGCACGGTCTGGACATGGTCGTGCCCGACGCCGGCTACATCCGCAACTTCGATCTGCGCAAGTGCCGCAGCGGCCTCGTCATCCGTATCCCGGATGATACGCACCCCGGCGGGCTGGCGCCGTATACGGACAACAAGAGCCTGTACAAAGCCTTCGCCGTGCAGCGCAAATGGTCCGAAAAACTGGGCAT
>JAEEGF010099925.1_pt1 | contig 13242 bp, 12 predicted proteins | sample 9134171 | NCBI WGS metagenome assembly JAEEGF01 (sample SAMN16246542, study PRJNA631951) | gut metagenome | biome: gut microbiome; feature: rumen; material: AP-attached | host: Bos | place: Iran: Karaj | collected 2018-10
GATCACAAGGTGGCCATCTATGCCTATTACTTCCACCGGTTGCTGCAACGTGCCAGCGACATCACACTCGTCTATAACAATTCCACCAACGACGGACAGACAGGTGAGATGTCACGCTTCATGCTGCAGATGATGGTTGAGGGCGGACACAAAATCAACATCCAGACCCTTCAGGCCGGTCAGGCACCCATCCTGCGGACGCCACAGAACATCGCGAAGACCGCTGCCGTTATGCAACTCCTACGGAAACGGTTTGAAGACAGTCTCCTTACCCCGACGGCCATCAATCATTACATGCGCTGCCAACTGAAGTTCTTCTACCAATATGTGAGCGGCATCTTCGAACCCCAGAATGACGATGAAGACATCTCCGACAACCGCACCTTCGGAAACATCTTCCACCTGGCAGCCCAGCTCATTTATGAAAAGCTGATGCAGAAGAGCCGTCTGATTGTAGCAAAAGACATCGAATACCTGCTTCAAACGGAAGTAGACATTGATCGAGCCGTTGATCTTGCTTTCAAGCGCGAGCTGTTCCAGATTAAGGATGACGCCCGCCCCTTGCCTCCACTCGACGGCCTGCAGATCATCAATCGCGAGGTCATCATCAGATATATCCGCCAGCTGCTCGAAGTAGACCTTCGCCTGACGCCGTTTACCATTCTGGGACTGGAAAAGACCGTAAGGATGGACCACAAGCTGTCCATTGGTGCCGAACCCGTTACGATAAGAATCGGCGGCAAGATCGACCGTCTGGACAGCATCACCACCTCTGACGGCACAGAACAGATTCGTGTGATAGATTATAAGACTGGCAGTCGCCGGCTCAAGGCACTGGCCGATGTGGATGCCGTCTTTGCGCAGGAGAGTCTGAAAGACCATAGTGATTATTACCTGCAAGCCTTCCTCTACAGCCATATCGTCAGACTCAACTATAAGGACACCCCCGTTGCCCCTGCCCTGCTCTTCATCCAGCATGCAGGAACTGAAGACTATAATCCGACGCTTTGTCTGGGGCGTGAACCGGTCAATGACATCGCAACCGTCTCGGAGTCATACATGCGGCAGCTTGGTGACCTCATCAGCGACATCTTCAATCCTGCCATCAATTTTACACCTACCGACGACAGGAAACGATGCACCAACTGTCCGTATGCACACCTCTGCGGGATGTCCTAACGGTTCTTGTGCTTGATATACCAGTTGTGAGTGAAGAAATGATAGAACAACAGCGCAGCCACCGTAATTACGAGTGACACCTGCAGCACCAGGCTTGTCTGTTGTTCCAGTTGTCCATAGCCCAGTCCGATGCCCAGCGCCAGTCCGCACTCCCACGCCAGGAAGAAGGTGCTCTGGGCTGTGCCGCGCTGACAATGACGGCTCAGTTTGATGAAGAACAACAGGAAACGCGAGCCGATGATGCCCAGTCCCAGACCGATGAACATCGGAGCTGCGAAAGAAACAATGGTCTGCTGGCGGGTCAGCATCATCAGGAGCGCGACACCGATCAGGATGAGACCCGTAATAATCTCACTCTCTATGTCGGCATCACGGAAAACGAAGCGCTGCGCTATCAGGGCCACCATGAATCCCACCATCACCATCACGAAGAACAGTTCCGAAGTCGTCGTCGACAACAGCAATCCCACGACAAACGTCACAAGGATCAGATTGAGTGTCAGGGGCCACCCCTGTGGCAGGAAGAAACGGTCGAGACTCACCACCCTGACATTTTCTTCGGGCGTCCTGAACGGGAAATGTACCAATAGGATGATGATAATGGCTGCAACGGCACAGCCGATAGATACCAGCAACACGGTGCTGAAGCCTGCCAGCCGGTCGACGATGATACCCGTCAAAGGCCCCAGCGAGAGGGCAAAACGTGAGAACCACGAGGCAGAATGATTAGCCTCCGTCCGTTGGAACGACTCGCAGGTATCGATAATCAAGGTGCTCGACAGAATCATCTGTGCCACGCCGAAGGCCGCACCGAGTGCCAGACGCTGAACCAGCAGGACTGACACATCGAAGAACTGCGATTTCTGTAAATCCAGATAATAGAGCCACCCAAGCAACGCAGCCATCAGCATAATCGCCCAGATGCAGGCAATATTCCTTCTGAACCGCTGAACCAGCCAGGATGTCAGATAGCCGAACAAGAACAGGCCGATACCGAAAGCCCCCATCACCAAACCGGTTTCCTGCAGCGTCAGGTTCTCCGTCTGCATCAGCCACTTCGGCATCACGGGAATCAGCACATATACCGCCATCGTCAGCAGCAGATTGGCCATCGCCATCAGCCAGAAGTCACGATGCCATAACCGGATATGTACAGGTGTATTCTGAGAGTTCATAATCAGATCTTGAAATCAAGTGAATGAGAAATGGAATCAAATGTCAGCCCCGTATAGTCTGACACTTGCAGCTCCGAGAGCGGTGCCACAACAGCCTCCGGATTAGTGGTCAGCAGTCCCACCACCTTCATTCGGGCAGCCAATCCGGAGCGCAAGCCGTTAACGCTGTCTTCAAAGACCACGCACTCATCCGGCTCCGCACCTAGTTTCAGGGCAGCTTTCAGATAACAATCGGGATCGGGCTTGCTGCGCTCGAAATCCTCTGATGTGAGAATGGCATCGAAAAGCGTCTTGAATCCCGGCTGCTTCCTGTAGACACTCTCCATCTTGGGGATATTGGAACTTGTCACCACAGCCGTCTTCACACCATGCTGATGCAGATCCTCGACAAAGGCGATGAAGCCTGCGATATAGTCATAGTCCATCTGCTGCTCATAGGCATTCAGCCTTTCCGTAATCACAGGCTGCTCTTTCAGAAGAGGTCCGCTGAACCAACAGTCATAGATCTGGGTCAGCGTAGAACCTTTGATCTCCTGTTCCAGTCCGGGATGCTCCGGATGGTACATGCGACACTGCTCACCCCAGAATACCGTGTATTGGGGCTCGGTGTCAAACACCACGCCATCCAGGTCGAATAACGCTGCTTTCAGTTGCCTTTCTTGCATAATTCCTTTATTTTTTGGGTGCAAAATTACGTTTTTTTTGCGAGAAATTTGCGAAATTCCTAAATTAAGTGTACTTTTGCCCCCAATTATGATAACAAAAATGAATTTATGAAGAAATATTACCTCCTCGTGCCCATGTTTTTCCTTCTGACGGGCTGTGGCAGTAGCGACGAAGGTACCACGTTTGAAGTGGTTACCGCCGATAAGACCGTCAAGCTGGCATCTGAAGATAATTCTCCCTCGTGCAGTGTCCATTTGGAATTGTCGTATGCAACAGAGGCCAACGGCCATAAGGCAGAGATTATCAACAACCTCATCGAGAAGCGTCTGCTCAATCTGCAGGATCTGACCATGCAGCAGGCAGCCGACTCGTTTGCCACCATGTATACGGACAATTATCAGATCAACCTCCTGCCCTTGTACAACCAAGATAAAGGAAATCAGAAGAAGAGCGAATGGTATAATTACCACTATATCCTCAAGACCTCAACCGAACAGGGTTACAAGAATGCGACGGTCTATCATGTCTATCTCGACTACTATGAGGGCGGTGCCCACGGTATCAACCAGCATCTGACGATGAACTTCGAGCAGTCCACCGGGCGTCAGCTCATGCTGGCCGACATCTTCTTACCGGGCTATGAGCGTCAGTTGAGCACCATGCTTCAGAAAGCGCTTTGCTCGTATGTCGGTGTGAGCAGCGTCAAGGAACTCAAAGATCAGGGGTTCCTTTATTCGATGGACATGTTCCCTTCAGAGAACTTCATCCTTGGCGAGGAAGCCATTACCTTTATATATAATCCCTACGAGATTGCCCCGTATGAGAAAGGCAGCATCGACCTGACCCTCTCCTACTCCGATCTCGACGACATTCTGAACAAAGCACTCTGATTATGCAACCACTCATCAACAAATACTTTGCCGACCTGACGCCCCAGCAGTGCAGCCAGATAGAAGCGCTCGACGCCCTCTACCGCGACTGGAACGACAAGATCAACGTCATCTCCCGCAAAGATATCGACAACCTCTATGAGCACCACGTGCTTCACTCGATGGCTATCGCCAAGGTCATCAGCTTCCGTCCCGGCACCAAGATCCTCGACTTCGGCACAGGCGGCGGGTTCCCGGGCATCCCCCTGGCCATCCTTTTCCCGGAATGTCAGTTCAGGCTCATCGACGGCACAGGCAAGAAAATCCGGGTCGCTCAGGAAGTCTGCAATGCCATCGGCCTGAAGAACTGCGAGCCTGTACATCTGCGTGGTGAGGACGAAAAGGGAACTTACGACTTTGTGGTGAGCCGTGCGGTCATGCCGCTGCCCGATCTCGTCAAGATTGTGCAGAAGAACATCTCCAAGAAACATCAGAACGCCCTGCCCAACGGTATTCTCTGTCTCAAAGGCGGTGATCTGCAGGCAGAGACACAACCCTTCAAGCATATCATCCAGACCACGGAAATCAGCAGTTTCTTCCACGAAGAGTGGTTCAAGGAGAAACATGTCATCTATCTTCCCCGCTAAATCAACAGACTATGCTTACGATCAAATGCTTCACCTGCAACATGCTCTCCGAGAACTGCTATGTGGTCAGCGACGAGACCCGCGACTGTGTCATCATCGATTGCGGGGCTTACTATCCGGAAGAGGCACAGGCCATCATCAACTATGTCAAGAACAACAAGCTCACACCCCGTCATCTGCTTTGCACCCACGGCCACTTCGACCACTGCATGGGCAACGGCTTTATCTTCCGTGCTTTCGGTCTGAAGCCTAAGGCCCATCAGGACGATAGTTTCCTCATGGAAAAGATGGAGCGGCAGACCAGCGAGATTCTCGGCATCCCTATTCATCTTGACGTACCTCCTGTGGACAAATACCTCACAGACGACGATACCATCACGTTCGGTTCTCACACCTGGCAGATCCTCAATACACCGGGGCATACCCCTGGCGGCATTGTCTTCTATGATGCCAAAGAGAAGGTGGCCTTCAGCGGCGACACCCTTTTCCGCATGAGCATCGGGCGCACCGACTTCGAACGCGGCAGCTATGCGGAGATGATTGCCTCACTCCGTTTTCTCGCAGAACAGCTGCCTGCCGACACCACCGTCTACCCCGGTCACGGACCTCAGACCACCATGTCCGATGAGATAAGATACAACCCATATATGAAATGAAACAAACAATTGTTGTGGAATTATTTGGCTGTTTGCAAAAAAATGCCTACCTTTGCACCCGCTAAACAAAAGCAAGGCCGGTTCGGTAGCTCAGCTGGATAGAGCAACTGCCTTCTAAGCAGTAGGTCTTGGGTTCGAGCCCCAACCGAATCACCTAAAAAACAGGCTGACATCTTCTGATGCCAGCCTGTTTCCTTTAAAATACGTTCTTCAATCTTAGAGTTCGATTGGTCCATACCCCATGCAACTCGTCGTTGTGATCGCCGTCAGAAATGCCGTGAGTGCAGCTACTATCACCTTCACCGCCACCTCAATAATCCTCTTCTTCATACTCATCTATCTTTTTACGTTGTTCTTCTTATGGCGTTCCAGCGTCACTGGGAATGTCACAATGGGGACAGCGACACCACGTGTGATATCTCTGATGTCACACTGGTTCCTGTCCCCAGTGTGACATTCCCCTGTGGCGCTTAGACGGGCCTAGTCCTTATCGATTCCGTCGCCATTATCTCCGCCCTCAGCGGTTCCCGTGTTAATCACAAGGCTACTTGCCTGTCCAGGCATCGCGAAGCTGCCGCTATACACACCTTCTGACTCTGTGAGCTCGATGCTCGACCCATTCACACTTGCCGTAGGCACCTTCCCCTCTGCCGGCGTGATACTGATCTCCACCTCGTCATCCTCATTCAGCGAATCACCGGAGGTAACGGCGTTGCCATCATGGGTGATGTTTGCACTACCCGTACCACTCTTACTGATCGTCAGCGCATAGCCCGACGTCTGATTCTGCTGACCTTGCTCGCCCTGCTGGCTGTTCTGACCGTTCTGGCCGTTCTGCGTGTTCTGCGAGCCGTTGTCGTCGCCCTCGGGCTCTTCAACGGTTCCTGCGTCAGCCGAGGTCACACGCTTTACAACGTTGCCGTTGCGGTCGTAGCACGTAATCTGGATGGCGGTATCGGCCAACTCGTCCTTCAGATCCTGCGTCGGCGTGAAGATGATGCGGCGGGTGCTGATCAGCGAGGTCTTCACGTCCTCTACCTTCTCTACGCTCTTGGCGCGCAATCCGAATCGCATGCTACCCAGACCGGGCAGCGCCACACTGTGACCCTCGGTCGCCCAAGCCTTAATCACCTCTCCGGCTGCATCCCAGCAAGCCTTCATCACACCCTGGCTCACACCGCTGCGCAGAGCCGCCTCGCGGATCACCTTTGCCTGACTCAGCGCGATGTACAGTTCAGGCTGCATCACGTAGCGCCATACGCCGGGATCATTCTCATCCTTCGTGAACTTAATGTTTCGTTCAACTGCTTTTACTTTCAATGCCATAATTCTTTCCTTTCTTTTAAATGGTTAATAAATTGATTAATTGTTGATAAATTGTTTAATATTTTCTTTGTCTCTGAATTCGACTCCGTTTTTGGCTTTGCCCAGGAAACACTTGCCTCGCGCGCAGGTAATTTTTGTTGCTCAGGCGGGCCGCAAATTTCGTCTTTTTTCTTTGACAATGCAAAGGTACTAAATTTTCAGGCACCTTCCAAATTATTCTTCAAAAAAAGCACGCAAAAAAACACGCAGTGATTTTTCAAGCAAAATTAGATGTGAATGTGGTCATTATGGTCAATTGTCATTTGTCATTAACGTTTTTGGAGATAGCAAAATTAGTCAATTATAGTATAATATATATATTATACTATAATTGAAGTAAAAAACACAGTCCCCGGAATCCTTATTGACAATTGACAATTGACCATAATGACCATTTTTGAATGAACACTGTGTGTACTACCGTGAGTCGTAAGTATAGAACGCGTTACAGCCTCGCAATCACTGCGAGGCTGTAGCATTTTCTAACTAATTAACTAAAACCAATGTATGAAAAAACCAACTTTCACCTGTTTGACGTTATAATGACCAGCAGAGTTTAATGCTTTCAGCAAAACAAATATTTTTTAAGAATAATTTGGAACTTTGGCTGATTTTTCCTATCTTTGCACCATTGAAACTAAGCTTTCATGTATACCTCAATCAGCGTATTATGTTAAACTGAAATATGGATTAACAAGAACAAAAAATCATAAAAAGTACTAGGTTATGTCACAGTGGGGTCAGGATAATCTGTGACAGTCACATATAACGGAAGAACCGTCCCTCTGTTATACGTTGGCATTGCCGTCGCGGTTCTCTATACCCACGATGAGGTCGCCAATGACGGCCACACCGGGACTGTAGCCTGTGAACTTCTTGTAGGTCATCTTCGCATCGCACTTCTCCGTCTCTATGAACTGATGGTCGAAGTCAAGGTCATACGACGCTCCTGCCATGAGCTGCCCTGTGTTCAGGAGAGCCTTTACCAGCAAACGGTTCAGCCTCGTGGCGGTATTGAAGTCATAGCTCTTGCCCGTGTCTGAGGTGTAGGTCGTGTTAGCCGTGGCCAGTTCTGAAATCGCTCTCAGTATCGTGTCAGAGCTGCATGTGCGAAGTGTGGGATGCAGCGAGAGATGGGGCATCAGGTGGCTCGTAACGTCCTCCACGCAGTCACCGCCACAAAAGTAGACACTTGCCAGCGAACCTGCAATCTCGCCGTACTGGTAGCCGAATGACGTACATCGGAGACCCAGTACTTTGTCGATAACCGGACCTACAAAACGGGAAAATAGCTCTCTCACTTGAAAAATTCCTCCAAAAGGAGTGATTCTCTCAGATTTTATTTGTACTTTTGCCATGCCATTGATGATTTTGCTTGTCTTGATTTGCAGCACTAAGGTAAGTGAAAAATCTGACATGGCAAAATCCTGGGCAACTTTTTGTTACTCAGGAACTTAGAAAAATAAATAAACTAAAGTGCTGCGGAATTTAGGTTAAATGTATTTGTTCCATACAAATACACTTTTAAGTCCATAATATTACTTACCACAGGCTGATCACTTGTAACGGTTGCCCCAGAGAGTGTTAAGGTCTTTGTTGAATTGTCATAAGTGACGCCTGAAATGTCTGAAAAATGACCGTCAGCATCAGGTGCAACACCTGCTACGGTAATCGTTTCTTGTCCCCAGACTGCGCTTGGGAGAAGGAACATGGTGAAGAACACGAGCGCCCGGAATAGGGGCTTTGGTAATGTACGTCCGTTTTAATAAAGGTCTTCTCATAGAGGTTGTGGTTTTAATGATTAATGCACGTCGATGCCGTCGAAGTAGAGCTCGGCTATCACGGTGTCGTCATATTTCGTGCCGGGGTAGACGTCGAGGATCTCGAACTTGATCGTCCAGTTGGGAGCCTGGGCATCGTGGGGACCGAGAACGCCGACCTCGAAACACTGTAGCGTGCGGCTGTCCTCCAGGTCGAGGATGGCGTAGGGCTTGTCCATATAGTACATCTTGATGGCCTTTGGCCGCCCATTCTCGCGCCATGCCTTCTCGCTCTTCACGTGGCCGTTGAGGATTTTTACTGTCGTGATGCGTGGGCAGACGCCCGGGAACTCATAGACGAGGTATTCGCCGATGCCTGGCCCTGGTACTCCCTCGGCCCAGACGCGCTTGTGGTTGAAGTCGTGGGCGTTCTTGGCCTGATAGTCGAACTTCCCCATGGGCTTCAGACAACTGGATGCCTTGACCGACTCGATGACACCCCCGCAGTACCAGCTGCAAAATCCGCTGTAGAGGTCGGTGTAGACCGTCAGGTCGCCCAATTTCTCGGCTTCCTCGTCGCTCAGCTCTTCGTTCTCAAACTCTTCTTCGGAGGTGTTATATACCTCGGCACTGATCTTCGGCATCTGGTGTATCTCTGCCGGCTGGATGTGTTTCACTTCCTGTGCTCCCGCCGTCGTGGCCGTGAGCAGCATGAGGGCAATACCTACTACCCGCATGCTTAGTTGTTTCATGATTGTTGCCATATCAATTTAGTTTTTAGTGATTCTTTATTTCAGTTTCATCAGCAGGATGCCGACGATGATCCAGATGATCTCACGGACGCGGCAGATGATGCTGACAAAGATGCCGAGGGCGGCGGAGAGGCCAAGGGCGGCGATGGAGAGCACGAAACCACCCTCCTGGACACCTAACTGCATGGGCAGGAAGCCGATGAGGTTGGCGAACAGTGTCGTGAATGATACGATGAGGATGGAGTGCAGATAGGTAAGGGTGAGTCCTGTGAAGCCGCCGCCACAGTCGATGCCGAACAGCAGGAGCATGAAGAACACCTCGCTCGACTGAACGATGCGTGACAGGTATTCGAGCAGCAGTGAACGGTAGAAGGCCCGTTTGTCCTCGGCATAGAGCGAGGCAATCTGCGTGTCGATATTATGTAGTGACTCAGCGTGGCTCTTGAGGAAGCGGGCGCTCCAGCCCTTGAGGCCGGGGATGCGGCCGATGAGCTTGAGGGTGCCTACCACCAGTCCGTTACGATAGCCTTTGGAGAATATCCAAAAGAAGATGAGGCAGAACACGATGATGATGCCCAGAACGGTGGCGATGGCGGTGTTGATGGGCAGGTCGCCGACGGCTGCCAAGGCCAGGTAGATGAAAATGCTGGAGAACCAGAACCAGAAGTGGGCGAAGAAGTGCATCATCGCATAGAGAATGACCGACGAGGCGGCATGCTCACGGCTGACGTCCTTAGAGAGTTCCAGTATGCGGTAGGGCTCGCCGCCGAGACCACCCACGGGGGTGGCGTAGTTCAGGGCGTAGCCGGTGATGGTGAGGCGGTAGATGCGCCAGAAGCTCAGGTTGTCAGCCTCATGGCCGCTGCGGCTGCGGATGATGGCCTGCCAGGAGAGGGCGTTGATGCCGTAGATGATAAACCACACGCCAACGATAGGGATGAGCCAGTAGCCAGCATGGCAGATGTGCTCCCAGAGTTCGACGAAACTGACGTCGAAGGTGAAGAGCATGACCACCACGGCGGCCAGGCCGAGGAAGAAGAAGAGGTTGTTGAGGCGCTGCTTGGTCATAGGCTGTCAGCAAGACGACGGCAGAACGCCTCGTGGCGGTGGTTGACGTACCAGGCGAGCAGACCCATAGCGAAGATCTCGAAGAAGAAATACATGGCAGGCAGGTCGATCAGGCAGAAGAGGAAGAGCCAGAAAGAACGGAAATTGAACGTGAGCAGTCCGTTCCAGAAAATCACGGGCAGCGACTTCTGACGGAATGTCTCGCGGAGTTCGGCGGGGATGTCGCTGGCATGGGGACCATATTTCTCACGCAGACGGCCCATGAGGCGTTGGAACTGCGGCGTGGCCTTCTCCTGAGCCTTGGTGTAGCCCACGTAGTTGTTCTGGAACCAACGATAAATCCAAGCCGTGTCAGCCGGCATCTGATCGAGAATCTCTTGCTGCTGGCGGGAGTTGTCGAGTTCACTGCCCTTCTCACCCTTCAGAAAGAAGAGGTGAACGTTGATGTAGTAGTCGGCCAGACGCTGCTGTCCTGCAATGCCTACGATGCCCGACCACAGGCCGAAGGCGTAGACGATGAGGGTGGCGATGATAGCGTTCTGCTGGGTGTCGGCGATGCCGAGCCACGAGAACTCGATGTCGTGATGGAGGTAGAAGCGCCATATCATAGCGTGATAGATGGGCACGAACCAGGTGAAACCTGCCGCACCGTCGAGGATGCGCCCGAGACGACTCTTCTTACCCGTCATACGGGCCAGCTGACCGTCGGTACAGTCGAGGATGTCGGCCACCATCAGCAAGACGATGGCGATGATGTTGAACAGGAGTCCCTCAGTGCCGCAGTAGTAATAGCTGGCGCAGCCGAAGAACACAGCACTGCCCGCTCCGATGAACATCGAGGCGATGGTGACGGTGTTGGGATGGATATCGAGCTTGGCGAAGACTACGGCACAGTAATAGCACAAGGGACGGATGACGTGGAGGTCAAGCCAGTCTTCCGTCTCTGCTGATTTCAGGGTTGCTGCGTAGTTCTCGTTCATTTCTTCTCAAAGACGCGCTTGATGGTGTCGACCACTACCTGTGTCTGCTCCTTGCGGCCCAGGGTGATGCGCAGGCACGACTCCAGACCCTTGTCGGTCATGAACTTGATCTTGTAGTCCTGAACCTTCAGGGCTTCCATCAGGGCCTCCTTGATCTCGATGGGGTACTTGATGAGGATGAAGTTGGCCACGCTCTTGTAAACCTTGAAACCGGGCAGGTGACCAAGCTCCTTCTTGTAGAGCTGGCGGCCCCATTCCATATCGTCGGCCACATGACGGTAGTGCTCATCGCTCTCGAGGGCAGCCAGGGCAACGGCCTCGGAGAAGCGGTTGAAGCCCAGGTACTTGTTCGAGTAGCTGAGGAACTGGTCGTGACCCTCGCCGATGAAGCCGAAGCCGCAGCGCAGGCCGGGCAGACCGTAGAACTTCGAGAGGGTGCGCGAGATGATGAGGTTGTTGTATTTGTTCACCAGCGGGGCAATGTAGTCGGTGTCGCTGGTGATGAAGCTGGCGTAAGCCTCGTCGACGAGCACCATCGTGTCGTTGGGGATATTCTCCATGATGCGGCCGATCTCCTCACTGCTGAGGCTGTTGCCCGTGGGGTTATTGGGCGAGGCGAGCAGGAGCATGCGGGGATGGATGCGGTTGGTGTACTCGATCACCTCGTCGACATGGTAAGCGAAGGTGTCGTCCATCTCGTGGAGGGGGTACATCTCAAAAGTACCGCCGCACTCGCTGGCTACACGGTTGTAGTACCACCATGAGAACTCGGGGATGAGAATGGTCTTATTGTGGCCTTCCATCAAGAAGTAATGGATGGCGTTTTTGAGGATCTCCTCGCCGCCGTATGCCAGGAGCACACGCTCCTCAGGCACGCCGTAGATCTCGCTGAGACGGACGGAGATAACACTTTTCTTACCCTGGTCGTATATACGTGTGTAGAAGCAAAGATCCTTCGGATCAAAGTTCTTCACTGCGTCAAGCACTTTCTGGCTTGGCTCGAAATTGAATTCGTTTCTGTCGAGATAGTTCATATCTTATATCTTAAAAACGGGTGCAAAGTTATGAATAATATTTGAAAATCTATCCAATTTAACTGAATTTATTAGAAAGTGAGTCTGAATATGTATCTGATACCCCATTTATGACTGGTGGGGAGGTCGAGATAATTGAGACGGCGCACGAGGTCGACATGGAAGAGTTTGAAGATGTTATGAACACCCACGACAAGTTCTACATAGGGCTGGTTGTGGTCCATGATGTTACAGCCCTCGGGGAAGTACATGAGACGGTCGCTGCCGGCATTCTGTGGCAGGAACGGGTTGTTCTTGTCGCTGAGGTCACCCCATAGGGTGTTGATGGCGATATACTCACGCCACTTGAGTTTCTTCAGCAGCGGGATGCGGTTGAAGATCTTGCCGTTCATGTCCCACGACAGCATCATCGAGGCGTAGCGGTCGTTGAGGAACTCCATGTTGTTGATGAGGTTGTACATCTCCTCCTCGATGACGTACGACTGGTTGGCAGGTGGCTGGAGCAGGAGCATATAGGGCACCTGGTTCCACTGGATGCCGCCCTTTAGGAAGAGATCGACCTTTCCCCAACTGTTGAGCCAGAAGCGTTTGTAGAGCTTCGCCTCGGTGACGTTCGAGGTGTACTGTCCGCCCAGGAATCCCTTGATGCCAAAGGTGTGGCTGAGGGTGAAAATGGGCACGTCGCGGTTGATGGTGATGCGGCGGCGCTTGTTGTTGATATAGGTCTCGTCGGGAGCATAGCGCAGTTCGGCAAACAACTCGGTGGTGCGCAGGTACTCGCGGTGGTGCTGTGTGATGTCTGTGTTCTCCTGTCTCGGCATGTTGAGGGTACGGAACGACATGGCACCGCAGGCCTCCATCTCCTCGGCTTTCAGCGAGAGGGTGGTCTTCAGACCGCCGTAGAACTCGTATTCGAAGGCGAGCGACTGACGGTTACAGATCATCATCTTGTCGATCTTCGCCCACTTGAAGGCAACGAGGAAGTTATCCTTGTCGGTGGGGAGGAAGCGGTCGGAAGGCGTCTGCACGTCGTAGGAGCTCTCCAGGCGCAGGGTCCGTTTGGGGTACTCCCATGGGGAGTAGACCTTGTC